>Ga0194121_10006315_pt1 | contig 15912 bp, 16 predicted proteins | sample TA2MahCa50mmetaG_FD_148609 | JGI IMG/M metagenome (GOLD analysis project Ga0194121, IMG submission 148609) | Freshwater microbial communities from Lake Tanganyika, Tanzania - TA2015020 Mahale Deep Cast 50m | ecosystem: Environmental > Aquatic > Freshwater > Lake | place: Tanzania: Lake... | reverse complement strand
GGCAAGCGTATCCAGAGTCGTTGTCTCGTCCAGCATGCCCGGTCTCCTCACCGCGTTACGGCCCAGGGATAGGGAGATCAACAGGTTTGCCCTGCACCAGTAACTGCCCCTGCGTATACCGCGCTTGACTCTTGTAGGTTGTGCCGTCCAGCACAAGATAGCCTTGCTCAACGAGGTTGTGTAATTGCCGATCGCTCATCGTGGCAGCGAGTGCATTGAGGGCAGAGTCGGGGAGCAGGGCGGCAAACCGACTCTGGGCACGAATCAACCGCCGCACCTGGGCGATGACCATTGCGCGTACCCACGCAGCGGGGGCTTCCGCTGCGGCCTCAGCCTCCACTGTCTGTAACACTTGCGAGAGATAACCTGGAGGAAAGAGGCGAGAACCGTCCACATGTATCTGCATTTTTACCCGGATGTCGCCGTCTACAGTGTGCAGGCTCAGCTCATGTAACGTGAGCGCCGGGCTGGTTGCGACCACGCCTGCCAGCAAGGCTGCCAGATCACCAGAAAGCACCAGCCGGAGCCAGAAAGCCGCCATGTCAGGTTCGTCCTGGCTGGCCTCGTGGAGTCCCCGCAGCATGTCGCGTAAGGCGACGAGATGGAGTCGCTCAATATCGAGACGGGCTGTGCCAGGGCCGTAGGAGCCATCGCCTAGACGCAATGCGTGTGCCTGAGACGTCACATGCGCCTGCAAGAGGCCATGCGCTGTGGTCGCGGTCGTCTGAAGCGACGCCGTGGTCATTGCCCAACTCGCCGAGGCTGCCGAGCGATGCGTCAGTGCGAGAGAGCCGAGACGGATAGTCAGGGTGCTCCGTGCCGGCTGACGACGCGGCGTCAACACCTCGACCTGGGCAGAAGCGTGCTGCAAGGCAAGTCTGCTGTCTTCCCACATCAGGGCCAGGCCAGGTGCCTGCACTGTGCCCGTTATGTGTCGTCCATGGGCGTCCACTGTCACCTCACCCTGGAGACCTTCCCACACAGTGGTGGCCTCCTCAGGTGGCCCTGGAGGCTGCACGAACGCTGGCATAGCGAAATGCCCCTGCCCTCCTCCGAACAATCCAATTGTGGTATGGACTTGCAAGAGAGGCAGGGGCGCATCTGGGGTGCCCAGACGGGCTTGACCTGGGGCTCCGGGGAAGAGCCCACTGCTCAGCATCGTCTGCACCGGGCGGAGGGAGGGCACACCACTGGGGCGTGCACCGAACGGCAATGGACCGTGTAAAATGTGATGTGTCAGCGTCAAGCCATGATCGCTGGCGGGTGTCATCGGCGGCAAGAATGGCAGCGTGTGACGCCAGGTCTCCAGGGTCCCTGGTGGCAGTACCAGCCAGGTCTCTGCAGTGGCGTTCCACCAGCCACGATGATAGGCGGTGGTGTAGATAGGGATGTCCCACAGCTCTTCTGCGAGCTGTACGAGTGCGGTCAACGTTTGCTCGGTACGTAAGCCAAACCCGTAGGGTGCGAGCACACTGACACTCGCCAGGAGCCCGCCCACCAGCGCACAGAGTATTTTCAGACGCATGCGATACCTTGGACGGGATCTTCGCGACATAGGGGCATGGCAAGCACAACCCGCCCTACGCCGAAGCCTCAGCGAGGGGGAGCCCTGGCTGTTGTCCTGCAGCCATATGGACCATCGCCAGGAGAATGCCAACAATCTGTTCGACAGCAGGGATATAGTACTCCGTTGGATCCACAATCACCAGAGTCTGCGACAACCGGAGAAATTTCCAGGCACTCCCACTCGTCACCACGCCGTACATCTCCTGATGACCATTCTCACGCGTCTGATTAAACTGCTGGGCAGCAACCATCTCCGCGATGCACTGGCTAAGGCCACGCTGCATATTTTCATTTTTGGCTTCGACCACCATGATCACGGGTGCCTGGATAGTCAACTGCAGGGGTGAAAGACTGAGGAGAAAATCACACACCCCGCATAGCCCTTGTTCCGGGTTCACCGTGAATTCGACCCCAGAAAACAGGCTGACACGGTAGTGCAGCTGGCGGCGGACTTCGCAGAGCACCGGGGCAATAATGAACTCCGAGCGAGCTTTTTCCGTGCTAATGTCCAGGGCAAGAGGCACATTCTCCTGCAACGTCTGGCGTAGCAGGTCACTGATCGGGGCTGGTGCACAGGCCATGAAATAGTCGCGTTCCTCACGGATCTGCAGACGGAACCGGGTGATCAGCTCGTCAAAAGTGAAATCACTGTAAGCCATAGCCTCTCCCTACTGGGCGGTCGCCCGCTTCTCCAGGCAGGCTGCCGCCACCGCAGCCCGCTACGCAATCGACATCGAAGGCGCCCGCAATGGCGGCATAATCTGATGCGGTGCCAGCGGGTAGGCGTCTTTCTGGTAGACCTGAATGCGATGTGGTCCACAGTCGGCGACAAACATTCTGCCCAATGCATCGACCTTGACGGCCACCGGCCCATGAAAAAATTTCTGGGGTTCCAGGTTAGCCATCTCGCGTAAGCGCAGCGGCTTGGGATTGGCCAGCACATAGGCGCGCGCGCACCGAGAGAGCGTCGCATCACCCAGAAATTTCTGCACGTAATGTCCCTCAGGGTTCAATAACTGCACCCGGTTGTTGCCCCAGTCCGCCACATAGATGTCACCATGCATGTCCACTGCCACCCCGGTCGGGCGATTAAACTGGCCGTCAGCACTGCCCGACGTACCAAACAGACACTGGAAGGTCCCATCAGCGCTGAACTTCTGGATGCGGTCATTGCGCCAATCGGCGACATAGACATCCCCGTCGCTATCCACGGTGATGCCCCAGGGCATGTTGAATTCACCCTTGCCAGTGCCGTATTGGCCCCATTGTCCGAGGAACGCACCGTCTCGTGTGTAATGCTGGATGCGGTGGTTCAGGGTATCCACGATGTAGAGATGGCCCTCGGGATCGAACGCCATGCCTGAAGGGCGGTTGAACTGCCCTGGACCGCTGCCCTGTTCGCCCCATTTCCCGAGGAAGGTACCATCCCGGTGAAACTTGGAAATACGGTGACTGCCTTCGTCGGAGATGTACAGATTTTCGTCCTTGTCAGCGAGCAGCGCGCCAGGCCAGACGAAGCGGCCATCTGTGTTGCCAGGGCCACCAATGGTGCCGCAGTCATCGTCATCCCAGGTATAGCGCCGGATCTCTGTTGCCAGGGCGCCACGACACAGGATGTACATACGGCCCTCTTTGCCCAGGGCAATATCGACAGGATTCGAGGTAATACGACGCATGCCTAAGGTTTTGACATACGGGAACCCGGCCCGTAGTAAGGCGTATGCTTTGCCCATAATGTCTCTCACTTCTCGGGGCACCCTCACCCCAGCCCTCTCCCAGCGGGAGAGGGGGGATACTGAGGCGCAGTGTTTTAGTTGCGGAAAGGCCGCAGTTGCTCGTACGTCCCACCGACCAGGGGTGTGGCGTCCAGGCCGAGCCACTGCTCCAGAAGCGTGGCATAAACGCCTCGAAAATCGAAGGTATGCTTCAGATCCTCGCCATACAACTGCTCTGCTGGCTCAAGGGAGGGGTATTCCGCATACAGCCCACCGGCCACGCGTTGGCCAATGATGAACGCCCCGCCGCCAGAGCCGTGATCGGTTCCACTACCATTATCCCGTACACGCCGCCCAAATTCGGTGAACACCAGGATGGCAATTTCCTCGGCAGCGTTGTGCTCTTCCAGGTCCCGCATAAAGGCGTTCAGGGCACCAGAGAGCTCGCCGACAAGACGTGGATGCGTCGGCACCTCTGTGGCGTGCGTGTCATAGCCACCATGCTGGGTGTAAAAAATACGCGTCCCCAGTCCGGCCAGATGCACCCGGGCCACGTCGCGTAGACTTTTGGCGATGGGATTGTCAGGGTATTGCACGGTGGAGCTGTACTGCGCTGGCGCCTTCTTCAAGATATCGGCGCCTTGCAGCACATCCGTACCCGTGTGCGAGAGATAGTCCAGCACGGGTCCGCTGCCCAGGGCTGGCGTATACATCTCCTGAAACAGTGTGAGCGCTTCCTGGCGCTGTTGTACATCGGAAATGCCTGTCATCAGACCATACGTATCGAGGTCGCCTACGGATGTGACCGGCACACCGGGAGCCACCATCGCACGCGGCAGCCCACGCCCAAAGCTCACCCCTGTGAGGACATTCTCATGGCGTGGGTCAAGGTCCCGTATCGCCTTGCCCAGCCAGCCTTCAGTGACAATCTTGTTGGGCTCGCAGGTGTGCCAGATATCCATGCCCCGGAAGTGCGAGCGATTGGAATTGGGATAGCCGATGCCTTGCACAATAGCCACCTGGCCCGCATCGTAGAGTTCCTTCAAGGGGCCAGTACGAGGATGAAAGGCCAGCGTGTCATTCAATGGCAAAACTTGCGCAGCCGGAATGCCCACCGTGGGCCGTGAATCAAAATAAATGCCGTTGGTATACGGAATGATCGTGTTCATAAAATCATTGCCACCAGAGAGCTGTACCACCACCAGCACCGGGGCGTGAGCGCTGAGAGCCATCGCGAGATCCCTCCTCTCCATCTCAGGCGAATTGATATTCTTTTGCGGCGACTATCAATTGCAGTATGCGTCCCACCTGCACCGCACTGGTCTGGCGCGCTTCCGGGGTGTCAAAGCGCAGTGCACCGCCACGCTGGGCATAGCGCAACAGCGCCTGACGTGTCTCATCGCGTACCGTGAGAGGCCCGAGCAGATCCAGACAGTGCTCGACCAGCGCCTCTGGTGTCAGGGGCGTGTCCAGTGCGGCGAGACGAGTCACAATAGCCTGCACTCCAGGGCGGTTGACATCGGCAAACTCATTGACCGCAAAATTGACGCGCTCGTTTAGCGTGCCGCCATCGATCCATTCTTTCCCAGTGTGCCAGCCTTCAACTGTGGGCGGATTGAGCAAACTCTGACCCATGGCCGTGGACGCTGCCACCAGGGTCAGCATGCCTGGTTCAGGGAAACGATAGGTACCCACCAGTTTCATCGTACCAGCCACCAGTTCTGCCGGGCTTTTGACTTTGGTAAAACGCGCCGCTTTGAAGAAATCGGCATTGAAAAGCACCCGTAACATGGCACGCAAGCTACCACCCGAGTCAAAATAGGCCTTGCACAGCGTATCAATAGCCTCTGGGTCTTGTGGCGGCATGTGATTCCAGGAAGGCACTTGCGGCTCATCAGCCACAAAGAAGTTATACAGATGTCGGGCGATAAATTTCGCCGTAGCCGGCTTTTTCACAATGGCCTCGACAATGTCTTCCCCATTAAAACGTCCGGTCTTGCCCAGGAAGGTTTTGACGCTGTCGTCGTGGTCCTCGGGACGATACACGAAGTGTGCCGGATAAAAGCCATAGGGATAGAGGGGAATCGGTTGCGCATAGGTCCAGCCGGTAAAGGCACGAGCTGCCATTTTGATGTCGGCTTCTGTATAGTTCCCGACGCCCATGGAGAACAGTTCGAGCAACTCGCGCCCATAGTTCTCGTTCGGGGCATCCTTATGATTCTCTGAGTTGTCGAGCCAATCGAGCATGGCAGGATCGCGCGACAGATCGAGCAAAATCGTTTTGATGTCGCTCAGGCCATTGCGACGAAACAGGTCGATTTGCAGTGCCATGGAAGGGGTGTGCTCGCTCTTATGCCAGCCGGTCGCGAACACGCCATGCCAGAACAGCGCCATTTTCTCCTGCAGGGGGCGTTTGGTGTTGATCATGCGATACATCCAGCGCCCCTGCCACACGGTAGGGGAGTCCTCCATGAGGGTGCCGAGGGAATAATAGCGGCACACCACGTCCTCTTCTACGTCCGGGAAGCGCTCCGGATGGAGGAGGTCGTCCACCACTGTGGCGTAGCCTTGCTCCGCATACGCTTCCAGTTCATCACGCGTGGCGCCAAATCCAGCACGACGCAGCAGATGGGCCAGTAGTGCCAGGTCATGATCGGACATACAACATCTCCTTACAATGGTGTCCTTGCGTAGGGCTATGGGTGCGTCACAGACGTTTATAGGCAGTCAACACGGTCAACCAGTGCCTGCCAGTATACTGTCAGGTCCCCAAAATGTACAGATGTGCCCCTGATCACGCTTGACGCTGCACTCCGGTGTCCTCTACCATCGCCTTCTCTGGAAAGTCTATATGCGTGGGAGACAGCAAGGAGGGTCTATGCTCTCAAAAGTGTTACAGCCTAATCGTGTCAAAATGGCCCTGCGTGAGGGGCGCAAGGCGTATGGCTACAGCCTGGCGTTTCCGTCGCCCTGGGTGGTCGAGATCATGGGTATGCTCGATTTTGATTTTGTGTGGATTGATGGCGAGCACGGTCCCTTCAGTCTCGACCAATTGGAAGATCTGTGCCGTACCGCCCGGGCCTATAACGTAACTCCGGTGGCACGTGTGCCAGACATTGGCTCCTCGACTATTCTGCGCTTTCTGGATCGTGGAGTCAGGGGCATTGTGGGGCCACACATCGCCTCCAAAGCCGATGCCGAACAGCTCGTCAACGCCTGCTATTTCGGTCCACGCGGCACGCGCTCCTTCGGGGCCAATCGCGGCACGGACTACAATACGGGGATTGCCGATAAAGCTGCATATTACCAGGAAGCCAACGAGCATACGCTGGTTGGGGCACTGCTCGAAGATGCGAGCGTTTTGACGAATCTGGAGGAGATTCTTTCTGTTGAGGGTATCGACTATTTTGGCATTGGTCCGAACGACTTTTCGCAGAGTCTGGGCTACCCTGGGCAACCGGACCATACGGAAGTCCACAAAGCCATGCAGGACATTACCAACCGCATTCATCAGGCTGGACGCAAGATGGGTGAAGATTTTATGGTCTCAGGCTGGGTGAGTGAGATGCTCCTCACGGGCGGGCGCCAGATTTTGCAAAAGCAGCGCTAACCCTGCCAATCCATCCACGGAGCCTCTGCTCAGACGGCAAGCAAGCGGGCCAGAGATTTCGCAGCCCGTTTGCCTTCTGAGGCTCCCCCCTCCATACAACCCTGGAAGTGGAGTGCTGTGCATCTGATGGAGATGGACCTGCTCCACGCGGGAGAGCGTGTTCCCATGCAGCAGCCTCTTCCTGACGCACTGTATTTTGTAATCGGGGCGTAGGATCGGCGCCTCCGGCTGGAGCGCGGCATGCGCGTCCAGCACGGCGGGGAGGACTTCGTATTCCACCTCAATGAGGTCGAGGGCACGCTGGGCAATATCCTCCTCAGCAGCAGCCACGGCGGCGACGTGCTCTCCAGCAAAACGCACCCGGTCGTAGGCCAGGACTGGTACATCCTTCACGGCTCGCCCCCACAGACCGCCACGTACGTCGGCGCCAGTGATCACCGCATGTACCCCTGGGACATGGCACGCTGCAGTGGTATCGATGCGCACAATAAGTGCATGACTGTATGGACTGTGCAGTGACTTGCCCCAGAGAGCCCCTGGCAGCAGTAAGTCCACAGCATAGCGTGCCTGGCCGGTCGTCTTTGCCAGACCGTCAACACGTCCAACAGGCTGTCCAATGACCTGATAGGCAGCCATCCTGGGATTTCTCTATACGTGAGTCATCGAAGACGTAGGCCCAGGCACATGCTCTGCTAGGCTGGCGGCTCATGCCCCAGTTGTCGTAGCAAGGCAGCAAGCTGCTCGGCACGTTGCTCGGCCTGCGACAGCCGCTGCAGGGCGTCTTCCCTGGTCAGCCGTTCTTGCTCGGCATGCTGTTGCACCTGCGCCATTTGTTGTGAGACCTGTTCCGCGCGTTGCCGCTCGTGCTCCGCGCGTTGTCGCTCGTGCTCCGCGCGTTGTCGCTCCTGCTCCGCACGCTGGGATTCCTGTTCCGCGCGCTCTTTCCCCGTAGGAATCACCATCCCGCTGTCATCTGTCCAGCGTAGCCAGGTATCGTGTTTCCCTTCGTACGTACCCTCCCAGAGCGTCACGCCAAGGCCCATACCAGCGAGCTGCGTGGAGGTCTGCGGCACATACTGCATCCCATCGAGACGATACACCGTCAAAACCTTGTCCATAATCTGCACGCGGGGATCGTAAATGATGTAATACAGTACGCGCATCTGCGCATACTTCTGGAGCTTGGTGTTGTTCTCTTCCCCTTCCGTATTGGACACAATCTCAATGACCACGTCTGGAGGTTTCCCAAACTCCCATAAAAAATAGGAACGATGTTCCCGCTGCCACCAATCCTCAGCGACGTCGACATCCAGACTGAGAAACACGTCCGGCACAATGGCGGGGTTGCGCGCCATGGCAAACACCCCGACATTGGCAGCGACCAGAAACGGCCTCCCAGGATGTGGGTTCGTCCAGGAACTATAGAGAGGTTCGGTCAAGAGGCGCTGGTGTTTTTCAGAGGGCAGATTATCCACAGGGGTATCGTCCTCAGTGATCAGACAGGTGATATCCGGTGCCAGGGTCGTCGATGAAGAGGACATACCATCCCTCGCTGTCTGAAAGTGGAACACCTTAATGACGATAGGATAGCCGTACACGCCTTGGCTGGCCAACACGGTCAGTATAACCCATGCACTCAGGTCTGGCCATGGGTAGGGCCTATCCCAGGCGATAGGCCCGTGCCGCAGTGTCGTGAAATAAGCTGGCTTTTTCTGGGGCAGAATATCCTGCAGTCAGGCGCTTGAACGAATTCCACAGGACCGTATAACTACAGGTGACCTTATCAACCGGGAAATTCGATTCAAACATGCAGCGCTCCACCCCAAAGAGCTCAATGGCTGAGGCATAATAGCGCCGCGTGGCCTCCATCAGTTCCTGGCTGGTAGGCGGGCGTGGCTGCTCGTGCCATCCAAAACCGTTCACCTCCATGTTGAGGCCACCCAGCTTGACGACTACATTGGGGCACGTCGCCAGAGCTGTCATCGCTTGCCGCCACTGCGTATACACCTCGTCTGCTTTGCCAGCGTAGGGACCAATGCCGATGGGGCCACCAAAGTGATTCAAAATGATCGTAGTTCCGGGAAAAGCCCGGGCCAGATCGGTGACTTCGGGAATCTGATGATGATAGCACCAGGCTTCAAACGACAGCTGGCGTGGGCCAAGCTCGGCAAAACCCGCGCGGAAATCCGGCAGCGAGAATAAACTCTTGGGAGGATTCGTGCGATGATTGGGCACGGCATCGCTAGCATCCCAGGTACCTCCCAGGCGGATGCCACGGAAGCGACCACCGCCAGCGGTAATCTGGGCATCCAGGACAGCGCCGACTGCAGGGCCCAGGCGCAGATTGGCGGTGCCGACAATGCCCGCCGCCACTCGGGTGGGGCCGTACTGTCCAGACGCACTCATCGCGGCGATGCCGTTCACGAACTCCACCTCACCCACGGGGCGCAAGGCTTCTGGACCCTCGGTTTTGAACATGGCGCCGCATTCAATAAATACCGTGGAAACGACATGATGACCGCTTTGTGCATCGGCAACAATCTCATCAAGCAGATAGCGTGGGTGTAGGCCATCAGGACGTTGATCCCACAGATGATGGTGTGGGTCGCAAATGGGCAGGGCAGGCTCAAGCGCTTCTTCGGTGGTCAGCGCGAGCCAGGCAGCATTGGTGGATGGTACCGCCATGGGGTTACTCTTCCTTTCTATTCAGGGTAGGCGACGATAGAGCAACGTGGGTACAGAGCTCCTGTAATGTCGTTGCCGACAGGACTGGAGCCGCGACTTGTAGATGCGCTAAAAACTCACGATTCCCCTGTGGTCCTAGCAATGGGGAGGCTATGACATGACAGACTCCGAAGCCACATGTCTGGGCAGCCATCAGGACATCCTGTAATACCATCTGATGTTGTTGCGGACTCTGCACCACACCACGGCGTCCCACCTGGCCTTTGCCCACTTCAAATTGGGGCTTAATGAGCACAATGCTCTCAGCCTGTGGCGCTAACAAATGATATAACACCGGGAGGAGTAGACGCAGCGAGATAAACGACGCGTCGACCGTGAGTACGGCAATCGGCTCTGGGAGATGGGCAGGTTGAAGATACCGGGCATTGGTCCGCTCACGCACAATGACCCGCGGGTCAGTGCGCAGGCGCCAGTGCAATTGGCCATAACCCACGTCGATGGCATAGACGCGTAGCGCCCCTGCCTGTAAGAGGCAGTCGGTAAAACCACCGGTTGAGGCTCCTACGTCCATGGCCACGCGTTGGTGGATGACTATCGGAAAGGCTGCGAGGGCTGCGGCGAGCTTGTCTCCGCCACGACTCACATACAGACTTGGAGGGCTGAGGCGAGACAGGGTCGCCTCCAGATCCACAGGCGTGCCCGCGCGTGTCATTTTGGTGCCGTTGACCGCAATCTGACCTGCCAGAATCAACGCGCGCGCCTGTGCTCGACTCGGGGCAAGGCCACGCTGCCAGACGAGCAGATCCAGGCGTTCACGTGCGGCCATACGTTAGACATTACGCGAAACAATATAGGTGGCAATCTGACGTAGACGCTCTGCCCGTGGCCCAAACGACGCCAGGGCCGCAATGCCTTGCTGCATGAGAGCCGTCGCACGCTGGCGCGAGGCCTCAACACCTAGCAACCCTGGATAGGTCACTTTCTCGAGTGCAGCGTCACGTCCTACCTGTTTGCCGATTACCGCTGCATCGCCCTCGACGTCCAGGAGATCATCGGCAATTTGAAAAGCCCAACCCACGTCGTGGCCGTAGCGTTCCAGGGCCTGGAGCTGTTCTGCAGTCCCGCCACCGAGGATGCCTCCCATGGTCACTGCGGCCGTAATCAACGCGGCGGTCTTGTGACGATGAATATATTCCAGTACGTCAATCGGGACCTGCTGCCCTTCCGAGAGCACATCCATGACCTGGCCGCCAATCATGCCAAAACTGCCGGCAGCGCGGGCCATGCGATAACTCACCTGTTGCAGAACCGTGGCGGGGAAATGGTCCGTGAGCGGTGGACTACTCAGCACTTCAAACGCATGTGTCAAGAGTCCATCACCTGCCAGGATGGCCATGGCTTCGCCATAGACCTTATGGTTTGTGAGTTTGCCACGTCGATAATCATCATCATCCATAGCAGGGAGGTCATCATGAATCATCGAATACGTATGGATGTATTCCAACGCCGCAGCGGCAGGCAAGGCGGTTTCACTGTCACCGCCAACTGCCTCTGCAGCCGTAAGCGTCAGGATCGGTCGGAGGCGTTTCCCGCCGGCAAAGACACTGTAGCGCATGGCCTCCATGAGCTGTGGAGGATAGCTCTCAGACGAAGGAAGGCATTGATCGAGGCTCGCTTCAACGCGCAACCGCTGCTGTTCAAGATACTCCTCCAAAGACTCCATAAGTGCCGGTCTCCAGCTCAGGAGGTAGAATGCGTCTCACCATTCGTATTCGAGGTTTCATCACGCAGGACAAACGGTTCTGCAGTCAACGTCCCGTCGGCTCTGGTCTGCAGGAGGTCGATGCGCTTCTCTGCCGCTTGCAATTGCTGATTGCAATAGCGATACAGCCCTACCCCCTCTTCGTAAAACTGCAGCGACTTTTCCAGGTCAAGGTCTTCTGTCTCCAGGGCCTCGACGATTTCCTCGAAGCGCTTCAAGGCTTGCTCGAAGGTCAAATCGGCCACTGCCAGACTCCCTCTGTTGCCTCTCATCCACGGTGCAGGTGAGCTGCCCGTCATGCAAGAGCACTTCTAATTGCTGTCCAGGTTGCACAGCCCCAACGCTGGTGGCCAGGCGCTGCGTGGCGGGGTCGCGGCAAATACTATAGCCTCGTCCCAAGACCGCCAGTGGGCTGAGCGAGTGTAACATACTTCCCAGGCTGTGTAATTGTTCACGGCGCAGTGTCAGACGTGACCGCATGGCCGTCTCGAGGCGATGCTGCAAGGTCTGCACATGCGTCCCCAGACGTTGCCAGCGCACCCGAGGATTCAGGCGGGTCAGCATGCGCGCTGTGTGCTGGAGACGCCGTGTCCGTTCGTGCGTGCTGTACTGCCAGCCCTTCTCTAATTGCCCAAGAAGATCATCGACAAACTGCTGACGAGTTTCTATCAGGCGCTGCGGCTCACGCAAGACCCGGCTACCGGCGAGGCGATCCAGGACACGATGCGCGTGGCGTATCGTCTGCTGCGTCACCGTCTGCATGCGGGCGAACAACGCCTGGAGTTGTTGGCGCAATTCCTCTTCGCTTTTGACGACGAGCTCGGCAGCGGCCGACGGTGTTGGGGCCCGTAAATCTGCGACGAAATCCGCAATGGTATAATCGATTTCATGCCCCACAGCCGAAATCACTGGCACGGCCGAGGCGGCAATGGCACGCGCCACCTTTTCCTCGTTAAAGGCCCAGAGGTCTTCTAGTGATCCACCACCACGCCCGACAATGAGCACATCGAGCTGCGGCCGCCAGGCATTGAGCGCCGCGATCCCCCGCACGATGTCAGGTACCGCTTCTTTGCCTTGTACATGGGCGGGGTAGACGTACAAATGCACATTGGCCCGCCGCCGATGCACCACCTGAATAATGTCACGAATCGCCGCCCCCGTTGGCGAGGTCACGATACCAATGCGCTGTGGCACAAGTGGCAGAGGTCGTTTCCGTGCCTCGTCAAAGAGCCCTTCCTGGAACAAGCGCTCTTTCAGCTGCTCAAAGGCAATCTGCAGCGCTCCAACCCCCTTGGGTTCCAGGGACTCAGCCAGGAGCTGATAATCGCCACGCGGTTCATACACCGTCAGACGTCCATGGGCCACCACCTGCATGCCAGATTCAGGTGTAAAGGGCACGTGACGCAGGGCAGAACGGAACATCACCGTGCGTAACTGGGTATGCGCGTCCTTGAGGGTAAAATAGGCATGGCCACTCTGTACGACGCGCCAGTTTGAGATCTCACCTTCCACCCACACGGAGGCAAACGTATCCTCCAACAGGTCTTTAATATCCCGTGTGACCTCGGTGACCGTCAAAACATGGAACGGCCGCTCGTTGAAGAGAGGGGCAAGCACTATACAATCTCCGCTGATGCGGGGGACATGTTCGGGGTTCTCGTGTATCCAGATGTCAGGTGCGTAGGGTAAGTTCCGTGCGAAAGCGGCCTCTATTGTACATAGAAAAACCTGTGGAATGCAATGGCCGTGTCGTATTGCGGCCCTGTCTTACACGCCAAGGTAACGGCACAGCCAGTGCATGGCATGCGCATTGAAGTCGGTGCACGGCGTGTGCGTCAGGTCTGGGTAGACATGCAAAGCCTTTGGAGCAGTGATGCGTTCGAACACAGGCAGAATCGTGGCTGCAGGACAGACTGCATCACACATGCCGATATTGACCAGGGTAGGGCAGCGAATGGCCGGCACCAGGTGCAGCGGATCAAAGTAGGCCAGCGTGTCGAGGATGGCTTGCCGTTCTGCAGGATGCGTGGCGACATAGTCATGCAGTTCGACATAGGGGCGGCTCGTTACCGTGATGGCCACTGGATAGTTGCACAAAAACGGCTCTTCAGCGATAGCGACCCGCAGACGCTGGTCCAGGGCAGCCGTCGCTAAGGTTAATCCCCCGCCCTGACTGCGGCTCCACATGCCCAGCCGCGAGGCGTCAATTTCGGGACGTGAAGCCAGAAAGTCGAGTCCACGCACACAGTCCATATACGCGCCCCGATAGTAAAAGCGCTCTTTATCCGTCACGTGGTAGGTGAGTTTGGTACTGTGCTCCAATGCCCATTCCTGCCGGCTTTCCCCCTGGCCTCTGGGATACAACGTCAGCACGGCAAAGCCACGCATAGCGAGGTGGGTTGGGATGGGTTTGTCGCCGCCATAGCCGGGTACCGCCAGCACTGCCGGGCATGTGCCCCCTGGCATCCGGTCTTTGGGTACCGTATACCAGGCTCGCAGACGTGTGCCCTGCCAACTGTCTAAGTGCACCAGGAAGGTCGTATATTCACGCCCGCTCTGGGCTGGAGCGTCTGTCAGGGTGGCGCGGATTGGCGTGTGCTGTAAGACGGCTCTGGTCCGTTGCCAGAAGGCGTGAAGGTCGGTCGGTGACATGCCAGGCTCCTTGTCTACACACCTACCGGTACACCGTGTGCACCGGCCGACCTGCCAGAATGTTTTCTTTGCCCCAGTTCGCCACGCCGCGAAACTGCTCAGATTGGATAAAGGTGTCAAAGGCGTCTTCTGAATCCCATTCGGAGACAATGAGATACGATTGTACATCGTTGACATCTTTGTAAAGGAAAGACTTGCCGTGGCCATCTGCCGTGGCAAGACTGTGCAAAACGTTGTTGAACATGCGTTCGAAATTGGCTTCTTTGCCTGGAAGAACTTTGTAGTTCATACCAATGGTAATCATGCGTCTCCTTCCATCACAGAGGCGTCACATCTGCTGTGGCATTCTATGGGCATGGTAACACAGCCCGGCAGCGCGGTCGAGTCACTTCACGCGGATGCCGACTTCGACCATCATCCCTGGCTTGAGCAGACCTTCTGGATTGTCGACAGAGACACGCACCGGGATACGTTGCGTGACTTTGATGAAATGTGCTGAAGCACTCCCAGCAGGAATCAGAGCAAATTCCGAACGTGCCGCGGCCCCAAGCTGCGTGACTTTGCCTTGGAATGTCTGCTGCGGATAGGCGTCAACGGTGATGGTTACGGGCTGGCCAGGGCGGACCTTGCGAATGTGTGTTTCTTCGATATTCGCGCTGATCCAGACATCGTGTGGATCATTGATTACCACGATGGGTTGTCCAGGCTGGACACGCTCACCCGCATCGGCAATGGTCTGGCTCACCACGCCGTTGATCGGACTGCTGATGGTGGTCTCCGCCAGCCGCATACGCGCGAGCCCCAATAGTGCTTCCACTTCTTTGACTTTGGCGCGCAGATTTTTGACGACGTCCTCTTTCATTTTGATGCGCTGCCGTTCTGCCACCGCGAGTTCCTTGAGGGCCTGGGATTCACGCACCTTATTCTGCTGCGTTTGGACTTGATCAAGGCTGAGCTGTACACGGCGCCCCTCTGCCTGGGCCATCTGCACCAGCGCCAGCGCCCGATTCAGGGTCTCTTGAGCCGATTGATGCTGCGCCACCGCACTCTCATGCGCCGCGACTGCTTGATCCAAGCGTTCAGCAGCAACGACGCCGTCTTTCGCGAGCTGCCGCGTACGCTCCAGGTCCGCAAAGGTTTTATCGAGATTGGCTTTTGCTCCGGTGAGGCGCGCACGGGCTTCCTCGACGCTGGCGCCTTTCTCACGCAGGTTGGCCACCGTGCGATGCTCTTCGAGTTTGACGGATTTTTCTGCTTCGGCGAGCTGACTACGTGAAGTGCCGAGGACCGCATCGGAGCGCTGAATCTGCCCTTCTGCCAGAGTCTGCGTCAAGGCGAGATCCGCTTCGGCGCTGTCCAATTGACTTTGTGCCGCTTCGAGTGCAGCACTTTGCAAGGCTACCTGGGCCTGATATTCGTCTGGCTGAATTTGTGCTAAGACGGCACCTTTGTCGATACGCTGGCCTTCTTCCACTACCAGGGTGAGCAGGCGCCCTGCCACTTCAGAACTGATGGTAATCAAGGTCCCTTTCACGCGGGCATCATCGGTGGAGACGTGTTGTGTGGTGTAGAGCCACCACCGCACGCCGACGTACGCACCCGCACCGAGTCCCAGGACAAGCAGGGGGGCAAGGATGAACCAGCGTGCACGGCGCGACGATCGACGCGGTGCGCTCATCCGTGATGTGTCACTCGTTGTGCGCTCCTCGGTGGTGCGATTTTCTGTGGCCATAGCTCGTCCCTTTCGCTCCGTAGATCTCGACTTCATGGCGTCCGTACGAGATCTGCCGCCTCCGGGGCGGCACTGAAACTGAGGCTGTACAGCCGTGCGCTAGAACACTGACCAATTGCGTGAACCATAGGTCGTACCGGGTAGACAAGCGTGGGCGATATATGATCTGATGAGTGGAGGAGTCCCTTGA
>Ga0194121_10006310_pt1 | contig 15922 bp, 14 predicted proteins | sample TA2MahCa50mmetaG_FD_148609 | JGI IMG/M metagenome (GOLD analysis project Ga0194121, IMG submission 148609) | Freshwater microbial communities from Lake Tanganyika, Tanzania - TA2015020 Mahale Deep Cast 50m | ecosystem: Environmental > Aquatic > Freshwater > Lake | place: Tanzania: Lake... | reverse complement strand
GGCTTGCCTGACCATGTAGCCGTGTGTGCCGTGATCCCTCTAGGCCAGCCAGCGACCCAGCTCACCAGACTCCGCCGCAAAGCCGTCTCTGCCTTTGCGATGCACGAACGCTGGGGGGGCACACCTCTCACGGCGCACCAGTAACCAGGCAAGGAGGCGCGCAGATGAGTGAAACCAGGAAACGGCGGCTACGGACATTCCCCCACTTGCATGCCAGGGATTTTCAACATCCGCACGATGTCGCAGCGACCGAGGCCCTGCAAACGGTCCCCGGACTCGACAAAGTCATCGCCAAAATCATGGAATACGGCCTGGAGCGCGTGTTTTACCTCGAGAATATCGCCTCCAGCGTGCGTGTGACATCCCACATGTTCCCCCGCCTGCATCGGAGTCTGGGCTGGGGTTGCCAGATCCTCGATCTGCCAGAACCTGAACTGTATGTGACGCTTGATCCAGTGCCCAACGCCTATACCTACGGTCACACCCGCCCGTTCGTGGTGCTCACCTCTGGCCTGGTGGACATGCTGGATGACGAGGAATGCTTTTTCGTCATTGCCCATGAGCTGGGGCATATCAAGGCTGACCATGTGTTGTATACAATCATGGCACGCAACGTTTCCACCTTGATGACCATCATTGGCCAGGCCACCCTGGGCCTTGGCTCCCTCCTGGGCCAGGGACTGGTGGTAGCACTGCATGACTGGTATCGCAAGGCCGAACTCACCTCTGACCGGGCAGGATTGCTGTGTGTGCAGGCGCTCGATCCCTGCGTCGGCACCTTTATGAAACTGGCAGGAGGAGCCAGCCGGCTGTATGCGGAGATGGACCGCGACGCGTTTTTGCAGCAGATTCGCGCTTACGACGATGCTGATGAGCTGTTGTTGAACAAAGCCTATAAAGGCATGCTCACACTCTATCGCTCGCATCCCTTTCCGATTTTACGTGCCAGAGAACTCGACACCTGGTACCGGGATGGCTATCGCCGCCTGATGGGTCCTGCAGGCTTTGTCGAGGCGTGAGCAAGCCGTGTAGAGGCAAAGCCCATACATGTCTGGCCTCTCCTACATAGGGGCGGCCGGCCAGTCGCCCAGAGACGCAAACTGCACAGTAAGGACTTGCGAGACAACGCGCTCTTCTCCCTCTCCCCCTGGGAGAGGGCTGGGGTGAGGGGCGTGACGCGCCTGCCAGGAGTCTACCCGCCCTCACCCTAACCCTCTCCCGGAGGGCGAGGGGACCGGACAGCTCCTTGTACAATAAACACCTCGCCTTACGTTCGCGTCCAGGGTCGGTCGCCCTGAGGTAGGCTTGCCGCTTTTGGGTACAACACTGGCATCGATGCCCAACGCCTGCGCATGGTCAGGGGGGATGACCTCGGTCATGGCGGCCTGATGGCAGGAGACCCAGTCAACGTCTCTGGCATCCCATCGCGCACAAGTCGTCTCGTCCTAGGGACTATAGCGACGCAGATGGCGCAAGGTCGCGTGTCCAGGGAGCCTGAGCATGCGTCCCAAGAGATGGGCGAGACATTGGCGTTGCGGTGGCTTGGTTTGACTTGGCGTTGACCGTATACTGTGCCGCCGTCGCATGGGGCATCTCCATGCGGGGTTGCCTTGGGGCACACAACGATAGCATAGAAGATCTCATGCGGCTACCTCTCTGAAAAACTGTCCGCAGTATTGATTTGAGAAACAGCAGGACGAGGACGTAATCTTTATCTTTATACTGGCTGGCATCCATGCCGCCACGCAGTTCGTCGCAGCTTTGCCAGAGCGAGGAGTAAAGGGCGGATTTTTTCAGTGCCATAGAGTACTCTTGTCCTGAGTGTGCATGTGGAGCAGTGAAGGTAGCGCCACCGTTATAGATGGAGTATAGGGAATACAGAGGCCATTGACCACTACGCAGGCTATCCCGCAATGGCTGTTATCTATAGAAGACATCACTAGCCGGTTGCCCCTACGGGAGCACGGGAGATGGCCAATCTCATTCACCTTACGCCATGGAAGGCGCCTTGCACAACGGCTGCAGTAGAGGAGCATCGTGGCACCAGCACTCACTTTCGGTTTAGATGTGGGCGTCTACGGGCGCCTGGCGACCCGCGATGACATTTTTGCGCTGGCCACCCTGGCCGATACCTCGGGGTTCGACGCTGTCTGGGTGGCTGATCACGTCATCTTTCCCAAGACCTTCACCTCACGCTATCCCTACAACGCCAGTGGGAGCTTCCCTATCGACATGACACAGGAGCCGCTCCTGGAGCCAATGGCCACCATGGGGGTGCTGGTCGGCGCCACGCAGCGCGTCAAAATTGGTGCTGCAGTGCTGGTCATGCCGTATCGCAACCCGGTGCTACTTGGGCGCATGCTGGCGACGCTAGACGTGCTCTCTGGGGGGCGCATGATCCTGGGGGCAGGTGTGGGCTGGCTGGAGGAAGAATTTGTCGCCCTGGATGCCCGCCCCTTTGTGGCGCGCGGACAGGTGACGGATGAGGCGATTACCATTGTGCAACGCCTATGCCAGGGGGGCGAGGTGTCGTTTCAGGGCGAGCACTACCATCTTGATCCGCTCATCTCTCATCCTGGCTCGGTGCAGCGCCCGCACCCGCCAATCCTGATTGGTGGCACGTCCCCAGCGGCGCTCCGGCGAGTGGTCCGCCTGGGCAATGGTTGGTTATCCACGGGGTTACGCCCGGAGCGCCTGGCAGCTCCGTTACAGCAGTTGCGCGCGCTCTGGACTGCTCAGGGACGCGGCCCGACCGAGCTGCAACTCTACCATAAACTGTTTATCAACCTGGATGAGGCCCGCTACGGCGCGGATGGAGCACGTGAGACTGGCACCGGTACGCCAGCCCAGGTGCGAGAGGATCTACGTCGTCTGGTCGACCTGGGTTATCAAAGTGTCATCGTGCGCTATCGCGGTGACGATACGGCAGCCCAACGCCAGCAGATACAACGCTGGCTGTCTGAAGTGATGCCACACGTATAGTGAGGAGGTATGGTATGAAAGTCGGCATTGCACTGAACATCCTGACCAAGCCCGGCCATTCTGATGCCGCGGTGTTCGCCGAACACATGGCCCTGGGCGATCTGGCCGAGCCTCTGGGTTTTGATTCGCTGTTTGCCCTGGAACACCATTTTACCGGTTACGCCATGTCTCCGGCGCCGCTGCAGCTCCTCGGCTATTACGCGGGGCGGACGAAACGCATCGCGCTGGGCACCGCGGTGATTGTGCTGCCCTGGCACGATCCCATCCGCGTTGCCGAAGAGATTGCCCTGCTGGACGTTATCTCTGGCGGGCGCTGCCTGTTTGGCTTTGGGCGTGGGGCAGCAAGCGTCGAATACGCCGGGTTTCGCATCCCCATGGAAGAAGCCAGGGCGCGCTTTGCCGAAGCCGCGCAACTGCTCGTGAAAGCCCTGACACACGAGGTGTTTGACTGGGATGGAGAGTTTTTTCATATCCCACGTATGTCGATTCGGCCACGCCCGATCTCGCATCCAGAGCGGCGGTTCTATGCCTCCTCGGTGAGCCCCGAGTCAGCGGAAATCATGGCCAAACTGGGCTTTGGCGTGCTGGTCATCATGCAGAACGAATGGCCCGTCGCGGCGACGGACATCCAGCGCTATCGTGACATCGCCCTCAGTGTCGGTCACACACCGCGTCCGCCCATTATTCTCACGAATATCTCGGTGGCCGAGAGTCGCGCCGAGGCCCAGGAGCGCGCCATGCAGTACTTGAGCCGCAAGTGGGATTCCATTGACAACCATTACCACTTCTCGGATGGGCACCTGGCCACGGTGAAGGGCTATGAGTTCTACGGCAAGATGACGAAGACGTACACCAAGATGCGTGATGACGCTTTCCGGCAGCAAGCGACAGAATTCTACGTCAAGCTGCAGATTGTGGGTACGCCTGACGACTGCCTACAACAGCTCGCCGAGCTGCAACGGCTCACGGGTATGGACCATCTGGTGACCGAATTCGCCTATGGGGGGATGCCACACGAGGAATCGGAGCTCAACATGCGTCTCTTTGCAGACCGGGTGATGTCCGTGCTACAGCGTGATGCGGCGTTTGCGAGCCCCACGGTTCTGGCCTCTACCGAGGCGCCAGTAGCGTCAACCACCGGGGTGTTTGCCCCAGCGTAAGGCAACTCGCCGTGCGCTTATGGCGCTAATAGCCGTATTGCAGGGTTTTCAGGCTACGCAGAATACCATCTTCAAAGCGCAGGCGGTACATCAGGTTATGGGGACCAAAATTGTACGTCCATTCGTCAATGCTCACGGCAATCACCACCGGCTGCGGCGGATAGACGAGCACAACCGGCGGCTGGGCCGAGTGCGTCTGGGGCGTAGGATCGCGCAGAGGAGCGCGCGGGGACTGTGATAGCGTACCACGTTCTGGTGTTACAGGGCGCGGTGCGCGTTCACGGACGTCTCCCGGGCGCCGTGTGTGTAGTCCATGGGGGACGCCTGGAGACACGTAGACTGTTTCATACGCTATGCGATGCTCGGCAAATGTCGGGTCGCCGCATTTCTGCAATACTTCAGGTTTCGACGCCCCTTCGGAGACAATAGCCGAGCCACAGAACAAAGCCTGCGCTGGTTGCACGCTCCCCCATGCAAACCAGATGAGCACCAGCCCAAACGTAGACACTATCCTCTGGAGAGATCGAGACCGTTTGTTCGAGCTCCATACCGTGTGCTGTAGCATGATCGACCTGCCCTACGTCACCTGCGAAGGCGCACGCGCAAAGGGAAAGACACAATATATGAGGGCCGCGCACAGCCTGTGCGACGCCTGCCACCTCGACGACTTTTACAACAGAGACCAGCGGCGTTGCCATTCCGCTACTCGCGTGGAGGCATGCTAGAAGCATTATAGCCGCACGAGCATTTTCCCGGTATTCTCACCGCTGAACAGTCCAATAAATGCCTGCGGAGCCTTGGCAAGCCCCTCGATAATGGTCTCCTGCCAGTGCATCTGGCCAGCAGCAATCCAGGCACCCATGTCCGCAGCGAACTGGGGCTGGCGATGCAGGTGATCGGAGACAATAAAGCCTTGCAGCCGTAACCGTTTGCGCACGGCGACACGGAGGTTGCGCGGGCCAGCTTCCAGGGCCGTCTCATTATAGTGGGCAATCATGCCACACAGGGGAATGCGCCCATGCATATTCATGTGCTCTAGCGCCGCCTCAAGATGCGCCCCGCCGACGTTCTCAAAATAGACATCGATCCCCTGGGGGCAATGCCGCCCTAGCTCTGCCACGAGCGAGCCAACTTCTTTATAGTTGAATGCGGCATCCACTCCCACCACATCACGCAGCCAGGCAATTTTCGCCGCCGAACCGGCGCTTGCTATCACCCGGCAGCCGACGCGTTTCGCAATCTGACACACGACCGTGCCTACGGCCCCCGCTGCGGCGGAGACAAACACGGTCTCACCGGCCTGCGGCTGCCCAATATCGAGTAACCCGACATAGGCAGTCAGCCCAGGCATACCCAGGACACCAAGATAGGCCCGGATCGGTGCCAGCTTGGGGTCGATGGGGGTGAGATCAGCACCATCAGAGACAAAATACTCGCGCCAGCCCTTGCGACCCAGCACATGCGTCCCGATAGGGAAACGACCGCCATGCGACGCCACCACCTCGCCCACGCACCCCCCGTCGAGTACAGCCCCGAGTGCGAATGGCTGGACATAGCTGGGTTGCTCGAACATACGACCGCGCATGTACGGATCGACCGACATGTAGTGATTCCGCACCAGCATGTCTCCCGCCCCAAGGGTGGGGATGGGCACTGTCACCAGCGTAAAGTCGCGGGCTTGCGGCAGACCAACGGGACGGTGTTGCAAGTGGATTTCCTGACTCACACGTGGGGTCATCATGCGCTCCTGGCTCCTGGGCTCAGCAGGTTATGAGGGGTGAGAGACAGACCTCTCTGATTGTGTGAAGGATGTGTTCGGCCCTTAGGACCACAACCGCGCGGCCTGATACGGCTCTGACGGCAGAGTGGTCGGTTGCTGTAACACCATCTCTGTGAGCAAGACCCCGGTAATGGGCGCGAGCAAAATACCATTCCGGAAATGCCCCGCGGCAGCGTAGGCCCCACGCAGCCCGGGTATAGGGCCAAGATAGGGCAAATTATCATGCGAAAAGGGGCGTAAGCCCGTCCAGGCGGTCACCATGGTGGCCTGCTGCACACACGGCATGAGGGCGGTGGCTTGTTGCATCAGATGGCTCACGGCAGCGACCTTGACGCGTTTGTCAAAGCCATCATCTTCGAGCGTGGCACCCAGCAGCAGTTTGTTATCTTGGCGCGGATACATCGAGCCACGCGACGTCACCAGTAATGCTCGTGTGGGGGAGCTGGCATTTCCAGCAGCACGATAGTACCTTTCACGGGCTTCACCGGCAGACGCGCCATTTCCGGCGCAATCTGGGCGGCCCAGCTTCCTGCAGCATTGACGACGAGCGGTGCGGCCAGATGCTCCCCGCTGGCCAGCGTCACCCCGGTCACCTGCTCACCACGCCGCGTCACACCCACCACCGGGGCATACTCGCGCACCTGCACCCCCAGGCGCAGCACAGCTTCCGTCAACGCCTTGAGCAGACGTGGTGGGCGCACCTGGGCGACTTCTGGCAACCACAGGCCCCCATGCACGGGCAGGTCTGGCGCGAGCTGTGGTTGACGGGCGCGCACAGTCGCGGCGTCTAACCACTCGATAGCATAGCCGGCAGCGCGTTGCCAGAGTAGACGCTCCTGGGCAGCGCGTACTTCCTCGTCAGTCAGACAAACCTCCAAAAGGCCGCAGCGCCAGAACCCGGTGTCTGCAGCAGAGTATTCGGCCAGCTCTTCGAGCCATCCATCGTAGAGCAGACGGCTCACGCGCATCAATTCTAGCCGGGGTCCCGGCTGGTTGCTATCGCCTTGAAACGACAAATAGCCTGCCGCGGCCCAGGAGGCTTCGCGGCCGACGACGCCCCGCTCTACGAGCATGACGTTGAGCCTGGCCCGTTGCAAGGCATACGCCACGCTGAGCCCGATCATACCACCACCAATCACGATCACATCGCTTGTTGCTGCCATGCCGTCTTCTCCTTTAGAGGTCCGCTCCATCATGGCGCATGGTACCAAGAACACTGCGTAGCGGCAAGGTATGACGTCCGAGCTCTGCGAGGGGACGGGGACGTGTTGACCATCTTTCCCACCCCATGACATAATCATCTCGGTAGCCGACGGACGGCCCGGCGAGGTCCGGCGCGGGGGGCGTCTTTGCGCTGGCCTGCAGACAACCACAAGGAGTCTCTGATGGAGTTTGGCATCCTCTTCACGTCGCATCCCAATCACCTCACCGAGCCGTACCCGCACCGCGCGGTGCACGCGCGGGTCACGGCCGAGATCCAGGGGGCGGACGCGCTCGGGTACGACACGGCGTGGGTGGCGGAGCATCATTTCTCAAACCAGTACGGCATCATGCCAGACGTCTTCACCTACCTCGGCTATCTTGCCGCCCAGACGTCGCGCATCCGCCTCGGGACCGCCGTGGTGACGGTGCCGCTCTACGACCCGGTCCGTATTGTGGAAAACATGGCATTCGTTGACATTCTCTCCGGCGGCCGCATGGTGCTCGGGCTTGGCTCGGGCTATCGGCCGTACGAGTTCGACGGCTTCGGCCGCAACTTCGAGACGCGCCGGGACATGCAGGAAGAGGCCATCGAGCTCATCTTAAAGCTTCTGCATACGCGGCGGGTAGCGCACACGGGCACGCACTTCCACACGCGGATCGAGGACGAGTGCGAGATCTTCCCGGTCAGCCAGCAACAGCCACACCCGCCGCTGTTCATGGCCGCTGGCACCGAGCGCTCGATGACATACGCGGCGCGCCACGGCTTCGGGCTCATGCTCTCGACGCTGCCATCGTTCGACACACTCGCGCAGCAGATTGCCTTCTACCGCTGCCACTGCCCGGAGGCGCCAACGCCCCTCGCCCAGAACCCGGCCCACGGCAAGGTCGACGTGGCGCGCTGGGTCTATGTGGCTGACACCGATGCCGAGGCCAAGCGCGACAGTGCGGAAGGGATCATCCGTCACCTGACGCATTTCATGAGCAGCGCTACCGCGGGGTATCTCGGCAACGTCTCGGAAAAGGACCGCAACGTACAATTAGACTACGACGAGCTCGCCGAGACAACCCTGCTCCACGGCGCACCGGAGACCGTGGCGCGCCGGCTCCGTGAGTTACGTGACAAGACGGGCCTCACCTCACTGCTCCTGCACTACCCACCGTACTATGGTCATGAGAAGGCGATGCGCAGCCTGCGCCTGTTCGCTGAGCGTGTCATGCCGGAGTTTCGATGATCCCACCGCTCACACCGGGTGGGCGCCACCGCGCGCGATAGGCGGGCGGTGCTCCATGCCCGGTGTAAGGGAACTGCCCAGCCCGGCTTTTACGCGAGCTGGTCCCAGGGCGTCGAGGTGAAGCGGAAAAAACGCGCGGCGTTCTCCCACATCAGTTTATGCATGGTGGGAGCGCCCAGGGTCTGCTGCCAGGCAATAACGGTATCCGTGTGATCAGGAAAAACCGTCTCTGGATGCGGGTAGTCGGACTGATACATAAGCACGTGATCTCCCAGGATGTCCACGACGGCCTTGGTCATCTCCACCCCTTCAGAAAAGTCGATGCCGCAAAACACGCGTCCCATCTGCGTATACTCGAGCGGCGTGTGCTTCAGATTGGGGGAGACGGAACCGCGCACGTAATCGATCTGCCTGGTCAAGCGGAGCAACCAGTGGGGGAGCCAGCCATGGCCACATTGATAGCGCAGGGGCCGAATCGTGAGCATAGACACGGTGTCTTGATCCTCTGCGTCTCCGTGCCCAGAACGTGGCTTGACAGTACGCATATAGGGCTGGAGCTCCTCCAGGTGCGTCCGGAGGTCGTGATCGGCATAGCGCAGCAGGACATCCATGGACGGATTCACGTGGGTATCCGTATCGATAACGCGAAATCCCTGACGCATAAGACCCTCCTGTATAGCATGTGAGGACCAATGGGGATGTAAGCGATGTCTCGACTGCTTCTACTGTGTGGCCTTTACTGCCCATTGTCAAGCGTAGGATGATTGCAATATCTCAGTGGCTTTGCGAAGATTTGCCAAGAGAGATGGTGTGAGACGGACTCATCAGGTGAGGAAGGCATATGGCGCGCAGTGTCTTTGGCAAGCTATTCTCTGGCACCCGGCCGGACTATCTAGGGCAGTGTCGCAGTACCCTGGCGCCCTGCCCAGCCCTGTCCAATTGCGTCAGCAGCACTGCAGGAGAGCAACGCCACGCTATTGCCCCCCTGGCCTTTACGGGCCAGCCTGACACCGCTATGCAGACGTTACACACCGTGGTCACCAGCATGCCACGCACCCGTGTGATCGTCCACGAAGGCGACTATCTGTATGTCGAATGTGCCAGTAAGCTGCTGGGATTTGTGGACGATGTGGAGTTTCTGCTCGACCGCCCAGCCCGGCAGATTCAGGTGCGTTCCGCCTCCCGCCTGGGCTACAGCGATTTGGGGGTCAATCGTCAACGGATTGAAAGCATTCGAGTGGCCTTCCAGGCCCGACAGCCTTAGCAAGACTGCCACGGCAATAGGTCAGGCTATGCACCACGCAAACGCGGATCCAATAAGTCCCGCAGCGCGTCTCCCATCGAGCGTAGCAATCACCACCAGCGTCGAGAGCGCATGAGGCAGGATGTGCCGCAGCATGATGCGTCCTGGAGCACAGCCAAGGGCGCGTGCCGCCATGATATAGTCGTTTTCGCGGATAGTCAGGGCGAGACTGCGGGAGAGGCGAACGAAATTGGGGGTCAGGGCGATCCCAATGGCCAGAATCTCGTTCAACAGCGATCCGCCCAGAGCCGCCACAATGAGCAGCGCGAGCAGGAGCACGGTCTGCTAGCGATACTGTGGCTGTCGTTTCGCCAGAAACGCCTGCACCCCTTCCGTAAAATGCGCGCTGGCACGTACCTGCTCGCCGAGAGCCTGCTCCATGGCTTCACGGGCGCGCGCATGGTCAGCTATGGTGCTACTGATTTGCTGTTTCACGGCCTGCACTGCCGTGGGGCTGTTGGCAGCAATCGTCATGGCCACGTCCAGCGCCCATGGCATGAGGGCCTCAGGAGTGACGACGCGATTCACCAGGCCAAGCTGGGCGGCAGTGGCGGCATCAATGAGCTGGGCAGTGAGCAACAGCTCCATGGCATGCACATAACCAATCTGCTGCACGAGTTTGAGGGTCGCACCACCAAAGGGATAGATCGACCAGCGCACTTCCGGCAGACCAAAGCGGGCCTGCGGGACGGTGGCACGGATATCCGTTGACAGCAGCAATTCCAGGCCGCCAGCAACGCAATCGCCATTCACGGCGGCGATGATAGGCTTGGAAAATGGCTGATGTTTGAGCAAGGCGTGGTTCACTATCGCCGCCATCTCGGGATCCGCGGAGAGGTCACCGCTCACATCAGCCCCCGCACAGAAGGCCCGCTCGCCAGCACCTGTGAGGATAATGCAGCGACAGGACGAGCGCTCCAGGGTGTCCCAGAGCCTTGCCAGATCGGCCATCATCTGGCGCGTCATGGCGTTGCGGCGGGGCTGATGGTCAATGGTCACAATGACAATGTGCTCGCCATGGTCTTGCACATGGATCTGCATGCGTATTCCTTCTGCCTCAGTCAGCCTGGAGAGCCGGGGTGACGACCAGTTTGCCATGCGCCTGGCGGTCAGTGAGCAAGCGGAGGCCCTCCACACTACGTGCGAGTGGCAGGCACTGGGTAATACACGGTTGCAGCTTGCCCGCCTGGTACCATTGGAGGAGTTCGTGCACCGAGGTGCGGAGCTTCTCCGGCGCATGCCAGCGGAAATAGCGCAGCGAACTTCCTAGGGCCGCACGATGCTTGACCAGGAGCCGATTGGCTGGAATCTGTGGAATACCTCCGACAAAACCAACGAGTAGAATGCGCCCACCCCAGCCGAGCGACGAGAGCGCGGCGTCGAACAGTGGACCGCCGACCGGGTCAAAGCAGACATCAACCCCGGCATCATTGGTGAGGGCGATGACGCGCTCGGTGAGGGGTTCGGTACTGTAATTGATCAGCGCATCAGCGCCGTGCGCCTGTGCCACCGCAAGTTTTTCCGGAGTGCTGGCCGCCGCGATAACGCGCGCCCCCATGGCTTTACCAATTTCCACCGCAGTAAGGCCGACACCTCCAGCCGCCCCCAGCACGAGCAGGGTTTCGCCTGCCTCCAGGCGGCCTTGCCAGCGCAACGCCACGTGGCTTGAGATATAGGCCACAGGAAAGGCTCCAGCCTCTGCGAAAGGCATGCCGTCTGGTACGGCAAACGTTTCCGCTTCCGGCGCCACGGCCTGCTCGGCCAGGCCGCCGTAGGAGAGAATCGCCATGACACGGTCCCCTGGCTGAAAGCGTGTCACCGCTGCCCCACACTGGGTCACTACACCGGCGGTTTCCAGTCCAGGGCTGAAGGGGAACGCCGGCCGTGTTTGATAGCGCCCGGCAACCATGAGGGCATCCGCGTAGTTCAGCGCGGTGGCGTGCACAGCGATGAGCACTTCGTCCGGACCGGGTTGTGGTGGGGGCACGTCCTCAACCGTGAGGGTTTCTAGCTCACCCCAGGCTCGACAGATCACGGCGCGCATAGTTGACACCTACCTTTCGGCTTGCAGGGAGTGCAGCGGGGACGACAGACGAGCTGCCACCACCTCGCGCAGGGCTATTTTCTGGATCTTGCCAGTGCTCGTGCGTGGCCAGGCGTCTGGCTCCAAGAAGACAATGTGCACCGGGATTTTGTAGCTGGCGAGCTGGTTACGACAAAAGTCGCGCAGGGCGGCCGCCGAGACGTTCCCCCCAGCGTGCAACTCCACGGCCGCCACGGGGATTTCCCCTTTCACCGCATCGGGAAGACCGACCACCGCCGCCTGTTGGACCTGGGGATGTGTGCGCAGATAGGCTTCGACTTCCAGAGGAGAGATATTAATCCCTCCGGACTTGATGAGCTCTTTGAGACGCCCGCGGAAATGCAGATAACCTGCTGTATCAAACATACCGAGATCACCCGTAAGGAAATAGCCCTCGGCATCAAAGGCCTGGGCGGTGGTTTCCGGATCGCGGTAATAGCCCGGCGCAATATAGCCCGCGACGCAAATCTCACCGACTTCCCCGGCGGGAAGCACCGCCCGCGAGTCGGGATCGACAATACGCATACGCATCCCAGGGAGCGGCTTGCCCTGCGTCTGCAGACGCACAGCTTCCGGGTCGTGAGCGTCTGTAACCGTAGCGTTACCATAGGTTTCGGTGGCTCCGTAGACGTTGCATAGCTGGCGCACGCCCAGCTCGTGCATGGTGAGGGCCACCTCCTCTGGTGTCCCAATGGTCAACCCTGTCCGCAAGGAACCGGTATCGGCATGCGGCCAGGAGGGGGTCGCTAGCATGGCGCGTGCCATATGGCTCATCCCGTAATACACGGTGCAGCGCTCAGCCGCGATCAGCTGCACCGCCTGTTCCGCCTCAAAGTACTCCTGCAACACCACGGTGCCGCCATGCGTGAGTAGGGCCATGAGGGCATTGGCAGCGCCAAAACTCCAGAACAAGGGTACGGCCAGCCACAGGCGATCGTCCTGAGTCAGATGCTGGCGCTCGCCAATATGCCAACCGTTCTCCAGGCATCCAGCATGGCTCAGGGGCACCCCTTTGGGGCGTGCGGTACTACCAGACGTGTAGAGCACATAGAGCATGTCGTCAGGCTGTACGGCCGCGCTCACCGCCTGCGGGAACGTGTCTTCCAGGTTGTTGCCATGTGTCATCACGTCCTCAAAACGACGTGCCGCTGGCAGCATCGGTTGCCCCAACACCATGAGCTCGCGCAGCGCTGGTAGCCGTGCCACGTTGAGCTGACCGGGTGCCTGGTGCTTGAGCTCGGGCGCCACCTCGGTGAGTAACGCTTGATAATCAGCCCCCAGAAAGCCATCCAGCGTGATGAGCGCTACGGCTTGTGAGTGCTCTAACACATACGCCAGCTCCAGGCGACGCGACCAGGTACTGAGGGCAACAACGGGGGCTCCGAGCAGGGCACACCCCAGGGCGGTGATAATCCACTCGGGACGATTACTGAGCAGGAGCGCCACCGGATCGCCACGGCGGATCCCCAGTTGCCAGAGCCCCCGAGCTATAGTACGCGCCTGGGCATACAACGCCGCATAGGTCACACGTTGGGGTGGCCACACCACGGCTTCGTGCTGCGGCAATATCTCAGCCAGGTGAGCCAGGAGGGCCCCTGCAGTATGGAGCGCTGGAAGCGTGTGTGTCGCGTTGCCCGCCGCACCGTCGTACAAAGCCATGCCCCCTCCTTTCCTGGTCTCTCTCTCCTGATGCCTGCACTATCATAGCATGGATCAGTGCCGCGCCTCCCGTTGGTGTCGACAGGCGTTGCCGACAGCTTATAACCTTTTTTGACTGCAGACACCCGTGAGGCATTGCAGGATGAGAGCTGTCACCCTATCTTTACCTTAGCTGGGAAGCACCGTATGGCAAGCGCGCCCAAGCATGTTTTTCACTCCGTACCTCACCGGGTGCCACATGAGCGACACGACGTTACCTCCTCTGCCCTATGACCTGACAACGCTACCGCGAGAAACCGCCCGTCACTATATCCCCGCCACCGCCGAGGATATGCAGAGCATGCTCAGCACACTGGGGCTGACACAGCTTGAGGAGTTATTTCAGCACATTCCCCCGGCTGTGCGGATGGCAGAGCCGCCAGCACTCCCGGAGGAGCTCGACTATGCGACGCTCTATCAGCATGTGGTCGCTCAGAGCCAGCACAACCACCTGCCGGAAGCCGCGTTTCTGGGAGATGGCCTGCCGCACTATACGGTGCCAGCGCTGGTGCCGTTTGTGGCCGGATTGCGTGAGCTCATGACCGCCTATACGCCGTATCAGCCAGAGCGGAGCCAGGGGAGCCTGATGACGCAGTGGCTCTACCAGTGCTGTCTCGCCATGCTCACCGGCTTCGAGGCCATCAATGCGTCGCAATACGATCGTTCCACCGCTCTGGTCGAAGCCCTCTATACCGCGGTACGGCTGTCGCGTCAGGGGCGCACGCATGTACTCCTCCTGGGATCACTGTGGCTGCAGGATCTGGCAGTCGTAGCGACGCTGCTGACGGGCACACGCTTGACGTACGAGGTGATCCCCATTGACCCGCAGCATGGCACGGTGCCACTCGCGGCCGTGGCACAGCAGGCTCTGGCGCAGGCCGACCGTCTTGCTGGTATCGCGTTTCCGCAGGTCAATAGCCTGGGATGCCTCGAAGATGTCCATGGCCTCACTGATCTCGCGCATCGTCTCGGGGCCCGGGCCATTGTCGTGGCGGATCCCATGCTGCTTGCCACCGCGGGCTTGCACGCCCCTGGCACCTTTGGTCAGGAGGGAGAAGGCGCCGATATCCTGGTAGGGGAAGCCCAGCATCTGGCCATTCCACCGCATTTTGGTGGTCCGGGCCTGGGGGTCTTTGGCATTCGCTACAATGCGGCACACCCGCAGGATATCCGCCAGGCCCCGGGGCGCTTCGTGGGAGAGGCGTACGACGAGGCCGGGCGCCCCGCGACGGTGATGGTGTTGTCCACCCGCGAACAGCACATTCGGCGTCATAAGGCGACCTCGAATATCTGTACGAACCAGGGTTTTGTCGCTACCCTTGCGGCAGCGGCCATCCTGGCACGGGGCGAGCACGGCATGCAACAGGCGTGTGCCCAGGCGCGTGCCAATGCCCAGGCTGCCGCGCAGGCTCTCCTGTGTATCCCTGGCGTACGCCTGGCGTTCCCCAGCACACCGTTCTGGAATACGTTTGTCCTAGCGTTGCCGTGTTCCAGTGCCAGAATGCTGGACCTGGCCCGCCAGCGCGGCATCCACCTGGGCGTGGATGCGTCAGCCCGTGTACCCGGCTCGACGGGGAACCATCTCCTCTTGTCATTTTCCGACCAACAGACACCGGCACACCTGGAGCGCCTGCATAGGCTGTTTGTTGACACCTTCGGGACACCGACGACGACAGCCACGCCGGTGCTCCCAGAGGTACCCAGCGCAGCACGCCGCCAGGAGCCCGTGGGTTTGCCCAACTGGGGTGCAGCACAGCTTCGGAGCTTTTTTACGGCCCTGTCCGAACAGAATATCAGCCCTGACCGGACCTGTTATCCGCTCGGCTCCTGTACCATGAAATACAACCCGTATATCAACGAGGTGGCCGCCGCGTTGCCCGGTTTTGCCGAGTTGCATCCGGATGCCCCTCTCGCTGATGCCCAGGGCACGCTAGAGGTCCTCTACCACCTGCAAGAGTATTTTCAGGCTATTACCGGCTTACCGGCTGTGACGACGCAGCCCGTGGCCGGGGCGCAGGGCGAACTGGTGGGTCTCAAAATGTTTCAGGCGTATCACCGCAGCCGTGGTGACACCCAACGCGATATCATGCTGATTCCCCACTCGGCACACGGCACGAACCCGGCCACAGCGACCATGGCCGGCTTTGAGACCGTGCAGCGCGGTACGGAGACGCTCTCCGGGGTAGTCGAGATCCAGGCTGGTCCCAATGGACAAATTGCCATGGACCATCTGCATGCACTCCTGAGGCGTTACCAGGGACGGATTGCCGGGATCATGATCACCAATCCCAATACCTCCGGCGTGTTTGAAACACGCTTCGAGGAGATCGCCGCGTTGATTCATGCGGAAGGTGGTCTGGTCTACATGGATGGGGCAAACATGAATGCCATTGCTGGCTGGGTCAACCTGGGAGCCCTGGGCGTAGATGCGGTCCACAACAACAACCATAAAACCTGGACCATCCCGCATGGTGGTGGCGG
>Ga0194121_10006308_pt1 | contig 15923 bp, 16 predicted proteins | sample TA2MahCa50mmetaG_FD_148609 | JGI IMG/M metagenome (GOLD analysis project Ga0194121, IMG submission 148609) | Freshwater microbial communities from Lake Tanganyika, Tanzania - TA2015020 Mahale Deep Cast 50m | ecosystem: Environmental > Aquatic > Freshwater > Lake | place: Tanzania: Lake... | reverse complement strand
CGAATACCCTGCGGGAAGGCGTCGAAAACATGCGCCGATTGGTTTATGCCTTTTACAACCCCAAGTTCAGTTTCCGCGCACTGACCGACAAGTATCCGGATCTGGTCGGCGATGTGACGGATTGCCTGAGCGGCGACGTGAACAAGGATTTCTCGCGATTGTTCAACGCGATTTCTGAGTTTGCCGAAGTTCCCGAAGCGCTCCCGGTGGGACAGCCGTTGGTCAGCGCGGCTCGCGATCTATTGTTGCCGGCATGATGCGGGCTGCAGATTCGTGCCACTTGACCGCGATTGGACTTGTGGATGCAGTCGGCGACGATTCGAGCGGCTTGCGACGAGTTCATAACTCGCGTAGTCTTACATCATGCCGACGGTGTTGCGGGAGAGGGGCTATCGATTCAGCTTTTACAACTATGATTTGGGTGAGCCAATCCATGTGCATGTGACCAAGGCCGGCCGCGAAGCGAAAGTATGGTTGAATCCGGTCCAGGTGGAGTGGAATGAGAGCTTCCGAGAGCTGAATTGCACGAGATAATCGAAATTATCGAAATCAATCGAACCTTGATCGAGAATGCGTGGAACAAACGATCGAGCTGCGAAGTCGAAACGAAGCCGCAAGGAAGCGGTGGCCTAAAGTGCGCAGCAAACCGCACCAGCCACCCATCATGCTCCGATTGAGTCCCGCTAGCGAACCGTAAACTAACGGCCATGACAACTCGAACGTTGCCTCCGATGCCATGAACCTCCTTCAGATCACGCCGGGCGCGGGAAAAATGTTCTGCGGAAATTGCTTCCGCGACAATGCCCTGGTAGCCGCGCTGCGCAAGATGGGACACTCCGCGCTGCTCGTCCCGCTTTATCTGCCGCTGACGCTGGACGAAGAAGACCAGAGCGCCGGGACGCCGATTTTCTTCGGCGGCGTCAACGTTTACCTGGAGCAAAAGTCGGCTCTCTTTCGCAATGCGCCGCACTGGCTGCACGGGTTGCTCGCCTCCCGGCCTTTGCTGCAATGGGCCGCGGGCAAAACGGCAAAGACCCGCCCCGAGGATTTAGGTGAACTCACGATCTCGATGCTTCGCGGCGAGGAAGGTCATCAAGCCCGGGAACTGGACGAATTGCTCGCCTGGCTCAAAACGCAACCGGCGTCCGATGTGATCTGCTTGTCGAACGCTTTGCTGGTCGGGATGGCCCGCCGGCTCAAGCGTGAACTCGGCGCGCCGGTCACGTGCCTGCTGCAAGGCGAAGACTCTTTTCTGGACGCGTTGCCTGCGCCGCACAAAAAGAATGCCTGGGCCACGCTGGCCGAGCGCGCGGCGGACGTGGACCTGTTCATTGCGCCCAGCCGTTACTTCGGTGAGTTGATGGGATCGAGGCTGGCCTTGGCCGCGGAACGCGTGCGCGTCCTGCACAATGGCATCAACCTCGACGGTTATGCGCCGGCCGCGGCGCCGCCTAACCCGCCCGTGATCGGCTACTTTGCGCGCATGTGCCGCGAAAAGGGCCTGGATACGCTGGTCGAGGCGTTCCTCCTCCTGAAGCGGCGCAATCGGGTGAAGGATTTGAAACTGCGTGTGGGTGGCGGCTGCGGGCCCTCAGACGAAAAATTCGTGGCCACACTGCGATCGCGCCTGGAAGCGGGCGGGTTTCTCAACGATGTCGAATTTCATCCGAACCTCGACCGCGCGGGCAAGCAGGCGTTTCTGAGATCGCTCTCGGTGTTTTCCGTTCCGGCGCTTTACGGGGAAGCGTTCGGGTTGTACTTGGTCGAGGCCTGGGCTTCGGGCGTTCCGGTCGTTCAGCCTGACCACGCGGCATTTCCCGAATTGATCGAAGCCACGGGCGGCGGCGTGCATTGCGCGCCGGGCTCGGCGGAAGCGCTGGCCGATTCCCTCGAGCAACTGCTCACCGACCCGGCAAAGCTCCGCGCCCTGGGCGGAGCGGGCCGTGCCGCCGTAATGAAGAGATTCAGCGTAGAGAGTCTGGCGCAAGACACAATTCGGGTTTTTCAGGAACTGCGCGCCAATCGAACGGAAGACCGCCGCGAGAGCACGGTCAATTACAGCACTCCGAGGTGACGTCCCACCGCAACGAAAGGCTTCGCCTCTGCGGGCTTCCAATTGCCAATTGCCAATCGCCAATCGCCAATCCGAAATCTAAAATCCGGACATGCCTTACGAATTCAAAGCCACGCGCCGCGTCGAGTTTTCGGACACCGACATGGCGGGCATCATGCACTACGCGAATTTTTTCCGGTTCATGGAAACCGCCGAGCACGGCTTCTATCGCGAGCTCGGATTTTCGGTGGTGCTGGGCCAGCACGACCCGCCCCTCGGTTTCCCGCGCGTTCACGCGGAGTGCGACTTCAAAAAGCCGCTGCGATTCGAGGACCTGGTTGAAATCCACCTTCTGGTCCGGGAGAAAAAGTCCAAGTCCATCACCTACTGCTTTCGCTTCCGGAATTTGAGCGTGACCCCGCCAGAGGAGGTGGCTCGGGGCTTGATCACGATTGTCTGTGTCGCGCACCGGCCGGACGGCGCCATGGCCGCCGCGCCGATTCCGCCGGAGATCGCCGGGAAAATCGAGCTCGCGCCGGCGGCGTTGCTGTTTTGAGTCTGAACCACTGGCTCATGCGGCGCCTGAAAGACCCGCTCCACATCGGGACCGCTTCACCGTGCTCGATTCGGTCGCGAGAACTCTCAACGCCAGAGCCTGGGTGCGGTGGACGGAACGTGCAAAGCACCAGATCGAAATCGCCGTCCGCTCTGGACTTCGCTTTCAAAGTGAATTGATCGAACTCGCGTTCGTTGTTGCCAGGTTCAGGGAGCGGGGCAACTGGCGAAACGTTCATCGTTCAAATCCAAACTCCCGTCACCCAGCCCGCCGAACTCCGCAAGCTTGCGGATTTGACTCGATACTGGAATCCCGACTGGACGCTGGATCGGGCTGACTTTGGCGGCGCGGGCGGCGGCATCGCGGGCATTCGCGGAATCACTTATGTGGATGGCGGCGCGCAAGGCTCCCAAGGCCGAAAGTGGGAGGAGGTCAAAGTCGATCTCAGCGTCTTCGCCGGACAACTCACGCATCTGCGGCTTTACCAGCGCGTCCTCGTGCCGAACCGCGTCGCCGGAAACGCATATTGGAAAGCGGTGAAAGTCGAATGTTAACAGGAGGAACGGAGGAAACGGAGAAGGAACGTTTTCGGCAACCCCTCAGTTAACGGTGAGGCGACACTCCTGCGGAGCTTTTCTTCGATGGCAGTGGCTCGGGAGGAGTCTTGCCCCACCTTTACCTGAGGGGATAACGTTTTCACCATGCAAACACCAGCGAAGGGCTGATTGCCACCCAAATCCTCCCCGTCGCTGTTTGCTCTGTTTCCCTCCGGTTCAAATTCTCCGGGTTGAACTGCCGAATTCCACGACCATCGTTTACCCGCGTCGTCGGGGCAGGCAGGATGCCTGCCCTACGTTACGCCCGCTTTAATCGCGGGCCTTTGGGAGTGTCCTCGATGACCCAGCCTGCCGACTTCAACTGCTCGCGAATCGCGTCGGCTTGCTTGAAATCTTTCGCCTTCCGGGCGGCCTGACGTTGTTCGAGCAACGACATGATTTCCGGCGGCGCTTCCGCTTCGGCCTTGTGGCCGACGCCGAATATGTGGTCGATTCGACGCCACGCGCCTAAAGCGGAACTTGCATGGGTGGGGGTCATCTTCCCGGCGTCGAGGGTTCGGTTTAGTTCGCGGACCCAATCGAAAATATTTCCCCAGGCCGCCGAGACGTTCAGATCGTCGTCCAGCGCGGCGGTGAATTCTTCCAGGAGTCTGGAGTCGGGTTCGGCCTGAGCGGAGCCGGCGACTTCACCCAGCTTCGTGAAACATTCGTCCAGCCGCCCCAACGCGGTCCGCGCGCCGCTGAGGTTTTCCAGCGTGAAATTGAACGGCGCGCGATAATGCGCCGTCAGCAGCAGGTAACGGATTTCGCGGCCCGTGTAGCCTTTGGCCAGCAAATCGCGCAGCGTATAGAAATTGCCCAGCGTCTTGCTCATCTTTTTGCCATCGACGAGCAAGTGTGCCGCGTGCAGCCAGCATTTCACGAAACGCTCGCCGGGCGCTTGCAGGCCCGCGCCCTCGCTTTGCGCAATCTCGTCTTCGTGATGAGGAAAGATGAGATCTTCGCCGCCGAGGTGCAGGTCGAAGCTCGTGCCGAGCAACTTCATGCTCATCGCGCTGCATTCGATGTGCCAGCCGGGCCGGCCTTCGCCCCAGGGACTCGGCCAATAAACCGCGCCGTCCTCCGGAACCCGCGCCTTCCACAACGCGAAGTCTGCCACGGATTCCTTGTCGTATTCATCCGCGCTCACGCGTTCACCGACGCGCATGGCGTCGAAATTCAGATTGAGCAATTGCCCGTAGCGATGGCCCGACGCCCGATATTTCTCGATGCTGAAATAGATCGAGCCGTCCGACGCCCGATACGCCAGCCCCTTCGCCAGCAGATTCTCGATCAGCGCGATGATTTCGCGAATGTGTTCCGTGGCGCGCGGCGTGTGATGCGGCAGCAAGCAACCGAGCGCGCGAAAATCCTCCAGAAACGCGGTCTCGTATCGCCGGGTGTAATCGGTTAGGCCGGCCCCGGACGCGGCGACGCCTTTGATGATTTTGTCCTCGACGTCGGTGATGTTCATGACGTGCCGGACCTCAAAGCCGCTGAATTCCAGGTAGCGCCGAAGCAAATCCGCGAAGACAAACGTCCGAAAATTTCCGATATGGGCGAAATTGTGGACGGTCGGGCCGCAGCAGTATACGTCCACCTTTTTTCCGCCCGGATCGCGCGGGGCGAAGTTCTCCACGGAACGGCTCAGTGTGTTAAAAAGCTTCAAGCCCATTTTTAGCGAGGCCGTAGGGTATCGGTGGACTTCGGGAAAACAATTCAATTGTGTCTCCCACCGCCGGGTGGCCAGGGCAAGATCAACCTCCTTCAAAAACGCGCGCGGTGTAGCGCAGGCTTTCGAGCCTGCGGGTTCACAAAGCTTTCCAGATCCGTTTCGCGAGTTGCGCCGCCGGGGACTGGAAAAAGTCCCCCTAAGAGCCTGTCTGAAAAATGGGTGGAACGGGCTACCAGCCCGTGTTTGGCGGCAACCTGCCGCCAAAAGGCCCGGCGAGATGGTAGCCCGCCGCGTTCTCCTGTTTCAGACACAGAAGGTTTGCCAGGGATTGCCGGTTGGCCTTTGATCTCGGCCTTATGACGACGGCAGAAGCTCTCCAATTGTTCCGGGAAACAGGCGCCTTGCTTGAAGGCCATTTTGTCCTGCGCAGCGGCCTGCACAGCCGCCAATACTTTCAATGCGCCCTGGCGTTGCAGCAGATGCCGATTGTCGAAAAGTTTGGCCGCGCGCTGGCGGACAAAACCCGTGCCCTGGGAGCCGAGACGGTCATTTCTCCCGCCATGGGCGGACTGGTCATCGGCCAGGAAGTCGCGCGGCAACTGGGCGTGCGGTTTGTCTTTGTCGAGAAGGAGGAGGGCAAACTGGCTTTGCGCCGCGGATTCAAGATCGCGCCGGCCGAAAAAATTCTCGTCGTGGAGGACGTGATCACCAAAGGCGGCCGCGTGCAGGAAACCATCGATATCGTCCGCGCGCACAAGGGCAGCGTGCTGGGCGTCGCGATGATGGTGGACCGGTCCGATGGCCCCATCAATTTAGGGGTCCCGCTCTTCAGCCTGATCAAGATGAACGTGGAAACGTTCGAGGCGGACAAGTTGCCGCCGGATCTGGCGACGATCCCGGCCTCCAAACCCGGGAGCAAATGAGTGGCTACCTCCCGAACTCCAGATAGCCGAACCGGCTGGGCTGATGGAAGCCCGGCAATTGGGTCGGCGACCAGCTCAGCAATTCGGCGGGCTGATCTTTGCCGCGATTGAACCGATAAAAATTCGCGCGCCAGACCTCGCCCGGCTTCGGCGTGCTTCGGCTCAAATCGGAAAACGGCACGGAAACTTCGACTTGCCAGAAGCGGTCCTGGTCCGAACTGTTAGCGACCGTGCCGCTCACGAACACGCCGCTCTTCATTCCGGAAGCGGTGTAATCCCAATTGCCGGTGAACTTCTTGGACACGCCGTCCGCGCCCAGTTCATTGTCGATGATCGCATCGAACACGCCGCCGAGCGGATTCCACTGCAACTCGAAGTAACGTTCCAGTCCGCCCGCCGTCACAAAGAACTCCGCCACTTCCTCCTCCCAGAATCGGCTGTCGCGTTTTGTGAAGGTCGCCTGGATATCGCGGTCGGCGCAGATCCAGGCCATGTGGAGCGCCTGGTCGTCGTACCAAAGGCGGACCTCGGTGCTCTCGCGTTCCTGGCCGCCGCCGTTGTTCGGGAGAAACGGCTTGAGCGCGGCGGCTTTCTTCCAAACCGATTCCTCCAGTTTGCCGTCGAGCTTGAGCTCGCCCTTCAATTTCGGGACCACAACTCGTTTGGGCGGCGGAAGCTTCGCCGGATCGATCGGCTCCGCGGTGCTCAGAGAGCGTGCCGAACCGAAGGCGAACACGATGAACGCACAGGCCATGGCTTGAAACGGCGCACGCATGAAAGGATGAAGGAAACGATGGAGTAGGTTCTTGGACATGGTGGCGAGAATTCCGCAACCGACATTCTCGCGCAATAGGAAACGGCGGGACTATGGGACAGTAACCAGTAACCAGTAACCAGTAATCGGTAATCAGTAGTGGTAGTAGTGACGCATGATCCATTGCGAGTTTCACTGATTACTGATTACTGACGAGTTTTTTAGCCGCATTGAGACGAATGGGACTCAATTTCCATGATTGGAACGTCCCTGTGACCGCGTTATATTGCGGCTGTTATGCGCAGCCCTTTTCCAGGCATGGACCCGTGGCTGGAGCTTTCTTGGCGTGATGTGCATGCCAGCCTCATCATCTACATTCGAGATCATCTTCAGCGTCAGCTTCCCGAACCGCTGGTGGCGCGTGCGGAAGAGAATGTCTCCCTGGACATCGAGGATGAGCCTTCGAGCCACGTGCAACCCGACGTGGAAGTGTCCGAATCCTGGACCAGCGGCGGCGGACTGGCCGCATCCGCGCCCACGGTATCGGTGGCGGAGCCGCTGCTCCTGCGCGTGCCCGAACCGGAGGTGGACCGGCGCGTGGAAATCATCGACCCCTCTTCCGGCGGTCGTGTCGTCACGGCGATTGAAGTGCTGAGTCCGTCCAACAAACTGCCCGGTCGCGGTCGGACGGCTTACCAGTCAAAGCAGCGCGCCTTTATCGCTGGAGGCGTTAACCTGGTTGAGATCGACCTGGTGCGCGAAGGCGATTGGGCATTCTCGGTGGACGAGTCATTGCTGCCCGCGCGCAAACGGACGCCGTACATGGTTTGCGTGTTTCGCGCCCATCGCCCAGGAGAGCGCGCTCTTTACCGCCTGCCGTTGCGCGAACGGCTGCCCCGGATCGCCATCCCGCTTCGTCCCAAGGACCGCGACGCCGTGTTGGATCTTCAACAAGTCGTCGATGAAGCCTACGAACGGGGGCGCTACGACCGCACCGATTACCGGCGTCCACTCGACCCGCCGCTTTCTCCAGAGGATGCCGCATGGTCTGCTGACCTCCTGCGCGCGGCGGGGCGTTTGGAGTAACAAGGACCGGATGCCACGCCGTTCCTGAGGCGCAGTCAGACTATTTGCCGATGGCCTTCTTGATGGCCTCCACCGTGGCCGTGGCCCGGAAGTCGATAATACGTTTGCCGAGGTCGATGGTTTTGTCCACGGGTTGGAGCGGGACGCCGTTGATCGAGAATTTGCCGGCCGCGATCCGTTCCTTGATTCGCACGGTGGTGGGATCGACCGAGAGCATCATCGCCTCCATCGCGAGGTCGTCGTGATGCCCTTCATCGACTTGCTTGATCCCTTTCGATTCCAGCCACTGGGTCACCGCCGGGTAGTTATAGAATTCCGGAATGAAATGAATCTTCGTTTTGCCGCCGGCCCACCGGGCCGAGAGTTCGGCGGCGACTTCTTTCATGCCGGTTTGGTTTCCACCGCTGTCGCCGATGAGAATGATATGCTCGAAGCCGTGGGCGCGCAGGCTCGCGGCAATGTCGGTCAACAACAGTTTGTAGGTCTCCGGCCGCAGGCTGATCGTGCCCGGATACCGCATGTGCTCGGTGGGCGGATCGATGTTGCCTTCGGGCACGAACGCGACGATGGGCGCGACCAGCGCGTTGCCCAGCTTGCGCGCGATCGCTTCCGTCGCCGCGCGCAAAACATAATTGTGTTTGCCCGTGGCCAGATACGGCCCGTTCATCTCGACTCCGCCCGTGGCGATGAGGACGGTAGTCTTGCCGGCGCGAAGCGCATCCCGCACCTCCAGCCAGGTCAGTTCCTCGATGAACACGGTATCGTGAGCCGCGATGGGCCGAGGCATGTTCGGATCCGGAGACGTCGCCGAAGTCGATGAACGCAGGCCTGGCGCCGGCGGTTTGGAGGTTGCGGTTTGTTGCGCGGACGAGAGCGTGAAGGAAGTTACTGCCAAGGCGATGAGAACTGGGAGAGGTTTCATAGGAGGTTTCTTTTAGCTTAAGCGCGCCGAATCGCACGCCAATTTCTGCAAGTGCAAAGTCCACGAGAGCGCGAGATTTCTGAATCAGCCTATCAAAGAAAAGCTTGAGTTTGTGAAGAATCGTTATCCCAACGTTGCTCGAAACCAAACCGCACCGAACTCCACCCGTCCCATCGGCGCAGAATGCGCGAGAAGATGCGCCGCTTCCGTCTCCATCCTGGCGCGACCGGCTGCGAAGCGTGCGTCCGCCACCATTTCTAGGCCTTGCTTCCCATGAACCAGACGGTAGGGCGAGCCTGTCCCCAGCGAGCCGAGTCGGACGTGTTCCACGCACGCCGATCGGCTCGCCGGGACGGGATCGTCCTACCGGGTTCATGGACCGAGTGCAGCTTCGTAAGGAACAGGAAACTTCCCATGACGCGGACAGCCGCCGTTCCGAGGCTTTCGCCGCGCGCCGAGGCGTGCTTTCCGGAAGCTGCCGCTCCCGAATTGCCACACTCTCGCACCAACTCGGCATCAGCTCGGAGAGTGTGTTTCTTGCGACCTGGGCTCGCCTCTTGTGCGCTTACAATGCGGGCGAGCAAGCGCTTTTCGGTGTGCGCTTCGCTTCGTCGGGCCATTCGGGCGGCGGGCTTTGGCCGATGCCGATTCAGGTGCGCGGCAAGCAAGACGCCGCCCGGCACCTCGAAGCCACGCAGAGGCTTCTCGACGAATTGCAGCGGCATCCCGCGGTCAATCTGGAGGAATTGCACCACTGGTGCGGCGTGCCCGCGGGCCAGACTCTTCTGGAAACTCTGGTGGACTTTGCCGGCCCCGATTTTGGAAACCCGCCCGCGCATCCGATGGAACTCCGGCTTTCCAAAAATCGCGGCGAGATCGCTTTTGTTTATCCCTCCCGAAATTTTTGCGGCGATTCTGACAGAACCTCACGTGCGCGTGCTGGCGCAAAAAGTGAGCGAATGTCTGCGGCGCGAACAGCAGCGCCTGAACGCGGCGTGATGGCGCGGCTGGCAAAACGCGGTGGGACGCCCTTGAACTCGCAGCGAGAACGCCTGCGCTACTTCAAAATGAGAATTGCTGGAATTGCTGAGGGCGCCGTAACCCTCAGTTAACGACGGTGGAGCGACGCTCCTGCGGAGCCTTTCTTCGATGGCATTGGCTCGGCAGGAGCCTCGCCCCACCCTGCTGCTTGGTCCGCGGGATGGACGACAAAGCTCGTAGCGCAGAGTTGCACTCTGCCGTATCGCAGAATTGTATTCTGCGGGGCGTCTCCCAGTCCGAGCACGCTGGGACTTGCTGGCGCCCTGCCGATTGGAAATCTGCGCTACCGTTCTCCGGTCGATCTGTCGTCAATCCCACGGTCTGCACAGTAACTACCATAACTGAGGGAACACAGGGGTGCCCGGCGCCTTGCAGCCTTGCGCGGTTTCATTGACTCAACCCATGGCCTCCGGCAAAATGCAGCGAGTTTCGCGTCAAAAACTCGGTTTTGCGTGATCAACTTGCTTATGACTCTGAGGGTCTGCTCAAAAATAACTTGGGGTTTTGGCGGGAGCGCCGCCTGGCCGGATGCAAGGCGCGAGGAGGGAGCAGCCCCCCGGTGAGGCTGTGACCGACGAGCAACGCCGCAGCCTGCCAGGCGCCGCCCCGCCCCGGTGGGCTGGGGCGATTTTGGCTTCTGGCTTCGTTGCTCCTCAGTCACAGAGCCAGGGCTATGCTCCTTCGTCGCGCCGCGCCAGAAGCCAAAATTGCCGCCAGCAAAACCCCAAGTTATTTTTGAGCAGACCCTAAAGTTCTCGCTTTTGTTCTGCGCAGCCGGCGCGCTGGTTCTCGACTCGGCACCACCGGCGGGCGCCGCGGAAGTCAAACCTATCGCAGTCACGGGAACCATTCCATGGGTCTATAGTTACGCCGAAGGCCAGCAACTCGCGCGCGAAACCGGGAAACCGATGCTCGTCGTGTTCCGCTGCGAACGCTGACTGGCGTGCGCCAGTTTCGACGGGCAGGTTGTCCGTCAGGATGAGGAGATCGCCCGGCTCGCCGGGCAATTCGTCTGCGTGCGGGTGCAATCGATGAACAGCGTGAACATCAATTTGTTTCAGTTCGAGCGCGACCTGACATGGATGGCGTTCTTCATGGACGCCAACGACCGATTCTACGCCCGATACGGCGGGCGCGAGGACGCCGCCGCCGAATCGCACCTCACCAAGGAATCCATGGTGCGCGTCATGAAGCAGGCGCTGGAGTTGCATCGCCGCGGCCAGGTGCAAAAGAGCCGCTACGAGCCAGGCCGTGAACCGGCTCGCACTCCGGAGGAAATTCCCACGATGAACCCGATGATGGCGCGGCGCAAAGACAGCCCGTGTATTCATTGCCACGACGTCAAAGTCGCGGAGTTGCGGCTTCTGCAGCAACTCGGACGATTCTCCCGCGAACTCGTGTTTACTTATCCCGCGCCGTCAGCCGTCGGCATCCAACTCGATTCGGATGTGCAGAACAAAGTTGGAGCCGTGATCCCCAATTCCCCGGCGCAGCTTGCCGGGATTCGCGAAGGGGACACGGTGGTTTCGGCGGACGGACAGCGCATTTTGACCTTCGCCGATTTCTCGCGAGTGTTGGAGCTGACGCCGTCCCAAGCCAGCTTGCCGCTGGAAATTCAGCGCGGCGGCCAAACGTTGCGACCGATGTTGAAACTCTCCAGCGCGTGGCGCCGCACGCCAGATCCGTCCTGGCGCGAGTCCTTGCACGTGGCGGGGCCCAACGCCGGATTCTGGGGAAACAAGCTTCCTGAGGACGAGCGCAAGAAGCTCGGCTTGCCCGCCGGGAAGATGGCGGTGCTCGTCACCTTCATCTGGGGCGATTACACCCGCCAGGCCGGGCTCAAAAAGGACGACGTGGTGGTGAAGTTCGACGGCCTGGACAGCGACATGACCATTCCCCAGCTTCACGCGCACCTGAATCTGAATCGAAATTATGGCGACCGCGTCCCGGTGACGGTTCGCCGCGGAACGCACCAGCACGACCTCGTTCTCTCGCTGCCGAAACAGCCGGCAGAACCGTAGTCCAGGATCGGTTCAAATCCGGTTGAAGAGATCGATCACTTTTCTCAGGGATTTGTGCTGCTTGATCATCGGCACCATTTTCGTCTCCCGCGCGTCGATCTCGCGCGCTTTCGCCAGCACCTCGGCGGCCTTCTCCTGCGGCACGCGCACGACTCCGTCTTCACCGGCTACGATGATGTCACCCGGTTTGACGGTGATCCCGGCGCATTTCAATGGAATTTGCTGCGCCACGCTGGCGTAACGGCTCACTGCCGTCGCGGGTGTCACGCTCCGGGCATAGACCGGAAATTTCAGCGCCCGGATTTCCGCCAGATCGCGCACGCCCCCGTCCACCACCATGCCCGCCATGCCCCGGACCTTCGCGGTTGTGGCCATCAATCCGCCGATGGCCGCCACGTCCAGGCCGTCTTCCATGACGATGACGCCGACTTCACCGGGCTTGGAGTTGTCGATCATTTCCACGGAGTGCTTCACCGCCAACGCGGGCGTGGCTTTGTCGGGTGGAGCAGGCCGCACCAGCGCGGTAATCGCGCGACCGACGACTTTGCCCGGAATCATCGGGCGCACGTCGTGGGACATGAATCCGCGCTCACCCACGACGTGATCCACGGCATCTGCGACCGACGCGACGGTGCTGCGTTTGAAACCCGCGATCAGATCGTCTTCGGTCGGCAACGCCGGGCCGCCGGTGGCCGCCAACGCGATCGAGACTGCCAAAACAAGACCTGCTGTGAGTAAGAGAACCTTGGTTTTCATAGTGTGCCTGAGAGGAAATCAAGATTTGGCTCCCTGTCAAACCTGACGGCAACTTTCATGCGATTTGATCTTCATTCAACGCTTGAACGGAGGATGGATGGATTCTTGATGAGCAGCATCGCTGTCCTCGGCTTCAAAACCAACGGCGATTGCACGGCCTTCCCTGTAATGTCGCAATAGCGGATCGAGGCGTCCCAGCGAAATTTGCCGGCTTGTTTGCCGGCGTTGACCAGCACGAGCGCATTCTCGAATTCCCGGCTCCAAATCGTTTCGCCGAAGCGAATGCCCTCGCGCGACGGGCCGAGGTTCAGATCGAATTCCCGATACCAGTAGTGCGGCACGTCGGAGGTTCCCTCCTTGTACGTCCAAAAGACATTCCGATTTCGACCGGCGATCAAGAGATAGCAGTAGTAAGCGAACAGCGTCTTGTCGATGTTCCCGGCCAGGCCGGCGGGCTTCGAATTGATGCGAATGCGAATGTGGGGCGGGAGGCTTTGCACCGTCTCGAGGTAAGGCCGCAGATCTTCGATCGGCATTTCTTCGGGAAAAATCTCGTTCTCGGCTCCGCCCGCGGCTCGCGCAACCTCCGCGACAAACCCTGGCGTGTCACAAGCCGCGACACGCCGGGGGTTGGCGGGGTCACTGATGTCAATGACGCCCAAACCAGCCCGACCCTCTGCCAGATAGACGTGGCGGCCCGAAACACCAAGATCATAGGCGTCGCTGGTTTGAATTGTGCCAATCTGCCGGGGGTTCACTGGGTTTCTCACGTCGAAAATCACCAGGTCCCGCTCTGGGCCGAGGCCGTAGGCATAGCTGTCTTGCACTGCGACATCCATGAGCGGCGAGCGATCCAACGCAGGCCAGCGGCCGCGCAATTCGAGATTCAACTCCGCGGCGAAACTCATGAAACCCGGCCCGGATGCGACCAGCCCTGCAAAGAGGATTTGAAATCTCTCGGGTCGGTGGATAAAGCTAGCTCTCATGGTCGAATCGTTCCTAGCGAACGAGACCTCGAAGTCAAATCAATTGGCCAGTTTACGCGACACTAACCCCACCTTCCGCACGAGATCATGAGAACCCTTACGAGCCTGTCTGAAAATTATGAGGGGTGCTGCGGCAAGGGATTTTGGCCGTGGCCAAGGCGGCGAGGTTCGAGCATCCCCGCAGCGGGCTGTGAGCACCGAGCCAACGAAGGCCACGGCCAAAAGACCTGCCGCCCGGAGGGTTTTCGCGCAAAGGGCCGTCTGGCTTCGTTGCTCCTCAGTCGAAGATCCACCAGGGATATTCTCCTTCGTTGCGCCTGATACGGCCCTTTGCGCGAAAACAGCACCCCTCAGAATTTTCAGACAGGCTCTAACACGCTCGCGCTCGTCGGCGCCTTGTCGATCTCGGTTGTCCAAACGCTCCCAATGTTCGTCCAGCCTCAGCCGGTGCCGATTGAACGATTGCTGGCGAGTGCCGAAGCTTTCCGAGCAGCCCATCCTACGTCCGCGGAAGCGCACTACACAGTGGCTCGGATTCATTATCTCGCTTTCGCCCAAGGCAGCCGGCAGATCCCGGCTTTCTCGATCCTCCCACTCGTGGTGGAGGCGTTAAGCTTGATGCAGAGGGGAAGCCAAGAATCGCGGAGAATTGGCTTTTGCTCGGCCGTTTTTTCACCGGCTCGCTCGAACAGAAGGCCCATCGGTTAACCGAACAGGAACTAGGCGGAAATCTCTCTGGTTATGGTCCTGGTTACCGGGAGGTTCAGGCCAGGAACTTCATGATGCTCCAATTCGCCGAACAAGCTCGCTCGCCGCAACAGCGTTGGACTGCGCCCGACGCTTTGTCCGACGAAGAAATGGTCCGGCACGTCTTCGAAGCCCTCTCGGGTTTCTGGCGGGCGATTCAGCTCGAACAGGCGCCCGGCGCCAAGCCAGCCCCGCAACCTCCGCCTGGCCCCGGAGGCGGCGCCATCGCTGCGCCGCGTGAGGGGTTGTACCAGCTCGGTTTGGCCAGTTTGTTGGAGCAATTTGCCGATTGGAAATCGTTGAAACCGCCGGAGGTCCGTTTCGAAGTAAACCCGACTCCCCCTGGAACGGCGAAAGAAGGCAACGCATTTCCGCCGACTGTCTCGGTGAAGCAATTGCATCTGGTCGATCACCGGGAAGCCCGCGATGCCTACTTGATTGCGTTTCGCTCAGGGTTCCGCGCCGACCGCCTTTTGGCGCGCAAACCGATCTCCGGACTGGGAAGCCTTGTCAGCGTAGAGGCCGGACACGGTTTCCTGCGGCTTGCAACCAAGGACCCGGAAGCTTCGACTGCTGGCACGGAGATTTCCAAGGCGGTTGCGGAAGTCAAAGCCGGCCTGGCGGAAGTGGCAAGGCTTCCCTTCGGGGCAATCACACCGATCATTTTCCCGCTCGTTCCGACCGCAAGCATCGACACACTCCTCGCGCCCGACGCCGTGGTCGATTTTGACTTGCGCGGCTACGGCCCGGCGGAGCGCTGGCCGTGGGTGAAGCCGCACACCGCGATCCTGGTTTGGGATCCGCTCCGCACCGCGGGGATCACTTCCGCCCACCAATTATTCGGCAGCTACACCTTCGAGATCTTTCAGGAGAACGGCTACGAAGCTCTCGCTGCTTTGGATGATAACCGCGACGGCGTCCTTCGCGGCGAAGAACTCGCCGGCATCCGCGCCTGGCTGGACTCCAACGGCGATGGCCGCTCCAACCCTTCCGAAGTGCGCGACCTCAGCGAGTTGGGCATCGCAGCGATTGAGGTGCGGGCAACGACTTCGGAGGGACCTCACCCAATGAACCCACGCGGGATTCATCTCAAGAACGGGGGGACATTGCCAACATGGGATTGGATGGCGGAGCCGCTCCCATCCCCGCCCCACAGAAATCGAGAACCGCAGCCGCGCCCGAGCAAGGTCATTCTGTTATACCATCAATTCTTTGAAGCGTTTCTATGGCTTGACGGTGAAACGAAGCTGTTGCGCCAGAGTCCTCTGCCGGCCGTCGAAGCTGAGGAACTCCCGGGCTTGCAGTTTCCAGGCTGTGGCGACGTGCAGGATGTCGAGAGTGCGACAGCCGATGCCGCCGCTGTGACGAGCCGCCCATTGAGCGGCCGTGCGGAATACCGGCGCCCAGTTCACCGGCTGAGGAAAAAGCCGGCGCGACCGGATGTCTTGGGTGATGTTACTCCACGCCGCATACGCTTGAGCAGGCGTTAGGATTTGGCGAAAAACACCCAGCGCCAGCGCGTTCCTCAATTCCAGGCGATGCAGGCCGGTGAAAATCAGGGGGTCGGTCGTCGCGTGAAGAAGCGTTTGAGCGCGGACACTATTGGCATCGCTCACGTAATACGAAACCAGCAGACTGGTGTCCGCGTAAAGGATCATGCGTCCTTAGTGGTCCGTTTCGTAAATACGCTCACGTTCGTTGCGCCCAATTTGGCCTGGGGCAAGGCGCGACGAGCGAGCATCCCCCGCCAGTGGGGCTGTGACCGAGGAGCAACGCAGCCCCAGGCAAAATTCGGCGCAACCCGAAG
>Ga0194121_10006306_pt1 | contig 15925 bp, 18 predicted proteins | sample TA2MahCa50mmetaG_FD_148609 | JGI IMG/M metagenome (GOLD analysis project Ga0194121, IMG submission 148609) | Freshwater microbial communities from Lake Tanganyika, Tanzania - TA2015020 Mahale Deep Cast 50m | ecosystem: Environmental > Aquatic > Freshwater > Lake | place: Tanzania: Lake... | reverse complement strand
GTGTTCTATCGCGTGCTTGAGCTTGCCGTCGCTCACGACCCAGTCCGCTACACGGACCTCATCGTAAGGCGCCGGCCGCGGAAGAAGCCTCCCAAGCCGCCGCCAGCGCGTGGACACCCGCCGAGCCGCGACCGCCCTCCAGCGGATCGGCCGTGGAGGCGGCTCCAGCTGGCGTCCTCCGGTTAAATGGATACCCACAAAGGCCCTTATCGGCGCTCGGCAACCGTCGGTGCCCGTCCGCGTTCATGTTGGCCCTTGGTACAGCCGCGCGCTGCCGGAAGGCTTCGAGTCGATCTGGCAGTCGGTGGCGGCGGGGGCGCCGCGCGGGGGCGTGCGGCAGGCCGGAGAGCTGATCCCGGGGCTGAGGCCTTCAGCGGCCTGCGCCGTATACTCCGTGTACATACACGTACATGGAGGGCGCGTGGCCACCAAGACCATCACCATCGATGTCGACGCTTACGAACGGCTCAAGAGCGTCCAGAAGCCGACCGAATCCTTCAGTCAGACGATCAAGCGCGTAGTCCGGCCCCCGCTCGACGTTGCGGCATGGTTTGCCGCGATCGATGAGACTCCGATGAGTCCGCGCGCCGTCCGCGCGGTGGAGGAGCGCCTGAAGCTGCGGCCCCGCCGGTCTGCCCGCCGCCGGTGATGGCGTGCCTGGACACGTCGCTCCTGATCGATGCGTCGGGCCGCGCCGGACGAGCGCGCCGAGACCGGGCGCGGCGTGCGGTCGAACACATGCTCGCCGAAGGGGAGCCGCTATCCACGACGCGCTTCACGGTAGCTGAACTCTGGGTCGGGGTCGAACGATCGGAGGACCGTGCCCGGGAACTGGCGGCGATCGACGCGTTGCTCGCGCCGTTGGCGATCCTCGATTTCGATGACCCCGCGGCCCGGATGTTCGGTCGGATCGTAGCGCACATGCATCGGTCGGGTACGCCGCGCGGGGACATGGATATGCTGATCGCCGCAGTGGCTCTGACGCACGGCGAACGGCTCGTCACGAACAACGTGAAGCACTTTGCCGGTATTCCCGGTTTGGCCGTAGAGACCTGCTGAAAGGCGGTCGCTGGGTAGTACCTCAACGCCGCCGTCTTGCGCGACCTGTCAATTGACGAGGCCTCTTGGGTCGCCGTACTCTGCGCGCACCGCAGCGGGTTCCGTCCGACTGGAGGTTTCATCCATGTCCGAACGCGCGATTCTCGACGCCATCCGCGTCGACCACGTCCGCGCCGACGTCGAGCACATCACCCGGACGATTCCGTCGCGTCTCGCCGGCTCCGAGAACCAGCGGCGCATGGCGGAGTACAGCGCGGCGAAGCTGAAAGCCGCCGGCATCGAGGCCAACGTCTTCCACGTGCCGGGCCTCGTCAGCTTCCCCGAGAAGGGCGAGCTGAAAGTGCTCTCGCCGGTCCCGATGACGATCGAGGCGAACACGCTCGGCCACAGCACGATGACGCCGCCGGAAGGGCTCGAAGGCCTGCTGCTCGACGTGTACACGGGCGCGTTCCACGAGTTCGACGGCAAGGGCGACCCGCGCGGCAAGATCACGCTCTCCGAGCTCTCGTACGCGCCGGCGCGGCACGAGAAGCAGCGCATCGCCGGGATCGTCGGCGCCGCCGGCTGCATCATGATGAACTGGGGCCACGACACCAATGCGTCGGTGCCGTGGGGCTCGGTGAAGCCGCTGTGGGGCAACCCGACGCCGGAGAACTATCGCGACGAGATGCCGACGCTGCCGTGCATCGGCATCGCGCGCACCGACGGCCTGAAGCTGCCCGAGCTCGCGAAGAAGGGCCCGGTCCGGGTCTGGTTCACGACGAAGGTCGAGAATGGCTGGCGGCCCATTCAGGTCACGGTGGGCGACATCGGCAAGACGGTCGAGGACGACTTCATCGTGCTCGGCGGGCATCAGGATTCGTGGTACGGCGAAGCCGCCACCGACAACGCCGCCGGCAACTCGTGCATCTTCGAGCTAGCGCGCGTGTTCGCGCAGCACAAGGACGCGCTGCGCCGCGGGCTGGTGCTCGGGCTCTGGGCGGGGCACGAGACCGGCACGATGGTCGGCTCGTCGTGGTTCGTCGATCGCAACTGGGACCGGCTGCGCGAGCACATGTGCGCGTACGTCCAGATCGATCAGCCGGCGTGCCTCGGGACCACGCGCTGGGGGACCGCGTCGAACGCCGAGCTCCGCGGCTTCCACACCGCGATCGACAAGCGGTTGCTGCCGGGCCGCGACCATCACTGGCGGCGCGCGTCGAAGATCGGCGACGCGTCCTTCTTCGGGCTCGGCGCGCCGATGCTGGCGGGCAACGGCGCCTTCACCGAAGCCGAGCTGAACGCGACGGCGCTCGCCAACCTCGGCTGGTGGCACCACTCGCTCGAGTGCACGATCGACAAGGTCGACTTCGACTGGATGCCGGACCACATGCGCATCTACGCGGCGTGGCTCTGGGAGCTGCTGACCGCGCGTGTGCTGCCGTTTTCGTACGGGCAGGTGGCGGAGCAGTTCATCGGGCGGCTGAACGAGCTCGCGCCGTCCGGCAAGGCGATCGGTCTCGACGGCGCCCTCGCGCGCGCGGAAGCGTTCCGTGCCGCGACCGCGCGCCTCGATGCCGCGGCTGACATGTGGCGCCAGCGCTACGTTAGGGACGGGACCCGCGACGACGAGCCGGCGCTGCACCTGAACCGGTGCATGAAGCGGCTCGGCCGGCTGCTGATCCCGCTCGAGTCGACGTCGATCGGCACGTACGGCCACGACCCGTACGGCCTGACGCCGCAGACGACGATGATCCCGTGCCTGTACGACGCGCCGCACATGGCGAAACTTCCGGAGGCCGACGAGCGTTGGATGCTCGAGACCAAGCTCGTGCGGCAGCGCAACCGCGTGGCCGACGCGCTCGCCGACGCGACCACGTCGATCGACGACACGCTGGCGAGGCTCAAATAAGGAGCACCATGCGCATCCTCTATCAGCTCACGTCTCCCATGGAGAAGACGGCGCTCGGCGCGCCCGAAGTGGCGCGCCGGCGCGAGTTCCTCAGGACGCGCGCGGCCGGCGCCGACGTCGACGTGCGCAGCCTCGCCGACGGCCCGGCGTCGATCGAATCGGAGTGGGAGGGCGCGCTGGTGGTGCCGCAGCTCTGCGACGCCGTGCAGCGCGCGCAGCAGGACGGCTTCCACGCGGTGATCGTCGGCTGCTTCTCGGACCCGGGGCTCGCGGCGCTGCGCGAGCTCGTGAACATTCCGATCATCGGGCCGGGGCACGCCGCGATTCACGTCGCCGCGCAGCTCGGCACGCGGATCGGCGTGATCTCGCCGCTCGAAAGCCGCGGCGGTGGACTCGTCGCCGCACGGTTCCGCGCGCTGGGCTGCGGCGAGCTGTTCGCCGGCGTGCGCAGCATCGGCATGTCGGTGCTGGACGTCGCGCGCCAGCGGGAGGCGGTGCTCGACCGGCTGCAGCAGGTCGGGCAGGCGTCGATGCGCGAGGACGGCGCGGACGTGATCGTGCTCGGCTGCATGAGCATGGGCTTCCTCGGCATCACGGACGAGGTCATGAAGCGGCTCGAGATCCCGGTGGTCAACCCGGTGACGGCGGCGCTCAAGACCGCCGAGATGGTCGTGTCGATGGGCCTTTCCCACAGCAAGGCGGCGTACCCGGTGCCGCCGAAGATGGAGGTGTCGCGATGAGAAGGCGCGCGCTCACGTACCTCGGCCTGGCGCTGCTGGTGGTGGCGACGGCGGTGACGCCGGCGTCGACGCAGCAGTCGATCATGGTCTGGGGCGACAATCTGCCGTCGAACCTCGATCCGCACGCGCTGTACGACGTGCCGTCTTCATTCGTTCAGCTCAACGTGTACGACAACCTGTATCGCTACGAGGGCAACCCGCCGCAGCTCAAGCCGTGGCTCGCGGAGAGCTACACCGCGTCGAAGGACGGCAAGACCTGGGAGTTCAAGCTGCGCAAGGGCGTGACGTTCGCGAACGGCGATCCGCTCGTCGCCGAGGACGTCGTCTACAGCTTCAAGCGCGTGATGGGCATGAACAAGGCCGCCGCCGGTCCGTTCAAGGCCGCGAAGGTGGCGAGCATCACCGCGCCGGACGCGCAGACCGTGAAGTTCGCGCTGGAAGTGCCGTACGCGCCGTTCATGTCGATCATTCCGGTGCTCACCGTCGTCAACAAGAAGCAGATCGATCCGCAAGTGAAGGGTGACGACTTCGGCTTCGGCTGGCTCTCGTCCAACAGCGCGGGCTCGGGCGCGTACGTCGTCGATCCGTCGACCTACATTCCGCAGAAGCAGCTCGACCTCAAGCGCAACGCCAAGCACTTCGCGGGGTGGAGCCACAACACCAAGCCGATCGAGACCGTGAAGGCGCGCGAGATCGCGGAGACGGCGACGCGCGTGAACGCGCTGATCAAGGGCGAGGTCGACATCGGTGACAGCTACCTGCCCACCGACCAGGTGGAGCGGCTGCAGAAGGAGAAGGGCGTCGTCGTGCAGCGCAACGAGTCCATGCGCATCTTCGTGATCCGCATGAACAACTCCAAGCCGCCGTTCGACAACGTGAACTTCCGCCGCTGCATGAGCCACGCGTTCAACTACGAGGGGTTCATCGACGTCATCCTCAAGAAGTTCGCCGAGCGCAACCCCGCGCCGATCCCCAAGAACCTCTGGGGCTACCCGCAGGGCGTGAAGGGCTACGACTTCGATCTCAAGAAGGCGCAGGCCGAGTGCGACAAGGCCAAGGCGGCCGGCGCGCCGGTCGGGCGCGAGATCAAGCTGCATTTCCAGGCGCAGCTCGACCAGACGAAGCAGGCCGGGCAGCTCTTCCAGTCCGACCTCAAGAAGCTCGGTCTGAACGTCGCGCTCATCACCGACACGTGGCCGAACATGACGACCGCGACGGCGAAGCCCGAGACGTCGCCCGACATGTGGATCCACTGGGTGTCGGCGTACTTCATCGATCCGGAGAACTGGATCGGCACGATGTACGACAGCCAGTTCCACGGCACGTGGAAGGCCAGCGCGTACTACAAGAACGCGAAGGTCGACGAGCTCCTCCGCGCGGCGCGCGCCGTGCCGGACCAGAAGGAGCGCGCGCGGATGTACGCGGACGCGGCGAAGCAGGTGGTGGAGGACGCCGCGGACATCTGGGTCTACAACACGGTCGAGCTCCGCGGCGTGCGCTCGCGGGTGAAGGGCTTCAAGTTCTCGCCCGTGGGCAGCGGCAACGAGCTCCGCTGGATGTCGCTGGAGTAGCTTGATCCATCCGACGAGGACCCGGCGGTGCTGAGGTTTCTGGTCCGCCGGGTTCTCCTCGTGCTGCCCGTGCTGTTCGGTCTCCTCGTCCTCACGTTCGTGCTCGTGCGCGTGGTGCCGAACGATCCCTCCGCCTCGCTCGCCGGCCAGAATGCGACGCCGCAGCAGATCGCGGAGATCCGCGCGAAGTACGGCTTCGACCGGCCGTTGATCGTGCAGTTCGGCGTCTATCTCAAGCAGGTGGTGCAGGGAGATTTCGGCACCAGCATCCAGTCCGGCCGGCCGGTCGCGCGTGACATCCGGCAACGCCTGCCGGCAACGCTGGAGCTGACGTTCGCCGCGCTCGGCCTCGGCATCGGCCTCGGCGTGCCGCTCGGCGTGCTCGCGGCCGTCCGCCACAACCGGATGCTCGACCACGTGCTGCGGTTCTTCACCGTCGGCGGCATCGCCATCGCGTCGTTCTGGTTCGCGATCATGCTGCAGCTCCTGTTCGCGATGCAGCTCGACCTGCTGCCGCTGCGCGGCCGCCTGTCCGCGATCATGGACGCGCCGAAGCATCTGACCGGGCTGTATCTCGTCGACAGCCTGCTCACGCTGCGCTTCGACATCTTCTGGGACTCGCTGCGTCACCTGATCCTGCCGGCGGTCACGCTGTCGTTCGGCTCGCTCGCGACGATCACGCGCTTCACGCGCAGCGGCGTGCTCGACACGCTCCAGAAGGAGTACGTGCTGTACGAGACCGCCGTCGGCTATCCGCGATGGCTGATGCTCTGGGTCTACGTGCTGCGGAACTCCGTCGTGGCGACCGTCACGCAGGTCGGCCTGCTGTTCGGCGCGCTGCTCGCCGGCGCGGTCGTCGTCGAAGCCGTGTACGACTGGCCGGGCATCGGCAGCTACGCGGTGTTCGCGATCTTCACGTCCGACTACAAGGCGATCCTCGCCGTCACGCTGTTCGTGGGCGTCGTCTACGCGATCGTCAACATCCTCGTCGACGTCCTGCACGGCGTGATCGACCCGCGCGTCGCGGAGCAGATGTAGGTGCTGGTCTTCCGCAAGTTCCTGCGCGACGTCTCCGCGGTGATCGGGCTCGTGATCGTGCTCCTCACCGCCGTCGTCGCGCTCTTCGCGCCGTGGCTGGCGCCGAAGCCGCTCGACGCGCACGAGTCGCACCCGCTGCTGCGGCTCAAGCCGCCGTCGGCGGAAGCGCCGTTCGGCACCGACAACCTCGGCCGCGACGTGTTCTCGCGGGTGATCCTCGGCTCGCGCGCGGCGCTGACCGTCGCGGTGCTCGTGGTCTCCGGCGCGATGCTGATCGGCGTGCCGCTGGGCCTGGTTGCCGGCTATCGCAGCGGCTGGGTGTCGGAAACGCTCATGCGGATCACCGACGTGTTCCTCGCCGTGCCGCAGCTCATCCTCGCGCTCGCGCTGGCGCAATTGCTCGGCCCGAGCCTCAAGAACGCCATGGTCGCGCTCACGCTGACGTACTGGCCGTTCTTCGCGCGCATCGTCTACGCGGAGACGCGGCGGCTGAAGACGTCCGTGTTCGTGGAAGCGCTGCAGGGGCTGAACGCCAGCTCGTTCCGCATCATGTTCGCGCACATCCTGCCGAACGCCGCGCCGCCCATCATCGTGCGCGCGACGATCGGCATGGGCTTCACGATCCTCACCGCGGCGGTGCTCGGCTTCCTCGGCATGGGCGCGACGCCGCCGGACCCGGAGTGGGGCCTCGCGGTGTCGGAGAGCCGCCAGTACCTGCCGGACGCGTGGTGGTTCGCGACCTTCCCCGGCCTCGCGATCTTCCTCGTCGTGTTCGGCTTCAACCTGCTGGGCGACGGGCTGCGCGACGTGATCGACCCGCGCCTGCGGCGCTCGCGCTGATGGCCGAAGCGCTGCTGCACGTCGACGGGCTCCGGATCTCGATCCCGACCGACGACGGGCTCGCGCAGATCCTGGACCACGTCGACCTCGAGATCCCGAAGGGCCGTATCGTCGGGGTGGTCGGCGAATCCGGCTGCGGCAAGTCCACGCTGGTGCGCGCGGTGCTGGGCATCCTGCCGCGCGCGGCGCGCGTGGACGAGGGGCGGATCGGCTTCGCCGGCGAGGATCTGCTGAAGCTGTCGCCGGCGGACATGACGCGGCGGATCCGCGGCAAGGCGATCGGCTTCATCCCGCAAGACCCGTTCCTCGCGCTCAACCCGGTGTTCACCGTCGGCACGCAACTGCTGGAGATCATGCGCTGGCACGCGTCCGACGGGCGCGCGGCCCATCGCGCGCACCTGGTCGAGCTGCTGCGGGCGGTGCAGCTGCCGGACCCCGACGCCGCGCTCGACCGCTATCCGCACGAGTTCAGCGGCGGCCAGCGCCAGCGCCTGCTCATCGCCGGCGCGCTTGCCTGCCGGCCGCGGCTGGTCATCGCGGACGAGCCGACCAGCGCGCTCGACGTGACCACGCAGCTCCAGATCTTGCGGCTGCTGCGTGATCTCGTCAGCCGCTTCGACGTTTCGATGCTGTTCGTCACGCACGACTTCGGCGTGGTGGCGCAGCTCTGCGACGACGTGATGGTGATGTACGCCGGGCAGTCGGTGGAAGCGGGGCCGACGGCGGCCGTGCTCGACGCGCCGAAGCACCCCTACACGCAGATGCTGATCGCGTGTCACCCGGATCGCGCGCAGGACCTGGCCGGCATTCCAGGATCGGTCGCGTCGCCGCTGAAGCCGCCGTCGGGCTGTCGCTTCCATCCGCGCTGCCCGTCCGCGAAGCCGGTATGTCACGGCCCGCGCCCGGCCCAGGTGCACGTGGCCGAGCGCGAGGTCGCGTGCGTGCTCTATGGCTGAGATCCTCGCCGTCGAGGGCCTCGTGACGCTGCTCGGCGGCGAGAAGCGCTTCCTGCGCGCCGAGCGGCCGCCGGTGCGCGCGGTGGACGGCGTGTCGCTCGAGCTGCGGGAAGGCGAGGTGCTCGGCGTCGTCGGCGAGTCCGGCTGCGGCAAGTCCACGCTCGGGCGGACGATCCTCGGCATTCAGCGCGAGACGGCGGGCACGGTGCGGCTCGACGGACGCGTGGTGAGCGGCGTCGATCCGCGGACGGCGCGGCAGATGCGGCGTGACGTGCAGTACGTGCACCAGGACGCGGCGGCGGCGCTCGACCCGTGGTGGAGCATCGGCCGGACGCTCGACGAAGCGCTCGTGATCAACGGCGTCGGGCCGGGCGAGGAGCGCGCGCGGCGCATCGACCGCGTGCTGCGCGACGTCGGCCTCGATCCCACGACGAAGCGCCGGTATCCGCACGAGCTCTCCGGCGGTCAGCTCCGTCGCGTGACGCTGGCGCGCGTGCTCGTGCTGGCGCCGCGCATCGTGCTGCTCGACGAGCCCACGTCCGGTCTCGATCTCTCGGTGCAGGCGACCGTGCTGAGACTGCTGCGCGAGCTGCGCGCGGAGCTCGGGCTGACGTACATGTTCATCTCGCACGACCTGTCCGTGGTGCGGCTGATGTGCGATCGTGTCGCCATCATGTATCTCGGGCGCATCGTGGAGACGGCGGAGACGGCGAAGCTGTTCGAGTCGCCGGTGCATCCCTATACGACGATGCTGCTGGCCGCGGCGCCGCGGCTGGCGACGGGGCAGGGCCTGCACGCGGCGGCGATCCACGGCGAGCCGCCGAGCGCGACCGCCGTGCCGTCGGGCTGTGCCTTCCGCACGCGCTGCCCGCACGCGATCGACGCGTGCGCGGTGACGGTGCCGACGCTGGACCTGATCGCCGACGGGCGCCGCGTGGCCTGCCACCGCTGGCCGGAGCTGGCGCCGCTGGAGCGCGTGTGATCGACGACGACAAGCCGTGGGAGCATCCCGACTGGTACGACCTGCACGACACGACGTGGACGGCGGGGCCGGAACGCGAGCCGGAGTGGATGAGGCAGTTGGCGCCGGTCAGCGCCCCCACGCGGACTGGAGAAAACACGCGTGCCACGCGCCCGCTCACTTCCCCGGCGCCATGTGCCGCGGCAGCCACAGGGCGAGCTCGGGGAACAGGAACAGCAGGATCACGAGCCACACCATCAACACGACGAACGGCGTGGTCCCGAGCGTGATGTCGCGCGCCGTGGTGCCGCGCATGAGGTTCTGGATGACGAACAGGTTGAGGCCGACGGGCGGCGTGATGAGCCCGATGCCGAGCCAGACGATCATCACGATGCCGAACCACACGGGATCGAAGCCGAGCCCGGTCACGAGCGGGAACAGCAGCGGGAGGATGATGATCATCACCGACAGCTCTTCCAGCACGTAGGCGATCACGATCAGGAACGCGAAGATCGAGGCGAACAGCGCCCACTGGGGCAGCCCGAGGCCGACCACGGCCGCCAGCAGCGCCTTCGGGGTGCCGAGCAGCGCGAGGACGTGCGAGAACATCGACGCGAAGATGATGATGAGCATCACCATCGACGTCGTGCGCACGGTGGCGAGGAACGCCTCGCGGAGCGTACGCCACGACAGGGTGCCGAGGGCGGCGGCGATGAGCAGGCTCACGAACGATCCGAGCGCCGCCGCCTCGGTCGGCGTGACGATGCCCTTGTACATGGAGCCGAGGACCACCACCATCAGCAGCACGACCGGCGCGACCTCGTAGAGCGACCGCAGCTTGTCGAGGAACGTCCCCTGGTCCTCCACCACGCGCGGGGCCATCTCGGGGCGCAGGAGCGCGAAGCCGATCACGAACGCGGCGAAGAACACCGCGAGCACGAGACCGGGGACGACGCCGGCCATGTAAAGGTGGCCGATCGACGTCTCGGTCATGACCCCGTAGATGATCATCGGCACCGACGGCGGGATGAGGATGCCGAGCGTCCCGCCCCCCGCGAGCGAGCCGAAGATCAGCGGGCGGGCGTAGCCGCGCCGCTGCATCTCCGGGATCGCGATCATGCCGATGGTCGCCGCCGTCGCCACGCTCGAGCCGGAGACGGCGCCGAAGATCGCGCACGAAAAGATGCTCGCCACCGCGAGCCCGCCCGGCAGGAACGACACCCATCGCGCCACCGCCGTGTAGAGGCCCTTGCCGATCCCCGAGTGCAGGAGGATGCCGCTCATGAAGATGAAGAGGGGCACCGCGATGAACGAGAAGCTGGAGGCGTTGGACCATGCGATCGACCCCACCACGCCGAGGCCGATGTGGAAGCCCTTGAGGTAGAGGAGGCCGATCACCCCCACGATGCCGAGCGAGATCGAGATCTCGACGCCGAGCGCGAACAGCGCGAACAGCAGCGCGATGAGCAGGCTGCCGAGCAGCGCCTCACTCATGCGTGCTCGTCCGCCCCCACCTCGTCACGCCCGGCGCGCGGGCCCGCCAGCAGCTTCACCTGCCGGCCCAGCGACACGAGCATCGTCAGGGCGAGCAGCGCGAGCCCGGCGGGGATGATCCCCATCGGCATCCACAGCGGGTACAGCATCACGGTCGACACGCGCCCGTACCGCCACGCGGTCACCGCGGACTGGGTGGTGACCCAGATGACGATCGAGAGGAAGACGAGGCCGAGGGCGAGCGTGAGCGCGCGCATCCACGCGCGGACCCCGGCCGGGAGGCGGCCGGTGAGGAGGTCGACACGGACGTGGCCGCCCGCGCGGAACGTGTAGGCGGCCCCTCCGAAGACCACGAGCACTTCGAGGAAGCTGGCGACCTCGTCGACGAAGATCTGCGGCTCGTTGAAGAAGTACCGCATCGCGACGTCGTACGTGATCAGCAGCACGATGGCGAGCGTGGCGAAGCCCGCGAGGAGCCCCGCCACGCGCGCCACCCCGGCCATCAACGCCCGAGGGCCTTCTGGGCGAGGTCGAAGCCGCGCTTACCGTCGGCGCCGGTCCGTGAGAGCCACGTGTCCCACGCGCCCTTGGCCATGGCGCGCGCCTTCTTGAGCTCCTCGGGCGACGGATCGACCACCGTCATGCCGATCTCGGGCAGCCGCTTCTTCACGCGTGCGTCGAAGGCGATGCCGTCGCCCCACTCCTTCTCTTCGAGGTTCGTCTCCTTCACCGCGTCGAGGACGACCTGCTGCAAGTCCCTGGGCAGTCCGTCCCATGCCTTCTGGTTCGCGACGATCCACTCCTGCGACGCGCCCGCGAGATACCAGTAGTTGATGAACTTCGCGACCTCGAAGAACTTCATGGGCTCGGCGTTGGTGGCGGACGTCATGGCGCCGTCCACGGTCTTCTTCTCGAGCGCGGAGTACACCTCACCGAACGCGATGTTGATCGGCGCCGCCCCCATCAGCCGCGCGAGGTTCGCGGTGTCCGCGCCGTACACGCGGATCTTCTTGCCTTTCCAGTCGGCGACGGTGCGGATCGGCGACGTCGAGAAGATCTGCTGCGAAGGCCAGGCGCTCATGGCGAGCATCTTGAGGCCCTTCTTCGCGAGCATCTCGGTATAGAAGCCCCGCAACGCGAAGCCGGCCTTCTTGTGCTCTTCCATGCTGCTGGTCATGAACGGCAGCTCGAGCGGGCCCATCTCGAGCAGCACGTCGGTGAGGTAGGCCGCGAGCACGGGGGCGATCTCCGCGCGTCCGTCGAGCACGGCGGGCAGCAGCTCGGGCCCGGGATAGAGGGACGACGCCGCGTGGAAGCGGATCTCCATCCGGCCGCCGGACTTCTCCTTCACCTTGTTGCCGAACGCCGTGTAGTTGATCGTGTGGTAGTACGTCGGCGCCGAGATGTGCGGCAGGTTCCACACGATCGGCTTGGCCTGCGCGTCGACCTTCACCGGGGCGAGAGCGCCGGCGGCGGCAGCGAGCGCGAGCAGCAGCACTGCGAGCGACAGCAGGGTTCTCTTTCTCATGAGGCCTCCTGGGAGCATCAGATGGACTGCACGAGCCTCGCTACGATGTCGGGGAGCGCGGCTTCCGCCTTCCGCCGCTGGTCGTCCGCGGTCTCACCGCCCTTGCGGTGCGGGATCACGGTGAGCGCCAGGTCCTCGACGTGCTGCAGGGCCGCCGCGGTGCGCGCGGCGTTCTGGAAGTTGTCCCAGACGATCGTCACGGTGTGGATGCCCTTCCGTTCCAGGGCCACGGCGTCGAGCACACTGCCCGACGTGCAGGACCCTCAGAGGCCGATGCCGACGACCGCGACATCCGCCTCGGCGGCATCGGCGATCAGCGCGGCCGGAGACGGCGCGGTGCCCGACGGCTTCACGAGCCGGCGCACCTTCGCGCCGTAGCGCGTCGTCATCAGCGTCTCGAGATGCGTGGTGAACGGGATGTCGAGGTTGTCGTCGACGAGCGCGACGCTCACGCCCTCGAGGCTCGCGGGACGCTTCTTGGGTGGCCGCGCGTCGGCACGGTCGGGCCACACCGGACTCAGGAACTCGATCATGGGATTCTCCTCGTGACGGCGAAGCCGCCGAATCCGCCCCAGCCGGGGAGGACGGCCGCGAAGTAGCTGCGGCCGCCGGCGATCGCGATGTGGATGTCCTCGGGGCGCGCGGTGATCGGCACCCGCGTGGTGGGATTGTCGAGATCCCACCGGAGCGGGTAGCGTCCGGCGTCGCGCTCCATCTTCCGAAACTGCTCGTGCACGACCCCGCACGCGCGCACGTCGCCGATCGGCCGGCGCGCGTGCTCCCACAGATAGCGGCGGACGTCGTCCTTCGACCAGCCGCGCTTCGCGAACTCTTCGGCGTTGAGCGGGTTCAGCACTACGAGCGTCTGGCCGAGCACGTGCAGGTTGTTGTTGCCGAGCGCGCACATCGTGTCGGTGAGCACGTGCAGCATCTCTTCGGGCGTCCCGTAGCAGAACGTGCTGTGCGGGCCCTCGCACGCGAAGACCGTGACGGCGCTCGAGCCCTCCGGGCATCCGCGCTCCACGTGGAGCGGCCGCCACGGATTGTCCTCTTCCTCTTCGGCGATGCAGAACGCGTACTCCCCGGGGTGCGACATCGTGGCCTTGTCCGTGTCCCACGGGACGGCGCCGCCGAGGTTCCACAGGGCGAGCCGCACGCCCCGGCCGATGGCCCCGTTGCCGCGATACCCGTTGCCGAACACGCCGTCGCGAGAGTTGATCCCGAGCGCGCGCGCGATGGGCCCGTTGACGATCACCAGCGACACGCACATGTGCGTGGTCTGGAGCACGCCGTTCAGGTTGTGGGCGGGGTCGAGCATGGCCTCGATCGCCGCGATGACGACGGGGAAATGCTCGGGCCGACAGCCGCCCATCACGGCGTTGATCGCGAGCTTTTCGATCGTGGCCTGCCCGCCCTTCGGCGGGATCGCGCCGAGGCTCTCCTGCGGCTCGCGCTTCACGTAGTCGATCAGCGCCTGCACACGCTTGGGGGTCGGGAGCACGACGGGAAGCCCGTCGGTCCAGTGGCGGTCGTAGAACAGCTCGATCGCCTCGTCGTAGTCGTCGGCCGTCACCCGCTCGGAGATGAGGTTCATGGGCGGCCCATCTTACTCGGGTGAGGCTCCCGTGCGGAGAGCAGCGCGATCCCGGCGACGAACACGGCGGCGGCGAAGATCCAGAAGACCGTCTCGTACGCGCCGAGCGCCAGCAGCATCAGTGACGCGCCGACGGGGCCGACCGCACGCGCGCCGTTGGAGCCGAGCGCCATCGCGCCGCTGATCGCGCCGTAGTGACGGCGCCCGAAGATCTCCGCGACGATGCTCGCGCGCGCCAGCGTGCCCATCCCGTTCGCGGCGCCCATGAGGACGATCATGGGGATCAGCGTCGGCACGTGGCGCACACTCGCCAGGAGCGCGAGCGCGATCGCCTGCACCACGAACACGGCCGCCGTCATCGGCCGGTGCCCGAAGCGCGCGGCGATCGGGCCGAACATGAGGCGGCCGGCGAGCTGCATGGCGCCGATCCAGCCGATCGTCATGGCCGCGGTCGCGAGCGGATAGCCGTGGCCCACGAGGTACGGGGTGACGTGCACGGTCACCGCGTTGACCGCGAAGTTCGAGGCGACGAACGCGACGGTGAGCACCCAGAACACCACCGTGCGCAGCGCCTCGTCGAGCGAATGGCTGCGCTCCGCGGCGGAGACCGCGCCCGGGGTCGCGACCGCGAGCGTGGGCGGAGGCCGCAGCAGGAGCGCGTGGACGGGAATCGTCGTCACCGCGAGGAAGACCGCGAGGGTGAAGAGCGCCGTGCGCCAGTCCATCTACCCGAGGATCCACGTCTCGATGGGCACGAAGATCGTGCTCGCGAGCCCGGCGGCGAGCGTGAGCGTGAGCAGCGCGCGGTCCCGGTTCTTCGAGAACCACCCGATGATCGCCGCGAAGGCCGGCTCGTAGAGCGTGGTCGCCATCGCGAGGCCCATGAGTGCCCAGACGATATAGAGGTGGGTCAGTGTCTCCACGCGCGACCACGCGAGCATGAGCAGGACGGCGCCGATGGAGCCTGCCGTCATCAGCGAGCGCGCCCCGTGGCGGTCGATCCATGTGCCGACGGAGATCCCGACCAGCGCGGAGACGCCGAGGCCGACCGAGAAGGCGCCGGTGAGCGCGACCCGGGACAACCCCAGGTCGCGCTCCATCGGGGTGAGGAAGACGCGCGCTGCACGGTGGCGCGCCTGATGCGGCGCCTCGGTCTCGCCGGCGTCGTGCGTGGCCGGAAGTTCAAGGTCACCACCATTCCGGATACCGCGGCGGTACGCCCGCTCGATCTCGTGACCCGCCAGTTCCGGGCCGAGCGGCCGAACCAGCTCTGGGTCGCGGACCTGACGTACGTCGCGACGTGGCGCGGGTTCGCGTACGTGGCCTTCGTGATCGACGTGTTCTCGCGCCGGATCGTCGGCTGGCGCGTGTCGACCTCGCTCCGCAGCGATCTGGCGCTCGACGCCTTGGAGCACGCCCTCTACGAGCGCCCGCGGACGGGCGACGAGGCGCTCGTGCCTCGCAGCGATCGCGGCGTGCAGTACCTGTCGATCCGCTACACCGACCGCCTGGCCGAGGCAGGCATCGAGCCGTCGGTCGGAACGACCGGGGATTCGTACGACAACGCGCTGGCCGAGACGGTCATCGGACTCTACAAGACGGAGGAGATCCGCCGGCGCGGCCCGTGGAAGACGATCGAGGACGTCGAGTTCGCCACGCTCGAGTGGGTGGCGTGGTATAACTCGCGCCGCCTGTTGGAGCCGCTCGGGTACGTACCACCCGACGAGTTCGAGCAGGCTTACGACAACCGCCAGGCGGCTTCGGCCGGGCTGGCCGTACTCACGTAACCGAGTCTCCGGAGAACCCGGGGCGGTTCAAAGAGCTGGAAATCGAGCTCTTGCGGGGTGCGCGAGGCTGATTGCCGAGTAGGAGGTCGCCCATGGTTCGAGCCGGTCCTGCAATCCTCGTGATCCTGGCGCTGCTCCTGAGCGCGAGTGCGGCCTCGTCCCGAAGTCACGGTGGACGCTTCTACGCCCCGATCAGTGGGGATTTCGGCGCATGGCTTCCCGCCCCGGGCCTGAACGCGACATTCGCCAACGGCACGATTTGCACGCCCATTGCATCGCCCTATGGTTCGCCGACACGCTATGACGGCAGCCAGCGCATGACCGGCGGTGCCGGCGGTTTCCATGGCGGGATCGATCTGACTTTGACCGAAGGCACGCCTTTGCACGCCATCGCTCCGGGCCAGATTCTCGGTCAAGGCGAGGGCGGGATGATGGAGGGGATATATCTCTGGCTCCTGCATCTGCC
>Ga0194121_10006302_pt1 | contig 15933 bp, 18 predicted proteins | sample TA2MahCa50mmetaG_FD_148609 | JGI IMG/M metagenome (GOLD analysis project Ga0194121, IMG submission 148609) | Freshwater microbial communities from Lake Tanganyika, Tanzania - TA2015020 Mahale Deep Cast 50m | ecosystem: Environmental > Aquatic > Freshwater > Lake | place: Tanzania: Lake... | reverse complement strand
CCGCGCGGCCGTCGATTACTACTTTAGCGCCAAGTAGCAAACAGCCGTCATGTCGTAACAGCTGCGAAAGAGCGAGCCGTGATACAATAGCCCGATGGCCCCGGCTCCAGACCGTCGAAACTCACGCAAATGTGTCCCCTGCGTGTCCCCGAACCGGATCAACAAGGGCCATGACCGTATAAGTAATTGAAATATCTACAATATTGTCCCGTTCACTCGTTCAGACCCTTGCCTGCATAGGGATGCGTCGCGATCCAGTGCCGCGCGATGTCGACCCGCCTGGTGATCCACACGCCCTTGTGCTTCTGCATGTAGTCGAGCAGCCGTTCCAGGCCGACGGCGCGGCCGGGATGGCCGATCAGCCGCATATGCAGGCCGACCGACATCATGCGCGGCTGGGTCTTGCCCTCGCGGTAGAGCATGTCGAAGGAATCCTTCAGCAACGTGAACCATTGCTCCGAGTTGCCGATGCCCACCATGTACTTGCCGTCGTTGGTGGTGAGCGAGTAGGGCACGACGAGATGGCCCTTGCCGTCGACGGTGACCCAGAACGGCAGCTCGTCGCCGTAGTAGTCGCTGTCGTAAAGGAAGCCGCCTTCCTCGACGACCAGGCGGCGCGTGTTCTCGCCCGGCCCGTAGCGGCAGTACCAGCCTTCCGGCCGGCGACCGATCATCCGTTCGGTCGAGGCGATCGCTTTGCGGATGTGGTCCCGTTCGTCGGCTTCGCTCAGCTCGTAGTGCTTGATCCAGCGCCAGCCGTGCGAGCAGATGTCGTGGCCCGCCCGAGCGATCGCAGCAGAGGCTTCGGGATTGCGCTCTAAGGCGAGCGCGCAACCGTAGACCGTCATCGGCAGATCGCGCTCGCCGAACAGCCGCATCAGGCGCCAGAAGCCGACGCGGCTGCCGTACTCGAACAGGCTCTCGGCGGCGAGGTCGCGGCCCTTGATGGTCTGACCCATGCCGTGCGCCTCGCTGAGGCCGGTGTCGCTGTGATCCTCGCCGTCTTGGATCGACGGTTCGGAGCCCTCCTCGTAGTTCATGACGAAATTGACGGCGAGCCGCGCCCCGCCGGGCCATTTGGGGTCCGGCATGTCGGCGCCATAGCCGACGAAATCACGGCGCGGCTTGTATGGCATCGGTCTCTCCTAGGTCAGGGAATGCGGATGGTGAACGGCTCGACCGGCACGAACTCCTCGTCGCCCTTGCCGCCGTCGCGCCACATGAAGACGGCGAAGCGGCCCGGCCGGTCGAGCACGGTGAGGCCGTGATGCCAAGTGTTGGCCCGGTAGGTGACGCCCTGTCGTCCGGTCGCGATGAAAGCCTTGATACCTGCACGGTCGGGGCCGCCCGTCTGGGCATGCGGCGCCACCACGATCAGCCAGCGCGCCACGTCGAGCGGCACGAAGGTCTGCGACGAGAATTCATGGCGTTCCAGCAGCCGGGCTTCCAGCGGCCGTTCGGGCGTCTCTGCCTTGAGGCTGAGCGACAGGCTGGGATGGGCGGCGGGCCGCAGGTTGCCCAGTGCCTCCTCGTAGTAGGTGCGGCCGGGCTCGCTCGGCACGTCGATCACCTCGCCGAAGGGGGCGAAGGCCTGGCGGGTAAGCGGTTGCGGCACGATGACTTCCATGACGGCACTCCCTGGTCGCGCTAGTCGCGCATGCGGCGGGTCAGGCCCACCGTCCACTCCATGATCAGCATCAGCACGAAGGCGGCGGCGATCAAGACTCCCGACACGGCGGCGACGCGCACGTCGAGAGTCGTCTCCATCATGCCCCACATGCGGATGGGCAGCGTGTCGGTGCGGGCGTTGGACAGGAACAGCGAGACCGGCACGTTGTCGATCGAGGCCATGAAAGCGAGAAACGCCCCGGCGGCGATGCCGGGAAAGATCAGCGGCAGCGTGACGCGACGCAGCGTGTAGAACCACGAGGCGCCCAGGCTCTGCGAGGAGTCGAGCAGCGCCGGGTCGAGCTGCGACAGGCTGGCGGTCGTGGTGCGGAGGATGAAGGGCATGGTGACGATGAGATGCCCCGCGATCATCAGGTTGAGCGACGGCCGGAAGCCCAGGGTCGAGAAATAGACCAGCGCCGCCAGGCCGAAGGCGATGCCCGGCAGCACCAGCGGCGACATGAAGAGGTTGTCGGCCGCGCGCGCCGACCGTGCGCGGTTGCGCGCCAGTCCGAGCGCGGCCAGGGTGGCCAGCACGACGCCGATCAGGGTCGACATCGCTGCCACTTCCAGCGAGTTGCCGGCGGCGCGATGGATCGGCCGCGACCGGACCGGGTCGAACAGCTGCTCATACCAGCCGAACGAGAAGCCGCTGGGCGGAAATTTCAGCGAGCGGCCCGCGGTGAACGAGGTCATCAGCGCGACGATCACCGGCGAGACGATGATCAGGACGGCGAGCACGGCGATGCCGCCGATCACCACCGTGTAGGAGAGGTCGAGGAAGTTTCGGCGACGACCCATGGCGATCACGCGTGCAGATGCCGGCTCGACCGCCGGCCGAGCCACGACAGGGCGGCGATCACCGACAGCACCGAGACGACCAGCGACAGCGACGCCACCGCTGCGAGCGGCCAATGGTAGACCACCAGAGACTGCTGCCAGATCAGCAGGGGCAGGTAGATCAAGCGCACGCCGCCAATGACGGTTTGCGAGATGAAGGCGGTGGTGGCACTGGCGAACACCAGCAGGCAGCCCGCGATCAGGCCCGGCATGGAGAGCGGCACGATGACGGTGAAGAGCGTTCGCCAGCGCGACGCGCCGAGCGCCGCCGACGCGTCGCGCAGGTTGGGATCGAGCCGCGACATGACGCTTATGAGGGGCAGCAGCATCAGGGGCATCTCGATCTGGGTCAGCGAAATGACGAGCCCGAGCTCGGTCTGCAGCAGCTTCAGCGGCTCGGAGATCACGCCGAGCCACTGGAGCGTCTGGTTGACCACGCCTTCGCGGCCCAGCACGACGATCCAGGCGAAGGTGCGCACCACTACCGACAGCAGCATCGGCAGCACGATGATGAACAACAGCACCTTTTGCAGGCGTGGCGGCAGGTCGAGGTAGACCAACGCCAGCGGATAGCCGATCACGACCGTGGCGCATACGGTCTTGAGGCCGAGCAGCAGCGTGTCGAGGATGACCTTGTAGCTGAACGGATCGCCGAAGAACTTCAGCCAGCTCGCGAACCCTGGTTGGGTGATCTTGTCGTCGTCGAAGAAGCTGGTGGCGACCAGCAGCAGCAACGGCGCCAGGAACAGGCCGGCGAAGGCGAGCGACAACGGCAGCGCAAGCTGCCACTCGGCGAGCCTGAACCAGCGTCGTTGCTCGCCGGGCAGCGATGCGCCGATGGCGGCCGACGTCACGCCCTTTTCTCGCCGTCATGCTCCTCTCCCCCGTGGGGGAGAGCGAGGAGGCGGTGGGCCATGCGGCAGCTCACTTCGCCATTTCCTTGTTGAACTTCTCGATCCAGGCGGCGCGCTGCGGGTTGATCTTCGACCAGTCGTGCTGGACGTAGGTCGCCATTTCGTCGAGGCTTTTCATCGGCATGTCGGCTGCCAGCGGCACGTCATTGTTGACCGGCAGGAAGTTGTAGGGCGGCTTGGTGAGCGCCTCCTGGGCGTCCTTGCTGATCACCATGTCGAGATACTTGTAGGCGTTGGCCAGTTCGCCGGTGCCCTTGGCGATATGCATGGTCGTGAAGAAGGTGATGGCGCCGCTCTCGGGCTTCACGAACTCCACGTCGACGCCCTTGCCTTTGAGCGTCGCGACGGTTTGGGTGTTGGTGTACATCACGTCGCACTGGCCTTGCTGGAACAGGCCGGGCATCGCCGCCGGCAGGCCGACTGCGGCGATCTTGGGCAGCACCTTCTTCAACTCGACCAGCGCCGGATCGACGTTGGTCAAGGAGCCGCCGAACAGCTTCGACAGCTCGATCAGCGACGACGTGCCGAAGGTCGTCTGGAAGCCCGTGATGCCGAGCCGCGACACCCACGGATCTTTCAGGAGGTCGCCCCAGCCCTTGGGTGCCGGCAGTTTCTTCGGATTGTAGGCGATGCCGACGACCTGGGCGCTGACATGCACGCCGACATCGTCGGCGAAGCCGGCCGGCAGCTTGGCGAGGTTGCCGAGCTTCTTGGCGTCGAACTTCTCGAACAGGCCGGCTTCGAGGCCGACGATGCGCGGGCCGGGATCGAGCACGAAGACGTCGAACGGCGGCGCGCCGCGCGAGGCCCTGGCCTTGCCGATCTGGTCCATGGCGAACAACGGCGCCAACTCGAGGTCGATATTGTCCTTCTTCTTGAGCATCGGCAGGACGATGGTGCGATAGGCGTCCTCCCATGTGCCGGGATAGGTGGTGGCGACAACCTGGCCCTTGGCCTGGGCGATGGCGGGTAGGAAAGATGCGCCGCCGAACGCGACGGTACCGGCGAGCAGGGTGCGACGATGGACGGTCATGGCTTCACTCCGTTGCTGACGACGTTGGACGCGGGAACAGGGACGGGCGGGCATCGGCGGCGAGGGCGCAGAAGCGGCGCTCCGACGGGCCTGCGGCGTGGCGGCGCGGCTCTACGATCTTGAGGGCGGTGCCGCCTGCGGTGCGTGCCTCGTGCACGAGCTGGCCGCCGAGCGGCAGGCTGAGGCCGGGCTCGATAGGCCAGCTTTCCGCGCTCGCCACCGGCAACAGCACGAGCTGCTCGGGCCGCACCGACAGCACCACCGGCGTGCCGGGGGCGACGCCGGCCGGGGCCGGCAGGCGGAGCGTGGCGCCGGCATCCAGCGTCACCATGGCCGTGTCGCCGACCACCGCGCCGAGCTTGCCGGGCAGGAGGTTGGTCGAACCGATGAAGCCGTTGACGAACAGCGTCCGTGGCCGGTCGTAGATCGCCACCGGTGCGTCGAACTGCTCGACCGTGCCCTTGTTCATGACGGCGATGCGGTCGGCGACGCTCATCGCCTCGTCCTGGTCGTGCGTCACCAGAATGGTGGTGAGCCCGAGCTGGCGTTGCAGGCGCTTCACCTCGATCTGCATGTCGAGCCGCAGATTGCGGTCGAGCGCGGCAAACGGTTCGTCGAGCAGCAGGATCGACGGCTCGACGGCGAGCGCGCGGGCGAGCGCCACGCGCTGCTGCTGGCCGCCCGAGAGCTGGCGCGGCAGCCGCTCGCGGAAGGCGCCGAGCTGAACCATGTCGAGCATGCGGTCGACGCGGCGGGAAACAGCGGCGCCGCGCTGGCCGCGGGCACGCAAACCGTAGGCCACGTTCTCGGCAACGGTCATGTGCGGGAAGAGGGCGTAGTTCTGAAAGACGATGCCGACGTTGCGCTGATTGGCCGGCAGGTGGTCGATACTGGCGCCGTCGACCAGCACGCGGCCGAGCGCTTGGCGGACGAAACCGGCGATGACGCGCAACAACGTAGTCTTGCCGCAGCCCGACGGGCCGAGCAGCGCAACGACCTCACCTGGTTCGATGGCGAGCGACACGCCCTCGACGGCGACCGCCGTGCCATAGCGGACCGTGAGCCCATCGAGGTCGAGTGTTCGCCCGGCGGGCGAGACCTGCGGCAAAGCGGGCGCTAGCGCGTGCACATCGGCTCCCTCCCCCGACATACCAGGCAACCGGCATGCCAAAGCTCGGACCGCATGAAAGACAATAGCGCCGGCCAACGCAAATGCCCGTTCGCGTTACCAGCGATGCCGAGGCTGTCGTTGTCGGTAGTCACTCCAGCGACGGGCAGCGCAGGACGCTCGCCTTGCCTTCGGTGGACACAGCTCGACGCCTGGCGTGCCGGCGTCGTCCAGCCGGCGACGGGCCGCCGCCGGCGTTCGTCTGTCAGACAGCTATGGCAATGCGTTACCGGCGATTCCTGCAAGCCGACGCGAACGCGACGCCGCGCCCGCGCTGCGGCGTCGCGGGGCGGCGCTAGAGCTTGCCCATCGCCACGGCGGTATCGGCCATGCGGTTGGAGAAGCCCCATTCATTGTCGTACCAGCTCATGACGCGCACCAGCGTGCCGTCCATGACCTTGGTCTGGTCCATGTGGAAGGTCGACGAGTGGCTGTCATGGTTGAAGTCGATCGACACGTTGGGCTGGTCGGTCCAGCCCAGGATGCCCTTGAGCTGGTTGGCGGCGGCGAGCTTCACCGCCTTGTTGATCTCGTCCTTGTCGGTCTTGCGCTTGGCGACGAACTTGAAGTCGACGACGGAGACGTTGGGCGTCGGCACGCGGATCGCCACGCCGTCGAGCTTGCCGTTGAGCTCGGGCAGCACCAGGCCGACCGCCTTGGCAGCGCCGGTCGAGGTCGGGATCATCGACAGCGCGGCGGCGCGGCCGCGGTACAGATCCTTGTGCATGGTGTCGAGCGTCGGCTGGTCGCCGGTATAGGCGTGGATGGTGGTCATGAAGCCGTGGTCGATGCCGACCGCATCGTTCAGCACCTTGGCAACCGGCGCCAAGCAGTTGGTGGTGCACGAGGCGTTGGAGACGACGACGTGTTGCTTGGTGAGCTTGTCGTGGTTGACACCGTAGACCACGGTGAGATCGGCGTTGTCGGCCGGAGCGGAGACCAGCACGCGCTTGGCGCCGGCAGCGACATGAGCCGAGGCCTTGTCCTTGGAGGTGAAGATGCCGGTGCATTCCATGGCGATATCGACGCCCAGCGCCTTGTGCGGCAGCTTCGAGGGATCGCGCTCGGCCGTGACCTTGATCTTGCCGCGGCCGACATCGATCGTGTCGCCATCGACCTTGACCTCGCCGTTGTAGCGGCCATGCACGCTGTCGAAGCGGAACAGATGGGCGTTGGTCTCGACCGGGCCGAGATCGTTGATCGCCACGACCTCGATGTCCTTGCGGCCCGATTCCATGATGGCGCGCAGCACATTGCGGCCGATGCGGCCGAAGCCGTTGATTGCAACCCGAACTGCCATGTCTTCCTCCGTTAGCTGTTGAGCCGGCGCGCCTCTTCGGCGATCGCCTCGGCCGTGATGCCGAAATGCTTGTAGAGGTCGGCGGCCTTGGCCGACGCCCCGAAACCCGTCATGCCGACGAACGTGCCGCGCGCGCCGAGCCAGCGCTCCCAGCCGAACCCCGATGCCGCTTCGCAGGCTACCCGTACCGTGCCATCCGGCCCAAGCACCTCGCGACGATATGTTTCGTCTTGCGCGGCGAACAACTCCCAGGACGGCATGGAAACCACGGCCGCCGAGAGGCCGTCCTTGGCGAGCAGGTCGTGCGCCGCCAGCGCCAGTTGGATTTCCGAACCCGAGGCGATCAACCGGATCGCGGCCGTGGCCTCGCCGGCCAGGATGTAGGCGCCGCGCGCGCACAGGTTTGCATCGGCCGCAGAGCGCACGGTCGGCACGTTCTGGCGGGTGAGGGCAATGACACTGGGTGCTTTCGTCGACTCGAGTGCAAGCTGCCAGCACTCGGCGGTCTCGATCGTATCGGCCGGCCGGAACACCCTCAGCCCTGGAATGGCGCGCAGAGCCGCCAGATGCTCGACCGGCTGATGGGTCGGGCCATCCTCGCCCAGTCCGATCGAATCGTGGGTCATCACGTAGATGACCCGCAGTCCCATCAGCGCGGCGAGGCGGATCGAGGGCCGGCAATAGTCGGTGAAAACCAGGAACGTGCCGCCATAAGGGATGATCCCGCCGTGCAGCGCCATGCCGTTCATGGCTGCGGCCATCGCGTGCTCGCGAATGCCGTAATAGACGTAACGGCCGGCGGCGTCGGCGCGCGTTGCCGCTTTCAACGAGGCGGTCTTGGTGTTGTTGGAGCCGGTGAGGTCGGCCGAGCCGCCAACCGTTTCCGGCAGCAGTGGGTTGATGACTTCCAGCACTTCCTGGCTGGACTTGCGCGTCGCCCAGGACGGCTTCTCAGCCGCGACCTTGGCGGTGAAGGCTGCAATGGCCGCGCCGACGGTGGACGGAAGGTCGCCTTTCAAGCGACGATCGAACTCGGCGCGATCGGCCTCGGTCATCGCGGCGTGCCGCTTGACCCACTTGCGCCGCACCGACTTGCCGCGCGCGCCGACCTTGCGCCAAGCGCTGAAAATCGACTCTGGAATGTCGAACGGCGGATGGTTCCAGCCGAGCTTCTGGCGGGCGCCAGCGACTTCGTCCTTGCCCAGCGGCGCGCCGTGGGTGGCGGCCGTGCCGGCCTTGGTCGGCGCGCCGTAACCGATCACCGTCTTGCAGGCGATCATCGAAGGCTTGTCGCTGACAGCACGTGCCTTGCGGAGGGCACGGGCAACCGCGTCGGGATCGTGGCCGTCGACCGCCAGTACGTGCCAGCCGGCCGCGGCGAAGCGTTTCCTGTGGTCTTCCGAGGTCGATAGCGCGGTCGAACCGTCGATCGAGATGCCGTTGTCGTCGAACAGCACGATCAGGCGACCGAGGCCGAGATGGCCGGCCAGCGTGACCGCTTCCTGGCCGACACCCTCCATCAGGCAGCCGTCGCCGGCGACGACATAGGTGTAGTGGTCGACGATGTCGCGGCCGAAGCGTTCGGCGAGCAGGCGTTCGGCCAACGCAAAGCCGACGGCATTGGCGATGCCCTGCCCGAGCGGGCCGGTGGTGGTCTCGATGCCGGCAGCATGGCCATACTCGGGATGCCCCGCGGTGCGGCTGCCGAGCTGACGGAAGCGCTTCAGCTCGTCGAGCGTCATGTCGGCGTAGCCGGTGAGATGCAGCAGCGAATACAGCAGCATCGAGCCGTGGCCGGCCGACAGGATGAAGCGATCGCGGTCGGGCCAATGGGGCTCCGAGGCATCGAATTTCAGGAATTTGCTGAACAGGACGGTGGCGACATCGGCCATGCCCATGGGCATGCCGGGATGACCGGAGTCCGCCTGCTGCACGGCGTCCATGGCCAGAGCCCTGATGGCGTTCGCCATGTCGCGGCGGGCGGCGGTTTGTTCGGTCATTTCGTGCGAGCGCCCTATAGCTTTTCGAGGCGGCGCGCAATGTGCCGACCGCGTCTTGGAGCGTCAATGCGCAAAACCGCCGCCGAGGGCAACATCTAGGGCGTCGGGACGCTCCACAGCGCCAAGATGTTGACCATTCACCGCCCGCCAACCTATCCTTCATCAATGGAGCAGGTGCGGGCGGCAGATGACAGACCACCCTCCGGCGGCGGAGGGGTGTCCAAGGCGGCGAGCGCCAAGAGCCGCGTGGATAGTGCGCTCAGTCGCCTGGAGTCGATGGTCGATGAGCGCCTGCAGGCCGAGGCGGTGCGGGCCGATGAACTGGCCAAGCGCCTGACCAGGCTCGAGCGCCAGCATGATGAGCTGAAGAAGGTGGCAGTGGAGGTCGAAGGCCGGTTGGAACGGGCGATGGAGTACATCCGCTCGCTTCTCGCGGCGGATCAGAAGTGACGGCGGCAATCTCGGGCCAGATGACGTAGGCCCACGAAAGAGTCCTCGCTGCGCGCCCGCCGCCCGACTAGAGTTCGAGTTCCCCCTCGACGCCCGCAAGGGCGCAATAAAAGGAGTAGCGGACAATGCCGCAGGTCTCGATTCAGATCGCCAATCGCGTCTATGAGCTCGCCTGTGGCGAAGGCGAGGAGCAGCGGGTTCAGGAACTCGCCGCCTATGTCGACGAGAAAGTCGCCGAGTTGCGGCGCCAGCTTCCTGGTGCTCCGGAAGTAAAGCTGTTGGTCTTTGCCGCCTTGATCCTCGCCGACGAAAGTCGGGAGGCGCGGGGTATCGCCAAGGCGGCCGAAAGTGCGCGCGCGACCGCCACCGACAGCGCCGAGACCTTGGCCACTGCACTCGAGGAACTGATCACCTCGCGCGTCGACAAGATGAGCAAGAAGGTCAGCGGAGCCGCCTGAGACGGCCGGCGGAGTGCATTGCGATGGCCGGCGCCAGCGCCTAGATTGGTGCGGGGCGGATTTCTGCGCGGTGCGAGGTTCGCTTAAAAGCCCCGGGGCCAATAAAGATCTCCTGGGAGCTGTCCCTGGCCTCGACCGTGGTCTTGGCCACACGGCGCCCACCTGCTTTTGCAGGCCTTGGAGGTTTTTACGACCACGGCCCATCGTGGAGCCGCCCCACTTTTGCTCCCGCCCGGGACCATCGCCGTGACCGACGACAAGCGCACGTTGCGCAGCGCCATGCTGGCCTGGCGCAGTTCGCTCTCGCCGGACGAGCGCCGGTCGGCGGCCGCTGCGTTGTGCGCCGTCTGGCGGCACGAGCAACCCTTCGCTTTGCCCGCCACGGTGTCGGGCTTTTGGCCGATCAAGGACGAGATCGACATCCGACCGCTGATGATCGAATTGGTCAACGCCGGCTGCCAGCTGGCGTTGCCCGTCGTGCAAGGCCGCGGCCTGCCGCTCGTGTTTCGAGCGTGGCGGCCGGGCGATGGCCTCGAGGCGGGCGTGTTCGGCACGCTGCAGCCCCACGCGCGGCGCGAGGTCGTGGAACCCGATGCGCTGATCGTGCCGTTGTTGGCCTGCGATCGAGAGGGCTGGCGCCTCGGCTTCGGTGGCGGTTTCTATGATCGCACGCTCGCCGGCCTCAGGCGGCGACGGTCGGTGACGGCGGTCGGTGTCGGCTTCGACGCGCAATATGTCGACGAGGTGCCGCATGGCCCGGATGACCAGCGGCTCGATTGGCTGTTGACCGATCAGCGCGCTTGCGCCTTTGTCTAGGCATGAGAGTCTTGTTCTGCGGCGATATCGTCGGGCGCACCGGCCGCGATGCGGTGATCAAGGAAGTGCCGCGCCTGCGCCGCGAGCTGGGCCTGGATTTCGTGGCGGTGAATGGCGAAAACGCCGCGGCGGGTTTCGGCATAACGGCCAAGATCTGCGCCGAGTTGCATGCCGCCGGCGTCGATTGCATCACGACCGGCAATCACGTTTGGGACCAGCGCGAGATCGTGCCCTACATCGCCCAGGACAAACGCCTGTTGCGGCCGATCAACTTTCCACCCGGCACACCGGGATGGGGGGCCAATCTCTTCCAGACGACGCGCGGCCAGACGGTGCTGGTCATCAATGTCATGTGCCGCTTGTTCATGGATGCACTCGACGATCCGTTTCGTGCCGTCGACGTCGAGCTCGCCAAGTACAGCCTGGGTGGCAGCGCGCATTGTATCCTGATCGACGTTCATGGTGAGGCGACCAGCGAGAAGCAGTCGATCGGCCACTACTGCGATGGCCGTGTCTCGGCGGTGCTGGGCACGCACAGCCACATCCCGACCGCCGATGGCTGGGTGCTGCCCGGCGGCACGGCTTACCAAACCGATGTCGGCATGTGCGGCGACTACGATTCGGTGATCGGCATGAAGAAGGACATCGCCGTGCAGCGCTTCATCAAGAAGATGCCGGGCGAGCGCTTGGCGCCGGCCGAAGGCGAAGCGACTTTGTGCGCGGCGGTGGTGGAAACCGACGATCGGACCGGACTCGCCCGTTCGGTACGGCCGATCCGGCTGGGCGGGCGGTTGCTCCCGACAGCGTGAATTGCTGCATCTTGTGTCCAGGGAGCCTTTGACCTACCTATTAGGGGTAGCTTGAAGACGCTCGTTGACGACCTGGGGAAAAATCGGCATCCTTTTGATGTTAAAAGGTTTTTCGCCAACTCGGCGACTGTCTTCAGGTTAGAGGGGGCGTCGGAATCTAGGTTCCGACGTTTTTTAGCGGGGGCTTCGGCCCCCGCCTTTTTTTGTGTCGACGGCGGCGTGCACAGCCTCTAACGCTCCCAAATCACACGAGAAGTGGTATAGCCGCCCCAACCGCTCACTGAATCTGGTTGTTGGGCCATGGCCGGCCATTCGCAATTCAAGAACATCATGCACCGCAAGGGGCGGCAGGACGCCCAGCGGGCCAAGATCTTCACCAAGCTCATCCGTGAGATCACCACCGCGGCGCGCTTGGGCGCGGCTGATCCCAACGCCAACCCACGCCTTCGTGCCGCCGTAATTGCCGCACGCGAAGCCAACATGACGCGCGACACCATCGATCGCGCCATCAAGCGCGGCTCGGGCACCGATGCCGACACCACCTATGACGAGGTCCGCTACGAAGGCTATGGGCCGGGCGGCGTTGCGCTGATCGTCGAGGCGCTGACCAACAATCGCAACCGCACGGCAGGCGAGGTGCGTTCGACCCTGACCAAGCACGGCGGCAACCTCGGTGAGTCCAACAGCGTGTCCTTCATGTTCGATCGCGTCGGCGAGTTTCGCTTTCCGAGATCGGTCGGCGGCGCCGACGACGTGCTCGAGAAGGCGATCGACGCGGGCGCCGACGACGTCGTGAGCGGTGAAGGCGCCGATGGTGTGCACGAAATCTTCTGCGCTCAGGACAGCTTCAACACCGTGCGCGAGGCGCTTGAAAAGTCGCTCGGCCAGCCGTCGGTCGCCAAGCTGTCCTGGCGGCCGAAGTCCACGACTCTCGTCGAAGGCGAGGCGGTACAGACGCTGCTCGACCTGATTGCCGCCCTGGAAGACAACGACGACGTCCAGAACGTCTACGCCAATTTCGAGGTGTCGGACGACGCTCTGGCCAAGTTCGCGGCCTGACGGTCGGCCGCGATGAGATTGATCGGCCTCGATCCCGGTCTGCGGCTGACCGGTTGGGGCGTGATCGAGGTCGATGGCAATCGATTGCGCCACGTCGCCCACGGTGTGATCAAGGTGCCGACCGAGGGCGGGTTGGCCGCACGTTTGTGCCGTCTGTTCGACGGCGTTGCTGCCATCATCGCGGCGCAGCAGCCGGCTGAAGCGGCTATCGAGGAGACCTTCGTGAATGTGAACCCGGGATCGACCTTGAAGCTCGGCCAGGCGCGCGGGGTCGTCCTGCTGGCGCCGGCGCGGGCCGGCCTACCGGTCTTCGAATATGCCGCCAACCTCGTTAAGAAGTCGGTGAGCGGCGTCGGCCACGCCGACAAGCGGCAGATCGCCATGATGGTGGGCCGCCTGCTGCCCGGCGTCGAGGCGTCGAGCGACGCCGCCGATGCGCTCGCCGTCGCGATCTGCCATGCCCATCATCGGGCTACGGCCAAGCGCGTCGAGGCGGCCCTGTGATCGCCAAGCTCAAGGGTACCGTCGACTCCGTCGACCTCGACAGCGCCGTGATCGATGTCGGCGGCGTGGGCTACCTGGTCGCGGCTTCATCGCGCACCTTGCGCGATCTCGTGCCGGGTGGTGCCGTGACGGTGCTGGTCGAGACCATCGTGCGCGAAGATGCCATCGCGCTCTTCGGCTTCCTGCAGGCGGCCGAACGCGACTGGTTCCGCATCCTGACGACGGTGCAGGGTGTGGGCGCCAAGGTGGCGCTGTCGATCCTGTCGACGCTCGCGCCCGATGAGATCGCCCGCGCCATCGCCGCGCAGGATCGCGCCACGCTGAGCCGCCCGGCCGGCGTGGGGCCCAAGCTCGCGGCGCGGCTTGCCACCGAACTCAAGGACAAGGCGGCGGCGTTCGGTGTCGCGCCGGCCGGCAAGGCGAGCGACGTCCAGGCGACGCCGGCGGCGGGCTCACTCAACGAAGACGCGGTCTCCGCTCTGGTCAATCTCGGCTACAAGCGTGTCGAGGCGTTCGGTGCGGTGGCCCGCGTCACGCAGCGTCTGGGCAGTGACGCCAAGCTCGATGCCGTGATCCGCGCCGGACTGCAGGAGCTGTCGCGATGAACGACGGCGATCGCCTGGTGACGGCCAAACGCGCCGAGGAGGATGTCGCCGAGCTGGCGTTGCGGCCGCAGTCGATCGACGACTTCGTCGGCCAGAAGCAGGTGCGCGAGAACCTGAAGATCTTCGTCGCCGCCGCGCGGGCGCGCAGCGAGGCACTCGATCATGTGCTGTTCCATGGCCCGCCGGGCCTCGGCAAGACGACCTTGGCGCAAATTGTGGCGCGCGAGATGGGCGTCGGTTTTCGCGCCACCTCGGGCCCGGTGATCCAGAAGGCGGGTGACCTCGCCGCCCAACTCACCAACTTGCAGCCGCGCGACGTGCTGTTCATCGACGAGATCCATCGCCTCAATCCGGCGATCGAGGAAATCCTCTATCCCGCCATGGAGGACTTTCAGCTCGACCTGATGATCGGCGAAGGCCCGGCGGCGCGTTCGGTGCGTATCGAGCTGCCGCCCTTCACCTTGGTCGGCGCCACGACGCGCTCGGGCCTGATGACCCGGCCGTTGCGCGAGCGCTTCGGCATTCCGCTACGCATGGTGTTCTACGAGCCGGCGGAACTCGAGTTGATCGTGCAGCGCGCCGCCCGCGTGCTGAAGATGACGCTGGCGACCGACGGCGGCACCGAGATCGCCAAGCGCTCGCGCGGCACGCCGCGCGTGGCCAACCGCCTGCTGCGCCGGGTGCGCGATTTCGCGGCGGTGGGCGGCCATGCCGTGGTCGATGCCGGCGTGGCCGACGAGGCCTTGACCCGCCTCGAGGTCGACCGGCGCGGGCTCGACGCCATGGATCGCCGCTACCTTGCCTGTATTACCGAAAACTACGGCGGCGGTCCGGTCGGTGTCGACACCTTGGCCGCCGCGCTCTCCGAGCAGCGCGACGTGATCGAGGACGTGATCGAGCCCTATCTCATGCAGTTGGGCCTGCTGATGCGCACGCCACGTGGGCGACTGCTGTCGGAGACCGGCTATCGACACCTCGGCCTCGCCATGCCAGGCGAGCAGAAACGCCAACTCGACTTGTTGTCGGCCGACCAAGGGACGGAGGAGACGTGACCGGTCCGACCTCCGGCCGTATCGACGGCGGCGCACATGTGTTGCCGCTGCGGATCTACTACGAAGACACCGATGCGGCCGGCATCGTCTACTACGCCAATTGGCTGCGCTTTCTCGAACGCGGCCGGACCGAGCTGTTGCGGCTGCTCGGCCAGGAGCACAGCGCGCTACGCGACGAGCGGGGGACGAACTGGGTGGTGCGCCGGTGCGCCATCGACTACCTGAAACCTGCCCGCCTGGACGAGACGATCGAGGTGATCACGCGCTGCGGCGAACTGCGCGGGGCGTCGCTCGACATGCTGCAGGAAGCCCGCCGTGGCGCCGAAATCCTGGTTCGTGCCGAGCTGATGGTCGCCTGCATGGGCGTCACCGGTCGCCCGGTCCGCCTGCCGCCGCACCTGCGGGCTGCCCTGGCCGGGCTCGCCGCCGGCCAGGGCAGCCCAAACGGCTCGCCCCGCTCGCGCCATATTCAGGTATAACCCTTTGAAACAACGGAGAATCTAAATGGACGCGTTTGCGCAGGTCGCCGGAGCCCCCCTCGGCGTCGGCACGGGATCGATCGACATGTCGGTCTACGGCCTGTTCATGCAGGCCGACTGGGTGGTCAAGGCGGTGATGATCGCCTTGCTGCTCGCCTCGTTCTGGTCCTGGGCGATCATCTTCGAGAAGATGCTTCGGCTTCGCTCGTTGAAGAAGAGCGCCCAGTCGTTCGAGGACACCTTCTGGTCGGGCGTCTCGCTCGAAGACCTCTACGACCGCGTCGGCGCCAAGCCGGACGACCCGATGTCGAGCATCTTCTCCGCGGCGATGCGCGAATGGCGGCGCTCGGTGTCCAAGGGCCTGGCGACCAGCGCCACGGCGCGCGCCGCGCTTCGCCAGCGCATCGAGCAGGTCATGAGCGTCACCATCCAGCGCGAGATGGAGGCGATCGAGAAACGGCTGGGCTTCCTCGCCACGGTCGGCGCCAACGCCACCTTCGTCGGCCTGTTCGGCACGGTGTGGGGCATCATGAACAGCTTCGGCCACATCGCGCAGTCGAAGAACACCTCGCTCGCGGTGGTGGCGCCCGGCATCTCGGAGGCGCTGTTCGCCACGGCGATCGGCCTGGTGGCCGCCATCCCGGCGGCCGGCGCCTACAACATCCTGTCCGGCCAGGTGACGCGCTACGCCCAGCAGCTCGAGGCCTTCGCCGGCGAATTCATCACCATCCTGTCACGCCAGCTCGAGGAGCAGGTCTGATGGCGGGCATCATCCCGG
>Ga0194121_10006301_pt1 | contig 15934 bp, 15 predicted proteins | sample TA2MahCa50mmetaG_FD_148609 | JGI IMG/M metagenome (GOLD analysis project Ga0194121, IMG submission 148609) | Freshwater microbial communities from Lake Tanganyika, Tanzania - TA2015020 Mahale Deep Cast 50m | ecosystem: Environmental > Aquatic > Freshwater > Lake | place: Tanzania: Lake... | reverse complement strand
ACCTAGTAGTGAGATGTAGTCCCAGGGACATTGTCCCGCCGGGGGCACTCAAGTGGTGGGTATTGAGTGAACTTATAAACATTCACGTACACGAATTGTAAAACGAGTGAAAAACTATGGCTAAATTCCCCGAAGCAATGAGTCGCGTGTTCAAGAACATGTATATTTGCATGAAATGCAACGCCCGCAACCGCGGAAACACGGGAAAAGTTCCCACGATTTGTAGAAAATGCGGAAGCACTAGTCTACGATTGAAGAAGAAAGGGAAGGTCACGAAGGCGTAGCACCATGACGCACCACGTGAAAAATACTCATTCTTTCTCAACTATTTTTTCAGGTTATTGGCAGTTGATTCGGCCCTTAAACGCAGTCATGTCCACCATTGGAGCGTACATCGGATACCTGCTCGCCCTCCACACAATTACTTTTGATATAACTATTTTGTACGGAATGCTCGCAGTATTTTTCATTTCGGGAGCGAGCCAATCCATCAATGATTATTTTGATTATGCAATTGACAAACAACGCAAATCCACTCGACCATTAGCCAGTGGAAAAATTTCGCGCACGAATGGGTTGGTATTTTCATTTATATTATACATTTTAGGAATTACCCTAGCATCTTTTTTGAATAATGAAGCGTTTCTCATCGCATTATTCTTTTCTGTGCTAACTTTTTTGTACTCATCTTCAATGTCCGAAATAAAATTCATGGGAAATATTATCGTATCAATAAGTGTTGCATTCACCTTTATTTTTGGCGCCAGTTTGGTTGGAATAACTCCACTCGTGCTCATGATCTCACTCGCAGCGTTTTTGGCCAATTGGGCGAGAGAAATCATCAAGGATGTGGAAGATGTGCGTACCGACAAAGGACATAAACTGACGCTCCCGCTTATCCTGAACACGCATCAAACAAGGTTCATTATCCTCATCATTTTAGGAATGGCCATTGTATCAGGGTATTTACCCGTGTATTTCGGATTATCCACGATTTATTACACCTTTTTGGTGACGATAGCAAACATCATTTTTATTCTCGCGGGAAAAAATATTACTCATAATCGCGCGGAAAAATCCCAATCATTGCTCAAAAAAGGAATGCTGGTCGCATTGCTCGCGCAGATTAGTCTGTTAATATGATTCGTCCGACGCTGCTCGAAAGGGTTCTGCAACTGTTGCGGGAGTATGGTTTTACTTATCAAAGTTTTTTTGACTCCAATTCCAGCTTCGATATTATTGCACGGCAACAAAACATTGTGCTCATATTGAAAGTACTCTCCAATATTGATTCGCTGCGCGCGGAACACGCGAGAGATTTGCAAAAACTCACCCACTCATTCAATGCACACTCATTAGTCATTGGAGAAAAAACAAAAGTATTCGAACTCCAAAATAATGTGCTATACGAAAGGTATGGACTCCCCGTACTTTCACTAAAGGGGTTTGAACTTTTGCTCCAGCAACGAATGCCCGCTCAACGATCATTCAAGGGAAAAAATATTGTGGAATTAGATGTGAATACCCTGCGTAAAGAAAGAGAGGCCCGCGACCTCACCCTAAAAGAATTATCCGAGCGTGCAGGAATTAGTCTGGAAAGTCTCCACCGCTACGAGCACGGTTCCCCCGCCCAATTAGATGTGGCTGAAAAACTAGAGGAAATTCTGCACGCCAAACTTATTCGAGGAATCAACGTGTTTGAACACTGCTACCCATTAGTTGAACGTGCGGAGCAAAACCCATTATCCATTAATGCACTGGACCAACTCCGCGAATTGGGATTAAAACTAAGCGTATTTGAACGCGCTCCATTAACAGCAGCGGCGGAAGATGAGCATCGATTGCTGATTTCACACGTTGAGGATACGCACCACGCGGCCAAGAAGGCCATGCAACTCGAGAAGACCCAGCACGTGGTTAAACAACCCGGAATAATTGTCACACGCTCCCGAAAAAACCTCCACGTGAATAATGTCCCCATCCTCCGCGAGGAAGAAATATCCACATTTTCTAACGTGAAAGACATGCTGAAAACGATGAATGAGCGCAGGGAATCGCGTAAAAAAGAAAAGAAATAGGCCTGCTTTATATTACTCAAAACAATAGTAGGGTATGCACGCGGAAATCACGCACAAAATTCCCCAAGGAAAGCTAGTGAGGATTTCACTCGATTATGATACGACTATTCTCCAAAACATCAAAATATGCGGGGACTTTTTCATTCATCCAGAAGAAACCATTGAGGAAATGGAGCTTGCATTAAATCACTTGCCCGTGGAAGCTGGAGAAGTTCGAATCAAACATCTGCTCGATCTTGCCGTGGAAAAAAAACACGCTCAACTCATTGGAATAGACACGCAGAGCGTGGCAAAATTAATTCACGAGGCGATATTACAATGAATGCTAAACCCGCCACAAGTAATGAAACGAATTGGCGGCTCATTCCATTAGAAACAAACACGGCCGCGATGAACATGGCATTAGATGAGGCGTGCGCGCATGAAGTAATTCTAGGAAATGTTTCCCCCACCATTCGTTTTTATCGGTGGAAACCCTCCGCGGTGACAATTGGATATTTTCAGAGTTTGGAGCAGGAAGTAGATGTGAAAGAGTGTGCGAAACAAGGAGTAGATATCGTTCGACGGCGCACGGGAGGAGGAGCCGTATATCACGATTATGCGGGAGAAATAACATATTCGGTTATCGCCCCCGAAAAAATGTTTGCAAACAATATCGTGGAATCCTACCAACAAGTCGCGGAATGGATTATTGCCGGATTAGGAAAACTAAATGTGAAAGCAGAATTTGTTCCCATAAATGATCTCGTGGTGAGTGGAAAAAAAATATCCGGAAATGCCCAAACCCGACGCAGTGGAATATTGCAAATGCACGGCACCATATTATGCGACGTGGATGTGGACAAAATGTTTAGCTTGTTACGTGTTCCAGACGAAAAAATGAAAGGAAAAACCATTACCATGGTAAAGGAACGCGTGACGAGTTTGAAACAGCACGGCGCGGATGATTACACGAAAATTTATCACGCACTGCACGAAGGATTTATTGAAAACAAAAAAATTACGGAAGGAAAATGGACAAAAGAAGAAAAACAAAATGCTCAAATCCTCGCGGAAGAAAAATATTCTGCTCAAAAATGGGTGGGAATGCGCTGATTTTATTACTTGCATTAATGCTATCGCGGAAGACTAATTACCAGCCGATAAATTCTTTTCCCAGTGTACTTACGCACGTCCCTCGTTGTTTCTGATTGCACTAATGCACGGGCGTGAGAAATTTCTCGAATGGGAGAAGTGACTAATCCTCTTTCTTTGGCAAACATATGAAGCATTTTCATCCAGTCTACTCGTTCCGAAGTGATTGCCAAATGTCCCCCGGGAACTAATACTTGCGGCAAATCACGCAGGACCCCTCGCAATTGGGCTTCAAAACGTTTCTGACGCAACGCCGAATCAACTGGGGACATGCGACACGGGTACCTCTGCCAAGGCATATCCAAAATAATTTTGGGGGTGCGCACTCCTTCGGCTATCATTTTCTTGAAAAAGCCACGGTAGGTGTCGGGAAAAACGTGAAGGGAATATTTTTCCAATATGGGAATGGGACTGCGCACGAGGTTTGAATCGTTGTAAACACGATCAACTACCGCCACGCGATGACGAGGATTGCGTCGCTTATGACGAATGGATGCTTCAGCAGAACCCGCGCCTAATTCGACGAGGTGGAATCCAATCCGATGATTTCCAGGCTTGCGAGTGGCCATTATACTCCCTTCTTTTTTTGTGGCAAGTGCACACACTTTCCGAGCGCATCCTCACAGGCTTCCAACCACGCCTCGTTAAACGTGGGATGAGGATGAATGGTTCCTGCCACGTCTTCCAACTTGAGTGCGCATTCGATAGCAAGAGCAATTTCAGAAATCATATCACTGGCATGTTCGCCAATAATGACTCCCCCCAAAATGACATGAGATAAGGGGTCTGCCATCACTTGAATATATCCCTCAGGCTGGTTTGCTCCGAGTGCACGTCCATTGGCTGAAAAGGGAAATTTACCCGTGACAATCTGCCTACCTACTTTCAACGCATCCTTTTCCTGCAACCCCACCCACGCGACTTCGGGGTCGGAATACATGACGGCAGGGCACACCGTTGCGTCATACGCAACGTTCAACCCGGCCACCACTTCCCCAGCGACTTTACCCATATACATGGCACGGTGCGCGAGCTGGGGTTCTCCCGTCACGTCCCCGATGGCTAAAATGTGATTATCGTTCGTCTGACACTTTTCGTCCACGAGAATAAATCCCTTCTCATCACGCTCAACTTTGGTGTTTTCCAATCCCAACTGATCCGTAAGAGGAACGCGTCCCACCGCAACAAGAACTTTTTCCACGCGGAACGTGGATTTTTGACCATCATTCGTTTGGAGGGTTAAATCTACTCCCTCCTTGGATTTTTTAGAAGCAATCACTTCCATGTTGGGTGCAAAATTGACTCCAAATTCTTTCATGAGCTTGGTTTTCATCTCCGCTATTTTTGGATCAAGATTCGTGAGAATCGCGGGAGAGCGATGAATCACGGTTACTTGACTCCCAAACTTTTGAAACGTGTGGGCCATTTCCATGGCAATGTAACCCGAACCAATAATAGCAAGCGATGAGGGAACTTTTTTGAGTGAAAGCATTTCCGTAGAAGAAACAATTTGATTATCATCCATTGCTATGGCCGGATGCTCTCGTTCACGTGCACCAGTGGCAATAATTATTTTATCCGCGGTCAAACCCATCGTATCGTGTTCTTGTTCAATGTGCAACTCTTTAGAAGAAACGAAGGAGGCTTTTCCATACACGATATCCACTCCCGCTTTTTGGCACAAACTCTTGATACCATTGGTTAATTGGTCAATGACTTTCTGCTTGAACGCTTGGGTTTTTTCCATATCCAAGGTTGCGAGTGAAACAGTAATTCCTTGCTCTTTGGCGTGCGTGCACTCCCATAATAGGTTTGCCGTGTGAATGAGCGCTTTGGAAGGAATACACCCGTGATGTAAACAAATTCCCCCCAACCCGAGAGGGTCCATCTCGATTAAGGTAACGTTTTTTCCTAGTTGAGCGGCACGAATCGCTGCCACGTATCCACCGGGACCACTCCCAACGACTGCCACGTCCACGTGTTCCGTCATTTCTCCGACAACCATACCTCAGAAAACCATCCCTTGAATAAAAAGAATGAGGATTCCCTCCTCCTACTAATGAAATGCACTCAAGGAACTTCGTTCAACATATTCTCAAACGTGTGCCAAAAACGCGTGGTGGCGGGAACGGACCACTTACTCTCAACGAGGGCAGTGGGGTAGGTGAATTTTCCATTCCGTTTGCGTGAAATTCCTAAAGCGATGCGGTTGCGATAATAAAAAATCTCCACATCACTTTCAGGAGTACGCAACGGAAGCTTGGCGTGCTTGGGTTCTTTCATCAAAAAAATAATCGATTTCTTATCTTCCGGTTTGGCATTCGTTTTTTGAAACGGATTCGCACTCAACAAGACGTGTAATTCGACACGCGGAAAGACAGCGACGTGGATTTCTTTCCCCGCGAGTTTGGTTATTTCTTTGGAAATTTTATCTTGTAACGCGTGCTCATCTTTATCGGGAGACGTGAAAAAAATATTGCCGGATTGAATATAGGTTTGCACGTCTTGCAAACCCGCACTCATTAATCGTTTGCGAATGTCTTCCATTTTGACCCATGTTCCGAAAACATTCACTCCGCGGAGAAAAGCAACGTAGAAAACCATACCCATTCAACTCGGAAAACTAAATCACGTCCAACAAAAATAATCCCGGGTCTTCCAAGTGTTGGAGAATTTCATTCGTGAAACGCACGGCTTGCGCGCCATCAATAATGCGATGGTCGAATGTTAATGAAACGGTCATCATGTGACGAATCACTATTTTTCCCGCGCGCACCACAGGCTTTTCCTGAATCTTTCCCACACCCAAAATGGCCACTTCGGGCCAATTAATCACCGGCGTTGCGTATACTCCGCCCAGCGAGCCAATGTTCGTAATCGTGAACGTGCTCCCTTTCAAATCCTCGGGAGAAATTCTCCGTTCACGTGTCTTTTGAGCAATGTCTTGCATTTCTTGCGCCAATTGCACAATACTTTTTTGATCCACGTTACGAATCACCGGCACGATGAGGCCATCTTCCGTGTCCACGGCCATTCCCACATGAAAATATTTTTTCAACACGACTTCTTGCGTGGAATCATCAATCGACGCATTCAAATACGGATGATTGTGCAGGGCGGCAACACAGGCTTTAGCAATGAATGGCAAAAACGTGAGCTTGATTCCTTTCTTTTCCATTTTCAATTTTTCTTTCTCACGCAACTCGACTAATGCCGTAACATCCACCTCATCCATGTGCGTGACTTGAACCGCGGTAAACATGGATTTGACCATGCGGTCGGAAATCGTTTTGCGCAAACCACGCAGGGGAATGCGCTCTTCACTCCCTTCGCTTTTCCACGCCTGCTTGGTACTCTCCACGTGAGCCAGGGGAGAAACCACGTGCGTTCCTTGTGTTGTTTCCACCGTATCATCGGGATGAACATGCGGCAATGAAGATGCGGAAGCGGATGGGGCACTCTCCCAGGGTTCGCGATACGACGACGAGGGAGCGGATGGAGGAATGGACGATGAAGGTGATTTGGATTTGGTGATGGTGCTAACGGCGGAAGCGTTTTTCACATCCTCATCCGTGATTCGTCCGCCGGGGCCCGTGCCTTTCACGCGCGACAAGTCCACGTTCAACGAACGCGCTAATTGACGCGTGGAGGGAGTGGCTAAAATGGCATTAGTAGATGATGAAGTGCTTCCTTGCGCGAGTGATGCAGGGGATTTTGATGGTGAAACAGTCGTTGTTTGAGTGGGTGTTGGTTTGCTGGCGCCGGCTGATTCTCCCGCATCACCAATCGTGGCCAATACATTCCCCACTTTGATGACTTCGCCGGGTTTCCCATACAGTTTCAAAATGACTCCCGTTTTAGGAGAGGGAATTTCCACCACGGCTTTATCGGTTTCTATCTCCGCAATGGGTTGGTCGGCCTTGACTTTGTCTCCTTCCGCAAGCAACCATTTGACAAGCGTTCCTTCCGTGGTTCCTTCTCCCACATCCGGGAACTTAAAATCGAGGGGCATGTGTGGAGAAAAGAACCCGGCAATAAAAAGCTACTTCAGGCGCAATGCGGCAAAGTGCTTTACCAGCCACTTTTCAGCTTTTTCCCAGTGAAGATTAGCACGCGACACATCTCCTTTATCTTCAAATTTTTCGGCCAAATCATGTTCTTTCGCTGCTCGTAAACGGAACTGCACACATTTTTTCGCCACAAAAAATGGAATGCCCAATTGCAAATGATACAAATGCGACATGTCATTTGAAACTTTTTTCCATTGCTTACGATGATGTGCTTTCCACCAGCCTATTTCATACGATGCAAGTTTTTGGGAAGATGCTTTCATAATCATCAGAACTGCATGACTTTACGTATACTCGACTTGATTCGCTCCGCGGAAGGAAGATAATAATTTTCAAGTTTGAACAAGGGCATAATCGTATCAAATCCTGTTACACGTTCCACAGGGGCTTTCAAGTGCAAAAAATTCTTCTCCAAAATACGAGCCATGATTTCAGACGCCAAACCCAACGTGAGCGGGGCTTCTTGCACCACCACACAACGGCCTGTTTTCTGCACACTTGAGTGAACGGCCGGCCAATCAATCGGAGAAAGGGAACGCAAATCAATTAATTCAATCGAGAGTTTTTCTTCCTCTTGAATTTCTTTCACCGCATCCACACATTGACGAAACATGGCGCCCCACGAAATAATGGTAATGTCACTCCCGCTCTGAAAAACATTCGCACGGCCTAATGGAATAGTGTATTGTTCATCCGGCACTTCTTCGCGAAACGCACGGTACACGCGCAAGGGTTCCAAAAACATCACGGGATCAGGTTCGCGCAACGCACTCGTGAGTAAACCCTTAGCATCCGTGGGGTTGCTCGGAATAACGACTTTCAACCCGGGCGTATGAATGTACAAGGCTTCCGTACTCTCACTATGATGTTCCGGCGCTTTAATTCCACCCCCATACGGTGAGCGGATGGTCATAGGACAACTAAATCGTCCGCGGGAACGAAAACGAATACGCGAAGCATGTGAAATAAGTTGATCAAATCCCGGATAAATAAATCCCGAAAATTGTATCTCCGGAACGGGGTGCAACCCATACGCAGCCATGCCAATGCTCGTTCCAATGATAGCACTTTCCGCGAGAGGAGTATCAATCACACGATCTTTTCCATACTTGGATTGCAATCCCTCCGTCACACGGAAAACACCGCCATCCACACCCACGTCTTCTCCTAATAACACGAGTTTGGGATTACTCTCTAATTCCAACGCGAGCGCATTGTTTAATGCTTGAACCATATTCGCTTTCATGGAAAACCCGGTCCTTCGCCTGATTTAGAAGACGATGCATTGTTGACACGAGACAAGTGAGCAAGGAAATTCTTTTTTTGTTCCGCCAACTCGGGAGTGAGTTGAGCATACATATAATCAAACATATCACTAGGAGAGGGAGCAGGCATCGTCTCGTACGCTTGCACGGCACGCTCCACTTTTGATACTGCTTCATTCATTATTTTTTCTTCCAACGCAGGAGTAAGCACTCCAATCGCAGTCAAATACGTTTTGAAACGTACAATCGGGTCGCGTTTTCGCCACGTTTCCAATTCTTCCTTGTTACGATAGCGCGTAGAATCATCCGCCGTGGTGTGGTCGCCCATACGATACGTGTACAGTTCCAACAACGTGGGGCCTTTTCCCGCACGGGCCTTTTCTAATGCCTGCTTCATAGCCTGATACACGGCTAACACGTCATTCCCATCCACTTGAATGCCTTCAAAACCAAACGCAATCGCTTTCTGTGCAATGGTTTCCGCACGCGTCTGCAAACTTCTCGGTTCCGAAATAGCAAACTGATTATTCTGACAAACTAAAACAACCGGTGCTTGAAAAACGCCCGCAAAATTCATGGCTTCAAGCGTGTCTCCTTCGCTCGTGGCACCATCCCCAAAATAACCAATCGCCACCGCATCTTTTTTCAAATAACGCATGGCCAACGCACAACCGACGGCATGCAAGGGCTGGCTCCCCACCGGAATGGCGACGGGAAAACAATTCATGTCACTCTCCACTTTTGACCCGCGCTCATCGCCTCCCCAGTATTGAAAAACATTCACCATAGGCACGCCGCGCGTCATGAATACCCCATGTTCGCGAAACGCGGGAAATGTCCAATCCTGCTTCTCCATCGCATACGCGGTGCCCACGGTACACGCCTCTTGGCCCGCACAACTACCATATGTGCCAATGCGTCCTTGACGCTGCAGCTTGAGTGCTTTTTCATCAAACACGTGCAAATTAATGAGATGCGAATAGAGCTCGACTAATTGAGTATTGCTCAACTTGGGAAGGAGTTTCTCATCGACTTTACCCTGCTCATCGAGAATGGATAATTTGTACGTCGAAAAATCCGTTAATTTTTGAAGGGACATAGTTTCCGAAGAAAATTCTCCTATTTAAATGACCGCTTCCGCGCACGCAAACAAAACACGCCCAATCAGGGCGCAAATGCCTTTATTAATTCGAGAATATTTCGTAGTAAAACCGAGGATTGATGAAATGCGAAACGAATACGCAGAAATGGGGTGCCATTTATCCAGCGACCAACCGGATGCACGATTTTTGAGCAGCAAAGCCAAAGCACAATACGCACCACACCGGCAATTCACCCCCACCCACATACAATTAGACGCACGAATAGATGTGAAAAAGAAAACACTCGAGGGAACGTGCACCACGCAAATTGAATTATTTCAACACGAAAAAGAAATTAGTTTTGATGCCGCAGAGATGAAAGTGCATACTGTTCACGTGAATGGAAAAAAAGTTTCTTTCCGAATGGAAAAAGAAATTGAAAAAATTTGGATAGACGCCACGAACATCCAAGAAAAAGCCAGCGTTGCCATCGCATACATGGTTGCCCAACCCAAGCTTGGAATATTCTTCATCCATCCCACGCACGATCAACCAAACAAACCCTATCAAGCATGGACCCACTCCGAAGCGGAAGAAGCCCGATTCTGGTATCCCTGCGTGGACCAGCCGGAAGTAAAATGTCCGATTGACATGAAACTCACGGTGGAAGAACCTTACAAAGCTATCGCAAATGGAGACTTACAATCCACTAAATCCGCAGGAAAAGGATGGGTCACGTACCATTGGAAAATGAAGGAACCCAACCCGAGTTATTTGAACGCATTCACGGTGGGAGACTTTGCGGAAATAAAAGACAAATTTGGAAACACGGATGTGTTGTATTATTGCGAAAAAGGAAAAGAAAATGAAATCAAACGCTCATTTGGAAACACTCCCAAAATGATGAAATTCTTCTCCGAATACACGGGATTTCGATACCCGCACCAAAAATATGCCCAAGTCGCAGTAGCCGATTTTATTTACGGCGGAATGGAACACACCACGTGCACCACCCAAACGGATTTGTATTTGCAAGACGAAGTAGCACACACGGAATACTCGTACCCGGGAGAAATGCTCGCCGCGCACGAACTTGCTCACCAATGGTTTGGAGACTTAATCACGTGCCGAGACTGGTCGCATGGCTGGCTGAATGAGAGTTTTGCCACGTATTTTGAATGCCTGTGGATGGAGCACTCCCTCGGAAGAGAAGAGTTCGAGTATGAAATGTTCACGAATTACCGCACGTACATGGATGAAGACAAAAATCGTTACCGCCGACCCATTGTCACGAATACGTACGTGGAACCATCGGATTTGTTTGATAGACATTTGTATGAAAAAGGCGCCCTCATCCTGCACAGTATTCGAAAAATGATTGGAGAAGAAGCATTCCGTGAAAGCATTCAAGCATATGTGAATGCACACGCCCGCGGAACAGCCATTACGGAAGACTTGCTCACCGCATTTAGAAAAACCAGCGGAAAAAATCTCACGCAAGTATTTGATGAATTTATTTACCGACCCGGACATCCCGAATTACGCATAACAAGTCACTATGATTCCAAGAAAAAAGAAGCCGTGATGCGCGTGGTGCAAACACACGCAGGAGAATTATATCATTTCCCCGTGCGCATCGCTATTTACCCCAAAACAGGAAAACCCATTATTGAAGAAAAAATGATTAATGAAAAAGAAAATGTTTTCACATTCAAACTATCCTCGCAACCCAATAACATGGTTTTTGATTCCGATGTGAGCGTGCTCAAGGCCACCATCACCATCAAACCCAGGGAAATGTGGCACTATCAACTCGAAAAGGACCCCCACGTGGCGCACCGCGTTTCAGCCGTGAATGAAACAGCCAAAATGGGTTCGCAAGAAGACCTATTGCGCGTAGAAAAAGCCATGAAAACGGATGCATTTTGGGGAGTGCGCGCGGAAGCAGCCATGGCATTGGGTACGATGCGCGTGCAAGCCGGATACCTCAAAATCATGCACGCATTTGAACACGAAAAAGATAATCGCGTGAAACAAACCATGATACGCGTACTGGGCGACTATGCGTCGCACGACATTCATGACTTTTTGCTCAAACAAACCAAGCACCCGAATAGTTATCTCATCCCCGCAGAGGCATATTGGAGCATTGGAAAATCCCGCAACGCGGAAAAAGCAAGCATTTTACAAAAAGGATTATATGAAAAATCATGGATTGACGCTATCCCCGCCGGAGCTGCGCGCGGACTCGCCGCATTGCAAACCGAGGAAGCCCTGCGCATCCTCATCGCACACACGCATCCCAAGTACTCCAACCGACTGCGACAAGTGATTGCCACCAATCTTTCAACGATTGGAAAAGGACGCGAAGAAGCATTGTGGAAACTCATCGAATTAACGAAGGATGATTTCATCAATTTACAAATCGCCGCAGCGGCATCATTAGGAGAATTAGGCGACGCGCGAGCCATTCCCGCACTTGAACAATTACAAAAAGGACACCGCGATCCGAGAGTGGTGCGCACTTCCTTGGAGAGCATCCGAAAAATTAATGGCGTACTTGAACTTCCCCCGCGAAAAGAAAAAAATAGTGAAAAGAAGAAATAATTACTGAAAAAATTAATTGATGTGTGCGTCTATTTTCTTTTCCACAAATAATTCTCCCGCTTTGTATGAACTTCTCACCAACGCCCCACTGGCCACGAAATCAAAACCCATTTTAGTTGCTTCACGTTTGAAAAAATCAAACTTTTCCTGCGATGCAAAATTTTGCACAGGCAAATGCCAATTCGAAGGCTGCAAATACTGTCCGAGCGTGAGCATATTCACTCCCGCACTGCGCAAATCGTTCATGGTTTGCAACACTTCTTCATCGGTTTCTCCATGGCCTAATTGTATGGAGGATTTAGTATAATTCATTCCACGTGAACGGGCGTATTGCAAAACAGTTAATGTTTGCTCATACGATGCACGGTGGTCGCGCACCTTTTTTTGTAATGATTTTACCGTTTCAATGTTGTGCGCGAAAACATCCGGCTTCGCATCGATAATTACATCTACTAATTTTTCATCTCCGCGAAAATCTCCCACCAATGCTTCCACGCGAAAATTATTTTCCTTTAACGCGGAAATACATTTGGCCACATGACTTGCACCCTGGTCCGGCAAATCATCACGATTCACCATGGTAATCACCACGTAATTCAATTTCATTTGCTTCGCGGCTTGGACTAATTTTTGCGGTTCGCTTTCATCCACCGCATCTCCTTTCAACGAGGCATCAATTTGACAAAATTTACACCCGCGCGTGCAGGTTTTACCTAAAACCATGAACGTGGCAGTGCCCCCGCTCCAGCATTCACTCTGATTAGGACAATGGGCTTCTTGGCACACGGTGTGCAACGCGAGGTTATTGGTGAGAACTTTGAGTTGGGAAAATTGCTCCGAAGAAGGAGGGCGAATACGGGGCTTTTGGACAGCTTCCATGCGTGAGAGACAAGATTGGACTATTTATTAGCCCCATTTACTAAGCGCGGTTTGCTTCTCATCCTCGGGCTTCTTTTCAATCTTGTTTAACGCATTTGTAACGCGCACGTGATCGAAACCATGCTTGTCGCAGTAGAATGCAATGACTTTCTCGCGATCCATTTTAGTTTGCTTGATCTCCACATCCTTGAACACGACAGGGTGCAAAAACATTTCCTCGATTTCCTCGGGATTGTAATCAACGGTTTTTTTCAAGCCGGCGAGCACTTCTTCAAAACTTTTCTTTCCTTCCACTGCTTTCAATGCTTTTTTGGGGCCAATCATGGGAATTTTTTCATTAAAATCCGTTCCCACTAACATTCCAATCCAAATCATCTGCTTCTGGGTGAGTTTAAGTTGGTGCAGCACTTTCTCCGTTTCAAATAATTCAGGTTCCACGTTCACATATGCATTTCGATAGGGAAGTTTTCGCTTGCCGGTGACACCCATGTTACGCACAACAATCGGAGCGCCGCACAACAAGGCATCATAATCTTGTGTGGCAACCGCATAGGCTTTTTTTTCTTTAACTAATTCTCCGGCTTGCGCTTCCCCTTCTTGTTTGGCTTGCACAATAGGCAAACCCATGCTTTGCAATGCTAAGTGAGCTTCCTCAATCATTTCTTTATTCAAACTAATCGCACGCGCACCCATACTGCGTGCTTTTTCCAAATCCCCTTCTTCAATGGCTTTTTCCATTTCAACTTTAGCCGATGTGCGGATTTCTCTGCGTTTTTCCAATGTGGCTTTTTTGAGTGCGGAAGGAGGACCATCAAATACAAACACGGGTTTAATTCCCGCTTCGATTAAATTAGAAGTGCGGTATAACAATCCCGCAATGTGTGAAGTAACATCGCCCTCCGCATTCATTAATGGTCGACCATCCGGTCCACGAATAGAAGTGAGGAATTGATAGAGAATATTATGCGCATCAATCGCAATGGTTTTTCCCGCGAGTTTGGACAAGTCGATTTTCTCGGTTTCAATCAAATCGCCAATCGGGGTACCCATGTATCATCACGCAGAATACTCGATTGTAAAGGATAAAAGCCCGAGGGTGGCATTTTCGAGGTGAAAAAAAATACCGTATTTTCACCCCTCAGGGGAATTTACATTGGTTAACTTCCCCTAAATGTTTATATAGAACGTCCAACAATGTGGTAGAATTATCACATACGAACCGAACATAGACCATGGTGAGCCTATCCCGAAATCAATGTTCGGAAAGTGAGGGGGATGAAAACCACGCGTTTTCATCCACTCTTTCCTATTTTTTTAAATGTTATTTAAAAAAAAAAACGAGTTATGGCTCGCAGCCATAACTCTACACCGACCCGCCAGATGGAATGGCGCGCGTCAGTTAAACATTTTTTTCGCGTTTTCAAATTCAGGATCGGACGTGTTGCGGGAAGCAATGACTTTGGTCACGGCTTTCTCAAAGTGTTTGTGCTGTACTTTCGTCGCATCGTCTCGCAACGCGTGCATACCTGCTTCCAAACAAATGGATTTGATGTCCGCTCCCGTCATTCCTTCGGTGCGTTCAATTATCTTATCCAAATTCACATCTTTGTGCAAATTCATTCCTTTCGTGTGGATGTTCACAATTTTCTTCCGCGCGGCGGGACTGGGCATGGGGACTTCCACAATGCGATCAAATCGACCCGGACGCAACAATGCGGCATCCATCACATCAATACGGTTGGTTGCGGCCACTAATTTGATATTTTTACGGTCCTTGAAGCCATCAATCTCGGCAAGTAATTGAATGAGCGTGCGCTGTACTTCACGATCGCCCCCGGACGTATCATCGGTGCGCATGGTGCCAATCGCATCAATTTCATCAATGAAAATAATCGCGTGTTCTTTTTCCTTGGCTAACGCAAACACGTCCCGTACTAATTTAGCCCCCTCTCCAATGTACTTGTGAACAAGTTCACTGCCAACGAGTCCAATGAATGCGGCCTTGCTCTCATTCGCAATGGCTTTGGCCAGCAACGTTTTTCCCGTGCCGGGGGGACCGTGCAATAACACTCCGGAAGGGGATTGGATACCCAATCGCTCAAACTTCTCGGGATGCGTTAATGGTAGAATTACGGCTTCGCGCAATTGTTGAATTTCTTCCTCTAGTCCCCCAACAAGTTCGAACGTTTCCGTGGGACGCTCAACTAACTCCATGGCTTTAGCACGCGCGTCCTTCCAATCGGGCAAAACCCCAATCACCGCCAAGTTCTTTTGGGACATCGATACTCGCTTGCCCACTTCTTTTTCGGTAAGTTGCGTGTGCATTTCCGTGGTTACGAGGAATTCAATTCCATTCGAATTACGCACAATACACTTTCCTTCCGGCAAAATGTCTTGAACGGTTCCAACCATGAGGGGAGGAGTCTTGAATCGTTCCAACTCATTCTTCAATCGTTTAATTTCTCCATCCAATTGGAGGGTTTTTTCTTCCATGCTCGTGTTTTGGGATTGGAGCAAGCGAACCTGTTCCTCGAGCGTGTACACGTAATCGTAAAAATTAGTCACGTTTCTCCTTCCCGTGGATGCGGACGCATTTGCGGGTGCCGCGGTCGCGGTAGCACCATCTTTCTCGGCGGAGTAATTCGAGTCTAAATCTGCCATAATGAGCCTACCAACATTACTTCGACGAGAGTTTAAATACGTTCTCGCGTCGTTCGAATGTTGTTCGGAAAAAAACAGGGTTATCCATCTCCCTAAAAAACCCAAACCACTTTTGAAATGAGAAAACACACTATCAAAAAAAAAGGGGTTGAGGGGAC
>Ga0194121_10006300_pt1 | contig 15937 bp, 13 predicted proteins | sample TA2MahCa50mmetaG_FD_148609 | JGI IMG/M metagenome (GOLD analysis project Ga0194121, IMG submission 148609) | Freshwater microbial communities from Lake Tanganyika, Tanzania - TA2015020 Mahale Deep Cast 50m | ecosystem: Environmental > Aquatic > Freshwater > Lake | place: Tanzania: Lake... | reverse complement strand
GGCTTTAAGACCAATGAGTTTGGAATAGCAAGGCGGATTGACAACAGGCCATCGAGAAGTAGTGTCTATGGACTTGAATCCGCCAAAATAAATGCCCTGACATTGGCCTACCGGGGAGAAAAGCCACCCCTCACTCTGAGATGAATTAGGATAATTAAGACCAGGAGTCGTGGGGGAAACGATCCACTGCGTGGAATTGCGAGACCAGGCTGGCAAAGGTGCACCGATGGTCGTGTTATTTACCACATAAGCCACGGTGCCTGGAGCATTGTGAAGACCCAAAACCGCCGTGCCGCCTGCCCATGTTGTGCAATTGGGTTTATTTTCGATATAAACCTCTATGGTGTTGTTGCATTCGTTGAGGACAATTTGAAATGTGCCCAATAACGAGGTGCACTGAAACATCGGTAATTGATAATATGAAACCACTAGTTTACGGTTAGGATAAACCCCCGTGGTTTGATAAGAGATATTACCATTACCGTTTAGGTTGGACCACCAATCCTGCCATGGACCCATAACACAATTCTTAGGAATGGAAGCAGCAGTGCTGGGAATGGATGCGGAAGTATAGGTAATGGGTTGACCCGGCGAAAAACTTACCCAACCATTAGTCCCCACCCAAAACTGGGTGTAATTGTTGCCAAAATAACAGAAACTGAATCCAATTTGATAAGGCCCTGCCACACCATCATCGGCTTGGCTGAATTGACCAGTCAGGGAAGTCCCTGCATAAGGCAAAGGAGAAAATGGGATCGTGTTGATTGTGTAAGTTTGGGCATTGGACGTAGTGATAGCACAACCAAAGGCCCAAATCAGACCCATCACTAAACGATTATAACGTTTTGACCGCGAAAATAATAGCCTGCCGTTCACGATTACACGGAAGAGGATACCAAAGGTTGAAAATATAGCCATTTAGATAACCCTAAAAGTAAGTCCGTTTAGCGCTTAATTTTCCCATACAAGGATCGAGCATAGAGGTTTAATCTGCTTTTAAAATGCCCCTTTCACGCGGGTTTTAAGTACTTTTGTGGCCGAATGAAGCATATCCGGAATTTTTGTATCATCGCCCATATTGACCACGGAAAAAGCACCCTGGCCGATAGACTGCTCCAAATCACCCATACTGTCGAGGACCGGGACCTGCAGGCCCAGACCTTGGACGATATGGATTTGGAACGAGAGCGAGGAATCACGATCAAAAGTCACGCCATTCAAATGAATTATAGACTTGATAATCAAGACTATATCCTGAACCTAATCGACACCCCAGGGCATGTGGATTTCTCGTACGAGGTTTCCCGCGCCATTGCTTCCTGCGAGGGTGCTCTACTTATCGTGGATGCTTCCCAAGGCATTGAGGCCCAAACGATTTCCAATCTCTACCTGGCCTTGGAACACGATTTGGAAATTATTCCCGTCCTGAATAAAATGGATTTGCCTTCTGCCTTTCCAGAAGAAGTCAGAGACCAAATTGTGGAGCTTATTGGTTGCAAAAGAGAGGACATTATTCCCGCGAGCGGCAAAACCGGCCTTGGGATAGATAAAGTCCTAGAGGCCATTGTCCACAGGATCCCCCCGCCTCAAGGAGATGCCTCAGCGCCATTACAGGCGTTAATTTTTGACTCTATATACAACAATTACCGCGGGGTAATGGCTTATTTTAGGGTTTTCAATGGGAGAATTCATCGTGGCGAAAAGGTCAAATTCTTCAATTCAGGGAAGGAATACGTAGCCGATGAGATTGGTATTCTCAAAATGAAGCCTCAGCCTAGAGAATTTGTGGAAACCGGGGATGTCGGCTACATCATTTCAGGCATCAAGCAAGCCAAAGAAGTGCAGGTGGGCGATACCATCACCGGACTGGAGAGATCATGCGAGGAGGGCATTAAAGGATTTGAAGAAGTCAAGCCCATGGTATTCGCAGGAATATTTCCAGTGGATACTGAAGATTATGAGGAGCTTAGGGACTCCATGGAAAAGCTTCAGTTGAATGATGCTTCGTTGGTGTTCGAGCCTGAATCATCCGCCGCATTGGGTTTTGGATTTCGCTGCGGTTTCCTTGGAATGTTGCATATGGAAATCATCCAAGAGCGATTAGAAAGGGAATTCAACATGACCGTCATCACCACGGTCCCCAACGTATCCTATTTCTGCATGACCACCAAAGGTGAAATGCTTACCGTGAATAACCCCTCTGACTTACCCGATCCTAGCCAAATAAACTTTATTGAAGAACCCTATATCCACGCCCAGATTATAACCAAAGCCGACTATATCGGAGCAGTGATTGCGCTCTGTATGCACAAACGCGGCGTGATCACCAACCAAACCTACCTCAGCAGCAATCGCGTTGAAATCACCTTCGACATGCCGCTGGGCGAAATCGTCTTTGACTTCTACGACAAGCTCAAAACCATATCCCGAGGGTATGCCTCCTTTGATTACCACCTGATTGGATACCGCCAATCCAAATTGGTGCGTATGGATATTCGTCTTAACAGCGAACCGGTGGATGCCTTATCCGCCTTAATTCATGCCGACAAGGCCTATGACTTAGGAAAAAAAATGTGCGAAAAACTAAGGGAATTGCTTACCAGGCAGCAATTTGAAGTCGCCATTCAAGCCTCCATCGGGGCCAAAATTATTGCCCGCGAAACCCTTAAGGCCTTACGCAAAGACGTAACCGCCAAATGTTATGGAGGTGACATCACTCGGAAACGTAAACTCCTCGAAAAGCAGAAAAAGGGGAAGAAACGAATGCGCCAGGTAGGCAATGTGGAAATTCCCCAAAGCGCCTTCCTTGCGGTCCTTAAATTGGACTAAAATTGGAATTGAAATAACATTCATTAAAGAATGCCCTCCCCCCTGCTCCTTGATGGTAAACAAATAGCCGCCCAAATTCGTAAAGAATTGAAGGCCGCCAATGCCTTACGTATTTCTATAGGTCAACGTCCACCCTTGTTGGCAGCGGTGCTGGTCGGAAATGATGGGGGAAGTGAATCCTATGTTGCCCACAAAATCAAAGCCTGTGCGGATGTTGGTTTTGAATCCAGATTGCTCAGGTGTTCATCCGCAATCTCCCAAAGTGAATTGCTATCTGTGGTGCATGGGCTCAACCAAGATGAACAAGTGGACGGATTCATTGTTCAGCTTCCTTTGCCGGAACACATTGACGAACAAGTTATTAATCTTGCTATTGACCCTTCCAAAGACGTGGACGGTTTTCATCCGGTCAATATAGGCCGTATGGCGTTGGGCCTACCCTCCTACTTACCAGCCACTCCAGCCGGGATATGTGAATTGTTACGGCGAAACGGTATCACCACAAGCGGTATGCATGCGGTCATCCTTGGACGAAGCCATATCGTGGGATCCCCATTGGCACAGCTTTTGGCTCGACCGGGTGAACCTGGCAATTGCACCGTCACCCTATGCCATTCGAAGACCGTAGGCCTACGGGATCATTGCCTTCGAGCTGATTTGTTGGTTGCTGCTCTGGGTAAACCTGGCTTTGTAAAGGCCGATATGGTCAAACCAGGCGCTATTGTGGTAGATGTGGGTACCACCCGGGTAGCTGACCCTTCCCGGCCTTCAGGATTTGTGCTTCGAGGCGATGTAGCCTTCGATGAAGTGGCCCCACTATGCAAGGCCATAACCCCTGTCCCTGGGGGCGTTGGTCCGATGACCATCGCAAGCCTTTTGACCAACACCTGTCAGGCATTCTTGCACCGCTGATAATCCTGTCGATGATTATGGCGAACTCCCTTCCGGTCATGGAACAATTTCTGAGCTTACAAGGAGAAGGGAAGCATACCGGTCAGGTCGCTTATTTCATCCGGCTTGCCGGATGTGATGTCGGCTGTGTTTGGTGCGATGTCAAAGAATCCTGGAACGCAGATCAGCATGCCATAAGAGGTGTGGACGACTTGGTTCATGACGCAGTTTATTCAGGTTCCCCCCACATCGTAATCACCGGAGGCGAACCCTCCATGCACGATCTTACGGATTTAACTCACAAGCTTCGAACGGCTGGCCTCCAAGTATGGTTGGAAACCGCCGGGGTGAATCCGCTTCGTGGTGAGTTTGATTGGGTATGCCTTTCCCCCAAAAAGTTCAAGGCACCCTTGGCTGAATGCTTGTCCATGGCTAACGAATTCAAGGTAGTGGTTTATCACCCCTCTGATCTGCAATGGGCCCAAGGATTCATGGATAACCTGTCGAAAGATTGCCTTTTGTATGTGCAACCCGAATGGGATAAGCGACACTGCATTTCTCCTCTCCTTGTGCGGTATATTCAAGAGAATCCCAAGTGGAAATTGTCCCTGCAAACACATAAATATCTTGAAATCCCTTAAACTGAATTTTCACTCGGCCATGTGGATATGGGGTTTGTGCGGGTTACTTTGCTGGGGATTGCCGCCCAGGGCTGTCGCTCAAGGCGATGATATTATTTACGTTGATCAGCGTAAGGCCGAAGCCTCCTTGGCCAAAGCGATTGAACCGGCCTCCTTGGGCGAGTACTCTAAAGCAGTTTCGAAGGTCAGTATGGTCTGTCAACAATTCCCTGATTATGCCCCCGCTTGGTTGACGTTGGGAGAGCTTCACCTGAAATTGCAAGAGTGGGCATCGGCAGTGAAGGCCCTGCAAGCGAGCATTCGCCTTCACGATAGACTTTCCGTCAAAGCCTATCACGGACTTGCCAAGGCCGCAATGCAAATGGGTGACTATTCGGTTGTCGTCGAACAAACGGCCCAGATGCCATCCTTTCGTCTAGCCTCCGAAGAACAAATCCGAGACATTGCCTTGTGGCGTAAGCAAGCCCAATGGGCCCTTCATGCGATGAAAAATCCTGATACCCTGCATGCCAAACCAGCACCAGATGCTTTGTTGGGAGAAGAGTCCAGCTACCTGCCCTGCTTATGCAACAATGGGAGACAAATTGTATTTACACGAAGAATAAAAGACGGCGAAGATTTTTACGAAAGCAACTTGAAAGATAGCACTTGGGAACAGGCTCGCCTTTTGGATAGCCCTCTCAACAGCGATTTGGATGAAGGGGGATGCTGGTTAAGCCCGGATGGACAAATGATTTGGTTCACAGGATGTTACAGAGATGGCGGTATGGGATCCTGCGATCTGTATTACAGCATCCGTCAACAAGGCCGTTGGCAAAACGCGGTATGGGCTGGAGCAGTGATTAACTCCTCCGGCTGGGATGCCCAACCTACTTTAAGCAGCGACGGGTTAACCTTGTATTTTGCAAGTACCCGTCAAGGTGGCCTAGGAGGTAGTGATTTATGGGTAAGTTTCGGGAAAGTGGATTCCACGGGCTGGCCGACGGATACCCTGGGTAATCTTAAATCCATTCCTTGGTGGCTTTGGCACGAAATGGAGCCGGACAAGCTCTTATGGACAGATCCCATACCTCTTGGACCTGAGTTAAATACCCCATACAACGAAAACAGTCCATATCTGCATCCTAACGGAAGAGATTTGTACTTTGCCTCGGCAGGACGGGAAGGTATGGGCAATATGGACCTATACCGCGCTAGAAAAATCACCCTAGACGTTTCCTCCAAAACGAGTTTCAAGAATTCGGATTTTCAGCGGCTTGCAGATTTAGGTGTATCTATTGTGTTATGGGAATCGCCCGTAAACCTAGGCTACCCGCTGAACACCCATGTGGACGAAATGGGATTAGCGCTGGAAGCGGACGGAAATTCCGCTTGGATGAGTCGGCCCTATCAAGGTCGTATCGCCCTGCATCGAATTGGTTTGACACCGTTCGCAAGACCTTTGCTGGAACCCGAGGTTCCTATTTTGGTTCAACTACCTGATACCCCACTAAATCAAAGACAAAAAAATGAATGGATCCTGAAGGATATTTATTTTGAGGTGAATGCCACAACACCTTTACCCGCATCCAAGCCTAACTTAGCCCATGTAGCCTCTTGGATCAAAATGAACCCAGAACTCAACATCGAAATTCAAGGACATACTGATAACACCGGTAACTACGACAAGAATCTAAACCTTTCTCTAAAACGAGCGGAAGCGGTGCGACAAGCCCTTATTCGTCAAGGCTGTAAAGCAAGTAAATTAAGCGCGGTGGGATATGGATCCACGCAGCCCATCGCTACTAATACAACGCCAGAAGGCAGAACACTCAATCGCCGAACTCAGATCAAAATTTTACGCTAATAGTCGAACGTTAGTCGACAAAAGTGCGAACAGTACGGTCCAACAACATAAGGCGATCCAACAGACGAGGCAATTGATCCAACGGAAGCATATTGGCGCCATCCGATAGGGCTTTGGAGGGATTGGGATGGGTTTCTAGAAAAATACCTTGGGCTCCGCATGCAATAGCGGCCTTCCCGATGGTCTCAATAAATTCCGGAGTACCGGCAGTGATCCCGCTCTCTTGATTGGGTTGCTGCAAGGAGTGGGTGATGTCCACGACCACAGGATATCCCAGACTTTGCATACGAGGAATGGATCGATAGTCCACTATCAAATCGTGGTAACCAAATTGACTTCCTCTTTCGGTAAGCCAAATACGATTATTCTTCAATCGGGTTACTTTTTCAGCCGCAAATTTCATGGAGCCAGCGGACATAAATTGACCTTTTTTGATATTGATCCAACGCCCCGTACGAGCAGCGGCTTCCAATAAATCCGTTTGGCGGGCAAGAAAGGCTGGGATTTGAAGCACATCCACAAAAGCTGCCGCTACCGAAGCTTCTTCAACTTTGTGAATATCGGTGAGCGTCGGTAAACTGTAGCGTTCACGAATGCGACCCAAAACGCTCAAGGCTTCGTGGTCTCCTATCCCAGTAAAAGAACTCGCCGAAGAACGGTTGGCCTTGCGATAAGAGGCTTTGAAAATAAATAAAATATTACGCTCGACACAAAGACTTTGAATCCTTTCCGCAATTTCATGAGATAAATCTTCCGATTCCACCACACATGGGCCTGCAATCAAGAACATACAGGATTGTCCGGCATGGTTCAACAATTCGTCTAAATACTCCTGCATGGCCTAATAATAGGTTGCGGTTCAGTAATTGTACGCCTTAGGCATTCCCCAAATAGCCCACCACCGTAATTTGATGACCCCCCAAACAGCCTCTTGTATTATTCCTTTTGAAATCTTGCTGGTCCCAAGGGTTCGGTCGGTGAAAACGATGGGCACTTCTTTGACTTTGAAGCCCCCCATCCAAGCTTTGAATTTCATTTCAATCTGAAAAGCATATCCGATAAAGCGAATTTGATGGAGGTTAATTTTCTCAAGCACAGGTCTTGTATAGCATTTAAACCCAGCCGTAGCATCGTGCACCGGCAAACCGGTGATGAACTGTACATAACGAGAAGCAAAGTAGGACATCATCACCCTGCTCATCGGCCAATTGACCACATTGACTCCAGTAACATATCGTGAACCAATGGCTAAATCACAATCGTTTTCGCGGCAAGCGGCGTACAAACGAAGCAGATCTTCGGGATTATGCGAAAAATCAGCATCAATCTCAAAAAAATACTGGTAATCCCGCTTGAGTCCCCACTGGAACCCGGCGATATACGCTGTGCCCAACCCCATTTTGCTGGCTCTGGGCAAGAGGTGAACCCGACCGGGGTGTTGCATCATCACTTGTCGCACCAAGTCCTGAGTTCCGTCCGGTGACCCATCATCCACCACCAGAATCTCGAAAGGATAGACAAGTCCCAAAATTTTGGTCAGAAAGGCTGTGATATTCTCCTTCTCGTTGTAGGTGGGAACGATAACCAATGCGTCGGATGCCATAGCACGCAATTTACTCATAATTCCTTTGCTTACAATGCAGTCACAGGCTGCATGGCCGTAAATTTGGTCATGCGCAATCCTCATCTTGATGCCGAGGGACCGGAATCGATTCGGCCTGAACAAGAACAGGAAATTCAACTTAGGCCCAAGACTTTCGAGGATTTTGCTGGTCAGGCCAAAGTCATGGAAAACCTCAAGGTCTTTGTGGCAGCGGCCCTGGAAAGAGAGGAAGCCTTGGACCATGTCCTGTTGCACGGTCCCCCAGGCCTAGGCAAAACCACCTTGGCCCACCTCATTGCTCACGAAATGAAAGCCCAAATCCGTATTACCAGTGGTCCTGTTTTGGAGAAACCCGGGGATTTGGCCGGACTTCTTACGGGCCTTCAAGCCGGAGATGTCCTTTTCATCGATGAAATTCATCGGCTCAGCCCAGTTGTGGAAGAATACCTGTATTCGGCCATGGAGGATTTTCGCATTGATATCATGATTGATACCGGACCTAACGCCCGCTCGGTCCAAATAGGGTTGAAACCCTTTACGCTGGTGGGCGCAACCACCCGATCCGGCTTACTCACTGCTCCACTGCGAGCTCGGTTTGGCATCAATGCCCGTTTGGAATATTACGATGCCAATCTGCTGGCTAAGATTATTTCCCGGTCATCTACCATTTTGGGTGTCCCCATCAAAGAGGAGGGCGCATCGGAACTTGCTCGACGCAGCAGAGGCACCCCAAGGATAGCCAATGCCTTGTTACGAAGGACCAGAGATTTTGCTCAAATCAAAGGTCAAGGTATTATTAATCAAGAAATTGCGTCGATGGCACTGGACGCTTTGCAGGTGGATCATCATGGCCTTGATGAAATGGATAATCGGATCTTGATAACCATTTACGAAAAGTTTTCGGGCGGACCGGTGGGGCTCAACACCATCGCCACCGCAGTGAGCGAGGAAGCGGGAACCATCGAAGAAGTGTACGAACCGTTCCTCATTCAAGAAGGGTATCTAAAACGTACCCCCCGTGGCCGTGAACTTACCGAAAGGGCATACAGGCACCTCGGCAAAATTCCCCCCTCAAGGAAACCAAACTTGTTTGGATAGCCTTTGGTGCAATCGGCTTCTCTCCCCTGCCTCCACTCCATTCATTGCGCGGAACCCCATAAGGATTCGTAACAATCGTCTATACGGAAGAATCCTTGGCGTTGTTGCAGCCATTCTGCGGCAAGGACAGCCCCTAGCCCGAAAGCCCTGCGGTTATTGGCTTTGTGCTCCAGCGAGATCAATTCGAAATCACTTTGGGCCATCAGCGTATGGGTTCCTACCTCACCTTCCAAGCGATGGCTTATGACCGGCAATTCACGAGGATCGTCGGAAGGTTCTGGCACCCATCGGATTAACCGAGTGGACGACGAAAGCAAGTCATTGGCCGTGTGGATGGCTGTGCCGCTAGGGCTATCCAATTTCTCCCGATGATGCGACTCATGCAGCTCAATCCTAAATTCAGGCAAGGCATCCAACATACCGGCAAGGCTCCGGCCAAGCCTCCTGAAAATTTGTACACCAGGCGCGAAGTTGGATGCCCATAACACCCTACCGTTCAAACGCACACAATGGTCTTTGAGTTCTTCCATTCGTTCGTACCAACCGGTGGTCCCAATGACCACAGGTAGCCCTTCCTCCAATACCGCAAGGACGTGATGGCAAACCAACTCGGGCCGACTCATTTCGAAAACCAAATCCACCCCATCTTTGGAGAGCGGCGCAACCATGGGGCGAGCGGAGTCATAAACCGCAACGATTTGATGGCCCCTTTCTTGTGCGATTTCCATCGTCACCTGCGCTAATTTCCCGTTACCCAAAAAGACCAGGTTCATATTTTACCTGTGTTTGGTTTAGAAACGAAAACGAACGCTTAATGTCAAAGAATATCCCCCGTTGCTGGCCCAAGCAGAAGAATGGACAGAGGAAAAGAGTGCTGGTGCAGGGTGAAGCAGGTTGCTTGTTGATGGATTGGAAGTCCATGAGTTCGGTGATGCAGGAGCCAAACTGAAATCCAAACGATCGAAGGCTTTGAGGTGAGCATCCACATGGGCATCCAAAATCTGCAAGGCGTAGGCTGCCAGGCTTAGCAATATATAGGCATCTCTGCTCCTTCTTAAAAAATTTCTCTTTTGGATAAGGGATGCATCAGTATCCTTGCCCTCAAAGGGATCCACCGTGGTGGGGTCTTCATCGGTCCGATTCCGGTAGGCGTTGCGGTAAGTTAGGTACAGATCTGCTGTTTGCGAAGTTTGGTAGATCATAAAACCCAGGCCGCCCCAGACCACAGGCACTTTCCAATAGGCACGGTTGGTAACTTGACCCCAACCGGGAAGCAAGGCCGCGCGCAGTGTCACTTTGGACGGTGAAATAAGATACACGCTATCCTTCCCATCCTCGGCAACGCAGGTCAAAGAAGGGACCCAGAAACCCATCAACAAGGACCACAGTAACTTAGCCCTAAAGCGTCCCATCAAAAATCAAATCCAGCAACCGATTCAAGTCATCGGTATCGGTGAAAGGGATACGAATTTCGCCTTGGCCCTTGGATTGAACTTGAACCCGGGTAGGGCTTTCAAAATGTCTGCTTAAACGAGTTTGAATCTGCTGGTAGGCGCCCGATGCTGATGGAGTAGACCCTGATGCTGAACCAGAAATCGGTCGTTTCTCAACCATAGCTTTGGCGGCTGATTCCAAGGTTCTTACGCTCCAACGGCCGGCAAGGCAGCGTTTGGTAAGGTCCAACTGAATTTCAATCGGGGTGATGCCGGCCAAGACTTTGGCATGCCCCATTTCTAATTCCCCGTTTCGAATCGCCCATTGGATGTCCGGCGGCAATTTGATCATACGAATGTAATGGCTCACATTCGGCCTGGACATACCCACCCTGAGCCCAATTTGATCCTGATTCAGGTTGCATTCTTCCTGAAGCCTGGCCAAGGCCAAGCCTATTTCGATAGGATTGAGATCCTTTCGCTGAAGATTCTCCACCAAGGCCATTTCAATCATGCCCTGTTGCCCCGTATCCACCACATAAGCCGGAACTTCGGTCATCTTTAGAAGTCGGGCCGCCCTTAGCCTTCGCTCTCCCGAAATCAATTGATACGAACCGGGACCAACCCTGCGTACGGTCAGGGGCTGAATGATCCCCAATTGCTGAATGGATTGTTTAAGTTCGTCAAGGGACTGCTGATCAAACTGATCCCTGGGCTGGAAGGGATTAACCTTGATCTGTTCCAAAGGAATGAATCCTTCGCGTACCGCTTGTTGCAATACTTCTTGATCTTCGGGCGAAAGAAGGGCATTTAAGCCTCTACCTAGCGCAAGCTTCTTGGGGGTTGCAGCCATATCAATCATTCAAGTAGCGATCCTCTTCGGCCACTTGGGTATAGTTGTTTTTTTGGAGAATTTCGCGGGCAAGATGCAAATAATTGGTGGCACCCCTGCTGGCGGCATCGTGATGAATAACCGACAAACCAAAACTGGGTGCTTCACTAAGTCGAGTGTTACGGTGGATAATGGTATCGAAAGTCATATGTCCTAAATTATTTCGAACATCTTCGGCAACCTGGTTGGATAAACGCAACCTTCCGTCGTACATGGTCAATAGTATTCCCTCGATCCGCAAATCTGGATTAAATCGGTTCTGCACAATCTTGATCGTGTTCAATAACTTACCCAAACCTTCCAACGCAAAGTACTCGCATTGAACCGGAACAATGACGGAATTCGCCGCAGTGAGGGCATTGATGGTGATTAAACCCAGGGATGGGGAGCAATCAATGATCACAAAATCAAAAGAGTCGAGTATGCCCTCCAATGAATTTTCGAGGATACGTTCCCTTTGGGGACGATTAATCATCTCAATTTCTGCGCCCACCAAATCGATGGAAGATGGCAGCATCCATAGCCTTTCAACCTGGGTGGGTATAAACGTTTCCTTGACACTGAGTCCGTTGACAAGGCACTCGTAAATTCCGGCCTTCACCGTCTTGGGATCGGTCCCTAGTCCGGAGGTCGCATTAGCTTGAGGGTCTGCATCGATGATCAGCACCTTGTATTCCAGGATGGCCAAAGCGGACGCCAAATTGATTGCGGTGGTAGTTTTACCCACTCCCCCTTTCTGGTTGGCCACAGCGATGATTTTACCCATGAAAATCTGAAAATAGAATGCTTTGGTTCTTATGGATCGGTTGAAGGTCCTCGATGATAGAACAAAGGTAAATTTACCCCGCCTATGCTGTTCAAAGATACAACCACGATTCGGGACCTGACGCATTGGATCGTTGGGTTCCTGGGGTGCGGACTTCTAACGGCCTGTGTATCTCCCGCGCCCAATGGCGAGGTTTTTCACTACAACCAAGAAAGCCCTTTGCTTAGCGTAGACCCCGTCCATGCAAGGGATCAGGCTGGAAACTGGACGGCCAGGCTCATGTACAGCCGATTGGTGGAATTGAATCATGGTCAAGAACCCATTCCATCCTTGGCTTTGCGTTGGTCCGTGGATTCCGGAGGATTGATTTACCGATTTACCCTAAGGGACTCGGTTTGGTTTCATCCTGATGCCTGCCTCGGTCGAAATGGTTTGGCAGGAACCCGCATGGTGAGGGCCGAGGATGTAGCGTTCTCGCTCAACCGTCTTATGGATCGAGCCACCGCTTCGCCCGGTGCTTGGATCTTCCGGGATAGGCTTGCCCCAACTGGAATCGTAGTAACCGATTCGATGCATCTCGAAATTCATCTGCGCTCGCCATTTCCCCCTATGTTAGGCTTGCTCAGCATGGGCTATTGTTCGGTAGTTGCACCGGAGGCGGTGAGGCATTATGGGGAGGAGTTTCGCTCGCATCCAGTAGGTTCAGGCCCGTTTCGTTTGGTCTATTGGGAAGAGGGCGAAAGCCTCGTGCTGCACAGGCACCAACTTTATTTTGAAAAGGACCTCGATGGGCAGCAACTCCCCTATCTCGACGCTATACAGATTCATTTTATGGCCGACAAAAGCACCGCAGCCATGGCCTTCCTCCAAGGTCGACTGGATGTGTATTGGGGTTGGGAGGCGGCATTCCAGCGCTATCTGATGGGCTATGGCAAAGACTTGAAACCTGAATTTCGTAACACCTTTCAATTGATTAAAGGTCCGTATCTCAACACCGAATACATAGGATTCCTGATGAATCCTTCAGCCCAAGCTATGCACCCCGCCTTGCAAGATCACCGTATCCGAAAAGCGCTTCATCACGGCACCGATCGTCGCACCTTGATTCGGGCCCTTCGCCGTGGTGTCGGATACCCAGCCTTTGGTGGACTGCTTCCGCCCGGTTTGCCCGGCTTTGATTCAAGTTCCCTGGAAACCTCACCATTGCACTGCGATCCCTACGACAAGGATTTGGCCATCAAATACTTGCAAGAAGCGGGATACGGTCCAGACCGCCCTCTTCGGTTACCTTTGGAAACCAACCCTTCGTATACGGACTTGGCCCAATTTCTGCAAAGCCAATGGGCACCGCTTGGCATTCAAATTCAAATTCGGGTAAGTCAAGGTCCAACCCTTCGACAAATGATCAGTGGTCAAGAAGCAACCATGTTCAGAGCCAGCTGGATCGCCGATTATCCGGATGCAGAGAATTATCTCGCTCTTGGGTACAGCCCGTACTCGGTGCCCAACGGTCCTAATTATACTTGCTATCGTAACTCCGATTATGATCGCCTCTACCTTGAAAGTTTACAAGAAAGTGATCCCATGCTTCGTAAAGTTTTGTACCGCCGGATGGATTCACTCATGCAAAGCGATCGCCCTTATTTAGCCTTGTATTATGACCAAATGCAGCATGTTCTTCAAAACGGCTGGACGGGTTGGTATGTCAGCCCTCTGAACTTGCCCGACTTTCGCTACCTTCGCCGCATTTCTGCCCATTAAGGTCGTGATTCCTACCAACCGAACCCTGCTTTGGGACCATTGGATCCTGGCATGGCCTATTATTTTGGGTCAAATGAGCCACATGGCTTTATCGATAGTGGATTCGGTGATGGTCGGGCGGTTGGGGGCGGTTCCCCTGGCCGGGGTTTCAGTGGGTGTGGGGATTTTTAATGTCTTGCTGGTTTTGGGGATAGGCCTTTCACTGGCCGTGTCCACCCTAAGCGCCCATGCCCGGGGTCTAGGCGATAAGGCGGAAGGTGGTGAGGTTTTATTGCACGGTTTTTGGGTTTGCCTACTATCCGGACTGTTCATGCAGGGACTCTTGATGCTTGGACTTCCTTGGCTATCTCTTTTGAATCAAAAACCGGTAGTCGAACAACAGATAAGATGGTACCTGCAGGCCTTGGGGTATTCCTTCTTGCCCATCATGTTGTTTCAGGCTTTTCGGCAATTTATCGAAGGTCTGGAGTGGATGAAGCCAGCGCTTTGGATTGCGGTTTTGAGCATTCCTTTGAATGCAGGTCTGAACAGCCTTTTGATCTTTGGTCTTTGGGGCTTTCCCGCCTTGGGGGTAGAAGGCGCTGCTTGGGCCACGGTTATTGCGCGCTGGGTTATGGCCTTGGCCATGATGATTTATGTTTTGACCCACCGTGACTTAAGGGGCTTTTGGACCCATCGTTTCAGTCCCCGATTTATCCGAATTCAGCCTTTGATTCGCATGCTATTTCTGGGTCTGAGTTCGGGCTTTCAGTACATTTTTGAAACCTCGGCCTTTGCCGGTGCGGCCATAGTCATTGGTTGGTTGGGTGCCGAAGCCTTGGCGGCCCATCAAGTAGCGATTAACATCGCCTCTATGAGTTTTATGGTGGCGGTTGGCCTCTCCGCATCGGCTTCTATACGCATCGGCTACGCCAGGGGACTGGGGGATCTCGTATTGGCTCGGCGCATCGGGTGGGTCGCTATGGGCATTACCGTTGCCTTAATGAGTCTCTGCGCCTTGGTTTTTGTGATATGGAACCAAGAACTCCCCGCTTTCTATATAAGCGACCCCGTGGTCCTTCGCGCAGCTTCTACCCTGCTCCTGATTGCTGCCGCTTTCCAACTCGTGGACGGCCTGCAGGCCCTGGGCGTTGGTCTGCTCAGGGGAATGGAGGATAAGCGAATACCAACGCTGTTGGTCCTTGTGGCCTATTGGATCGTGGCCCTTCCCCTGGGAACTTACCTAGTCATGAATAGTTCCTACGGCCTGTACGGAATGTGGGTCGCTTTGGCCGGAGGCCTCCTCTTATCGGCTATCTTTCTTATCCTTCGCTTCCTCCACCTCACCGCCCACTCTCCGCAAAAAGGCGATTGAAAAGGCTCTCAAGCCCTTTTACCTGTACATTTGCGGCGGAGAGATGGCAGAGTGGTCGATTGCGGCGGTCTTGAAAACCGTTGACTGTAACAGGTCCGGGGGTTCGAATCCCTCTCTCTCCGCATCCCAAACAAATCGGCCCGAAAAGACTGTTTTTGGTTTGGTGGGATGAAGGAAACTTGTTTCCAAAAGGACCACCGACCAAAACGGTCGGCAAAGCCGACGATTCGCGGGGATTATACTAAGTCCCCCCTCTGGGAGTCCGAGCGCAGCGAGGACAATCCCTCGGCGAAATCCTAAAATAAAAATGGCCAGGAACGCAGTTCCAGCATGGGCTAAATTAGCTAGGACTTCCCCCCTGCCATCCCCAGTGCGGACAGCCAACCGATTGACATCCTTACGACTAATTTCCGACCAACGCTTGTGGTCATCCCAACCGGCTTTTTCGCCCAGGTATCGAACCAAACGGGCGGGTAACCTCAAGGTCAAATTCCCTAACGCGTTGGTCTGCGGATGATCTCTTTGTTGTTGCAACAATTGATTTTGAATCTGATCTTCGTGAAGGGAATGCAATCAATGAACCGCTACTCCAAAATGATATTGACAGGCGTTCAAGTTCCTAGCGGCGAGGGCAGATAAACCTGGCTATCGCAAATCGTAGCGATCCGCGTTCATGACCTTGACCCAGGCCTTGATGAAATCCCGAACAAATTGTTCGTGGTTATCGTCTTGAGCGTAGAACTCCGTATAGGCCCTCAAAATGGAATTGGACCCAAAGACCAAGTCAACCCGGGTTGCGGTCCAACGTGTCTTCCCATTGCTC
>Ga0194121_10006299_pt1 | contig 15940 bp, 15 predicted proteins | sample TA2MahCa50mmetaG_FD_148609 | JGI IMG/M metagenome (GOLD analysis project Ga0194121, IMG submission 148609) | Freshwater microbial communities from Lake Tanganyika, Tanzania - TA2015020 Mahale Deep Cast 50m | ecosystem: Environmental > Aquatic > Freshwater > Lake | place: Tanzania: Lake... | reverse complement strand
GTGAATGTATGAAGGAAATTCCTGTAACTGGCAAATCTGATGGACCTCATGATTGTACTTTTGATACCAAGCTAATACCTTGTAAATGTACTCACAAATAATGTTCATAGAAGCGGGTCTAGAGGGATTAATAACTATATAGTCCTATTTTTGGTTCCGTTTGAATATTACAATTACGAAAGTAAGTGTTACGATACATTCCAAGTAGATAGTTACACTTATTCATTTTTTCTTAACATTATATCAATAAAAGTAGTTAAAATCTAGAAGCTCATTTTACCTAAAAAACAGGTTCTGAAATAAATCTTAAAAATCGCCGACCAAAACTAGTTCGTCGTTCTTCTATAGCACTACAAATGTTATTAACAATACCTTTCGCAACTGCCTCGTTGTGAGGCGTTCCGAAATATGCTGCGTTATCAGTATGCTGTAAAAGATTCCAAGCGTCGAGCTGTTTCAAAAGTATGTGATAGAATTTGATATCCAATTTTAAAAAATATGCAAAATCATCTGGCAATCTTGGTTGTCTTACATTTTTTTGGGCATCGTTTACAATATTGTTTACTGCTTCGTCTGAATTATACCATGAGTTCAAAACTCGTAAATGGGTAGGTGTTAGATCATTAATTATGCTAAGAAACATCATTTTTTCATCTCTTTTTACATCAATTTTTCCTAAAGCTGTGTTTAAAATTGCATTGCGTAAAGCTTTTAGCTTTTCTTTTTGAGAATTTCTTATGGATAATTCGTAGGCCTGAAACACTACATCAATAAATTCATCGTTGGTGGCTAATTCTTGTATGTTTATTTGATTGTTTTTGAGTTTTTCAACATCCTCTTTTAGGGCAATCAAAAATTTGGTCTTTCTTTTTTCAAGTGGTTTCTCTACTGAAAATCCGAATATTTCACTAAATAGAGAGCCAACTACTGGGATAGATCCCAAACCAGCTTTGCCTGCTGTATATACAACATCTTTTAAAGTCGGTTTGAGGTTTTCAGGATTTAGACTGTCGTCATTATCGGAACTCATGATGTAAATTAATCAAATAATGTTATTTCCTTTTTCTTTTTTTGTAGTATTCCTAGGATCATATATTGAATCAATTCTTGTAAAAGTTTGGTGTTAATAATCTCTTTATTTTTTAGGCTCTCCACTCTCGATTTGTATGGAATTTTTGTTTTTATACCATAAATTAATGCGATAGTAAGATGGTTACATTAACAGGAGAATTAGTAATATGGTTATTCGTAATTTTTATACCGATTATAGTAGTTCTGTTTGCTTTTCGTGAAAATATACCAAATAAAAAACTGAAAGGAGTATTTGTAGGGTTACTGTATGGTGTTGGAACATACACGGGTTTAATGGTTGGTTCACATCTGCACGATTCAAAAACCGGTTTGTGGTTTTTGGGATTTTCTAGTTCGACTGAGGGTGCCATGCTCTATGCTGCATTGATTGGGATACTTGCATATGTTGCATTAATTGGTATCCTAACCAAAAAAGAAGTGTCTGGTTTTATTTTAGGACTAACACTAGCATTTTCTATTTTTGAAGTATATTTCGCTCTTAGGTGCGTAGAAACGATACCATTTATGGAAAATATTGTAAAACATATGTGTGATTAAGTCGTGGTTGATCTTATTTATGTAAAAAAGCGGTTGATAGAGCTCAACGTCTATGCGTTTTGAAAAAGTACTTTTTCAGGGTTAATCGAGCTACCGCCAGCTCAAAGACCACACCAAGCGTGGGCGGTGGGTCGATCGAGGCTAATTCCTTAAGTAGTTATAGAGAATTAAGCATATGTATTAAATAGAATTAGGTTGGTAGGTAGGTATGAGCACTCTGGAATGGAAAACAAAACATACGAAAATAGCCAAAAGGCTAGAGAAACATTTGGAAAAAGAAAAGCCAAAGGTGTATCCTTCATATAGTAAATATATGAAAGTGCTCCATGCAAAAACTTCCTAAGGAATTTTGGAAGATCGGTTTTATCAATAAAGAACAAGAACGTGAATGGGATAGTGCATACTCTAAACTAGAAGCTGGATATCGTTGGCAAGTTGATAGTGCGTTACAATTTATGCTACATTACAAACAACCATGGAAGAAATATGAAAATATGAAATGTGATGATTGTATTGAAGGCTTGTACCTACTCGACGTATCTCATCATGGAATAGGAAAGAAAGTTGTTCACATGATGGTTCATTTTAACGAAGAAACTAACATGATTACTCCTGTCCACTGTGAAATTGTATAACAACCATATTAATTTCGAGAATTAATTTTTGCATTTATGTCAATTAGCAAAAGTTTTGAGTAACATAGATTTCAAATGAAGAAATTGTTACTCCAATTCCCTCGCTGTGATAATGTGAAGTTAAGATGTTTTTCCTATGACCCTCACTATTCATCCATCCAACAACTGCAGATTTTGCAATAGTTTCTGGCGAGTCCCAAAAAGTTATTGAAGATTTTTCTTCCATGTGAATATTTTCTGCAATCCCTAATCTGCAATTATAACCTGCTTGCTGTGCTCTTTGTGTAGGGTCTAGTCCCTCAGGCGTGTCATGAGAGAAATATCCTCTTTCCAACATATCCTGACTATGTAATCTAGCAATGTTGGATAATTTTTCATCATAGATCAAAGAGGATAATCCCTGCTTTTGCCTTTCTATATTAACAAGTCTATGAACTTCTTTTTCTGCTTCTAGGGCTTTTGTTTTACTATCAGTAGATTTTTCTATGGAACTAGATACATCGTGAGGTATTTGCTGTATCTGATCTGAAATTACTCTTGTTTCTTCAAGAATGTTAGACGATATGATAAAGTTGGATACAAAAATTGCAATTATCCCAATTGATATGCTTGCTATTATTTTAGCGATATTCTTTTTTTGTCTTGCACGTATACGCCTTTTTTGCATACACTCAACACATACCCCCCTTACTGTTTTTCTATAGTTGCCACAAAACATGCATATTGCCAACAGTCATGTCCTTATTTTTGAAATAATTAACTTCTCTCCAACAAATCAACCCACATCATAACGCAAGTTAGTGCGCTTTTTTCCTTCCTAGAGGGGGCTTTGCCTTTTTACCGTTTATCAATGAACTCATCAGTTGGTGGGAACTCTGCTTAGTCTAAACTTTTTACCATAAAATAAAAAGATAGATTTCAGACATACCATATTACTATTTAATCCGGATATTACAATAACCAAAACTTATGATCTTTATACTCCTAATTTTTGACTTAATTTTGCATTTCTTCCGAATTTTTTTTTAATGTTAGTTTTTCATTTACAGACCTAGCTATTTCAGATTCTAGTAGATCTTGTTCAATTAATGTCAGGTCCTGATTGGCTGCAACTCTGGCAGATGATTCAACAACATTCTCAATAATATCTGCACAGGAAAATCCTTCAGTGAGATCAGCCAAACGATCAAAGTCCATATTTTTGTCATAAGGACGATTTGAAAGCCCCACTTTGAATAGAGATTTACGAGCTTCAAAATCTGGAACAGAAACATAGATCTTTTTATCGAATCTACCCGGTCTTAAAATTGCAGGATCTATTCTATCGATATAATTTGTTGCCCCAACAACCAAGATTTTATTATCTGCCGCATCATGAAGTTGCATTAGAAATTCATCGATTTCCTCTTCTTTATGAGATGATGATTCATGAAGGTATTTTCTATCTGGAACTAATCCACTAATTTCATCAAAAAATAGAACCGCTGGTGCATTTTGTTTAGCTATTGCAAATGCTTTTCCAATGTTGCTGACGGAACCATGAATATATGGAGTTGCCAGATCTGAATGTTTTACTTCGAAAAAATTGTATCCTAATTCTTCGGCAAGCTTTCTTACAATGAATGTTTTACCGCATCCAGGCGGTCCATATAGTATGATGCCATTTGGTATTGATACCTTGAATTTTTTGAATTTCTCTGGGTTTCTAAGGGGGTTTATTACATCAGTTATTAGTAAATTCTTTAATTCTTCCATTCCAGCTACACACTCAAAACCCTTGGCTAGGATAAGATCATCCCTTATAGTAAAAACTTGGTTCTTGGAATGAATATCGACAATAACTCCTATGTAAGAAGCCCCATCATTTTTTAATTTAATAATATTATATTTTTCCATCCTATTTACAACATCATTTGGATCTAAATTCATAAATAAGTAGAGATACTTCCCATTAGTCAATTCATAGATTTCAGTAAAGTATACTTTTTCGATACGGCACTTTACAGATACATTTTCTTTTATTTCAAATCCGTTGTATAGGATTGGTTTTGTTAAATTTGTCATGTTATTTTTGTTGCCGTATTACAAATTCATTGTAGCATGCTTGTATCAATTCAGGTAAAACTGCTGCATTTGAATATTCTAATTTTATAGTTGTAAATTCTTTTGAGAAATTGTTTTTATCTTTGAACAAAATTACAGTTCCTTGGTGTAATTTTGGTGCATAGACGTGTGAATCAGTCCATAAAACCGATTCAATTCCTCTAAGTAATTTTGATTTGTGAAAACCATTTTTATCAATGGATATATTGCCGATCTGAATAGATCGGTTTTGCTCAAAAATTGCTTTTACTAATTTCTCCACAATAATGGGTTCAATATATTGCTTGGCGATATTGACCAATTCATACCATAGATCCGGATGATTAGAAAAAGTTAGGTCAATTCCATCTTTAAGTGAATATATCACAAAATTGAATTTAGATTCCTCGTTATGGTAAGAAATCGCTACTACATCTTTATAATAGATTTTTTTCTCCTTATATTCCATGAAATTATTCTTTACAACCAAATCTTTTTTTCCAAAAAGTTTGGGAATTGGAAGAACTAAAGCCGTTTTATCATCATCTTCCGCAATCTCTTGAATTTTTTTCGAGTCTGACAAGAGTTGCTCCCTCATACTCTCAGTACCTGCAATTTTTATGGCTAAATTCATTAATTCAGCCGATTGATGAGACATATGTGCCATATTATGTATATGGACTGAGGCATCTCTTATTGCTTGAGCCGCATGGTCTCTCACCACTTTAGATTGTACATCATCGTATAATCCAATTTCACGTAATTGCTCTAATTGTAATTCTAACTTGCCTATTGATTTGTGAGTTAGTCTTAATACCTTAGCGCTTCCCTCCACTGTTTCATTTTCAGCTATTTTCCTTTGCCATTCTTTTCCAATGTTTTTACGACACTCTTTACAAAGTACGCTTCCATCTACATACTTGGAGAATTTTGTAGGGGAATCGGGATTGGCCAACGAGCTTTTTCCACAATTATCACATATGATTTCTGTTTGATTTGTTACTTTTTGGTTAGAATTTAGATTTTTCTCAAAATCGATTTTTTTTAACTCCTCAATCGTATCATAAATTGATTGATGGATTGGTTTGAGTAGAGTTTTTTCTGTCTTCTCACCTTGAGCACCAATAATTTCTTGAAAATTTTTGATATATTTGGGGTTCATGTATTTTTGATAGAGTTCTGCGTAAATATCAGAAATTTGCTTCCCAACATTATTTCTAAAATCATTTATCAAATCGGTATTTGTTTCTCGTTCATTATTAATTTCATGAGTTTTTTCGAATAATTTCCAGAATTTATCCGATTTTATTATTTCATTCCAATTCACAATTGATTCATTAAGAAAGTCATCATTTTCCTCATTTTTCAGAGATAAACAATAAAGTAGATTCAGGTTTTTTTTGTAGAAAAATGCCGTCGAATTTTCGATTTCTGATGCGTTTTTCCAAGTCAAAATTGCGCCATCTAAATTATTATTTCGTAAATCATTGAGTGCATTCTCGTCAACAGTGTCTCTTATTTGAAGCCAGAAAAATGACTCTACAACATTACTTTTTGGGTTTTGTAATCTCTTTAGTGCATCGTTTACCGATTCTTCTGTTCTCAAATCTCTGGGCAAATTAAGATCTAAATCATAGTCAGGAAAATCGTCAATTTTTAATCTGTTAATGATTTCTTTGTATCTTTTTAGTATCTCTTTTTGATTTGCGCTACTATCTAGACCAAGTATTCGAAATGCATTATTTTCAATTATGTTGGACAATTAATTTCATTTAGTTAGACCAGCATATTTGTCAGGTTGTTCATTAACTGGTAAAAGATTTGTCAATTCAAATATGCATCTTTTTAATTCATCCATATCTTGATCTTGGATTGCCACGCTTCCTTTGGTAATGTAGTATTGAGCCTCTTTATCATTAGAGAATTTTCCATCTTCACCGTAGCTCACAATATACCTGAAATATTGAACACAGTAATCGAAATTAGAGAATAATACTCTGCTTTCCAAACTATCCAGTTGTTCATTAATTCGAATCAACAAGATTTTGTTTTCTACTTTAATTGCATTTTCGCCTTCAGATTTTAAATTCTCAAGCTGCCTTGTTAAAGCATCCTTATCTTCCACAATTGCATAATCTTGAATGATTTCTTGAAGATTTTTGACTCGCTTGTTAAACTCTTGGATTAATTGTGGCGTGGTTTTTTCTTCATCAATTTTATCAAGTAAGATTTTGAGATCCTTTAACTGCTTGTTAGATTTTCGTTTCTCATCTTCATCGGTGCTTGCGTTAGTAATTCCATGTTCTATTGAAGAGAGCATATCTTCAATTTTTTTACGTTCATCAAGTGATATATCCATAGTAGATATTTTTGCTCTATGCCTATGTGCTTCTAGTTCTGTGGCGATTGCCTCTGTATCCAAGACTTCATCTTTTTCAGTTTTTCTTGCATTTAGTGTCATATCTATTAATGGTACATACGCAGTTACAATGACTTCTCTTGATTCGTTATACTCTACTGTTAATTCTACGGGAGTTCCTTCAGGCAAATCGTAAGGTAAGTCTTTTCCTTTGATTCCTAATTTACATACATAGGTATTTCTATCTGGAATTTTAGATTCACCTTCTACAATATCAATATCTAAGGATGAATCTTCTCCTTTCTTGAGTATTCTTGATGTTTTGTAAGCATCCAAGGTCTTTTTCAATGGAAGTGTAGAACCTTTTTCAAAAATTCTATCACAAACATTTATCATTTTATTAGATTGAGCATCTCTTAATGCAACCACTACACTAATCGAATGAGGTATTGGAGCTCCTGAAACAGCAAGTCCATGTGTTATTGAAAATGAATCAGGAGAAATTTTAACAGGATTTCCTTGCTGATCGAAAACATAAATCCAGAAAAGATTTTGTTTATTTGGTTCTATATTGACAGTGTAATAGAATTTTCCTTTGTTGATTTTTGTTTTAGTGCCTGTAAACGTACCGTCATCAGATTGAATTTGAATGTAGAATTGTTCTGAATCATCAAGATCTTCAATAATCCCAGATATTGGTTCTTCTGTATCTGCAGTTAATGCAGAATGATTTAAAATTATATTTTTTGCTCCCTTGATCTTTTTTGTTTTATCTGACAAATACTTTTTTGGAATTTTTTGACTCATTGCAAATATGCAAGCACCATGAGATACAACTGTTAATGGATCTACTGAAGAATCAACTTGTATCTTCAAATCAGTCTCGAGTCTTTCTTTTAGATATGGTATCTGCGTAGGTCCCCCAACAAGGATTATTCTTTTTACTGACGAGTTTTTAAATCCAGCTTCTTTTAATGTGTTCTTTGTTAATTCAATGGTGCGATCGATTATGGGCTTGATTATTTGTTCAAGTTGTGAACGTGATATAGTAATTGATAGCGATATTTCTTCTCCCGAATCATCTTTTCCAATATTCTCAATTACAATTGTTGTTTTCTCATATTGAGATAATTCTATTTTTGCTGACTCTGCAAGATATTTCAGATTTGAAAAAATATTATGATATTTTTCGTTCTTTCTTGTAAAATTGGATAGTTTGTATTTTTCTAAAATTTTAGGTTTGATTATATTGTCTACTATGTCCCAATCTATGTTTTTTCCACCTAAGAAATTATCACCATTATGACCCAACACTGAAAGTATACCATCTTTGCACGATATGAGAGCAACATCAAACGTGCCGCCACCCAAATCATATATCAGCCAATTTTCATTTTCAGCGTTCTGAAAACCATACGATACTGCGGCCGCAATAGGCTCCTGCAATAATACTACGTGTTTGAATCCTGCTAGGTTTCCTGCCTTCTTTGTCGCTTCAGATTGTAAAACCGAAAATGCTGCTGGTACTGTTATGACTGCCGCAATAGTGTTGAAATCAGGGTATTTTCTCAAAACATCTTCTTTTAAATTCTTGAGTATTTCTGATGAAATCTCTTCTGGAGTCATTTCTATTTTTGGTCGTTCAAAGAATACTGTTTCAGGTGTGCCCATGAGTCGTTTTATTTCTGCTTTGAAATTTTTTTCCTCTTCCTTTGAACCAAATTTGTACAAGTATTCGTATGCTTTTTGTCCAATTACCTTGTTTCTATTTTTATCAAAACCAAAAACTGAAGGAGTGTATTCTACTCCACCCGGTTTTTTTATGATCTCTATTTTGTCTTTAATATTCACAGCTATAGATGAATTGGTAGTTCCAAGGTCAATTCCGATTTTAATGATCGAATCATCGACTTTACTCATGCGTTGGTTCCTCTTCGCTTTTTTCTAGAATTATGACTTTTCCTTTGTGAACAACTTGACTTTTGTAGATTATTGTTGGTTCTTTTGTTTCCTTAATTATCGATTCTGAAATGTCATGACTTTTCTCTACCGCAAGTACATCCAAGTTTCTGCCATCATTGAACTTTTGATTAGTATGATCTACTATCTCAATGTCGTTTTTATTCAAATATCTTACAAGTTTCTGGATGGAGTTATTGATGAGTTCTTGTTGGTTTTCTGGCAGTGTGGACATTATCTTGATTAATCTTTGCTCCATTCGCCATATCTCAACAGCAATCTCGATGAGATCCTTTGTTTGAATGGAAACATTAAGGAATTTTGGTGCTATCACAGACTGTATGTCTTTGCGAGTTTCTGAAATTTGTAAACGAATTTCAGACAATTCTTTTATGATTTTATTATTTAAATCCCCGTCATTTTCTGAAGTACTAAACTCTTTTTCTTTGTCCAACATCAAACCCCCATTACTAGAGTCAAAAAACATGAAAAAGCTAGTGATATACTATAATTTTTCACAATTTTGAAATAATATAATACTAAATAAATCAGATCAGGAATTTTAGTAATCCCTACAAGTCCTTTTAGATTTTCATTTTATTCCTAGAATGAAAAATCGTTAACTAATTCTTAGTTAGCTAATGCAAGGCTTTCTATAATTTCATTGACCTAGAATCCTTGTTTTTCTTTATTTTTTTCCACAGTTTTTTGATGTCTTGACGTGATAATGAAATTAGGTAACTCTCGTCCAATGTAAACCGGTTTTCCCTTCCTCGTATTCTTTATTTAGGGCTGTTATGGGGTCTCCTTGCAGCTCTGATCCTTGCAGCCATACAAACTTGTTTGTTGGATCACGTATGAAGTTGAGGCGTGCAAAGTAGCAGGCAAGCATCAACGCCATCATCAAATCATCGTGCGTTCCAGACGGAGCTTCAAACTTGTTTTTGTGGTATTCGCCAAATACGGTCCATTGTTTTTTTAATTCTAAGAGGTACTCGTCTCCTTGCCTTGGCCAGTCAAGGATGTTGTGGTTTTGAAAAAGCCATGTTACCATCTCGCTTTTGTTCATTATGCCTTTTTTTGCTTCCCTGCTTTTTGTGTTGGTTGTAAATACTGCCCTGACTGGAAGCCTGTACTCGTACTTTAGTGCATCAATTATAGGATCTCCTGCAGAGTTTTTCTCTACTATTACATACGAGACATCCTGCTGTTTTACTATCCTTGATATCTCGTCATAGACTAGCTGGTACCTCTCTTGGTTTTTCCAGAATTTAGCTCCAAGGATGTAGATTTTTTTGTCTTTGACTTGAATTAAAACAGACGCGAACGGGTCTGTCCTTCCAGGATCAACGCCTAAGATGCGTGTCATAGCGTTATTCCCGTTCTATCTGATATAACAGAATCATCAAGGGGCGGCAGTACCGCACCTAGCGGAGCGATAAACTGGTTGTTGTATTCCTGATCAAACAGGCGTGGGTTTGTCCTCTTTTTGTTTTCTATTATCTCCAAGTCTTTTTCTGTGAATATGGTTCCTATTCCCAGCGTGTAGTTTAGTGTGATGGGATCATAGTCGTTTTCTAAAGATAATGCATCCAGGTATGTGCGGTAAAAGGCCCCTTCTGGGCCGTTTGGTGTTGAGTTCAGTACTATATGCGGCTGCGATTTTGTATCGTTTCGCTCTAGTGCAATCATTAGCTGCTCCTGTACGTTGGGATGAAAAAACGCAGCCTCGTCTACAAAAATAAACTGCAGCTTGTCTGCCCCATGCATGGCAGGAAGGTTCTCGGTGGGATATCCGCGAATAAACCTCCCATTGATTAGCTTGATTTCCTCGTTGACAGAATAGTCTATTATCTCGTGATGGTTTCTCAGTATGATCGGCAGTATTCTGTTTTTTATTATTTCGACTGTAAACTTCATACGTGTGCCTGAAATTATGGCAAACTCGCTATAGTGCAAATCATCAAAGTTAAGCATCATATCAAGCATTATGCGCGGGATAAGCTCTGTCATTCCGGCCCCTACAAACTTGTTAATTACAACGTGCCTGTGTTTTAGGATCCTGTCACGCACCTCCAGCTCGTAGGGAAATATCGGATATTCCCTTCCTTCTTTTACTGGATATCCAAGCCAGCCGTTAAACTGTTGAAAGTCTTTTGGAATTGTTTTCTTGTATTCAGACCAGATAATCGGGTTATCTTCTTTCTCACCTGGCCAGTCATATTTGTTATCTATTGTCTTCTGTCCTGGTAGGTTCAAACTGTTTTACCTCCTCTGGTTGTACCAGCATCTGTCTGTCCATCATTCTTTTTATTGCGTTTGCAGCCGAGGCCTTGGCTGGGAGTACTTTAGTGATAATACTATCTATGATGGACTGTTTTTGAATGGGATTTAGGTTTTTTGAGAATAGATTTTTGCCTGACATTTCTACTAATGTATCTATTATACTCTGTATTGCTATCAGTAATTCAAGATATCCTTCGGTGGTCCTTTTTTTCAGGTCCTCAAATATTGAGGGAGGTTCTATGAATTGCTTTTTGTATTTTTCATAAAATGTTCTTCTTGAAATTGTTTTTGGGGTTTTATCTTTTTTATAACCTAACAAGCCGGAATTAATGTATGTAAGCGTGTCTACATCAGAAAAGTTGAATGCCTTACAAGACCAATAGGCAGTTTTGATTTTCTCAAAATTGGCCTCCTTCTCAAGTTTAGTGCGAAAATTGTCCTCTTTTGTTCGTGTCATGTATACTTTTTAGTGCAGAAATTGTCCAATAAACTATCACCATTCTAAATTATGTGTTCATCAAGTGTTGAATCTGGCTTGCGCATCCCTGTTTTTTCTGCAAAATCTTCAGAATATGCAGAAATTTTAGGGGTGAGAAAGGCATCAACGAACCTGTCCAAGTATTCCCTGAATTCGTCAGAGATGAACCAAGAAAAAGTATCTTTTAGTTGGATAGTTACCCTTGGTTTTGTTTCTGCCTCATCAAATACCAAATCCACAAGGCCAAGCTTGTCAAGCTGCCTCATTTGTTTTAGGGCTGTATTTCTTGAGACGCCTGACTTTTCTTCAAAGTTTTTAGAGTCAATCCTTCCATTGTTTTCAATTAATAATTTGAACAAGGCCACTCTTTCACGTTCTGCACTTGATAGTGCGACTGGGATCACGACTCCAAGATCATCTTTTGTGATAAAATTTCTTCCATAAAGGAGGGCATGACCCCTAGCCAAGTTGTATATTGCGTTGGAAGCTCGCTCAGGATCCTCTTCTATTGGCATCTCAAAGTTGTAGTTCAGACCGCTTGAATCACTATCAGCTGTATGCCAAGTAGGAATAACAGCTCTTAGCTTTGCCAGTAACATGGCAATCTCAATTATTCTATTATGTACCTCTGAATCGTCTCTTTGAGTGTCCCAGGTGATTTTTTTATCTTCATCTTGCATTGGGTTGTTTTCAATATACTTCCAGAATTCTCTGCAAGCTTCTTGGCACTCCTCTAATCTTACATTGTATGGTTTTGATCTAAAAGAATGTCTGATCTCTGAAATTCTGTTTTTTTGGTCCAGTGAATCATCTGGAATTCGCAAAAAGTACAGTCTTGGACCCAAATTTCCAAGTACCTTCCAGACCTTTCTTGGTATGTCAACTACAGCGCCTAGCATCATAAAGTGATAGTCTCCTGAATATCCCCTCTTGCCATGTACACCTGAATCAAGCTCAAGGCCACGTCCATCAAGAACCCTTGTTAGAAGACCAAAAATCTCAATCAGGTTTTCTTCATTGCCTGAAAACAATGGTGCAAGTTCAGGACATATCAGAGTCTTGTGCCTTATTCTTGGCAAAAGATCAATCTTTGATAGTTCCTCTTTTTTGACATTTGCCGAATGTGAAACAAAAGACTTTGGAGTGAACTTGTCTGACTTGTAACAGTCTGGTAGTGAATTTACTATATCCAGCATGGTGGATTTTTTTGTAGATGGGTTTCCCATGAGGATCAAAGCAAAAGGCTGAGTCAGATTCTTGACTTTAAGCTGTGCCTTGACTGATAGACAGCATTCTAGGACAAAGCTTCGTCCTCGAAAATTTGTCTCTATAGTATCTTTGAGCAGTTTGAATTTTTCCTGTAATCTTACCTTATAATCTTCAATGTCTAGCTTTCGAATGGCCACTTCATCAAGATAATTATCCATCATTTTGGTAAATGCCTCTTGGCATTCTTCTTGCAGTGTTTTTGGTTTGTTATGATACTCTGCACAGAGACAGATATCAGGGTCGTCGCACTCCTGGTGCAATCCTTTCATGCATTTTTTGCAGTTTAGTTTCTGAATAGATGTCATTGTATTTCGTTTCTTACAATTGACAGCTCAACTAGTCTGTCAGTTAACCAAGCTGCGCTTCTTTTCTCATCTTCTTCTATTAGGCCTGCCAGTCGGGCAGCCCTTAGCTTGTCATTATAGTCATGATGATAGTAGATGTGATTTTTAGTTTGTAACCTATCAGCTAGAATAGTTTGGTCTTTGTAAAATAGCATGCAGATCACGCATCTAATAGAATAAACAAGACTCAGAATCGTACCACTCCCAAAGCTGCTGCGTTTTCAATAGTTTGAATAATTTTCTGAAGTGCATCTATTGGGATAGGCTCAGGTTCATTACTGTGGTTACGTTTGATGTGCCATTTTAATGAGTGGAAGCTAGGAAATGTCCTTGATCTTTTCTTTGTAAAAATGCAATAGGGACAGAATAGACGAATGGAATTGTTTATCTGTACTAACTCACAATCCAATAATGATCATCTCCGTCCCAGGAGAGAGAATCTGAAAGGAGAGTCTTGGAGATCCCTTCAGATTCTGTTTTTTATTCATAAATTACCAGCTGCCTTCGAAATTTTTCATCAATCTCTGTTTTGCGATCTCTAATTCCTCTTTTCTTTCAATAAATCTAGACCAATGTGAGATCTCTATACAATCACCACATACCAAGAATTGAAATCCGGTCTTGTAAGTAACCAGAAATTTTGGAGTGTTTCTACAACAACGAAGGATCTGATCATCCATGCTTCCTCAGAACCTCCTTTTCCAGTAACCTGCTAATCACGTCGTTGAAGGAATCTCCTGCCTTTCCAAGATTCTTGATAGCTTGATAATTTATCTCTGAGACTACGATATGTTTTAGACTCTTAGTTGACATTCAACTGCTCCAAAATGTTAACTAGATTAAAAGAACTATTTTTTTAGGGTAGGAAATTTGGGTAGTAAAGATGATTTCGTGATGTGCCCTCGATGTCGCAAACTTGGAAGTTTAAGATTGAAAGACAAACGCTACAATTCTCTTGTAGTGTATCATTATGATAACCAAAAATATCAACATGCTGGAAAAGGCGATAAAACATGCTATATTGGAAGGATTTCTAAACTTTCAAGAGATCCAAAAACAAAAGCTACTGCTATTGAAAGAGCAAAGATAAAGAGCTTAAAGTTTACTGATCAAATATCTCACCTTTTTGAGGAAAACAATACAGATCTTCTTCAAAATACAGTTGAAAAACAAGCGTTTATTGATAATTTAGTAACCTTTGAACAAAGAATTCGAAAACAAAAAAGTGAAAAATTTACTATAGATCAAAATTTGACCTACTTTACTTCAATATTAAACGAATTACGAAGGATTAGAAAAAATTTAGGAAAAAAACGAAAAATCATAGAAAGAAAACTTGAGTGGAACATTCCTTGTATCTATTGTAAGAAGGAAATGAGAATAGGAGCTCTGTTTCGAGGAGTCGATTCAAAAAGAGGAATTAGAATGTATTATGGGAAAAAGCTTGATGATTTATCTTGAATTTTGATTTGCGGCTTGCTGTTTTCTTATTTCAGCTAATTCTTCACGTATGAGGTCTATTGCCTGCCTGTGTCTTTGCACCTCGTCTTTTTGAATTAAGATTTCCTCTTTTTGTTTTTCCAGTTCAGATTTTTCTTTTCGTAGTTTCCTGTTTTCTGCCTTTGTGCGTTCTTCATCAGATATTGTAAGGTTTGGAACAGCATTAAGATACTCTTCGGCCAATTCTAGCACCTGAGTTTTGAAATAGTTTCTATCCAGTCTAACAAGGCCTGTATGGCCCATCATAAACTCTTTTTTGATCAATGAAGCCAGTGGTGAGTCCCTTGACATTGACTCCTTGCAGGTTTTGTTCCAGAATCTTCTAAAGCCGTTCATTACTGGAACTTCGTATCTTTTTTGTCCTTTTGGTAAGGGAGTTCTGATTCCACCGTTTTCTAGAATCCGTTCAACTCGTTTTTTTAAGGCAAACGGACTTGCCATAATAAGTGAAGGACCTTCCTTTTTGAATACAGGATCAGCTGGTTTTGGCTCTCTTCCAACCTCTTTTATCCACTCTGTTCTATAATCTAGAATTGCCTGGTATGCTTCAGGTGTGATAAATGCAGGATAGTTTTCACTTGTGCCTTTGTAGATAATTAGCATCACACAAACAATTTCTGCTGTCTCTTCCTCTGATTCTGTTATTTCGATTTTTAATTCCTCACCTATTTTGTAAATTGGAGTTATGTCCTCCCATGTCAGTCTAAAGCCTCCAAGCCTGATGCCAGAGCTTGCGGCAATTAGAATTATTGCTCTGTCCATGGCGCCACCTGCATGCTTGAGCATTGTCCAAATCTCGTTTCTTTTCCATTCTCGTGTGTTTGTAATGTTATCAAGCTCAGGAAATGTGGCATAGATCCTTTTCCATGCAAAAGGCACACTATTCATTTCAAACAGCTTTTTGACAGGTTTGAAATAGTTTGGAACCGTATCTGGATTGAGATAGTTTTTGTCATTTTTTGGAAGCTTTGTTCTTTCTTTTAGCTTCTTTGATAGTCCGATTAGTAGATCTTGGGTCCAGTCAGGATTAGTTTTTGCGTGTTTTACTAGCTGTGCTGCTCTCTCCTCAACTGTTCCTTTAAGAAACTCTTCTAGTATATCACAAAGAATCCTTCGTAGTGTTCTGACATACTTGGCTTTAGTTTCCTTTGCCCTTATTCCTTCTAGGAACAGCTGGTATGGTGATTCTTGTGAGGTTCGATGAAACTCTTCACGTGTTAGCTTCAATTTTGTGATGATTGGTGTTGGAACCTAATAAAGGACATTATAGTAGCGGGTCTAGAGGGATTTGAACCCTCGACAGCCGGATTAAGAGTCCGGTGCTCTACCTGGCTGAGCCATAGACCCTAAAAATAGCAAATGTTAGAGTCGTTATTAACCTTGAGTAAAAAATGAAATT
>Ga0194121_10006298_pt1 | contig 15941 bp, 18 predicted proteins | sample TA2MahCa50mmetaG_FD_148609 | JGI IMG/M metagenome (GOLD analysis project Ga0194121, IMG submission 148609) | Freshwater microbial communities from Lake Tanganyika, Tanzania - TA2015020 Mahale Deep Cast 50m | ecosystem: Environmental > Aquatic > Freshwater > Lake | place: Tanzania: Lake... | reverse complement strand
TTCCCACAAGCCGAAAGCATCGGCTGCGCACCGGCAGAGCTCAGTTCGCGGATGGCCAATCGGGTGTGACCTACCCAAGCCAAGCCCCCTAGCTGAAGCCATTGACCATGGGCATCAGGGCCACGGTGCTTCAGCGCACCGATGCCGGCGAGACGGCATTCCTCAGGGGGAAGAACAGGGCCCACTGCACCAAGAATGCCGCACATGTAGAAAGGAGGCTACTCTTCCGAGGCGAAGTCGGACGCCTTTCATTTTGAAGGCCCGGCGCGTGCGGCTGTGTTACTAATCCCGATGCGAACATGAACGTTCTCGGCTTAGCGTACTACGGATCGTGGGCAGCGACGACTCGTGTCCGTCTCGGCCAGTTTCGGCTGCCCCTTCGAAAGTTGGGAGTCAACCTCGAGGTTCGGTCGCTGTTGGGTGACTGGTATCAGGATCGGCGTAACACTCGATCATCCGCCCGCGCGCTTGCATCATCTCGGTTGATCGGCGCAGTGATTCGGCGCGCGTTGGATGGCCTTGAAGCGAGGCGTTTCGACAAGGTCATGCTGACCCGCGAACTCTTGCCGTTCATACCGGCTCCCCTAGAGCGTGCGTTGCTTGGGAGTCCATTCGTCTACGACCTCGACGATGCCAGTTTTTTACTGTACCGACATAAAGGCCCGACCCCTCGACTTCCCTTCATGGCGCACAAGATCGACGGGTTGATTCAGCGGGCGGAAGCTGTGGTGGCCGGCAGTGAGTACTTGGCTAACTACACAAGGGGCCTGAATTGCGCAACGACGGTCATTCCATCAGTTGTTGACACCGAGCGATATCGCGTAGCCCCACGGGTGAACAAGGATCATGTCGTGATCGGCTGGATCGGATCGCCAGCCACTGAGCACTATCTCGCTGCTCTCGCTGCGCCGCTTGCGCGCCTTGCGCGTCAAGCCAAAATCCGACTCCGTATCGTTGGCGGCCGGGCACCAGTGATTCCAGGCGTCGTCGCGGAGGAAGTAATGTGGTCGGAGCAGGATGAGGTTGCGCTCATTCAGTCCTTTGATGTCGGCGTTATGCCGCTGACCGATGATCCCTGGTCGCGGGGGAAGTGCGCCTTTAAGCTCATTCAATGTATGGCGTGCGGAGTGCCGGTGGTTGCCTCGCCAGTCGGAGCGAACAACGAGGTAGTCACCGCTCGATGCGGTTTTCTTGCCGATGGCGACTCGGATTGGCTCGACGCGCTCTCGCGCCTCGTGACGGATGAACCCCTAAGACGCTCGATGGGGCGGGCTGGTCGGGAGCGGGTAGAGCAGTACTACTCCCTCGCGTCGGCTACCCCTAGACTTGCGAAAGTGTTGAACGGCAGCACCGCCGGTCGATAGCCGAGTGGGCCTATCGAGGAGTCGACTGCGATAGAGACGTTGCCTGGCCGACCTGCGTGTGATTAGAGGCTTTCGTTCGAGGCTGGATCCGGTAGTTTTCAATGGATATCACTGCTACGGAAACTCTGGTTTCAAATGTGGAGGTAGGGGAGAGGCGCAATGAATCAACCAGTTGTTGTTCGGAGCCTTTGCCGGGATTGCGTAAGCGAGTTCAGAAACAAGGTCATGTCCGAGTTTTTGATAGCTGCAGTGAGGTGAAGATGGGTAGTGACGTAAAGGTCTGCGGCAATCCGGCTCGGAAGATTGGCAACGCTACGTGATCGAGCGATCGAGTAACGCCCGCTTTTCTACGTTCATGTTGGTGCTGATCACCTTGGTCGTGCCAAGCTGTTACGTCCCCATCCTGGAAGTGGGTGGCGGTGGCTGGGTGCTTCGTTCATTCGATTTGGTGATTCTTGCGTTGCCCTTCCTCTTCCTCACCGCGCCGACAGGCTGGTGGGAACCGGGCCGCTCTCTCACCATGTTTTCTTGGATGGGAGCCTTTGCTGCGTTGGTCGCGCTTTCGACCGGAGCCTTGTTTCTGGTGCATCGCCTGGACCCAGCGGAAGCTGGCAGGATCTTGCGAGCTGTTTTCCGCCTCTATGAGACATTCGTGCTGGCCGCAGTGGCTATCAATTGCTTGCGACACATGACGGTGTGCCGTGGGGTCGATGTCATACTTTTGGCTTGTGCTGTCCTGCCCGCGTCCAGCATCTATATCGACCTGACCACAGGTAGCGATTTAACGCGGATCGGTGGCTACGCAGTTTCGGGTAACGCCGAAACCGGCATCGAAGGGAGTTACTCCGCACAGGCGAACTTCAATGAATTGGGCGCACTTTGCGGGACATTGAGCGTCGCGGCTGGGGGACTTTTGGGGGGGGCGAAATCATGGCGGCGGCGGGTTTTCTATCTCGTAGCTGTGCTGCTATTCACCGCTGGGACGGTCCTGACCGCCAGCCGAAGTGGGTTAATAGCAGAGGCAGTTGGGCTCTCCTTTGTGGCGCTGTTTCTCCGTGGGCAACTAGTGCTGAGATTACTTCTCATGGGAGCGCCAATCTTGCTGATAGCGGTGAATCCGCACTTCGTCGACATCATCTTCGATCGAATAGGCGGGACTTTTCTTGAGGGTTCACATCCGTACCTAAGCGCATCCGTGCGACTCGATTCAATGTCGAGCGCATGGCGTGTGTTTGAAGAAAATCCGGTTCTCGGCGTAGGGTACGCGGCCTTCCGGCTCTTTAGCGTCGAAGGTTTCATCACGCCGGAGTGCTACTACCTTGAAATACTCGCGGACTTAGGGATCTGCGGTGCCGTAGCTTTTTGCGGCATGACATTACACCCCATTCGGATGGGCTTGCGGCATGGTGGCGCAGCGCGAGAGACCTATCTAACAGCCGGGTTGGCGCCGGTCATCACGATCCTCGTCAGCAATGTTTCGGGTAACAATCTCTTCGATCCGAGCCTTATGATGGTGTTCTTGATCTTTCTAGCGTTCGCATATGCCCAACAATGGTCAGAGATGCCGCAACAGAGAGTCGGCATTCGGTGCGATGCGCCTCGGCATCCATCGGGGGTAAATACCGAGTCGCCTGTTTCTACAAGAACATGAAAGTTGCCCTTGTGCTTGCATCCTCTGCTCGAGCTGGGGCGGAGCTCTTCGTAGTTAGTTTAGCTAAGGCCTTGCGGGTGGACGGTGAAGACGTGACGGTTATCCTTCTGCAGAAGGGCGACGTGGCTTGTTTGTTGGAAGAGGCAGGGGTGCGCGTCATCCAGCTCCACATGCGATCCCAGCGCTCACTGGGAGTCTTGTTGTCGCTCGCGCGACATCTGACGCTGGAGGACTTTGACATTATTCATGCCCACGGGGCACGAGCGGCAGCATGTGCAAGCTTAGCCGCGCTTTTCAGTCCTCGGTCCGTTCGAATTGCTACCGTGCATCAACTAGTTGACGCAACCGCTTCAGGCGGAAAGTGTCGACTCGAAAACGTTTTGTATCGCGGACTATATCAAAGGGTCATTTGCGTGAGCAGGGCTTGCTGTGACGATGTTGTACTCCGCCGGCAGGTGCATCAGAAAAAGGTTTGTTTGATTCACAATGGAGTTGAGATCATCCCTCAGCGGTACCGGCTTCGATCGGGACGAGTGATTGGAGCCTTGGGGCGTCTCTCGCCAGCGAAGGGCTTTGATCGACTAGTTCAGGCGTTTCATCTCTTGGCGCAAACCGATTCTCAGTGCCGGCTGGTATTGGGTGGGGAGGGACCCGAGCGTGCGAGATTGGAATCCTTGGCGGCGGCTGGCTGTGGTCATGCGCGGATAGAGTTCGCGGGACTGGTGACTGACACTACCAAGTTCTTCGAGGGAATCGACATTCTGACGATCCCCTCGCGTACCGAATCATTCGGTTTAGTGGCGGTGGAGGCGATGGCGCAAGGCGTGCCGATTCTCGCCACGGACGTGGGCGGGCTTCGCGAGGTTCTGGAGCAGGGGAGATTTGGGAACTTAGTCCGCGATGACAGCGCTCTAGCGTTCGCGGAAGCTCTTCGCGAACTCTTGGGTAATGGCGAGCGACGCGCCCAGCTCGCAGAAACGGGCCCTGTGCGGGCCCAGGAATATTCGATTCAACGCTGCGCCTTGCGGCATCGCTCGGCCTACCGCAGCTTGAAGATGGGTAATCGGCTATTGCCTGCACCTCGAGAGATAAACCCCCCGTTGTAAGAACCGAGACCGGATCCGGACGGATCCGCTCTCATCGTAATCCCCTCGCCAAAGTTGTTGATTGGTAGATGCCCCTCGCGTGCGCATTGAGCCGGAGCGGATGCGGCGCCGCGCGCTTCGCCACAAAGGTTGCCGGTATCACCTCGCCCCGCGCTCGCGGGATTCGCCGGTAGTTGTAGAAGGGCCGCCATCGGTCGATCAGATGCCGCGCCTCGACCAACGTGTCGAGGATCGCAGACGACAGGAGCTCGTTACGCAGTCGGCCGTTGAAGCTCGCTACGATGCCGGTTTGCCACGGTGACCCCGGGTCGATGTGGAGCGCGCCGGTGCCGATCTCCTCGCCCCACATGCGTCGGTACACCTCGATCGCCAGGCACTCCCGCGTGTACTCGCCGAGCACCACCAGCATGCGGAAGGGGCGGCCGTCGACCGTCCGGCCTGCACGAAGTCCATGCCCCTCAGCTCGTTCTCGATCTTCGCGCGATGACGCACGATGCCGTTCTTGCTCGTGCCGACACGCCATCGTTTAACACGCTTCTGCGGCTCAAGCAGACCTTGCTGCCGCCACAGTCGCTTCATCAGCCGCGCGCCGACCGACCAGCGCTCCTTCCGCAGCAAATCCATGATCTAGCGCCGGCCACGGCCTGGGTTCGCAACGGCCAGTTCCCGCACCCTGGCGACCAGCCTGTCCCGCTACGGGTTCGGTGCCGCCGGGGTCAGAATTCCCCCTTGGCAATCTCCTTCAATATCCGGATGTCAAGTTGTGGTGCGTTGCACAGTTTCCTTAGACACCCGTCTGGGACTCAAGGGCACAATGCACGAAACCATGAAGAAGCCACGACACAAGACGCCTTCGGCGGCGAAGCGAGCGCGGAGCGCGAGCGGAGCCTTCGAAAGCGACCGCCAGGACAACGGACGCTGGTCCAGCCGCCGCAAGACCGAGGTCGTCCTGCGGCTGTTCCGCGGAGAGACGCTCGACGCGCTCAGCCGCGAGCTCGGCGTCAGCCCCGGCAAGCCCGCCCAAGCTTGAAACCTCGCGGCGTGACTAGGCGCTCGCCGGCATGCAGGCCGGGCTCCAGTCGCACGAGCCCGACCACCGCGACGGCTTCATCTTCGACCTCAAGGCCAAGGTCGGCGGCCAGGCCATGCAGATCGAGCTCCTCGAGAAGAAGATCGAGATACTGCAGGACGGACTCCGCCCTCTGCCGCGAAGGCCGCCGCTTTGAGCCAGGCGATGGATCATCGGGCGGATCGGCTACCGAACGCCCGCAGCGCACCGACGCCTCGCCATGGGGGAGGCCGCGTGACTACCAACTTCAACCTGTCTCAGAAACTGGATGCGGTACATCAGGACGGTGACGCTTCGTGTTCCTATGCAACAAGCGAAAAATCCCCTCGGCCCCTTGGGCCGCGAGAGTCATTCACAGAGGGTGGACGTGTTCAGCGAACTCCTGTCAAGCCAGCCCAAAAAGTGCTGGACCAGACAATGGCAGGCAGGTCACATCAAACAGTTTCGTGAGACTTCTTTGGACCGGCGCGGCTGATGGCCTCACAACTGCTCGAGCCCCATACATTTGCGTCAGTCGCTCTAGCGGCATGCAGTGCATCACCGTAGGTCGCCTCGCCTTTGAATCGAGCTCTTAATCGCATCATGGTAGAGTAGAATTGAAAAAGCAGTTGCTGTTCGCGGACGCAACGTCTCAATCGTCCGTAGATCACGGACTTGCCCTTCGAGAATGGTGCCTTCTGACTTTCATCGAAAAGAAGAGAGCGCGTTGGTTCCGGGAGGGTTTTCACGACAGCCCGCCAGACACCCAACTCGGCTGCGATATCTCGCTTTGTCCCTAACTCGACCGCTCGCTGGAACTCGTACAGATTGGCCAGCAGTAGCCGCCCCAGCGGAACATCGTCCTTTGGGAATCGACTGGGCGCGAGGTCTCGAGCGAAGAGATAGTCGACGATCAAGGAGTTGGTAGTGCTGGGTATTGGAACGGGGGATCGCTGGACCCAATCTGTTTGGCCCACGGATTCGACGTAACGGCTCATTCCGTGAACAAGCACATCCTGCCCATTACTTCTGTTCCCGTGACTCAAGGACAAAGGACGATCAACGTAGAAATGTTCCTTACAGTAAGCAAGCAAGAGAAAGGCCGAGGTGTAGTCAGGGGAGAGCGGAAAAAATAAACGGCCATGCTTCTGGCGAATGATCTCGGCTACGGAGCGCGGAAAGCACGCGCAGAGCGTGCGGGGCAAGTCGTTGTGCCAAAGGGGCTTCTCGCCTAGGTTGCGCAGTGAAGCAAACTCTTCCAAACACGCTCGGGTGGGACGCCGCAAAATTCTGTTCGAATACGGGGCCTTGGACAAAGTTCCCGCCGGTAGAAAACAAGAGTAGGCGTTCCATGAAACCACGGTTTCGTTCGACCCGTTTCTAGTGATGGTTTTGAGGAACTTCGATGCGCTCGGGCGCAACACGAAGCGATCGGTCAAGATGGTGATGTACTCACCAGTAGCATGTTGAATGGCCCAGTCCCAGTGATCGGGCATGCCCAAAGTTTCTGGTGGACAAACGTATCGGACTGGCACATCGGTACGTAAGCGGGAGATTGTGCTCCGATTTTCTGCCCTACAGAGTTCGTTCGATGAATTGTCAGAAACAATCAGCTCGAGATCTAAGTCCACTTGCGCGCAAACGGAAGCTGCTGCAAGTCTCAGGTGCGCGGGCCGATCTCTTGTGGGAACTATCACAGTCAAATGTGGCAAACCAACCTCCCGTGCTGATTCATTCGTCAGAGGCTACGTACCTGTCTTCTCTCTGCTATCACAAATGCATGAAGCCAGCTGGATTGAACAATGTCGCTTGTGTACCGCCTGCAGTTTCTGAGACAGATTGAAGATGGTAGTCGCGCGGCCTCCCCCATGGCGAGGCGTCGGTGCGCTGCGAGCGTTCGGTAGCCGATCCGCCCGATGATCCATCGCCTGGCTCAAAGCGGCGGCCTTCGCGGCAGAGGGCGGAGTCCGTCCTGCAGTATCTCGATCTTCTTCTCGAGGAGCTCGATCTGCATGGCCTGGTCGCCGACCTTGGCCTTGAGGTCGAAGATGAAGCCGTCGCGGTGGTCGGGCTCGCGCAACTGGAGTCCGACCTGCATGCCGGCGAGCGCCTCGTCACACCGCGAGGTTTCAAGCTTGGGCGAGCTTGTCGGGGGCGACGCCGAGCTCCCGGCTGAGGGCGTCGAGCGTGTCTCTGCGGAAAAGCCGCAGGACGACCTCGATCCTCGGGCGGCTGGACCAGCGTCCGCGGTCGGAGGGATAGTCCTAGCGCAGGCCTTCGTCGGTTCCGCTCGCGCTCCGCGCTCGCTTCGCCGCCGAAGGCGTCTTGTGTCGTGGCTTCTTCATGGTTTCGTGCATGGTGCCCTCAAGTCCCAGATGGGTGTCTCAGGAAACTGTGCGGCGCACCATTACAGTAAATGCGCTCAAACGGATTTGCTGAACAGAAGTCTGGCCCTGACAAACCATCGTCTGCTGATGCGACGGGTCTCCGGCGCCGCAGCCGTCGAAACGCCGAGCGATACGACGAGCGTCGCAGCAAGCATGAGGATGAGCTCGACACGGCTTGAGTTCGTCCGCAGGAGAGAGCTGCTCAGGTACGTGGCAGAGAGGGCTGCTCCGAGCGGTACGCCAACGTCCTTGAGGTACCAAGCCCACAGGTCCGAGCGGAGGATTCGTCGATGCATGAATTGCACATTGAATACCAGATATCCCGCATTCAGCAGCACCCATATCCAAGCCGCGCCGGGCATCCCGTGGGTCGGTACGACTACTAACAGAGCCGGTACGAGAAGCACGACAGCGATCGTGTTAGTGGCGATCACAAGAGAAGTCCACCCGTGGGCGAACTGCAGTTGGTAGGGGATCCACATCAGGCAATTCATGAGAGTGCCAAGCCCCAAGACCGACAGCGTTGGCGCTACTTGCTTCGCGAGTTCCGTATCTCCTGTCCAAGCCGTCAGGATTGGTTGAGTCATCAAGATAAGTACTGCAGCCACGGATCCAACCATCACGCTCACTACCTGGGACGATTGGTGGTAGGCCGCGCGAAGTCCGTCGACATCACCCAATGCGACGAACTGGTTGAATCTTGGATAGTAGGCTGCCGAAACAGGCAACACAAAGAGCGATAGAGATCCAGCGGCGGCGCCGGCAAGCGCGTAGTAGCCGAAGAGGTCCAGAGGCAGCAATCGTGATAGGAGAATCTTGTCGACCTGGGTGAGCAGGAGCGCGAGCAGCGTGATCACGAACAGGCCCGTCGCAAAGCGCCAGACTGACCGAAGGCAAGTGATGCTGAATCTTGGAGCGGCCGGCGGAGACGGCAAGTAGTGGTAAACCAGCATGGCCGAGAGGCCAAGCCCGACGACGGCACAGATTGATTGCCAGATGAAAAAAGCCATGGCCGTCGGAGCAACCCACTCGAGGATGGCGATGGCGCCAACACCTTTCATAGTCGCGACGGTGCTAGAAACGGCGTTTTGGGCCACTTGCCTTTGCAGGCCGGCAAGTGTGCTCGAGTAGAGGCTCTCGACGAACTGCGCAGACGTTGCCAATCCCATCAAGGCGAGTGACCACGATACGGATTGGTGTGGAAGTGTCCGTGTGTCAATCCATTCCGAAGCCAGCCACCCCGACGCCACCCAGTTCATCGATGCAAAGAGCAGTGCGAGGGCCCCGCTGGTGAACTCGCAACTACGCAGGAGATCCCAGATGTACTGCTCGCCAGATGCGCCGGCCGTGAATCGGGCCATTTCACGTACCAATGCTGGCCTCATGCCCAAGTCGAAGAGCCCGAGCGAAGCCTGAAGGATCGCAAAGACCCCTATCAACCCATACGACTCAATTCCGAGATACTGAATGTAAATCGGGACGAACGCCAAGGCCATAAGGGCCCTCCATCCTTGGCCCGCAAAGTTGGCGAGCATGTTTCGATGGAGTGTCGACACTGTTGTTCCGGAGGCGGGATGTCCGATGTGGCCTTTCAGCCTACCCGTTGGTTGATGCCCGGGTGCTGCTGCGCTGAGATGAGCAAAGCGCCTGTGAGCCTAGGACCCGAAATGTCGCCGTGCCAATGTCGCTGGTACCGATGCAAGGACATCCATTTCGAAAACCAAGCAGGCTACCGCTCACGCTCAGTGCATTCGGCGCAGATACCCGTCAGGCGCCACGGTCAACTGCAGCTTGTCAGGAATCGATCGATCACAAACTCCGGATGCGACTTGAGCCACTGCCAGACGGCCGTCTTCGGATTGTTCCCGGGGCCCCAAGGACGATCGGGAAACAGGGCCTTCGGTAGGTCCTCGACAACCGTGTCAAAGACAACGCAGTAACTACCCGGCGTTACGAGCGGTGCATACGCATCGAGTTCTGCAAGCACATGGTCGTGGGTGTGATTGCTGTCGAGACAAACGAGAACACGTTTGAAACCAGCCGCCATCGCGTGGATCTGCGCCACGATTCCGGGATCGATGCTCGACCCCTGCACCATGCAGATACGCGATGCCAACGGGTGCGCCTCGATAGCTGCGCGGTTCTGATCACGGATATCGATGTCGATCCCGATGACGCTTCGCGCGGAGTTGCGCGGGTCGATCGTCGTTCCTGACTCGATCGCATCGCACACATCGAGAAGCGCGAGCATCGACGCACTCAAGATGAGCGAGCCCCCGTGCGCGATCCCGGTCTCGATGATGAGGTCGGGGCGGATGCTCCAAACAAGCTCCTGCATCGCGACGACGTCCTGTGGAAACTGGATGATCGGCCTGCCGAGCCAATCGAAGTGATACGAGTACCGGTGACGGCAGAGCTCCACTAGCAGGTCGTTCGATCTGCTCCGAAGTCCGCGGTCCTGCGCCATTCCGATGATGCTGTCCGACTCGATCATTGAGTCCTCCTGAGAATCCTCGCGGGATTGCCGACCACAACCGCACCCGGGGGCACGTCCCGGGTTACGTTCGCTGCCGATCCGATGACTGCGCCTCTACCGATCCGGGTCCGCGGGAGCACCGTGGCGCCTGCTCCGATCATCGCATCCTGCTCGACGAAAACGAGGCCGCAGAGCGTGGCGCCGGGGCAAACATGCACGCCATCTTCAAGTTCGCACTCGTGGTCCACGACCGCACCGTTGTTCACGATGACCGCATCGCCGATCCGAGCCCCGGCGGCGACAACTGCGTTGGCAAGCACGTGCGATCCCCTGCCCACCGCACTTGCGCCCGACACGCAGGCCCGCTCGTGAATGATCGGCGGGAGGTCGAAACCCAGCCTACGAAGAAGTCCGAGGATCGAGCGACGATCTGCTCCGCGGGCTCCCCCGATCGCCACGGACGCCGAGTCAGGGACAAGCAGCGGACCCGACTCGAGCCAGCGGCGTAACCCAGTTTCCCCATGAAGGAGCAACGAGTTCGGGACGCACGCCGTCGCGTTCGCGTCGTTGTCGACCAGCACATCGATGCTTCCACCTTCGCGCGTGATCACATCGGCGAGCACCCTGCCGTGGCCGCTGCTTCCCCAGATCAGGAACCGGCGTGCATCAGCCATCGACGACACCTCGGATGACACGCACGACCCTCTCAATGTCATCCTCTATCATGTCGTGGAAGCTGGGCAAGTTGATAGCGCGCTGCGGAATGTCCCATGCGTTGCGATTGCAAGTCCTCGGGGTGAACATCGGAAGCCCTGAAAGTGGCCAGAAGAAGACGCGTGCATCGATGTTCTGTGCTGCAAAGGCGGCCTGCAGCATCTCGCGCGTCACGCCAAGCCGCGGCGAGAACACCGCGGTCGGCATCCACGCGCCGTTCACGGCGTGCTCCGGCTCGGGATTCAGGCTGACGCCGTCAAGCCCAGACAGGCGCCTCCGATACTCCGAGAGGATTGCGCGCTTGCGCGAGATCAGCGATTCGATCCGCTCCAACTGCGCGCAGCCGATTGCGGCCTGGATGTTCGACATCTTGTACTTGAATCCAACCTCGTCAGGCCAGAACTGTCGCCGCTGACCGCGCGCGCGGCCATGGTTGCTCAGCGTGAGCACGCGCTCGAAGAGTTCGTCGTCGCCTGTGACGAACATGCCCCCCTCGCCGGTCGTCAGCGTCTTCGTGCCGTGGAATGAGAATGCGCCGAACCGACCCATCGACCCCGCCCGGCGACCTCGGTGCATGGAGCCTATCGCCTCCGCCGCATCCTCGATCACTGGAATGCCGTGCCGCGCCCCGATCTCGAGCAGCCGGTCCATGTCGCACAGGTTGCCATAGAGGTGCACTGCGATGATCGCCTTTGTGCGTGGCGTGATCGCACGCTCGACGAGCCCGGGGTCAAGGCACCAGGAGTCCTCAAGAATGTCGACAAACACCGGTGTCGCACCGAGATGCACGATCGGAGCAGCCGAGGCGATCCAGTTCGTATCTGCGAGGATCACCTCGTCGCCCACCCCGATCCCGAGCGCCGCCATACCGATGTGGAGCGCCCCCGTGCAGCTGCTCGTCGCGATTGCATGGCGTGCGCCCAGATGGCGTGCGAAGCCCTGCTCGAACCGAACGATGTACTCGTAGCAGCGGTCGCCCCAGCCGTTCGCCGCCGCATCCGTGGCGTACCCGATCTCGAGAGCCGTGATCGACGGCTTTGTGTAGGCAATTCGCTCTTTCACGAGACGGCAAGCTCCGGGATTGCCGAGACGAGACGCGTGCCGCGGGCGAGGATGGCTGCGAGTTCGCCGCGGATCTCCGCGATCAGGTTCCACGGAAGCACGAGCAGATCGTCGGGCCGCTCCTCCACCAAGCGTTCTGGCCCCACGATCGGGATCCTGCTTCCGGGCATGAACTTTCCCTGCTTCGCTGGATTCCGATCGACCACGTAGCGCAAGAGATCGGGCCGCACGCCAGCAAAGTTCAGGAGCGTGTTTCCCTTGGCGGCCGCACCATACGCGGCGACCATTCGGCCGTCGCGCTTCGCCTCGATGAGGTAGGTGACGAGGTCGTCACGGATCCGTTCGGCTTTCGCCTGGAACCCGGCATACGGCGCAGCGGACGTAAGCCCCGCTCCGCGCTCGCGCGCGAGCAGCGCATCGACCGATCCGTCGGCGCCGCGCGCGCGAGTATCTGCGCGTTGTGCCAAGACCCTCAGGCTTCCGCCATGCGTCGGGAGCTCCTCGACCGCGAAGGGCTCGAGGCCGGCCGCGCGCATGATGCGGTCGACCGCGAGCATCGAGAGGTACGAGAAGTGCTCGTGGTAGATCGTGTCGAACTGGAGCCCGTCGAGGAGCCGCAGGAGATGTGGGAACTCAAAGGTCGCGACGCCTGCGGGCTTGAGGATCGCCGTGAAGCCGCGCAGGAAGTCGTTGATATCTGGTACATGCGCAAGCACGTTGTTGGCGGCCGTCAGGTCCGCCGCGCGCCCCTCGGATGCGAGCCTCCTTCCGAGCGCCTCGCCGAAGAACTCCTCGACCACATCGAGCCCCTTGGCGCGAGCGGCCGCCGCAGTGCTCGCGGTCGGCTCGATGCCGAGGCACGGGATCCCGCGCGCCTTTGCGTGCTGGAGGAGGTAGCCGTCGTTCGACGCGACCTCGACGACCATGCTCGACCCGCCGAGCGAAAGCCGCGCGGTCATGGTGTCGATATAGCGCCGCGCGTGCTCGACCCAAGTGCTCGAGAAGCTGCTGAAATACGCGTACTCGCCGTCGAAGAGCTCGTGCGCGTCGGCGAAGTCCTGCGTCTGGACGAGCCAGCACCGCTCGCAGACGAGCACACGCAGCGGGTACCAGCGCTCAGGCTTCTCAAGGCCATCTCGTGACAGGTAGGCGTTCGACGGCGGAGCCGATCCGAGGTCAATCAGCGTGAGCGCAAGCGGGGCGCCGCAGTGCCTGCACTTCATATCCGCACTCCCCGGAATGCATCGTTGATGCGTGGGTGTGAACTATCGCGCTGCGAGCGGATGGTCACGGGCTCTGGCCAATCAATGGACAAGCGGGAATCCAGCGCGTCTAGCCCCATCTCTGCGGCGGCAGAGTACGCGGCGGAGTGGAAGTAAAGCATCGTGCAGTCGTCGGACAGCGTTTGGAACCCGTGAGCGAAGCCGCGCGGAATCAGGAACGATCGGTGTCCCTCCCCGTCGAGGATCTCGGCGTGCCACTGCAGGAAGGTCGGAGAACCTTCCCGCAGATCGACGGCGACGTCCCACACTCGGCCACGCAGGCAGGTGACGATCTTGTCCTCGGCGTGCGGCGGGACCTGCAGGTGCATCCCACGCACGGTACCTCGTGTGCTGGTCCGGGTCAGATTCGACTGGATGATCGAGGCACCGTCGAGGTGCGGGGCGAGCTCCTGCGAGCAGAACATGCGCTCGAGCTGCCCCCGCGAATCGCCGAGCGACCGTCGCTCGAGCACCATGAGCCCCTTGAGGGGGGTGCTCAGAACCTCGAATCTCTCACTCATCGTGCCGATCCCAGAGAGCACATGCTGTCCGGGAACACGCTCGCATGCTCGCGAATCTGTCCGATCGAGAAGGCGCGCATGTCTGCGCCGGCTCGCCAGGCGCGGTGCCAGTCGAGTGTCCGGCTGACCGCCTCGGCCGCGTCCCAGCGCGGTCGCCAGCCAAGCTTCGCCATTGCCTTGGCGCTGTCAAGTGAAAGCAGCACCGCCTCATGCAGTTGGAGTGCGGGATCGACGCGCCATCTGCTGCCGGGCATCCCGGCGCACAGTTGCTCGGTCATCCATTGCACAGAACGGATATCGGCCGAATCGGGGCCGAAATTCCATCCTTCAGCGAATCGTTCACCCTGACCGGACAGCAGGCGCTCCGAGAGAACGAGGTATCCCGTGAGGGGCTCGAGAACATGCTGCCAAGGGCGGGTCGAGGCGGGAGAACGCAGAACCAGTTCCTGTCCCGCATCGATGGCACGAAGGAAGTCCGGTACCAAGCGATCCTCGGCCCAGTCACCGCCACCGATCACGTTGCCAGCGCGAGCAGACGCAACGTGAACGCCCCGACCCCCCAAGAACGAGCGACGCCAAGCTGCCGTCAGGAGTTCTGCGCATCCCTTGCTGGCAGAGTAGGGATCGAATCCACCCATCGCTTCGTGTTCGCAGTAGGGCTCGGCCCGCTCGCGGTTTTCATAGCACTTATCGCTGGTGACGTTCACGACGGCACGGACTTCCGCAACTTCCGATGCTGCTTGCAACACATGTGCGGTGCCCAGCACGTTCGTGGCGACCGTCTCCAAAGGCTCTCGGTAAGAGCGACGAACCAACGGCTGCGCTGCCAAATGTAGGACGAGAGATGGCTTTGCTTCGCGCATGGCGGCTCTCAGGCGATCGACGTCTCGAACGTCGGCGATCACGTGCGACGAGAGACGTCGCGACACGGCCGCAACCTCGAAGAAACTGGGTGAGGTCGGAGGGGCCAGGGCGTATCCATGCACCTCTGCGCCAAGCTCAGCGAGCATGAGCGCCAACCATCCACCCTTGAAGCCTGTGTGGCCGGTCAGGAACACCCTTGCACCGCTGAGCGCAACCGCCTGCATCACCAGACCTTCCAGGGTGCATGGCCGCCCGACCAGAGATCCTCGAGTTGGTTCTTGTCGCGCAAGGTGTCCATCGGCTGCCAGAAGCCGTGATGCTCGAACGCCTCCAGCTGTCCGGTGCGCGCGAGCTCGGTGAGTGGGTGCGCCTCCCAGCTGGTCATGTCGCCGTCGATCAGGTCGATCACCTTTGGAGAAAGTACGAAGAATCCTCCATTGATGAGGCCTCCGTCACCACGTGGCTTTTCCACGAACCCTCGAACACTGGTCCCCTCCATCTGGAGCGCTCCGTAGCGGCCGGGCGGCTGGACCGCGAGCACCGTCGCCAACTTTCCGTGGCGTCGGTGGAATGCGAGCTCTTCCGTCAGATCGACGTTGGAAACCCCGTCGCCGTAGGTGAAGAAGAACTCGTCCTGATCGCGAACGTAGTCGGCGACTCGGCGCAGGCGACCGCCTGTGAGGGTCGACTCCCCGGTATCGACTAGGGTGACCCTCCAAGGCTCGCTCTTGCGGTGATGCACCTGCATCTCGTTCTTGGACAGGTCAATGGTCACGTCCGACATGTGTAGGAAGTAGTTCGCGAAGTACTCCTTGATCATGTAGCCGCGGTACCCGCAGCAGATCACGAAGTCGTTGACACCGTGGTGCGAGTACAGCTTCAGGATGTGCCACAGAATCGGGCGCCCCCCGATCTCGATCATGGGTTTCGGCCGCAGCGTGGTCTCTTCGCTGATGCGCGTACCCAAGCCACCTGCAAGAATGACGGCTTTCATCGCTCGGATCGTAGTGCAAGCCGAGCGCCGGCGATTCGATGGGGCGCATCGGACACTCGGGCACCTATCCGTCGAGCAGGGGTATAGTCCGTCGCCATGGGTCTCCTTCTCACCGGCGGTGCCGGGTTCATCGGCAGCAACTTTGTTTGGGACTGGTTCGAGACCGGCGGTGGGCCGCTGGTGAACCTGGACAAGGTGACCTATGCCGGCAACCCGCGGAACCTTGAGGGGCTTGCCCCGGGCGCACAGCACACCTTCGTGCAGGGTGACATTGCCGATCGGGACCTGGTGGCCGAACTCCTGGAGCGGCACCAGATCTCAGCCATCGTCAATTTCGCCGCCGAAAGCCATGTGGACCGCTCGATCCACGGCCCCGAGGACTTCATCCAAACCAACATCGTCGGCACGTTCCGGCTTCTGGAGTGCGTACGCGCCTACTGGAGCGGGCTGCCTGCGGGTCGCAAGGAGGCCTTCCGGTTCCTGCACGTGAGC
>Ga0194121_10006294_pt1 | contig 15947 bp, 14 predicted proteins | sample TA2MahCa50mmetaG_FD_148609 | JGI IMG/M metagenome (GOLD analysis project Ga0194121, IMG submission 148609) | Freshwater microbial communities from Lake Tanganyika, Tanzania - TA2015020 Mahale Deep Cast 50m | ecosystem: Environmental > Aquatic > Freshwater > Lake | place: Tanzania: Lake... | reverse complement strand
AGGTGCGCGTCGAGCAGCACGGCCGTGTCAACGGCCGCCTGCGGCGCCACCGGTTGCAGCATCGGCGTGTGCGCGACGAGCCCGTCGGTGCCGGCGACGGCGCCGGCCACACCGGCAGCCATGCCCTTCAACAGGGCGCGACGCTCGAACGACCGGCCGTCCTTGCGGTGGTCCATGGCGACGCGCCACTCTAACACGGTCCGTGGCTCGCATTTCGCGCGCTCGCCAGGCGGCGTCGCGTGTATCATCGGCACGCCGGAGGCAGCGTGGCCCAGAAAACCAATGCGTCGTACGACGTCATCGTCGTTGGCTCGGGCGCGTCCGGAGGCTGGGCCGCCAAGCGGCTGGCCGAAGCCGGCGTCAACGTCGCGCTCGTAGAAGCCGGCCGCGCCCACACCTCCGCCGACTTCCGCGAGCATCGCCGCGCCTTCCAACTGCCGTACCACAACCTGGCGCGCGATCTGCTGCGGCGCACGCGACCGAGGCAGACGGAGTGCTACGCCTGCACGGAGCACAACGCCGACTGGTTCGCCAACGACCTCGAGGAGCCCTACACCACGCCGACCGACAAGCCGTTCAGCTGGCAGGGCCGCATGCGGATTGTGGGCGGCCGCACCAACGTGTGGGCGAGGCAAAGCTACCGGTTCAGCGAGCAGGATTTGAAAGGGCGCTCGTTCGACGGCGAGGGCGCCGACTGGCCCATCTCCTACGCCGACCTCGCCCCCTAGTACGACATCGTCGAGCGCTACGCCGGGATCAGCGGCCGGGCGGAGAACGTGCCGGAGCTACCCGACGGCGCCTTCCTGCCGCCAATGGCCATGACCTGCGCCGAGACGCAGCTCAGCCGGCGGGTGAAAAGCGCGCTCGGCCGCACCATCACCATCGGGCGCACCGCCAACCTGACGGTGCCGCTGAACGGCCGGAGCGCCTGTCACTATTGCGGCCCGTGCGAGCGCGGCTGCGTGACGCGCTCGTATTTCAATGCCGCCTTCACCACCGTCGCAGACGCCATGGCCACCGGCCGCTGCACGTTGTTGACCAACGCGATGGTGTCTCAGGTGATGATGGACGCCAATCATCGCCGGGCCGTCGGCATCCGCTACGTCGACAGGCTGTCGCGGCAGACCTACGAGTTGCGGGCGCGGGCGGTGGTGCTGTGCGCGCAGTCGCTGGAGTCGGTGCGCATCCTGCTCAACTCCCGCACGCCTCAGCAACCCACGGGCCTTGCCAACTCGAGCGGCGCGCTCGGCCGCTACCTGATGGATCACTTGTGGGTGGCCGGCGGCGCCGAGGGCGAGTTCCCGGAATTCCCGGACCGCCACCACTTCAACCGGCCAAGCCGTCCGAACGGCATCTATGCGATTCGCCTTCGCAACACGGCCGGCGGACCGCGCAGCAAGGAGTTCGTCCGTGGCTACGGCTTTCAGGGCGGGGAACGCGGCGGCTTCAACCTCACCGCGCCGGGATTCGGCGCGGACTGGAAGAAGTCGTTACAGGATCGTCCCGCCGTCGTAGTGCTGAACGGATTCGGTGAATGCCTCCCCTACCGCGACAACTCAGTGGAGATCGATCCCGGCACGGTGGACGCCTACGGCATCCCGGTCCTGCGTATCAACATGGCGTGGGGTGACAACGAGCGGAGGATGATCCCCGACATGGCGGTGACGGCTGCCGAGATGCTCGAAGCCGCGGGCGCGAAGAACGTGCGGCCGTTCACGGTGCTCGATCGCGTGCCGGGTTACGGGATTCACGAACTGGGCCTGGCGCGCATGGGCGACGACCCGAAGACTTCGGTGCTCGATCAATTCCAGCGCACCCACGACGTTCCGAATCTGTGCGTCATGGATGCCGCCGGATTCGTCTCGAGCGCCTGCCAGAACCCAACGCTGACCATCATGGCACTCGCCGTGCGGTCGACCGAGCACCTGCTTGGCGAGATGAAGCGCGGCAACGTCTAGCGAGGCCACGAGCGCTATCATTCGCCGCCAGATGGGACTGCTCCCCGGCTCCCGCATCGGCCACTACGAGATCACCGCCCGCCTCGGCGAAGGCGGGATGGGCGTGGTGTACCGCGCCCATGATACGAAGCTCGATCGTGACGTCGCGCTGAAAGTGCTGCCCGAATCATTCGCCGCCGACGCCGATCGGCGCGCGCGCTTCGAGCGCGAGGCCAAGACCCTCGCCGCGCTGAACCACCAGTACATCGCGCACATTCACGGCGTCGAGGAGTCGGGCGGCGTCCACGCCCTGGTGATGGAACTGGTCGAAGGCGAGGACCTGTCGCACCGTCTGTCGCGTGGCGCCATTCCACTGGACGAAGCGCTTCCGATCGCGCGGCAAATCGCCGAGGCGCTCGAAGCCGCACACGAGCACGGCATCATCCACCGCGACCTGAAACCCGCGAATATCAAAGTGCGCGAAGACGGCAGGGTCAAAGTCCGGACTTTGGTCTCGCGAAGGCCATGGATCACGCCTCACGCCTCACGGCACCAGCCTCGGAGGCCACGCAGTCGCCGACCATCACCACGCCGGAAGGCGCGATCGATCGCATCCTGCGGCCTGTAGGTGTTCTTGGTGCGAATCAGCGTGGCCGGGCTCGCAACTGGGATCGAGACTCCCAGCACCTCGCGCGGCTCCGTTGTCTGGTGAGTCGTCGACGAGCAGGTCGATATCCTTGGTAAAGCGGCCGGCGCCATGGGCAATGACGGCGAAGCCGCCGATCAGAAGGTAGCGCGCTCCGTGCCGGTTCAGCGCGCCACAGATGCGGGCGAGGTCTTCGGGCTCCGGCGCTCGCGCGAACGGCGAATCATCTCCAGCATCCACCGGTCGGCCTCCTCATGGCTGGTGAAGCGATACACACCGGCCGGCGCCAGGCCGCCAGGAGCCAGGGCCGCCGCCGTCCGGGCCAGCCGGCCCTGATCGTCGAGGGGCTGGCCGTCGGTGTGCCGCGCGCCGACGGACTTCATGGCTTGATTATACGCCCGCGGCCCTGCTCGCTCTATGGAACTCGTCGAGGGCGAGGATCTGTCGGAAAAGGTCGGGACGGCAGTCGGCGACCGTGTCACCCAGCGCCGTCGTCGTCCAGCACTTCAATGAGGAGCTGAAGCGGCTGAAAGGCGTGGCCGAGTCCCTTGCCGGCCGCGCCGACATCATCGAGCTCGAGACGTTGTCGTTCGCCGAGATACGGGCCGCGCGTCCGCGTACCACGGTGGAATCCGCGATCCTGCGCGGCGGATTCCCCGAACTGCACGCCAATCCCGGCATCGACGCGGCGGCGTTCTACAACTCGTATCTGGCCACATATCTCGAGCGGGATGTTCGTTCGCTCACCAGCGTCGGGAGCCTGCGTGACTTCGAGCGGTTCCTCCGGGCGTGTGCGTTGCGTTCGGCCAACCTGTTGAACAAAGCCGACCTGGCGCGCGACATTGGCATTGCGCCGTCGACGGCCAATCAGTGGTTGTCGGTGCTCGAGGCGTCGGGTCAGATTGTCCTGCTCGAGCCGTGGATCTCGAACCGGACGAAGTCCGTCGTCAAGAGCCCCAAGCTATACCTGACCGACTCGGGCCTGCTGTGCGCGCTGCTCAATGTGCGCACGCTGCACGACTTGCGGCAGTCGCCGTCGGCCGGCGCCATTTGGGAGACGCTCGTTTTCGCACAACTGCGACACCGCGAACGCCACGCCGGCCGCTCGGGCGGCGTGCATTTCTGGCGCGACCGCACGAGGGAAGTCGACTTCCTCGTCGATGCCGGCAGCCGCGTGGAGCTGGGCGATCGACTACGCGCGGCAGATCGCATCCGCGCTGTCGCACGCGCACGCGCATGGCGTCGTCCATCGGGACCTCAAGGGATCGAACGTGATGGTGACGGCCGGTAATCGGATCAAGCTGTTCGATTTCGGCATCGCGTTGCGGGTCCGTGCGCATCCTGCAGGCGACACCGCTGCGGTCGATGCTGGGGCACCCATCATGGGGACGCCGTCGTACCTCTCGCCCGAGCTGCTCCGCGGCGGTCCGGCGGGCACGAGCAGTGACGTGTGGGCGCTTGGCATCCTGATCGTCCAGTTGATGACCGGCCGGCACCCGTTCGCCGGCGTCAACGACCACGACCGCGTCGCGTCCATCCTCCGCGATGCGCCCGCGCCGCTGCCCGCGTCGGTTCCGCCGGCGCTCGCCGCCATCGTGTCGCGATGTCTCGAAAAGGATCCGGCGCGCCGCTATCGCGATGCGGGCGAACTGCTGGCGGCGCTCAACGGCCTCGATGTGAGTTCTTGAAATACCTGGCTGGTCTTCGAGTAGCGCGACGCGGGCGCAGTCCATCGCTCCCGGCATGCGCCTACGCACGTCGAGGTTACTTCGTCGCCGTGCCCTGCAGATCTTGCGATGCGTCGTTGCACGCGGGATGGTCGTTTCTGCGATCGGTCGCAACCGCTGTCCCCGCAACTCGTTGATTCCACAGCCGTCGCCCCTTAGGCACGCGCCCTGCGCCCAGCGGTGGCGTGGCGAGCGCGTCATCGACCTATCAACCACGTCGGCCCGAGCGGGGCGCGCTGCACCAACTCGTGCGCGACCACTTCGAGACGTTTCGGGCGCAGGCGGCGCACCTGCGAGATGGCCAGGGGCTGCCGCGCTTCGTCGAGCAGGAGTTTCGTGACTTCCTGACGTGCGGGTGCCTGGCGGCGGGGTTTGCTCGATTCCGGTGCTCGGACTGCCGGATCGATCGGCTGGTCCCGTTCTCCTGCAAGGGGCGAGGATTCTGTCCCAGTTGCGGAGGTCGACGCATGACGGATCGAGCGGCCCACTTGGTCGATCACGTGTTTCCCGAGGTACCCATCCGCCAGTGGGTGCTGACCCTGCCGCCGCGACTTCGCTACCTGCTAGCGCGGGACCATGCGCTCTGCCGGGCCGTGGTCGCGGTCTATCTGCGCGCGGTCCTTGGCTGGCTACGTGGTCAGGCCACGCGTGGCGGGGTGGCGGATGGCCGCGGCGGCGCCGTGGCGGTCGTCCAGCGCTTCGGCGCGGCGTTGAACTTGAACGTCCATATCCACGCGCTCGTGCTGGACGGGGTGTTTACGGCTGACGGAAATGAGGGCGTGTCGTTCCGAGCGCATGACCGGCGCGATGACGATGTCGGCGCGTTACTGTCAACCATTCGCGCCGGATCGATGCGTTGCTGCATCGCCGCGGCGTGCCGGATGGCCGCGAGGGATACGACACCACCGATCGCTGGGCCGAGGACGCGCCCGTCCTGGCGGGGCTGGCGGCGGCGTCCGTGCAGGGGGTAGCCGCGCTCGGTCCGCGCGCGGGTGCGCGGGTGCGGCGGTGGGGCGACACCGTGGACGTGCCCGACCCACCACCGATCGGCCGCTGGCATGCGCGCCAGCAGGGTTTTGATCTGCATGCGGGCATCGCCGTGCCGGCCGGCAGTCGCGATCGGCTGGAGCGGCTGTGCCGCTACGCGCTACGGCCGCCAGTGGGGCAAGACCGGTTGCAGGTGATGCCCGATGGCACGGCCGTGCTGGAGTTGCGCCGGCGCTGGACCGATGGCACGACGCACCTCGTGTTCGACCCGGTGGAGCTGCTGGAACGTCTGGCCGCGCTGACGCCGCGCCCGCGCATCAACCTGATCCTGTACCACGGCGTGCTCGCCCCCCGGGCCGCGTGGCGGCGGGCCGTGGTGCCAGGCCGCGAGGACCCTGACGACGCGCCAGGGTGCGCCACCTGTCGGCACGGTGCAGACGGCACTCCGCCCCCGCGCCTTCCCAACCGCAGCTGGGCGGAGCTGATGCAGCGCAGCTTTGGGTTCGACGTCCTGGCGTGTCCGCGCTGCGCGGGGCGGCTGAAACTCGTCGCATTGATTCAGGACCGTGCGGTGATTCAGCGCATCCTGCGACACCTGGGCCTGCCGGACGTCGTGCCCGAGATGCGCCCTTCGCGCGCCCCACCCCTGCCGTTCGAGGCCGGCGACGCTCGCGTGGCTGGAGACGACGACTGACATCGCCCTGGTGCATGCCGGAGCCACGCCGGAGGTCTATCGAGCGGTGACGCGCGGCCAGAAACCAGGCCTGGTTGGCGCGGCCGGGCTTGGTCTCACGACGCCGCGAATGCGCCCCGCGTGGCCTGCCATGTCAGCTGATCGACGCTGGCCCAGTCGGCGCTGGGTCTGAGAACAGGCCTTCCGTTAACCGGGAGGCCGCTAATACGGCCTATCGTCCCTGCTCGAGGGTCGGATACGCTGCAAATCTGTCTTCTGTGAAAGACTGGGCCCGCTTGGATTCGAACCAAGGACCAAGGGATTATGAGTCCCTTCGGCTCGACGTGCACACTGTGCCCGAGCCCGGGCAGGGCCAGGGCCGTCCCGCGCTGGACCACGGTGCGAAAGGCGGGGTCGGCCGCCACTTCCCAGCCGACTTCGACGGCCTGTGCCGGCATGCCGCCCCCCGCGAGTGGTTCGGGCGCCAGCCGGGTCCAGAGCACGACACCGTCTGGCTCCGGCTCCCCTGAGGCGACGCCGAGCGCGAAGGGATAGGCACGGAAGACCGGCTGTGCCAGCACTCGGACCGTCGGCACAGACGGCGCCACGGCGACCACCCCCAACTTCCACGCGATGTCGAGCAGTTCGCGGCGGGTCAGGCGCTGCAGCAGGCGATCGTGAAATTGGCGCGAGTCGGTCACGGCGGTGCCCACGGCGGCCGAGTGTATCGGGCCGATGTAACGCCCGTGCAACCGCTCGGGCCCGCTGGCATCACAACGCGGCCGCCGATGCGCAGGTCATGCAACGGCTGTCGTTGGCGCTGCGGAGCTTGATGGGGACCGTGTCGTGTGGTCTCGCCTCATCCCCTGCCCGTCACAGTCTGTCTCACGACCTGAGCTTCACCGCCACGGCAGCGCCACTCATGGGTTGAACGGGGTCATTCATTGACCTGTGGTCGCTTGTCGACGCGGGAACACCTAGCGTGGCAGGATGCGACTGTTCTCTCGCCCTCCCTTTGTGCTTGCACTGTTCGCCCTGCTGGCGACGCTCGTGGCCGCCACACCGGCCTTCGCTCAGTCAGCCCGACTCTCAGGACACCTCACCGACCCCTCAGACGCCCCTGTCGCCGGCGCCACCGTCACAGCCACCGACACATCGACCGGTGTCAGCCATGAGGCGGTCTCGTTTCCAGACGGCCTCTACATCTTCCCCGCCCTGCCACCGGGTCGCTACCGGCTGGAGACGAATGCCGCCGGTTTCCGCCCGCTCCGCCAGGACGGCATCGCCCTGAACGTCGCCACGGCCACCACGGTCAACCTCCGACTGCTCGTTGGCGATGTCACCGACCGCGTTGAAGTGACCGGTACCGCGCCGCTCATCGAACGCCAGTCGGGCAGCGTCGGCACCGTCGTTGACCGGCAGTTCATCGAGAACCTGCCCCTCAACGGCCGCAGCCTGCAGTCGCTGCTCGAACTGGTGCCCGGCGTCGTGTTTGTAGAACCGGACATCTTCAACACAGGCCAGTTCAGCGTCAACGGCCAGCGGGCCAATGCCAACTACGTCATGGTCGATGGTGTCGGCGCCAACGTCGGCACTAGCATGAGCGCACAGTCATTTCAACAGGCCGCCGGCACGGTGCCCGCAGGAACCGCGCTCGGGGGAACACAGGGCCTCGTCTCGGTGGACGCGCTCGAGGAATTCCGGATGCTGACCTCGACATTCGCTCCCGAGTTCGGCCGCATGCCCGGTGGGCAGGTCTCGCTGGTCACCCGATCAGGCCGCAGCCGCTATAGCGGCAGTCTCTACGACTTCGCCCGACACGAACAGTTCGATGCCAACGACTGGTTCAACAACCAGGCCGGCCGGTCGAAGCTGCCCCTGCGCCAGCATCAGTTCGGTGGCACCCTCGGCGGCCCCATCGCCAGACCAGGTCAGACACCTGCCCGGCCTCGTGCGTTCTTCTTCGCCTCGTATGAGGGCCTGCGCCTGCGTCAGCCCCAGCCCGACATCCGGAATGTCGTCGTGCCATCCATGTCCGCCCGGGCGCGCGCCACCGGCTCGATCCGGGCAGTGTTTGACGCCTTCCCACAGCCCAATGCACCGTCGCTGCCCGGCGACCCCACCGACACCGAGCGCTACACCTACCGCATCAGCTTTCCTTCGTGGTTCGAGGCCCCGAGCCTGCGCATCGACGTGCCCGTGGGACGCATGCAGATCTTCAACCGCACCGCCTACAGCCCGTCGGGCTACCGGGAGTTTGTCTTTGCCAACCAGCAGAACGAGTTCTCGAAGAACTTCGTCTCACACACGACCGGTGTTACGTGGACCCTGTCACCGCGTCTCGTGAGTGATACCCGCGTCAACTGGAGCCGCGAGACCGGGCGCTTCGCGTTCGCGGGCCGCGCCATCGACGGTGCCACCCTGCTGCCCGACTCGCTCGTGTTCCCCGACCAGGCCTCACGGGAAACCGTGTCGGTCTCGCTGCAGGTCAATCCGTCCAGCTTCAATCCCACATCGCTGACGCAGGGCAAGTCGCTCGGCAACAACCAGGAGCAGTTCAACCTGGTGCAGACGCTGACGTATCTGCGCGGGCGGCATGAAGTGAAAGCGGGGCTCGACTGGCGCCGACTCATGCCCCTCACCGATTTCCGCGAGCGGGGCATCACCTACAACTTCGGATCGGTCACCCAGGCGCTGCAGACCGGGCTGGCCTCGGTCAGCGTGCAGGCCCTGGCCCCCACGACCAACTTCCGCATCGACAACCTGTCGCTCTTCCTGCAGGACACCTGGCGTGTCTCATCGCGGCTCACCGTGACGGCCGGCGCACGCTATGAACTCAACCCGCCGCCGAACGGAGACCGGCTGCCGTACACGTTCACCGATGTCGACAACCTGCTAACGGCCGACCTCGCGCCCGCTGGCACGCCCCTGTGGCGCACGGACCACACCAACATCGCACCCCGGTTCGATGCCGCCTACGTAATCTCCGAGCGTCAGGAGCTCGTGCTGCGCGGTGGCGTCGGTCTGTTCTACGACCTGGGCACCGGCACGGCCCTGCGGGGCTACAGCAGCTATCCGTTCAACTCGCAGCGCACCACGCCCAACCAGCCTTTCCCGGCCCCGGCCTCGGCGGTGGCAGCAGCGCCGTTCGACACCACCACGCGGCCGATTGCCTCGACCTTCTATGTGACCGAGCCCGATCTGCGGCTGCCGTCCACGATGCAGTGGAACGTCTCGCTCGAGCGCCGGCTGGGCACGGCCCAGTCGATCACCGTATCCTACGTGGGCGCCCGCGGACGTGACCTGCTGCGCACGGAACAGCTGCGCAACCGCCCCGCTCCGACCGAGGTGCCCTTCGGCATCCCGACCATGACCTTCATCAACCCCGCGGTCGTGTCGTCGTCCACGTCGGTGTTCGTCACCAGGAATGCCGCCTCGTCCCGCTATGATGCCCTGCAGATGCAGCTGCAGCGGCGCATGTCGCGCGGCCTCCAGGCGATGCTGTCCTACACACTGGGGAAGGCGACAGACACCGTGTCGAACGAGGTCACGGCCGGCCTGGCCTCGACCGGTATTCCCGGCTTTACCGCATCCGTGGACGATGACTTCGGGTCGTCGGATTTCGACATCCGCCATGTCGTCGCCGGAGGCGTGACCTGGAACCTGCCATCGCCGTCGGGTGGCGCCGCCCGGCGTGTGCTGGGCGACTGGGGCCTCGACCTGATCGGCCGCTGGCGCTCGGCTGCCCCGCTCCACGTGGTGACGCAGACGATCGATCCCATCAACTTCTCGGGGACGAACCGGCGGGTGAACCTCGTGCCCGGGCAGAACCCGTGGATCACCGACGCCTCCCTGCCGGGTGGCAAGCGGCTCAACTTCGCTGCCTTCCAGGTGCCGGCCCCTGGCCAGCAGGGCAACATGGAACGCAATTCACTGCGGTGGATTCCCGCCCAGCAGCTGGATCTGTCGCTGCGCAAGGATGTGCCCATCGGCCGCACGCGGGCGCAGCTGCGCTGGGATATCTTCAACATCACCAACACGCCCAACTTCGCTGAACCCGGCGCATCGCTGCCGGCTGCCGACTCACCGCTCTTCGGCGTCTCGACGCGCATGCTCAATCGTGCGCTCGGGCCGGGCGGTACCTCGGGGGGGCTCAACGCGCAGTATCAGGTGGGCGGGCCGCGCTCGATGCAGCTATCACTGCGGGTGTCGTTCTGATGCGCCTCCCCGTGCTGGCGACGCTCGGCCTCGCCGCCCTCGCCGGCAGCCTGCTGCGCGCGGCACAGGCCCCCGCGCCGTTGCCGACGCCGACGGCCGTCTATCAGACGCAGTGCTTCGCCCTCGATCGTCTGGAACCCGCAGACCGGACCCTGGCGGCCGAGTGGCTCGAGGCGGCCCTCGACCGCGAAGGCCTCTACACGCTCATTGGCGGGCTCAAGCCCATCAGTACCGGAATCCACAGCCTGAAGTTCGACTCGGCACAGCCTGACCTGGCCGGCCTCGATCAGGCCCGGCGCATCGCCGCCGCTCTCAGTTGCGGTGGCGGCTCGGCATTCGTCCACATCTTCGCGGCCGCCTCGGGCACCGAGCGGTTTGCCGACGTGGTGCTGGTCAATCAGCCGGCGCTCGACCACACGCTGCGGGAACACCGCGCCTTCTTCGCGCCGCTCGGCCTGACACCGGGCACTCCGGGGCTGCAAGTGATGGCCATGATCGACCACCTGCCCCGCGAGCAGCGCTACCGCGGTCTCGGGCACCTGTTCGGCTTTCCCAATCACGCCGTCGATTTTTTCGTCGAGGCGACCGTGCCCGACAAGCCGGTTGTCGGCCCGGGCAAGGACCGCGACTTCTTCTCGGTGCCGGTCTTCCGCGATGGCACCAACTACTTCGTATGGGCTGTGCCACTCGGGCACACACCCCTCCCGGCCGACACCGCGATTGTCGAGAAGGCCGCACCCATCCTCAAGTCGTATCGCGAGCGGCGCGCCCAATTCATCGGACCGGGCAAGTCAGGCGCCGCCGAGCTGCTGCGCGACTGGCTCTGCGACAACACTGGCATGTGCGCGGCCGATCGTGCCCTGCAGCGCCTCTCGACGACCCTGCGCAGCCCCGACTCGCCGCTGTCGCGCGCCAGCCAGCTGCTGCGCGACCGCAAGCCCGCCGAGGCGGCACGGCTGCTGAAGGAACTGGCCTCACAGCCCATGGACGACGAAAGCGCCCGCCGGCGTCGCCTGCTCTCGGAGGACGCCGCCGTCCGGACGGGTGATGCCGCCTGGCTGGCCCGCCTCAGTGACCGGCCTGATCGGTACTGGTTCGCCAATGGCTATCTCGTCTTCACTGCCTATGGCTACATGCGCGCCTCTGACCTGCCTGCGGCGCGCGAGTATCTCAGCCGCATCAAGGACACCGATCGCATGGACGATCGTGAACGCCGGCGCTATCACTCGCTCATGGCGCGCATCGCGCAGCTCGAGCAGAAGCCTGCCGAAGAGCTGGGTCTGAGAACAGGCCTTCCGTTAACCGGGAGGCCGCTAATACGGCCTATCGTCTTCGCGTCGAGATCGAAGCCATCCAGAAGCGCCGGCCCAAGCAGGGAACCGGCATCTACGATCGCGCTACGGGAAACCTGGACGAGGCGAAGCTGGCAGAATACCTGCGCGAGTTCGACAAGAACGCGGTGGGGGGCAAGCTCCGCCACGATCAGCTCGCAAAGATGCTCGAGAAGCGGGGTCCGCTCGGTCGGGTGTCGCGCGGGCAGTTTCGCTCGCTGGTGCAGCTCACGACCAAGCTCAACGGATCGCCGACCGTCACCCGCGATCAGCTGATCGGGCTGTACGACGGCAGCTTGCTGTACTTGGCGCGAGCCAAAGCCAGCGCCATGAAATGAGCGCCGACCTCAGTCGTCGTCGCCGCGGTTCCAGCCCATGATTTCGTCTTGCATCGCCTGCACTGACGGGAAGCGCGAGGTCTCGTAGCAGCCGAGCGGGCTCGTCGCGGTGCGCGCGGCGCAGCGATTGCAGTGCGTGCATGGCGACTCCGGTAGCTCACGGCCGGCTTCGAATTGCCGAACGAGATCTGGGTTCGCGAGCAGCGCCCGCGCCACAGAGACCAGATCGCAGGAGCCGCTCGTCAACGCCTCGTCGATGAAGCTCTTGCGCTGGAAGCCACCGTTGGCGATCACTGGGATCCCGACCTGCTCGCGGAAGGTTCGCGCGTAGTCCAGGTTGATTCCCTCCTGGTAGCGCCAACCGATGTCGAACAGGCGCCGACCGATGGAGTCCGGCACCGCGTGGACGAGCCGCGCGCGCAGGCCGGCTTTCCAACTGAGGTGGCGCACCTGGTCGAAGAAGATCCGGATCTCGTCGAACGGGAACGGCCCCGGCGTGACGCGCGGATGCGGAAACCCGTAGCCCGAGTCGATGTGGAGAAAATCCACGCCGAGCTCTTTCAGGCGCCGTGCGATGTCGAGCGTCTGCTCGATCCCGTTGCCCATGAGGAAGCTCTTGATCGGCCAGACCGGAGGCCAGCGCAGATTCACCGGCAGGTAGTTGTAGTCTTCCGCGGCGAGACGGATGCCGAACAGAAAATCGCGTCCCACCTGCGACCGCACCTCCTTCACCACCTCGCCGAGGAAGCGGAATCGTCGATCGTGATCGCCGCCCCAGTCGTCGTCGCGGCGGTTGACCCCGGGATTGAGGAACTGGTGGATCAAGTATCCCTTGGACGCGGTGATCTCGAGGCCGTCCGCACCCGTGTCCCGCACCCGGCGCGCCGCATCCCCGAAGTCTTTGATCGCGAGGCGAATCTCCTCCTCGTTGAGCGAGACGTGGCGACCCCCGTAGCCGTAGATCAGATCGAGGCCGGTGGAGGACGAGTGGCTGTCTTCCTTCTCGGGGAATAGACCGGATTGCGTCGCGGAGCCCGGGTCCCCGATCTGGATCAGGTACCTGCACCCGGTGGACTGGATCTCGGAAACCGCGCGCTTGAGCGCCGGGACGTATTTGTCTTCGCTGATCGGCGGGTACTCGAGCGGGGACTTTCTGAAGCGATTGACGTTCAGCGTGGTGGAGATCATCCCTCCGATGCCGCCTTCCGCGAATCGCTTTTCGAAATTCTTCCAGACGCTGGTGACGGTCCCGTCGTAGCGAGCCGAGCGTCCCCCCATGGACGAACGCAAAATGCGGTTCTTGAACGTGATCCCGTTGAGCGTGTACGGCTCGAAAATCATTGTCAGCTCCTCCGAAGGCCGACGCTGCCACAACACGGCGCGACTTGCACGCCCTCGGGCACGGCGGGCTCGGGCCGGCGTCGCAGTCAGTCGATGCCCAATTCCTCGAGGTACGTCGCGATTTGCCGAGTTGGCTCGCCGCGCGGGTCGATGCGGCGCGCGAGCCAGCCGTGCTCCTCGGCAGCGGCGACGTTCTCTTCGAGGTCGTCGAAGAACACGACCCGAGGGAGGACCAGGCCGTTGCCGGCAGCAAACACCTGGTCCGCAGCTCGGTAGATGGCAGCGGCCGGCTTCAGGCAGCCGAGCTCGTGCGAGGCGAGCCGGTGCCGCAGCGCCGCCACGGAGGGGTACTCGGCCATGTCAGCTGATCGACGCTGGCCCAGTCGGCGCTGGGTCTGAGAACAGGCCTTCCGTTAACCGGGAGGCCGCTAATACGGCCTATCGTCTTCATTTGTTACCTTTCAGCTAATTCGTTGCGCTTCTTTTTGCGCGAAATGTTTGATTGCCGACCTTGATCGTGAGTTCGGCGATTTCGCCGTTCGCATTCTTGCCAAACTCACAAGCAGCGTTGATGCCTTCCAACGTGAATTTCAATTCAGAATCTGGCACAGCTTGAAACTTTCCGAAACCGCCCGCGACTACATACAACTTCTCGCCCTCGCGTGTCACGTTGAATTTTTGTCCGGCACCGACTTCATACGTGCCGACGTACAAATCTGGATTGGGCAATTTGAAGACCGGTTTGACGCTGGTGATCGCGCCCATCGTGTCCACATAAATCACCATCATCTCGTCTTTGGTTTGTTGTCCGAATCTGACGACGGCGTTTGGATCAGGATTACGTTTGTTGCGGGCGGAATTGTCAAAAAATGCAGTCGTGATGACCTTCGTGCCTTTGGGCAACGTGAGCGGCGTTTTCAGCTTGTAAAACGTCTGCCAATTGAAATCGTATTTGCCGACATTCAGCAACGTTTCTTTGCGACCATCAGGAAAGATCGCATCGAATTTCATGTTCTGTCCGCGCAAATGCATATGCGGCATGTAGCCGATGATTTGCACCTCAGTCGGCGACGTATGACAAGCGTTGATTTCTACGTTCTCCGCCTTCGCTGGAATCTCGAAGATCGGATTGATGACGATCAGCGTTTTGACTTCTTTATTGACGGGAGATTTCGCAAACTTCAATCCGACGCTCGAACGATCCACTTCCGGTTTGCCTGCCGCTTTGTTGTAGTGCATTTGCAAAATCAGATTTGCACCTTTCGGAACGAACTTCGCCGCACCCGCAGGCCATTCGTCCGCGCCGCGTCCGGGCAAGTACGAACACAAAATCGGGAAGCGATAAAAACCCATATCAATGTTTTGCTTGCACGCATCATTGATGACCGGCAGCTTGCCCATTCCTGCCGGAACGCCGCCGCCTTCAAACAACGATGGAGCCTTGCTCAAATCGGTGATGCCGCGTTTGCTCGCTTCGGCTTTGGCCTGTTCATACATTTGCGGCGGCTCTACAAAAATTACTGCGTGATGCACCACCGATTTATTGCTCGGACGAAGCTCAGCCGCCTGAATCCATTGGTCTTCGGTGAAGTTGACGGGTAAACGAAAATGCAAAATGTCATCCATCGCTTTTTCGCTGAGCTTGTATTCTTCGGTCATCGTCAACGTCAAATCCGGCGTGCCGATTGACCATCCGTCATTGAGTTTTGGCAGCGGCGGCAGGTCTTTCGCATTGCCTTCTTTTGCGCCACCGTCCACCCACGCGGCGATAGTGTCAATGTCTGCTTGCGACAATCGTGCGTCGTTCTCAAACGTTCCGAAATGCGGATCAGCGTGCCACGGCGGCATGGTGCGGTTTGTCACTTTTTCCTTGATGGATTTCGCCCACGGGCGCACGTCTTTGTAACTCAACACCGAGAACGGCGCGGCATCATTTGGACGATGACATTGTGCACAGTTCTTGAAGAAAATTGGTGCGACGTCTTTCGTGAACGTGACGGTTTTTGCCGCAGGCTTTTTACCCGACGCTTGTGTGGTTGGAAGCAGCATCAGCATTGTTGTTACGAAGGCCAGCAAACTGATCGCGCAAACTCGTTTCATCATCGTTGTGTCTCCAGCGGTGCAAATTTGGGCGGATCAAATTTGACGGAGCGTTGGCTCACATCCTGCCCCTTGAAAAAACCTACCACAACTGCCTGCACGTTCGTGTCAGGTAAAACTTCGTGTCCGCCATTTTCAATCAGCAGATGCACGCTGTTCGGAAAACCGCGTCGCAATTCATCGGCTTGGGAAGCGGGCGTCGTGCCATCCAAAGTTCCACTGACGAACAGCACAGGGATTTTGCTCTGAATTTTGGCGCGAAATTTTGCGCCGGGATCAAGCGCACCGACGGCTTCGCAGAATTCCTTCTTGCGCCCGCTCGCATCGCCGACGATGGTTTGTTTGGCTTCGCGTGCGACCTGTGCGCGACGTTCGGCGGAGATGTTGCCCGAACAACCAAACGCCATCGAAGACGCATTGCCGCCGAAACCATTGAGCGAGTTGTACAGCCCTTCGGCGCGACCTTTGAGCGAAGCGTAATCGCCGCGACTCAGTGCATAAAATTGCGCCGGAATGCCGGGACGGATGGCCGCTGGCTCGCCACTCAAGAAAGCGAAGGGGGCGCGTGGCGCCTCTTCTTGCGCCCCTTCCCCAATGTCGATGACGCGCGCATTCCCGTAGCCACGGACAACCTCTCGCTTCGTCCACC
>Ga0194121_10006291_pt1 | contig 15957 bp, 13 predicted proteins | sample TA2MahCa50mmetaG_FD_148609 | JGI IMG/M metagenome (GOLD analysis project Ga0194121, IMG submission 148609) | Freshwater microbial communities from Lake Tanganyika, Tanzania - TA2015020 Mahale Deep Cast 50m | ecosystem: Environmental > Aquatic > Freshwater > Lake | place: Tanzania: Lake... | reverse complement strand
CGTTGTACCCGCCGTCAACGGCGGGCCTAAAACCGCTTCGCGGAAAGCCCCGTGGAACGGGGCTGTGAGACACTGCCAAGCGCAACAAATCCGGGATGACGGAACGCCTGGTTTTTCATCAGCCCAGCCTCGCCCCTCCCGAATATGCTCATCAGCTTCAGGTCGCCAGCGCCTCGTCGCGTTGCAGCGCGGGGAAATAATGCTCCGCCAGGGCGAAGCCACCGAACAGCACCAGGCCGAAGATCAGGTCCGAGAGGAGGCTGACCCGGTAGAAAGGGATGGCCATGTCGAAGCAGAGCAGCAAGCCATCCCAGGTCATCGGATAGGCTCCGGTGGTCCAGTAGGCAAAATTGCTCACGAAGAAAAACAGCAATGACGATGCCAGGGCCACGGCGGCGACGTTGATCGCTGTGCGCCGCTGCCGCAGCGCCAGGCCGGCCCCGGCGATCAAGAGATAAGCCAGATAGACGCCCCACTGTCCCGCGTAAAAGCCAGTGCCGCCATGGAACCAGCCGCCGAACCAATCCAGCTGCGGCAACAGTTCAAGGACGGCGTCGGTGGCCAGCATGGCCAGCGGCGTCGCCAGCATGGCCGCCCACAGCGAGCGGAAATGCGCGGCGCAGAAGAGGGCAAGCATGGTCATGGGCGCGAAGTTGGGTATGCGATAAGGCGCGGGCACCAGGCGGCTGGCGGCTGCCAGCACGACAATGCAAATGAGAACCAGCGTGCGGGTTTTCATGATGGAATTCCTTTCTATCGTCATTGGCCATCGTATGGTGTATTGACGTTGCTGGGAAAGCCCAGATTGTTGCGCTGGATGTAAAGCGGCGCGTCGGCGGGCCACGAAGCATCCGGCGTGAACGCAACCGGATTGACCACAGTGACATGTCCATCCAGATAGGCCATATTGGCCATGCCGCCGTGGCGGAAATGCGTGAAGGCCTGGTAGGTCCCCCACGGGGCGGCCGCCGTCAACGGGTTTGGACCAACGATGGAGTCGGCCTCCTGCATGGTGCATGGAGTGCCTGGATTGCAGGCCAGCAAGGCCGAATCGCTGAACAGATAGGTGGCGTGCGTGGCAAACGTGATGATCTTCTGGTAGCCAAGGGCCTTGTTGTAGCCGTAGCCGCCGGTGCTGCTGGAGAACTGAAAGAATCCAGGCGGCGGATTCAAGCTAGGGCAGGTCGTCATGGCCGTGTTGTTCTCGTAGTAGGGCGTGAGGATGCCCTTGCGGACGTCGATGGTCGTTTGCCAGGTGACCGTGTCGGTCTGGGCCTCGCCGAACCAGTACTGCGTGGTGAAGTTCGGCCCGCCCAGGTAAATGTAAGTGGGTGGCAGCTTTTTTGCAGTGCCTTCGTAGTTGTGCAGCGACAGTGCCAGCTGCTTGAGGTTGTTGGCGCAATGGGTGCGGGCGGCGGCCTCGCGCACCTTTTGCACGGCGGGAACGAGCAAGCCGACGAGCACGGCGATGATGGCAATCACCACCAGCAACTCGATGAGCGTGAAGGCGAAGCGAATTCGAAGGAAACGGTAGCGCTGAGCTGCAGCAAACATGCGATCCGTCCTTTCTGCCGGCGCGGGCATGCAGGTCGCTTCGACCCCGGGCAAGGTGCGGGTTGCACGTGTGCGCCCTGGCAGCGAGACGGCAAGATGAGCTTGCTGAATGCTTGGAGCCGAAGCATTGACATCAGCCAATCGACAGGCAGGTCTTCTGGCTTTCGGCTCGTAACGGCCCCGCCGCCTTCCCACGGTGGCTCTCCCTTCAGGTTTGGGCTGAAGGATTCAGAGCGCCGCAGTGGCCAAAGTGGCGAGGGCCTGGCCGATCACAGCAACGGCCTTGCAACGGATTTACACCGTTTTCCCTCTTCGTCACCGGCCCCTTGCGGAGCCGATGAACCTGTCGAACATGAGATGAGTGTAGCCGTAGACGGAGATTTCGGCCAGTGGGGCACGGCTGACGATGCATTACGCAGGCTGCCGCAGCCAGGCGAGCGCTTTCGCCAGCGACTCCATCGGCAAGCCGATGACGTTGCTGATGCTGCCGGAGACCAGTCGAACATATGGATCGTCCTGCTCCTGGATCGCATAGGCGCCGGAGCAGCCCTGCCAGGTGCGCGTCGCCAGATAGGCGTTCAATTCATCGTCGGTGAGTCTCTTGAACGCAACACGGCTAACTTCTTGCCAGGCGATCTGCCTGTCATCGGGTCGGCGCCAGAGGATGACGCCGGTCCACAGCTCGTGAATCGTGCCGCCCAGCGTGCGCAAGATGCGGCGCGCGTCGGCTGCATCCGCCGGCTTGCCGATGACCTCGCCCATGTGCCAGCCGACGGTATCGGCCGCCAGCACCAGGCCATCGGCCACACTCGGCGCGACTGCGGCGGCCTTCATCCAGGCGACCTGCTGCACGTAGCCGCGCGGATCGGTGACGCCGGCGCCGCTCGGTTCGTCCACATTCGCCGGCTGGACCTCGAACGCATGGCCAGCCCGCTCCAGCAACTCGCGCCGCGCGGGTGAGCCGCTGGCGAGGATCAGGCGGACAGGCTTTGACGTTGCCATGCTTCCAGGACCTCGAGCAATACCGGCCAGAGACGATCCGGCGTCAACTCGCTCATGCATTCCATGCGCGAGCATTTCTTCAGATAGCTGCCCCGACACCACACGGCGGTTTCGACGGCCCGGCCGGCCTGGCCGAACGGGCCGTTCTGCTTCACCTGCGTGCAAGTATACGGGGCAACCACCGGCCGACCCAGAGCCACCGCCAGATGCAACGGCCCGGTGTCGTTGGACAGCATGACGTCGGCCTGTGCCAGCAAGGCGGCAAGCTGCGGCAGGGTGGTGCGTCCGGCGAGGTTCAGCGCCGGCCCGGCGATTTGCGCGGCAGTCGCTTCGGCCAGCGGCGCTTCCTCGGCGGCGCCGATGAATATCGCCGTGCCGCCGAACCTGGCTTGCACACGGCGCAGCAACTCGGCGAAATGCTGCGGCGGCCAGCGCTTGGTAAGCCAGCGCGCGCCGACGCCGACCGCCAGCCATGGCCGCGGCCTGCCGTGCAGCTGCTCCAGCGCCCAGGCAGAGGCCAATTCGTCCACCGGCAGACGAAAGACCTTGTCGTCCTGGCAGCCCAGGGCGCGAGCGACGGTCCAGGTGCGTTCGACGGCGTGCGTATTCTCCGGATCTGGCACAGGCACAACGTCGGTGTAGAACCAGCGTGCGCCCTCGCGCGCGCAGCTCATGCCGACTCGCCTCGCCGCCCCCGTCGCCAGGCTCATCAGGCCGGTGCGCAAGAGACCCTGGAGATCAACGGCCAGATCGAAACGCTGCAAGCGCAGCCGGCGCAGGAACGTTGTGAAGCCAAGCGATGCACGAAAAAAGCCACGGCGAAAGCGCTGGCGATCGAACGGCAATGTCTCGTCCAGGTCGGGATGCCCGCGCAGCAAGGGTTCGAGGCCGCGATTGACGATCCAGGTGATGTGTGCGTCCGGAAAGCGGCGACGCAACGCCGTCAACACGGGCAGGCTATTGGCGATGTCGCCGAGGGCGCTGGGCTTGACGAGGGCAATGCGCCGCGGCGTCAATTCCTGCAACTGCAGCTTGCCTGCTCGGAACATCCCGGCGACTCCTTTCGCCCCATGAACCGCTTGCGGTTTCGCGCATCGTCGCGCTAAGCCGCGAGCGGCTTTTCTCCCGCGCGCCGGATCCTCGGGACCATCGGCAGCATCACCAGCAGGATAACCGCTCCGAACAGATAAGGCAATAAATGGTCGGCCGTCAACTTGTAAAGCGTGATGCCGAAGATGGGGCCGAGGATACGCGCCATTGCCGCTGCCGACTGGTTGACACCCAGCACCTCGCCTTGCCGCTCGGCGTCGGTTCGCCGCGATACCAGAGCCTGGGCCGACGGGGTCAGAAACGCGAAGCCGACAACGGCAACCGTAAGCCCGATGAACAGCAACGTCCAGGAAAGCGATTCATCGCCGGCCTGTCGGGAAAGCCAGCTCACGGCGCCCAGCGCGGCAACGCCTGCAGCCATGAGCAACATGCCCATGGCCATGAATGCCGTCTCGCTCACGCGCTTTGCCAGCCGGCGATACAGAAAGCCCTGCGTGAGCATGAGGATGAACCCGACATAGGCAAAGATCTTGAACGTGTCGCCCTCATCCATGTTGAACGAGTCCTTCAGGAGCAACGCCAGCGTCACCTCAAAGGCGGCGAAACCGAGGCTGGCCAGAAAGAAGGTCAAGATGACCAGGCCAATCGCCGGCGAGCCGAGCGCCCAGCGCAACGCCGACATGTCAAGCCAGTGCCGCTGCAAGGGGGGAGCGGCATCGAAGCGACGCGTCTCCGGCAACAGCCGAATGGCCAGGAGGAGTGCCAGCAACGAGAGTCCGGCAGCGGTGTAGCCGATCATCTCATGATTGCTGGGAAACCACGTGGTTGCCGCGAAGCCGATCAATGGCCCAAAGGTGAAGCCGATGCCGAAGGCGGCGCCGATGAGGGCCATGCCATGCTTGCGCTTGTCGGGGGGGGTGGAGTCGGCGATGACGGCCTGGGCGGTGGCAATCGTCGCGCCTGCGACGCCAGCGCCGATTCGCGCCGCAAACAGCAGCACCAGCGACAGCTGCGGCGCATCACGCGCCGAGATCGACAGCGCGTAGCCAAGAAGCGCATAGAAGACGACGGAACCCGCCAGGCCGAGCAAGAGAATCGGCCGACGACCGATGCGGTCCGACACCCGGCCCCACACCGGCGCAAACAGAAACTGCATCAGCGAAAACGCCGACATCAACAGGCCGATGATGAGTCCGCCCAGGGGATCCTGCCGGTCCTTGTCCATATTCTTCGGACGCTCCGCGTCCTTCGGCTGTCCCGCTCCCTCCAGCAAGTACTTGACGTTATCGTTCGCGAAGCGCGGCAGCAACGGCAGCACGATGCCGAATCCCAGCAGATCGATGAAGACCACCAGGAACACGATCATCAGCGCGGATCGGTTGCTACCCGCCTGCGGCGGCGCTGGAGTCACTGAGGTGGAATCTGCCGGCTGCATGAGTTCGTTACTTTATGAAGGTTGCATCTCCTTCGCCACGATTTCCGTAGAATCGCTGATGGCTTACCACTGACAGCTTCACTTTCACCAAGGACGGCACCATGGCCATTCCGGACGCTGTTGTTGATGCCGCCCCGATCCCGGCCTATCTGATCGTCGATACCGAGAGTGTGCCGGACGGCACGTTGCTGGCGCGCGTCAAGTACGCCGGCGAGGAGATCACGCCCGAGCAGGCCATCGCTCGCGCCCAGGAGGAAGCCCGCGAGCGTTCCTTCACCGGGTCCGATTTCCTGCCGGTGACCTACCAGTATCCGGTGGCGGCGTGCGTGGTGCGCGTGGGGGCGGATTTCAGCCTGCAAGCCTTGACATGCCTGGACGCGCCGCAATTCCGGCCGCGCAAGATCGCCGCCGACTTCTGGCTCGGTCTCGACATGCTCCTGGAGAAATACCGCGGGCTGAAGCTGGTGACGTTCAATGGCCGCGGCTTCGACGTGCCGCTCTTCGAGCTGGCGGCGTTTCGCTTCGGCATCGGCAGCCGCGCCTTCTTCGCCAGCGGCCGCAAGCGCTTCGACAGCGCCCACCTCGACCTGATGGACTGGCTCGGCAATTTCGGCGCCTATCGCCTGGTCGGAGGCCTGAATCTCCTGTCCAAGCTGCTCGGCAAGCCCGGCAAGATGGACGTGCAGGGAGACCAGGTCTACCGCATGCACCTGGAAGGCAAACTCCAGGAGATCAACGACTACTGTGCGTTCGACACGCTGGATACGTTCTTCGTCTTCGTCCGCACGCGTGTGATGACTGGCGAGATCACGCTAGATCAGGAACAGCAGATCGTGCAGCAGGCCCGCGACTGGCTGCAAAAAAAGGTCGCCGACATGCCGGCGCTGCAACAATATCTCGATAACTGGGGGAGCTGGGAGCCGTGGGTTTGAGATGCGACGCACATGATGCTACGACCAAGGAATTTACCCGCGTCGACCGCAGCCGTGGCCCGCAACGGGCAAGGTCGCCTATCTGGCGCGGCTGACATCAGTACGGACATCCCAGAAAAAACAAACCACGGATTTCACTGATAGCACTGATAAGAATGACCAGTGATGCTTGGCTTTGGCCCAAATGTCCTCCTTATCCGTGCCATCAGTGTAATCTGTGGTTAGCAATGATGCTAAAGAGTCCAATCCTGGGAGAGTCTGTTCATGTCGCGCTGGTTGAACATGATCCTCGTTGCTGTCTTGCTTGTCGGCGCCAGTGCTGCCGTCGCCGACGAACCGAAGAAGCGTAAGCCGCTCGTCATCGATTCCCACATGCATGTGTGGAGCGAAGACTTGCAGCGCTATCCCTTCGCGCATCCCTATGAGCCGAAGTTCAAGGCGCCCAGGACGCCGGCGTCGCTCGACCTGCTGCTGAAGGAGATGGACGAGCACGGCGTCACGCATTGCGTGCTGGTGCAGACCATCTACCACGGCTGGGACAACAGCTACCTGGCGAAGTGCCTGAAAGAGCAGCCGAAGCGCTTCCGCGGGCAGGGGCTCATCGACCCGACCGACCCGAAGGTGGCGGAAAAGCTGGAGTACTGGATGAAAAAGCACGGCCTGGCCGGCATGCGCTTCAGCCCCATGTACTACAAGGACGACGGCAAGGACGTGTGGCTGAACGCCCGCTCCAGCGACGCCCTCTGGAAAAAAGGTGCGGAGCTGGGCGCTGTCTTCAGCTTCTTCATGGCTCCGCAACAATTGCCGATGCTCGAGGACATGGTCCGCCGTCATCCCACGGTCAAGGTCGTCATCGACCACCTCGCTCGCATCGACCTGGCATCCAAGGATGCAGAGGCCGACATCAAGAAACTGCTGGCGCTGGCCCGCTATCCCAATGTCTCGGTCAAGGTGTCGGAGTTGCTGTACGTATCGGCGACGAAGAAGCAGCCGTTCCGCGACACGTTTCCGCTGGTGAAGCGCGTCTACGACGCCTTCGGCCCTGACCGCCTGCTGTGGGGCACCGGTTTCCCCGGCATCACGCGGGTCGAGGCCGGCCGGCCCACGCTCGTGCAGGAACTGGCCGTCATCCAGGCGATGCCGTTCCTGACGGCCGAGGACCGGGCGAAGGTCCTGGGCGGCAACGCGGCGCGGATTTGGGGGATTGCCAGGCGCTGAATCCTCAGTCGTTGCACCTCGCTTGGTGGTTTCGCGCGCGATCGCGTGCGCGAAACCGCCGAGCGAGCATCGGGCACGCCTGTCTGGAGTCCGAGTTGCAGCCGATGCTGAATGCGATAGAGTAAATGGAACGGTTTTCCGCGGCGAAACGAAGAGCATTCCATGACCAGGGACCCCTGCTGCACCGGTACGCGCCGTGAGTTCCTCTGGGAAGCCGGCGCTGGCTTCGCCGGGCTGGCGTTGACCGCGCTGCTGGAGCAGGATGGCTTCTTCGGGCGGCATGCCTCCGCGGCCGAGCCGTATCGCAGTCCGCTGATGCCGCGGCCACCGCACTTCGCCGGGCGAGCCAGGAGCGTCATCTTTCTGTTCATGTACGGCGGCCCGTCACAGATGGACACCTTCGATTACAAGCCGGAGCTGCAGCGGCGCGACGGCCAGTCGGTGAGCATCGAGATGCGCCGCCGCTCGATCCAGCGGCAGACCCTGCTGGCCTCGAAACGCCGCTTCGCCCGCCACGGCCAGTCCGGGCAATGGTGCAGCGACGCCTTTCCGCTCACCGCCGGCCACATGGACGAGCTGTGCGTGCTCAAGAGCCTGTATGCGGACACGTTCGCCCACGGCTCGGCCATGATCCAGATGAACACCGGGCGGATCATTCAGGGCTCGCCGTCCATCGGCTCGTGGCTCAACTACGGCCTGGGGACGGAGAACCAGAACCTGCCCGGCTACGTGGTCATGCTCGATCCGCGCGGTGGGCCGATCTCCGGAGCCGCCAACTGGTCGAGCGGGTTCATGCCCGCCGCCTTCCAGGGCACGCACCTGCGCAACCAGGGGCAGCCGATCCTGGATTTGGCACCAGCGGGAGGCAGGGGTCAGGAATCAGGAGTCAGGGGTCAGCGCGAGCAGATCGACACCATCAATGCGCTCAATGCCGAGCATCTGCGCGATCGGCCTGGCTACTCCGAGTTGCAGGCGCGCATGGCCAGCTACGAGCTCGCTTATCAGCTGCAGACGACCGCGCCGGAAGTCATGGACATCAGCGGCGAGACGCGGCAGACCATGGATCTGTACGGCATCAACGAGCCGAAGCCGAACACGCACCGGCTGGCCTACGGTCCGTCGCACTTTGGCCGGCAGTGTCTCATCGCCCGAAGGCTCGTCGAGCGCGGCGTCCGCTTCGTGCAGATCTACTCCGGCGGCGGACATCAGCAGGAAAACTGGGATGCCCACAACGGCGTCGAGGAGAACCTGCTCATTCATGGTCCCGAGATCGACCGGCCCATTCATGCGCTGCTCACCGATCTGCGGCAGCGCGGGCTGCTGGACGAGACGCTGGTCGTGTGGGGCGGCGAGTTCGGCCGGCAGCCGGTGTCGCAAGGCGACCGCGGCGGCCGCGACCACAATCCCAAGGGCTTCACGTACTGGCTGGCCGGCGGCGGCGTCAAGGGGGGCATCAGCCACGGCGAGACCGACGAGTTCGGCCACGAGGCCGTCGTCAACCGCCACCACATCCGCGACCTGCACGCCACCATCCTCCACCTCATGGGCCTCGACCACCAGCGTCTCACCTACTTCTACGGCGGGCTGCAGCACAAGCTCACCGGCGTCCAGGAGGCGCACGTGATCCGCGAGATCCTGGCGTGAGGGAGGTGCAGATCATGATCTCGCCATTTCCGGGGATGGATCCCTATCTGGAAGGCGACGTGCCATTGTCCGCGGAGAAAGTCGCCTGGCTCAAGCGTCGCCTGAAGACCAGGCCCGGTTGATCCGGCCTCCGGGTATTGACGACATGCATATGATGAACGAATGTCGTGGCGATTGACTCTGGTCGCTCTGTTGGTCATCAGCACTCCGGCCCGCGCCGGCGCCGCCGACGTCGCCGACCTGAACCTGCCGGTCTGGAGCGTGACGCCGTTCGTCGTCCTGCTGCTGGCGATCGCGTTCATGCCGCTCGTTGCCGGTCACTGGTGGCATCACAATCGCAGCAAGGCCATCGTGGCGACGGCGCTGGCGCTGCCGATGGTCGGCCTGTTCACCTTTCTTCAGTTTCTTCAGGGCCAGCCGACGCTGAGCGTGCTCGCCCATGAGCTCGTCAAGTACGCTTCGTTCATTGCCCTGCTGGGCGCGCTGTACATCGTTTCCGGCGGGCTGGTGGTGCACTGTCATTATCGTCCCCGGCCGGCGGTGAATGTCGCCTTTCTCGCCGTCGGCGCCTGCGTGGCGAACCTCATCGGCACGACCGGCGCGAGCGCCTTGCTGATCCGGCCCTTCCTGCGCATCAATCGCCATCGCAAGCACAGCGCGCATCTGCCGGTCTTCTTCATTTTTTCGGTCAGCAACCTGGGAGGACTGCTCACGCCGCTGGGCGATCCGCCGCTGTTCCTGGGCTTCCTGCACGGCGTGCCGTTCTTCTGGACGCTGTCGCTGTGGCCGCAATGGCTCGTCACCAACGGCCTGGTGCTGGGCGCGTTTCTCGTCTGGGACGTGCTCGTCTACCGCGAGGAAACGCCGGCCACCGAGCACGTGGATCATCTGCATGGCCGGCGCCTGTGGATCGAAGGGCGGATCAACTTCGCCTTTCTTGCCGGCATCATGGGCATGGTGCTGCTGCAGGGCGAGCTGATCGAACCATGGAACGAGGTCGTCGGCATCCTGTCGATGGCTGTCCTGGCCTGCCTGTCACTGCGCCTGACGCCAGGACGGCTGCGCACGCTGAACGACTTCTCCTGGGAGCCGATCCTCGAGGTGGCCATCCTGTTCGCCGGCATTTTCATCACGATGATTCCGGCGCTGACGCTGCTGGCGCAGCATGGCAAGAACCTCGGCATCGATCAACCCTGGGAATATTTCTGGCTGACGGGAGCGCTGTCGTCCTTCCTGGACAACGCACCGACCTATTTGACATTTGCCATCATGGCGGCCGGTTCGGAGGACGTGCAGATCCTGACGGCCAACCTGGTGCCCGGCCTGGACGGACCGCGCATCCTGCAAGCCATCAGCTGCGGCGCCGTCTTCATGGGCGCCATGACCTACATCGGCAACGGCCCCAACTTCCTCGTCAAGGCCATCAGCGACAAGTCGGGCATGCGCACGCCCGGCTTCCTCGGCTACTGCGCCTACTCGGCAATCATCCTCTTGCCGATCTTCGCGATCGTGACGCTGATGTTCTTCTAAACGAGGAACGCTGAGCGATATCGATCATGATTTGCGATCCCCGCAAAAAATGTCCAGCTACTTACAGTAGTAAGCCACCTTCCCTAGTCGATCGCCAACACATCGTACTTCGACGAGGTCGTCGGCCATGCGTGAGACCCGTTGTCTGCCGCCACTCCCGGATGTATCCTTTACGGGCATGAACGATGTCACACGTCTACTGAGTGCTGTGGAGCGTGGCGATTCTCACGCTGCGGAGCAACTCTTGCCGCTGGTGTACGATGAACTGCGCAAGCTGGCGGCGCAGCGACTGGTGCACGAGAAGCCGGGGCAGACGCTGCAGGCGACCGCGCTGGTCCACGAAGCATACCTGCGACTCACTGGGGACACAAACGACCAGAAGTGGGACAGCCGCGGCCATTTTTTTGCTGCCGCCGCCGAGGCAATGCGGCGTATCCTGGTCGAAACGGCGCGGCGCAAACGCTCCCGGAAACATGGGGGCGGCCTGGTGCGCCACGACTGGGAAGACATGCCACTCGTGGCCCCGGGACTCGGGGAAGATCTTCTCGCCCTTGACGAGGCCCTGCAGAAGCTGGCCAAGGAAGACCCGGTCAAGGCGGAACTCGTCAAGCTGCGCCACTTTGCGGGACTGACGGTCGATCAGGCGGCCGATTGCCTGAACATTTCTCCAGCCACCGCCGACCGATACTGGGCCTATGCACGCGCCTGGCTTCATGCGGAAATCACCCGGGGCGCTGGGTCGTAGAATCAGAAAGTTCAAAAATCTGTGAGGTCGCCGGGCCTCGATTTTCGCATTGGTTACCGAAGACGTTGATTGATCCTTCGTCTCCATGAGTAGTCTGATGAATGCCGAAGCGATATTTGCAGAAGCCCTGGCCAAGACGACGTCGGCTGAGCGCGCGGCCTACCTTGACCGCGCGTGTGAACAGGACGCAGTCCTACGCGATCGTGTCGAAACCTTGCTCCGGTCCCACGAAGCTGCAGGTAGTTTCCTGGTCAGGCCGGTCGTTGAACTCGCGGCCGAGCAACTGGCCGGCCAAACAACAGGCGAAACCACGCTCCCGGCCGGAGATTTCGAAGATGAGGCACTTGCATTCCTGGCTCCCTCCGACAAACCCGATTCCTTGGGCCGGTTGGGCCATTACGAGATTCTCGAAGTTATCGGTCGCGGCGGCATGGGCATCGTGCTGCGAGCGTTCGATGAGAAACTTCATCGGGTGGTAGCGATCAAGGTCATGTCGCCCGAGTTGGCCGCCACATCGCCGCCGCGTAAACGCTTCCTGCGCGAGGCTAGGTCGGCGGCCCAGGTGCGCCACGAGCACGTCGTTGACATTCACGCCGTTGAAGAGCAGCCCATTCCCTACCTCTTGATGGAATACGTATCCGGCGAGACGCTCCAGCAGAAGCTCGATCGTGTCGGACCACTGGAAGCGTCCGAGATTCGTCGCATCGGCCAGCAGATTGCTCGCGGCCTGGCGGCAGCGCACGAGCGCGGCCTGATTCACCGCGACATCAAGCCGAGCAACATCCTGCTCGAAAAAGGCATCGAGGAACGTGTCAAGATCACCGACTTCGGCCTGGCCCGTGCAGTGGCGGATGCCAGCTTGACGCAAAGCGGCGTCATCGTCGGTACCCCGATGTACATGGCCCCGGAACAAACCGTCGGCGACACGATTGACCACCGTGCCGACCTGTTCAGCCTGGGCAGTGTGCTGTACACGATGTGCAGCGGCCGGCCGCCGTTTCGGGCCACGACCTCGATGGCGACCCTGAAGCGCGTGGCCGAGGACAATCCTCGGCCGATTCGCGAGATCATTCCGGAAGTGCCCCACTGGCTGTGCGACATCGTCACCAAACTGCACTCCAAGAAGCCGGAGGAGCGTTTTCAATCGGCGAGGGAAGTGGCCGATTTGCTCGGCAAGAACCTGGCAAAACTGGAGCAGGCACAGCCCGAATCCGTACGGCAAGCTGCTAGCTTGCCCGAAAAGCCAGGTTCAGCAGATGTGCGGCAGTCGCAGGTGGCGAACACCGGGCAAGCTAGCAGCTTGCCCTACGGCAAGAATCGTCGCTTCGCCATGGCGGCCGCAATCTTGCTGGTTGTTGTTGGCGGCCTGTCGCTGACCGAAGCCACGGGCGTCACCAACTTGCGGACTAGCGTGATTCGCATCTTCACGCCGGACGGGACGCTGGTTGTGGAAACGGATGATTCAGGTGTGAAGGTGACCATCGAAGGCGACGGCGGCCTGGTCATCACCGGTACCGGCCTGGAGGAGATTCGCCTGCGGCCTGGGAGTTACCGCGTTGTCGCGGACAAGGACGGCAAGCGCCTGCCTTTAGAGCGGGAATTGATCAGTATCGCCAAGGGCGGACATGAGGTCGTGAGAGTCAAGTTGCAGGCGCCGCCCCAACAGCTGGCCAACGCCGGGAAAGGCGAGTTTGTCCTGTTGAGCGGTGATGGCGCGCCGCCCCGGAAGTTCGATACGCTGGCTGCGGCGGTCGCCCACGCGAACGACGGCGACACCATCGAGATTCGCGGCAACGGACCGTTCGTCACCAACCCGGTCCGCATCGCCACCGCGGCGCTCACCATCCGGGCTGGAGCCGGCTTTCGCCCCGTCATCCGGCTGAGCGACGAGGGCGCGCAAACCTACGAGCCGCTTCTGGAAACCTCGCAGCGGCTGGTTGTGGAGGGACTTGAGTTTCAGCGGCTCGGCCAGAAGGCGTGGGACGGTGGGGGGATCGCGCCGCTGATCCTTGGATCCAGAGCCGACCGCTTGTACTTGCTCAACTGTCGCTTTCGCTGGGATACCAAGAACTACCATATCAGCGTCGCCAGTGGTCCCGGCGTGTCTGTAATCCGCAACTGCGAAGTTCTCGATCCTTCGGACAGCGCGTACGCCGTCGGTGTCATGACGCTCCCCAACGAGGGGCTCCGAACCGTGCTTGAGAATTGCGTGGTGGTGGGGGATGTGGTCAAGGGAATGTGGTACGGCGGGAGCAACAAATTCGGCGAGGAGCTGCGGCTGGCCCGGAACACGCTGATCACCAACCGGCCCCCGATCTGCCTGGAACTCACCGGATCGCCTGCCGAATCGGTTACGAAAGGGGCTGCCCCACCGCTGCGCGTGGAGGCGACGGGCAACATGTTCGATTGCTGGTCAGTCCTGTGGTTCAAGGAGACGGCGCTCTACCGCGAAAAGCATCCCGCATTGACGGAAGCCGAGGTAGAAGCGCTGGTCCCTCGGCTGCTCGTCTGGCGAGAGCGCGACAACTGCTTTGCCCCGCTTGGCAACAGGACGTGGTGCTGGAAAGACAAGCCCGCTCCGGGCGCCAATATCTCCCTTCCCGCCCCGAATCGGCTGAGCGGGGACGGCGCCAAGGCCCTGGAGGGCCGCGTGCTCTACAAGGGAGGCGACCTGCGCGCGCGGATCGACACCGAGCTGGACAAGCTCGCTCCGGACGACTTCCGGCTCCGCCCGGACAGCGCCGGCTACCAGGCGGGCAAGGACAAGAAGGACCTCGGCGCCGACGTGGACCTTGTCGGCCCCGGCGCGGCCTACGAACGCTGGAAGAAGACGCCGGAATATCAGCAGTGGCTTAAGGATTCGGGACAGATTCGGACAGTTGCTCCGAAGTCGGAGACGGGGGCATTCGTGGTGATCGGCGGGCCGGACCTCGTGGAGAAGAAATTCGATACGCTCGCCGAGGCGGTGCGTGGAGCCAGCAACGGCGATACAATCGAGATCCGCGGCAACGGGCCATTCTATACCGACCCCATAAGGCTGAACGACCAACCCCTCACGCTCAGGGCAGGCCAGGGATTCCGGCCGTTGCTCAAGCTAAACGACAAGATCGCAGCGGACCGGGCCGCCCTCCTGACAACCAACGCCAACGTGGTTCTGGAAGGGCTCGAATTTCTGCTGCCAGCGCCGAAGCCTGCTGATAACATCTTTCTCTCCGTGGATGCACCTTTGTATGTTGCGAATTGCCGTTTTCTGGCCGATACTCTCTCATACCAGCACTGCCTTTTGGCGCGATCACATGACGTGCGCAACTGCGAGTTCCTGAATGCCGCTGTGCTGCCGGTGCACCCCGCCGGGGTTCCTGGAAGGCGGCATACCATCCAAAACTGCCTGCACGCCGGACACCATGTCCTCGGCCTCGATCAACACGGATCGGACTATGACGTTGACGTTCGGCTGCTGGACAACACTTTCATCTCTACCGATGGCGCGGCGCCGATTTTCTTCAGCCACGGCCCGGCCCCTGCCAAGGGCGCCCAGGCAAAGAAAGCCATCCGGGTTGAGGCCTCTGGAAACATCTTCGACGCCTCCGTTGTCCTGCACATCCATCCGGGTTCCGAGCTCCCCGCCGGCGAGATCGTTCCGCCCAAGGAAGCAGAAATGAGGACGCAGGCCATCCTCGGCTGGGAGGATCGGGGCAACCTGTACAATGTGCCGAGATTGATTTCGTGGCATGGCGTCGATGCGGAGCACGGTCCGAAGAGTCTCGCTGATTGGAAAAAATTCTGGGGAAACCCAAATGCCGACGTTCGCGAGGGCCAGGTGCGCTACAAGGGCGGCGACCGCGCATCAAAGCTGTCCACGGCGAGAGCCAAACTCACCCCCGACGACTTCCGCCTCCGTCCCGACAGCGCCGGCTCCAAGGCCGGCAAGGACAAGAAGGACCTCGGCGCCGACGTGGATCTGGTCGGCCCCGGCGCGGCTTACGAGCGCTGGAAGAAGACACCGGAATATCAGCAGTGGCTGAAGAATCCCGGACAGTCGAAGTGAACGCGTAAACAAAGCGGCCGGTGCGCCCCAGCCGCGACGAAGGATACGCACCGGCCCGGCCTCGCCCCGGCGCTCGGTCTGCGCGCCGAATGCGATGGCGTCTTCATTGTAGCTGCAGGCCATGTCCCGAAAAGGAGACTGACCATGACGCAACGTCCGCCGCGCCGTTCGGTATCACTGGCCGTCGAGCGCCTGGAAGATCGCTACACGCCCCAGGGGGGCGGCACCGTGACCGGTTCGCTCGCGGGGCACGTTTACACGGTTACCGGAGATGTCCACTACAACGATGTGACGCTTGCAGGAACCGGAACGCCTGGCGCCTTCACGCTGACGGGGAATAACGCCACCACCGTGACCGGGCTGGCCAACCCCACCGGCGTCACCAAGGTAGTCTTTGACATGCAGGGGGGCCACGACAACGTCACTGTCAACGGTGCCAGGCTGAAGAGACTGGTGTTCCTCGGTGGCGAGGGGAACAACATCTTTCAGGCCACGAACCTGGTTCTCTCAGAGAATCTAAGGATCATCAATGGCGCCGGGCTGGACAACACGAACGTTCGCAACTTCCGCATCAATGGCAACGTGACGATCAACAACGGTGACGGCGGTTCCTATACCTATCTGTACGCTCTGAGCGCGGGATTTGGCTTCTGCAGGGTCGGCGGCAACGTCGTAGTTGCCCATTCTGCGACAGCGAGCGTCTGCAGAGACTTCGAAACTGGCGCAGCTGCGCGGTGATCGGTTTGATAGTCTGGCAGCATGGAGGACATCGAGCGACTCAAGGAGGACGCGCGGGCGG
>Ga0194121_10006290_pt1 | contig 15960 bp, 15 predicted proteins | sample TA2MahCa50mmetaG_FD_148609 | JGI IMG/M metagenome (GOLD analysis project Ga0194121, IMG submission 148609) | Freshwater microbial communities from Lake Tanganyika, Tanzania - TA2015020 Mahale Deep Cast 50m | ecosystem: Environmental > Aquatic > Freshwater > Lake | place: Tanzania: Lake... | reverse complement strand
CGCAGAACACGTCGAGGTCGTCGATCCAGAAGTCGCTTTTGGCCCGCAGCGCGTCGACCACCACGTGCTGGCCGGTGTGGTCGAGCCCGGGGAGCTGGTCCTCGTCGTTGGGGGTCACCAGCCCGACGGTCGTCGCGTGCACGAGCACCGGCGGCTGGCGCAGGTCGCGGGCCCGCTCGGTGGTGGTGACGACGAACGCGTCGGCGCCGTCGACCGGCAGGTCCATGTCGAGCATGCACAGGGGCTCGCGGATCATGCGGGCCTCGTAGTAGTCGTCGAACGTCAGCGGCGTGGTGATCGCGGCGAGGTCGTTGCTCGCGGCGTTGGTCCGCATGTTGACGGCGATGCGCGCGAACGCGTCGCGCGACACGCCGTACTCCGCGAGGTACCGGCTGGCCCACGAGGCGTACCCGGCGGCGTTGGCGATGCTCTCCGGGACGGTGGCCATCCCGCCGGCGAGGTGACGGCGGAAGGGGTCGTTGGCCGCGGCGCGCGACGCCCACGGCAGCCGCAGGTACGGGTACACCACCAGCGCGACGTCGCACGCCCCGCTGTGCACCGCGTGCACGGCGTCGGCGAACGCGAACATCGCCACCGGGCTCGGCCGCGAGAAGTGGGTCACGCGGGGGAGCCCGAGGGCCGAGGCCACGACGTTGGGGCCCGGCCCGCCGGGTTCGCCGGGCACCACGATGCCGTCGATGTCGGCAGCCGTGAGGCCCGCGTCCTGCACGGCCGCGACGGCGGCCTGGCACGCGTTGGCGAGGGCGGTGCGGTCGGAAGTACGCGAGAACCCCGTGCTGCCGACGCCGGCGACGGCGATGCGGTCCTTCACGGGGTTGCGGGTGGGCCGGGGTGACGGGTTGCGGCCCGAGTGGGGGGAGGCGAGCGGGCTCACGACTCCCGCTCCTGGCGCTTCGCGCCGGGCCGCTCGGGCCCCGCTCGCCGCACCGAACGGCTGGTGCCGAACCTGGGCTCGCTCATGCGGCGTCCTCCGCCAGTCGGAACACGGGGAACGGCACCCCGTTGCGGTCGATCCAGTCGAGCGTCACCGGCTGCCCGATCGCGAGGTCGGCGACGGGCGTGCCGACGACCGTCGTCGTGAACCGCAGGCCCGGGCGCTCCTCGAGCTCGACCGTCACCACCGGGTACGGACCCTCGGCGTAGTCGACGCCGGGTGCCGGCGGGCCCTGGTGCAGGAGCATGCAGAGGAAGATCGTCCCCCGACCGCTCACCGGCACCGTCCCCACGTCCTCCGACCAGCAGGCCGGACACACGGGGCGGGGCGGCAGGAACGTGTGACCGCAGGAGTCGCAGCGGGCCACCCGCAGCTCGCGGGCCAGCCAGCCGCGATAGAAGGCGGCGGTGTCGCGATCCACCACGAGCGGCGCGTAGGCCTGCACGAGGTCGAGGTCGGTCATGCCCGCGAGGTCCGCGGGCCCGGGAGTCGTCATGGAGGCACTCTCGCTCAGGACAGGATCTCGGCGCCAAACGCGCCGAGCAGGTCGCAGTACTCGACCAGGCTGCCGGCGGGGATGTGCACCGCGCACATGGTGACGCCGATGGCGGCGTACTCCGCGACGACCTGACGGAACGCGGCGGCGTCCCATCCCGTCGTGCCGAACGCGTCGACGCCGACCGGCGTGAACATCACGTCGCGGAGCGTGCGCCCGTGCTGCGCCTCGAGCTCGTGGGCCTCGTCGAGCCGGGCCGCGAGCTGCTCGATCGTGATGAGCTCGGGGGTCTTGCGCCGTGCCGCAGTGGCGGCGGGGTTGGGGAACGGCATCCACCCGTCGCCCAGCTCCACGGCCCGCCGCAGGGCCCGCCGCGAGTTGCCGCCGATCCAGATCGGCGGATGCGGCTGCTGCACCGGCCGGGGCCGCATGGTGTGGGTGGAGCCCGACGCCGCCACCGGCACGCCGTCCTGGGTCCACGCGGCCTTCATCGCCGCGATCGCGGCGTCGAAGCGGTCGTTGCGGTCGGTGAACGCGGCCCCCACCGCGGCGAACTCCGCCTCGAGGTACCCGGCGCCGCACCCGAGGATCAGCCGCCCGCCCGAGAGCACGTCGACGGTCAGCGCGGTCTTCGCGAGCACGTAGGGGTTGTGGTACGGCACCACGCAGAGGTTCGTGAGCACCCGCAGCCGGGTGGTCGCGGCCGCCGCGGCCATCAGGGTCACGAACGGGTCGAGCGCGTGGTGCCCGCCGGTCGCCATCCACTCGTCCTCGGGGAACGGGTGCTCGGTGACGAACACCGCGTCGAACCCGGCGGCTTCGGCGGCCCGGGCGACCGCGGCCACCCCCTCCCCCGAGGCGAACTTGTCGCCCATGTCCACGTGGTCCGTCTGGAGCGATACGCAGTACTGCATCCGGTTTCCCTATCACGAACGCTGCCCTAGGGTGGTCCCCGGCGAGGGGGAGCCATGGCGCGGACGTACCAGGTCATCTCGGGAGACGGGCACCTCGAGATCCCGCCCGAGCCGTGGATCCGTCACGTGCCCGAGGAGCACCGCGACCGGGCGCCCCGGCTGGTGCCGCTGCGCGAGGGTGGGCACGGTTGGATCGTGGAGGGCAGCCCGCTGATCCACAACGGCCAGAACGTGGCCGCGGGCCGGCCGGTGAAGGTGCGCAACGCGAGCTACTGGGACGACGACGGCACCCCGGTCCCGGGCACCGGCGACGGCGCGCAGCGCCTGCGTGAGCAGGACCTCGACGGCATCGACGCCGAGGTGCTGTACCCGCCCGTCTTCATCAGCCGCTTCATCGAGAACATCGAGGACCGCGAGGCGTACGTCGCGATGGTGCGCGCGTACAACGACTTCCTCACCCAGGATTACTGCGCGGTCGCGCCCGACCGGCTGCTCGGCAACGCCATCATCCCGTCGAGCGGGCTCGAGGACGCGATCGCCGAGCTGAAGCGGGCGAAGGAGCTCGGCGCGGCTGGCGTGTACCTGTCGTCGTTCCCGGCCGGCGGGGGCACGCCTGCTCCCGAAGACGACGCATTCTGGCACGCGGCGCTCGAGCTCGCGATGCCGATCGCGCTGCACGCCGGCCTCGGCGTGCGCAACAACCCGCTGCTCGCCGAGTCGGCGATGGGGAAGTTCAGCCTCGAGTGGTCGATGCTGGGCCGCACCAACAACGTCGCGACCGCCGCGATCGTCCGCATGGTCCTCGCCGGGGTGTTCGACCGAATCCCCGAGCTGCAGATCTACTTCGCCGAGAGCAACGCGAGCTGGATCCCGAGCGCGCTGTTCATGGTCGACGACTCCTACGGGGTGTTCAAGGACTGGTACGGCGTGGACCTCGCGATGAAGCCGAGCGAGTACGCGTGGACGCACTGCCACTTCGGGATCGTGCGCGATCCCGTGGCGATGCGGATGAAGGACCTCCTCGACCTGGACCACATCATGTGGGGCTCCGACTTCCCGCACTCGGTCGGCTCGTTCCCGGAGAGCCCGCGCTGGATCGACGAGATCTTCGCCCCGTGCACGTCCGACGAGCGACACCGGATCCTCGTCGACAACCCGTGCCGGTACTTCGGTCTCGACCCCGACGCCGACCTCACCCCCACGCCCGCCTGACCCGCCCTCCCCGAAGGAGTCCTCCATGCCCGACCGCACCTCGTACGCCCCCGGCACCCCGTCCTGGGTCGACATCGGCACCGATGTCGACGCGGCCGTCCCCTTCTACACCGGCCTGTTCGGCTGGACGGCCGAGTCCCTCGGCGAGGAGGCGGGCGGCTACGGGTTCTTCCTGCACGACGGCAAGCAGGCGGCCGGGTTCGGCCCGCAGCAGAACCCGGGGCCGCCCGTGTGGTCCACGTACATCACGGTCGCCGACGTCGACGCGGCGAGCGAGGTCGTCACCGCCAACGGCGGCACAGTCGTCGTCCCGCCGATGGACGTGATGACCGCGGGTCGTATGGCCGTGTGCACCGACCCGCAGGGTGCGTTCTTCTCCATCTGGCAGCCGCTCGACAACATCGGCTGCGCGGTGGTGAACGAGCCGGGTGCGTTCTGCTGGGCCGAGCTCAACACCCGTGACGTCGACGGCGCGAAGGCGTTCTACGCCGGCGTGTTCGGCTGGTCGGCCGAGACCCACCCCATGCCCGAGAGCCCGATCGGGGCCTACACCGAGTTCGCGCTCGACGGGGCGTCGATCGGGGGGATGCTGGCGATGCCACCGATGGTGCCGGCCGAGGTCCCGTCGTTCTGGCTCGTGTACTTCGCGGTCGACGACACCGACGCGTCGGTGGCCCGTGCCCAGGAGCTCGGGGGCACGCTGGTGATGCCACCGACCGACGTGCCGGCCGGCCGCTTCGCCCTCCTCCATGACCCCCAGGGCGGGATGTTCGCGGTCATCCGGCTGGCCGAGGGCATGTGAGCCGACCGCGACGATGACCGCGCCGAAGGTGGTCGAGGCCGAGCCCCGTCCCGACATCGACTTCCACGACCTCGCCCGCTTTCCGGTGGAGTGCCGCGAGTGGTTCCGATGGCTGCGGGCCCACGAGCCGATGTCGTTCCACCCGGGCCCGCCGGTGCAGCCGGAGAACACCGGCTTCTGGTCCGTCGTCCTCCACGAGGACCTCGCCCGCGTGCACCGCGACTGGGAGCACTTCTCGAGTGAAGGCGCCGACGGCCCAGGGTCCGAGACCGGAGGCGACGCGATCCGCGACCTGAACCGGGCCGAGGGCGTCGGCTCGATGATGATCCTCACTGATCCGCCCCGGCAGACCGCGTACCGCAAGCTCGTCAACCGCGGGTTCACGCCGCGCAGCATCGCAACGCTCGAACCACGTCTGCGGGACGTCGTCCGGGCCGCGATCGACGCGGTCGCCGACCGGGGTTCCTGCGACTTCGTGCAGGATCTCGCCGCGGCCGTCCCGCTCCAGGCGATCGGCGAGCTGCTCGGCGTGCCGGTGGAGGAGCGCCCGGCCCTCATCGAGTGGACCAACCAGATCGTCTCGCCGGCCGGCGACACACCCCACGAGATCCATGCGTCGCTGATCGACGCGAAGCAACGCCTCATCGCGTACTGCGCGACGCTGGCGGCCACCAAGCGCGCCAGTCCCGCGGCCGACCTCGCGAGCCGGCTCCTCCTCGGCGAGGTGACGATGTCCGACGGCGCGACCCACCGGTTGTCCGACACCGAGTTCGAGCTCTTCTGCTTCTTGCTGATCTTCGGCGGCAACGAGACCACCCGCTCCGCGATCTCGGCCGGGGTGATCGCGTTCACGGAGCACCCGGAGCAATGGGATCGGCTGCGCGCCGACCGCGCCCTGGTGCCCACCGCGGTGGAGGAGATCCTGCGCTACACGTCGCCGGTGGCGAGCATGCGCCGCACGGTGACGGGGCCGGTCAGGCTGCGGGGCGTCGACCTCGACCACGGCGATCGGGTGGTGATGTGGTACCCGGCGGCCAACCGCGACGAGCGGGTGTTCGGCCCCACCGCCGAGGCGTTCGACGTCGGCCGTCGCCCCGGCGACCACCAGGCCTTCGGGGCCGGCGGCCCCCACTTCTGCCTGGGGGCCTGGCTCGCGCGTCTGGAGCTGCGGCTGATCCTCGAGGAGCTCCTCGACCGGTTGCCCGACCTGCACGTGGCGGGGGATCCCGTGTGGGCCCGCTCGAACCTGATCCTCGGGCCGATCCACCTCCCCGTGGAGTTCACCGCCCGGACGTGACCTCGTGGGCCCAGCCGACGGCGCGTCGGGTGCCGTCGCTCAGGCGGGCGTCCAGCGCACCGGGAGGTGCTTGATGCCGTTGGTCGACACGGCGCGCATGTGCACCGGCGGCCCCACGACCTCGAGGTCGGGAAGCCGCTGGTACAAGGTCGCGAGCATGACGCCGATCTCGACCCTCGCCAGGTTCGCGCCGAGGCAGTAGTGGGGGCCCCCGGCGCCGAAGGTCAGGTGGTCGTTCGGCGTGCGGGTGACGTCGAAACGCCACGGGTCGTCGAACACTGCGTCGTCGAAGTTGCCCGAGCGGTACCACATCACGACCTTGTCGCCCGCCTTGATCGGTGCCCCGGCCACCTCGATGTCGCGTGTGGCAGTTCGACGCATGAGGTTGACCGGGGGCGCGTAGCGCAGGATCTCGTCGGCGGTCGTCATCGCGAGCCCCTGGGGATCGGCGAGGAAGCGGTCCTTCTGGTCGGGGTGGTCGTGGAAGAGCCTCACCCCATGGGTGATCGCGTTGCGGGTGGTCTCGTTGCCCCCGACGAGCAGCAGCTTCACGAACTCGGCGAACTCGTCCATCTCGATCATGGTCTGGTTGCCGTCGTCGTCGGGAACCTGCGCGTTCACGATGGCCGAGGTCACGTCGTCAGCCGGGTGCTCGCGCCGGAGCCGACCGAGGTGCATCGCGTAGTCCTCGATCGCATCCGACGCGGCGACCATGTCGTCGACGGTGCCGCCGTACTCGGGGTCGGACGGGGCGATGAACGCGTTGGTGTGACGCTGGACCATCTCCTGGTCCTCGTCGGGCACGCCGAGCATCGTCGCGATCACCTGGCCCGGGAGCCGTGCCGCGACGTCGGTGACGAGGTCGCCCTCGCCCTGCTCGGCCACGTCCTCGACGATCCGGCGGGCCTGGGCCCCGATGTTCTCCTTGAGCCGTCCGATCATCCGCGGCGTGAACCCGCGGTTGACGATCAGCCGGTAGCGGGTGTGGATCGGCGGATCCATGTTGATGATCGACGTCCGCACGGGGTAGTCGAAGATGCCGACTGCGGGCACGCTCGTGAACGACTCGTAGTCGCGGCTGATGCCGAACATGTCGCCGTGGCGGACGAAGGACCAGAACCCCGGTCCGGGCGGCAGCCCGGCGGGAGTCTCCTCCGGGTCGAAGCCCACAGGGCGCTCTCGCCGCAGCTTGGCGAAGATGCCGTCGACGTCGGAGCGCAGGTACGTGTCGGGGCTGCCGAGGCGGATCTCGTCGAGCGCGAGGTCGGTCTCGGGCGGGGCCACCGGGTGGCTCTCCGCGGTCACGATCGACTCCGCACCACCCGACCGGGGCGGGCTCCGGTGTCGACCCCGGCGCGCTGGACGACCTCCCCGGCGACGATGGTCGCCACGATGCCGTCGGCGCGTTGCACGATCCGCATGGCGCCGGTCGGCAGGTCGTGCAGGACCTCGACGGGGTGGGGGTTGATCCCCTCGGGATCGAGCACGTTGAGGTCGGCCTTGAAGCCGGGCGCGACCACGCCGCGATCGCGCAGGCCGTAGAGCAGCGCCGGCTCGCGGGTGAGCACCCGGATCGCGGTCTCGAGCGGGAGGGTCCCCCGGGGCCGCTCGCGCACCCAGTACGACAGGACGAAGCTCGGGTAGCCGCAGTCGCAGATCACGTCGACGTGCGCGCCGCCGTCGCCGAGGCCGAGCACGCTCATCGGGTGGGCCATGAGCTCGAGGCTCGCGTCGAGGGTTCCGGCGTAGCCCCCGAGGAAGAAGTGGACGAGCGCGTTGCCGTCCTCGGCAATCGTCCAGTCGTACAGCATCTCGTGGGGATCCCGCCCGGTGGCCGCGGCCTGGGCGGCGAGGCTCGTCGCCGGGTCGGGCTCCTGCTCGGGCAAGGGCGACGACGGGAACACGGCCGTGGCCTCCTCGAGCATCAGCTCGGCGAGGCGAGTCGTCCGGGGTGCGCCGAGCTCGGCCAGGATCGCGGCCTTCACCTCGGGATCGGCCATGCGCGCGGCGCGCTCGGCGACCGGGAGCCCGGCGAGCGCGTCGTAGCTGGGCCGGCCCCGGAACGGGCTCGTGGTGCGGAGGCCGCAGAGCAGGCCCTGGCGATGGGAGCCGACCTGTGGGTACAGGCGCGCGCCGTTCGCGTTCTCCCGTTCGAGGCGCGCGAGGCGGTCGCGCCACTCGTCGGAGCCGTTGGCGGACCCGCCGAACGGGAAGGTCACCGCCAGGCCGGTCTCGCGCGACAGCCGGCTGAGCCAGTCGATCTGGCGGTCCCAGGTCTCCCGGTCGGCACCCGAGCCGACGGGGAGGATCGTCGAGAACACCGCGTCGGGCGATCCGGCGCGCACCGCGTGGGCGAGGGCGAAGATCTCGTCGAGATCGGCGAACGTCCCGGGTACCTCGCGGCCGTCCTTGGCCTTGTGCCACTCGAGCCGGTTGACCGACAGGCCGACCGCGCCGGCCGCGACCCCGGCCTGGACGATGGCAGCCATGCGCGCGATGTCCTGCTCCGTCGCCGGCTCGTTCGCCGCCCCGCGTTCGCCCATCACGAACGCGCGCACGGCGCCGTGGGCGATCTGCGCGGCGACGTCCAGCGCGTGGGGCAGCTTCTCGAGCGCGTCGAGGTACTCGGCCACCGACTCCCAGTCCCACTGGATGCCGGCCCGGAGCGCGTCGCCGGGGATGCCCTCGACGCCCTCCATCAGCCCGATGAGCCAGTCGTGACGGTCCGGCGCCGCGGGGGCGAAGCCCACGCCGCAGTTGCCCATGACGACCGTGGTCACGCCGTGCCAGATCGACGGGGTGAGCAGCGGGTCCCAGGTCACCTGCCCGTCGTAGTGGGTGTGCACGTCGACGAACCCCGGGGTGACGACGAGCCCGGCGGCGTCGATCTCCTCGCGACCGGCGTCGGGGACGTGCCCCACGGCGGTGATGCGCCCGTCGTCGACCGCCACGTCCGCGGCGACCGGCGCGGCGCCGGTCCCGTCGACCACGCGGCCGTTACGGATCACCAGGTCGTGCACGGCATCCCCCCGATCGTGCGCGTCGGACGCAACCTACCCCGTCACCGGGTCCCGGGGCACGGCTCGGTTAGCGTTGCTTCGTGCACAGCAGGCTGCCCACGAAGATCTACGAGAAGGAGCTCCGCCGCCTCCAGCAGGAGCTCGTCGAGATGCAGTACTGGGTCCGTGAGCACGGGGCGCGGGTGGTGGTCCTGTTCGAGGGCCGTGACGCCGCCGGGAAGGGCGGTGCCATCCGGCGGATCATGGAGTACCTCAACCCCCGGTTCGCCCGGGTGGTGGCGCTCGGCGTGCCGAGCGAGCGCGAGGAGACCGAGTGGTACTTCCAGCGGCACATCGCGCACCTGCCCGCGGCAGGGGAAATCGTGCTGTTCGACCGGTCCTGGTACAACCGGGCCGGCGTGGAGAAGGTGATGGGGTTCTGCACGCCCGAGCAGCACAAGCTGTTCCTGCACCAGACGCCGATCTTCGAGCGTTTGCTCATCGAGGACGGCATCCTCTTGACGAAGTACTGGTTCTCCGTGAGCGACGAGGAGCAGGAGCGCCGTTTCGCCTCGCGGATGAAGGACCCGCTCCGGCGCTGGAAGGTCAGCCCGATGGACCTCGAGGCCCGGCTCCGGTGGGTCGACTACTCGCGGGCCAAGGACGAGATGATGGTGCACACCGACACGATGTCGTCGCCGTGGTTCACCGTCGAGGGCGACGACAAGAAGGCCGCGCGGCTGAACTGCATCGCCCACCTGCTCACGCGCATCCCCTACGAGGACGGCGCCGAGCCCCCGGCGAACTTCGACCTCCCGCCCCGCGGCGGCGACCAGGGCTACGTCCGGCCCGAGCGCGAGACACAGCACTACGTGCCTGATCACTCCGCCACGCTGGTGAGATCGGACAAGCCCGAGAGCTAGGGGTCAGCCGATCACGCCGTCGGCCCGGAGGCGTGCCAGCTCCGCGTCGTCGCATCCGCACCGTTCCCGCAGCACTGCGTCGGTGCTCGCGCCCAGGGTCTCGGCGGCCGTGGTGCCGAGGTCCAGGTCGTCGATGCGGAACGGCAGGCGGGGTCCGAGGAAGCCGGTGGGCCCGGCGAGCGCGCCGTGGCCGAGCGGCTCGAGGCTGCCGAGTGCGGCCACGTGCGGGTCGTGCCGCCCGATCCACGGCGGCTCGACGGGGCCGGCGGGCAGGTCGCAGTCGCGGAGTGCGGCGATGCACTCCGTGGTGGAGCGGGTGGCGCACCACTCGGCGACGATGGTGTGGACCGTGGCGAGGACGTCGCCCCTCCGCTCGGCGCGGGTGAGCGCGGCCAGATCCGGCCGGCCCAGGTGGTCGCAGAACGCGGCCCATTGCGCGTCGTCCGTCAGCACCATCGCGACGTGGCCGTCGGTCGTGGCGAAGGCGCCGATCGGGCCGGCGCGGAAGTCGGTGTTGCCCGATCGTTGGGGGAGGCCGGCGTCCTCGTAGTGGTCGACCGGCTCGTCCCACACGACGTTGAGCAGTGACTCGAACATCGTCACGTCGACCAGGCGCCCCCGGCCGTCCTGGTCGCGTTGGCGCAGGGCGGCCACGACCGCGAGCGCGGCGAAGACCGCGGTGAGCTCGTCGCCGATCATCGCCCCCGACTTGACCGGCGGACCATCGGGGGACCCCGTCTTGGCCATGAGGCCGGACATGGCCTGCACCACGAGGTCCATGGCGGGACGGTCGCGGTACGGGCCGGTGTGCCCGAACCCGGTCACGGAGCAGTGCAGCAGCCGCGGGTTCGTCGCCTCCAGCGACGCGCGGGAGAGCCCGAGCGCCTCCATCACCCCCGGGCGAAAGTTCTCGACCAACACGTCGGTGTCGCGCAGCAGCGCCAGGAGCAGCGCCCGCCCGCTCGGGTGCTTCACGTCGAGCACGACGCTGCGCTTGCCCCGGGCCCGACGGAGCGGCGCGAGCGGGATGTCCTGCGGGCCCCGGGGGCCTCGGTGCACGCCGTCCGGTCCCACGAACGGTGGCGTCGCCCAGGTCGGGTCCCCGCCGGGCGGCTCGATCCGGACCACCTCGGCGCCGAGGGCCGCGAGGTAGTGCGACGCCAGAGGTCCCGAGACCATCCGGGCGAGGTCGAGCACCCGGATCCCCGTGAGCGGGCGCGTCATCGGCCGGGCCCGGGCTCGGGCGCCGCCCACTGCGGATCGCGGCCCTCGGCCCGTGCCGCGGGCCCTTCGATCGCGTCGGGATGGCCGCGCCAGGCGGCTTGCGCGGCCTCGGCGCAGGCGAGCGCGGCGTCGAGCGGGAGCGACTGGGCGGCCCAGAGCGTGCGGATCATCTGCTCCACCGCAGCCGGGGAGTTGCGGCTGATGGCCGCGGCGTCGGCGAGCGCGGCGTCGAGGAGACTCCCGGCGGGGGTGACGCGCTGGACGAAGCCCGCTCGACGCGCGTCGTCCGCGGTGAGCACATCGTGGGGCCCGAGCACGGCCATGCGCAGCACAGCGGCGAACGAGGCGCGCCGCGCCAGGGAGACCGAACCGCTCGCCACCACCATGCCGACGCCGACCCCGGGGTTCGCGAACGTGGCGTGCTCGGCGGCGAGTGCGAAGTCGCAGTCGCCGAGGAACCACAGGCCGCCGCCGAAGCACCGGCCGTTCACCGCGGTGAGGATGGGCTTCCACACCTCGAACTGCCGTCCGGTGAAGCGCATCGGCGCCTGGTCCGAGGCGGTGCCGATCCGCCGGAGGAGGTCGGGATCGGTGACGTCGGCGCCGCTCGTGAAGCTGCGGTCGCCCGCCCCCGTGACGACGACGGCGCGGATGGTCGCGTCGTCGCGTACGGTCCCCCAGATCTCGGGGAGGTCGTGGAGCAGATCGCGCGCCGAGAGCGCGTTGCCCTTCTCGGGACGGTCGAGGACGACGAGCGCGGTGGCACCGTCACGGTCGAGGCGGATGGGCACGCGCGGACACTACGCCGCAGGCGCGTCGAGGTCAGATCCCCAGTGCCTCGCGCGTTCGGTCGAGCTCGGCGGGTTCGTCGGTGGTCGGCACGAGGAACAGCTCGTGGGCGCCCGCGGCGCGAATGCTGTCGACGGCCTTCCGCAGCGATTCCGGCGTGAAGCACGCCACGCCCTGCGCTCCGAACTGGCCCGCCTCCTCACCGAACACCTTGAGGTAGTCGTACGCGTACCGGCGCAGCCGGTCCTCGGCGTCGGGGCCGAGGGCGTACCAGAGGCTCGTGGAGAGGTGGGGCTCGTCGTCGCGCCCGGCGGCCCGCCACGCAGACTCGATCATGTCGAACGCGCCGCGCACCGCGGCTTCGTCGCCGTCGAGCGTCCACGCGCCGTCGACGCCGTCGGCCCAGCGGGCGGCTCGCCCGATCGCCTTCGGCCCGAGCGCGCCGGCGATCAGTGGGGGGCCGCCGGCCTGGACCGGCGGGGGTCCCACCGGTTCGGCGCCGGGGAACGGGGGCTCGCCCGCCCAGATGCTGCGCATCCGGGCGACCTGCTCGTCCATGCGCGACCAGCGGCGCGCGAAGTTGCCACCGATCGCGCGGTAGTCGTGCTCACGGCCGCCGACGCCGACGCCGAGGGTGAGCCGCCCGCCCGACAGCTGGTCGACCGAGGCCATCTGCTTCGCGATCTCGACCTCGTTGTGCGCGGGCAGTACGACGATCGTGGTCCACAGCCGCACCCGCTCGGTGAGCGCAGCCGCGGCCGCGAGCTCGACGATCATCGCGTGGCTCGGGAACGTGATCCGCTCCGGGACCGCGAGGCTCGACCACGGGCCCTCGTCGATCGCTCGGCACCAGGCGAGGGTGTCGGCGCGCCCGTGGGGGACCATCGTGGGCAGCGTCATGGCGAGGTCCATGGCGCCGCAGACTACGGGCTACGAGGCGCCGTCACCGCCCTCGCTCGTGTCGTCGACGGGCTCGTCGCCGTTGCCCACGGAGTCGAGCGCGTCGACCTGCTCGGTGATCTCCGCGACGAGACGGTCGATCGAGGCGTCGAACGACGCGTCGGCCGTCGGGTTGGCCGCGCCCGTGCGCTGGGCGTAGACCACGCCGCCGAGCTCCTCCTGGAGGTCGGCGATCTTCTTCTTGAGCTTCTGCTCCTCGAGCTTGTCCTGGCCCGCCTTGGCCGCGCCCTTGGCCGCGTCACCGGCCTTGGTGGCGGTCTCCTTCATCTTGTCCATGAAGCCCATGGGAACCCTCCCGATCGGTCCGGCTGGTCGTTCCGGCTGGATCCGAGGGTAGATGGTGGCGACGCCGCCGTGCCGAGGCCCCGGCCGGCTCCGAGGCGTGCGAGACTGCGCGGACCGCACCGGACCGGGGGGTTCCACCGTGACCGACCGCTACGTCGTCATCTCGTCCGACTGCCACGCCGGACTGGCCTGCGAGGACTACCGCCCCTATCTCGCGTCCAGGTACCACGCCGCGTTCGACGAGTTCCTCGCGGAGCGCCAGGCGTCGCGCGACGAGGCGCTGAAGATGAACTACGAGTACATCATGAACTGGGAGACCCACAACGAGGAGGGTCTCCGGGGCGCCTACGACGCCGAGCAGCGCGACAAGGAGCTCGACGCCGACGGCGTGGCCGCCGAGGTGATCTTCGCCGACTCCGACGCCATCACCGGCAAGGAGTCGCCCCCGTTCGGCGCGGGGCTGTCGGCGGGGGAGATCAGAGATCCCGACCTTGCGTTCGCGGGCGCTCGCGCGCACAACCAGTTCCTGGTCGACCTCTGCGCGACGAGCCCCGAGCGGCGCGGCGGCGTCGCACTGGTGCCCATCGTGCACGACGTGCCGCGCGCGGTGGAGGAGATCGAATGGGTGGCCTCGCGCCCCGGGATCCGCGGGATCATGATCCCGACGATGTGGCGCGACCACCCGCCGTACAACGACCGTTGCTACGACCCGGTGTGGGCGGCGTGCGCCGAGACCGGGCTCGTGGTGCACACGCACTCCGGTGAGGCGCCGCGTGAGGAGTTCAACGACCACATCGGGATCTACCTGGCCGAGGTGGTGTTCTGGACCTACCGGCCCATCGCGCACCTGCTGTTCTCGGGCGCGTTCGAGCGGCATCCCGACCTGAAGTTCGCGGTCACCGAGTCAGCCGCCTACTGGGTGCCCGACCTGAAGTGGAAGTGGGACCAGTACTTCGGCGGTGGCCACACCACGGCGAAGATGGCCGCGCTGATGCAGGGCATCATCTCGAAGCTGCCCTCGGAGTACTTCGGCACCAACATCTTCATCGGCGCCTCGACGATGTCGAAGGAGGAGATCCGGCGGCGCTACGTGATCGGCACCGACTGCGTGATGTGGGGCACCGACTACCCGCACCCCGAGGGCACCTGGCCCAACACCGTCGAGCGGCTCCGCAAGGACTTCTGCGACGTGCCGGTCGCCGACGCGCGCGACATGCTCGGCCTGACCGCTGCCCGCGCGTACGGCTTCGACCTCGACGCGCTCACGCCGATCGCCGACCGCATCGGGCCGACGCCCGACGACCTCGGTCAGGACCCGACCCGCACCGCCACCCCCGAGGAGCTCGCCCGGGCCGAGTGGTGGAAGGACGAGTACGGCATGCGTTGACGTGCCCGAGGGTGTGTGGTTCAGGCGTCGGGGGCGGTGTCGGGGACCATCCTGCGGTCGGCGAACTTCCAGAGGCCGTCGACCCGACGCAGCGTGTCGTGGTAGCGACCGGTGACGATCGTCTGGTGACCCTCGGCGGTCGCGCGGTACGTGTACAGGTACGCCTTGCCGGTGGCGCCGTCGTCATGGCCGGTCACGATGAGGTTGCTCACGGTGTGGCGCATGCCCGGCATCATCTGGTTGGTGCCCGCAGCGAAGGCCGAGAGCGCCTCGGTGCCCTGGACCGGGTCGCCGTAGCCGACGTCGAGCACGCCGTCGGGGGTGAAGCAGGCGGCGAACTCGTCGGGGCGCTCGTCGTCGATGGCGAAGTTGTACGCGGCGTACAGCTCCTCGATGGCGACGCGGTCTTCGTGGGTCAGGTACATCGGTGCTCCTCGTGGATGTGGTGCCAGTGGTGGTGCGGGGGGCCGACCGGGTGGCCGGCTACTGGATGACGAACGCGCGCTGGATCTCGCCGAGCACGTCGATGTGCTCGGCACCCGAGGTGTCGACGAACGCCTCGTGGATGGTGCCGGTGTAGGTGAACGGTGCCGCGTAGTCCTCGGTCACCGGGGTGCCGTCGGTGTAGCCGCAGGTGAGCCCCTCTCCGTGGAGGGTGAACCGCAGCGGCGTGGTGCGGGTGAGCAGGACGGGATCGCCCATCTCGCCGTCGATCACGAGGGCGGCCCGCATCGCCGTGAAGCCGTCGTCGCGGCTCGGCTCCGCGACGACGCCGAGCACGTGGCGCCCGGGCGCGAGCGGTGTGCTGCGGACCGCGGTGGTCTCCACCCCGGCGAAGTTGTAGGCGTACTCGAGGCAGCCGTCGACGACGTGGAGGGAGAAGCCGCCGAAGCGCCCGCCCTGGGCCACGAGCACCCCGGCGTCGTCGGGGCCGACGTCGGCTACCACCACGATCTGGTGGCGGCGCAGCTTGGTGTTGGGGGCGAGCGGCTCGGGGACGGCCGTGGTGTGGGGCCGGAGCGCGACGCGGTCGCGTTCGCCGAGCACGTGGGGGCGGCCGACCGCCATGCCCCGTCCGGCCTTGAGCGGCATCACGCCGTAGCGCCCGGCCTCCTCGAACCAGCGCTCCTGGAGCGCGCGCAGCATCTCGGGCTCCGCCTCGGCGAGGTCGTGGCACTCCGACGGGTCGACGGCCGTGTGGTACAGCTCCCAGCGGTCCTCGCTGTGCGGAGCGTTCGGGTCCTCCCCCGGCATGTAGGGGAAGAACGGGTGGAAGGTCACCGCCTTCCACCCGTCGTGGTAGATCGCGCGACACGCGAACTGCTCGTAGTACTGCGTGCGCCGATGCTCGGGCGCGTCGCCGACCATGAGCGACTCCACGAAGCTCGCTCCCGCCACGGGCTCCTGCGGGTGCCCGTCGAGCACGGTGGGCATGGTGACGCCCGTGTAGTCGAGGATCGTCGCGGCGACGTCGATCGCGTGCGTGTACTGGTCGCGCACGGCCCCGCGGTCGGCGGTCTCGGGGGCCCGCACGATCAGCGGATCGCCGATCCCGCCTTCGTGGGTCTCGCGCTTCCACCGCTGGAACGGCGTGTTGCCGGCATAGGCCCAGCCCCACGGGTAGTGGCCGTAGCTCATCGGGCCGCCCAGCTCGGGGAGCAGCTCCATCGTGCGCGCCTGGTCGTGGGGCAGACCGCTGAAGATGAAGTTCTCGTTG
>Ga0194121_10006285_pt1 | contig 15962 bp, 14 predicted proteins | sample TA2MahCa50mmetaG_FD_148609 | JGI IMG/M metagenome (GOLD analysis project Ga0194121, IMG submission 148609) | Freshwater microbial communities from Lake Tanganyika, Tanzania - TA2015020 Mahale Deep Cast 50m | ecosystem: Environmental > Aquatic > Freshwater > Lake | place: Tanzania: Lake... | reverse complement strand
CGCCAGGGTCTCAACGACTTGGCGCCAGTCGAATATGCCCGGAAAATGGCTTCGAGAACGATTGATCAGAGTGTAATCAACGTCGGAATCTAACTCTGAAGATGGTCCGAGAAGTTCAAGCGGTTCAGCCAAGTTAAGATTCTCACTACAGATGGACCGAATATCGCCGGTCAGGTCATCGCAGCTTTTTCCGCGGATAAACTGTGTATTCGCAGCTATTGCTGCTACTAGCGCTGCTAGATGAGCAGCGAAACCGTCTGAATCATCCGCGCATACTGACGCTCGAAAACTCATGGCGATGCAAACCCGATGATTCGAGTGACGATAGTCGGTGTATCCCCTAGATCATAGATTTACTCCACCGTCCCAACCGAATCGCAACTGCGCACGGTACAATTCATGCTCTAATCAATACGCGAGATCACGATGCAACGTTTCCTTGGAAAAACAGTCGTCATCACAGGAGCCGGCCGCGGCATCGGTGCCACCTGCGCCGAGCGGTTCGTAGCTGAGGGCGCTCAGGTCACACTTATCGCGCGTAATGATCAAGAGTTACGGACACTGGCGAATACTCTTGGCCCTGCGGCACGATCGGCACCCTGCGATGTCACCGATGCCGCATCGGTCGCGCGCCTATTCGCTGAGCTCGAAAGCTGCGACGTACTAGTAAATAATGCGGGCGGCAACACGCCGCAGCCGTTCGTAGAAGTCGAACTCGATACGCTCGATCGATTGTTGACGCTCAATATTCGCGCGGCTTTCGTGGTCGCACAAGCTGCGGTGCGCACCATGCTTCGCGCTGGCAGCGGAGGTAGTATCGTGCACATGAGTTCACAGATGGGACATGTCGGCGCCTCAAATCGCACCGTCTACTGCACTAGCAAGCACGCCATTGAAGGTTTGACGAAGGCAATGGCGGTGGAGCTCGCCCCCAAAGGAATCCGCGTTAACGCCGTCGCGCCGACGTATATCGAAACACCGCTCACTAAGCCCTTCTTTGAAAATCCTGAATTCCGTGCCGACACTCTGCGTCGTATTCCGCAGGGCCGCATCGGCACGCCACGCGAAGTCGCCGATGCCGTACTATTTCTCGCTTCGCCAGAGGCAAGCTTGATTACGGGTACGAGCTTAGTAGTCGACGGCGGCTACACGGCTCAGTGAGCACAATCAGTTTATTTGATAAAAACGTACTGCATTAGTCGCGAATAACGCACTCCGGTCTTCTGCGCTCAGGTGTGCACAAAGATTGGCGTATTCGCGCCAAACGGCGGCGTACGGTTTCACCAGTTTTTCAACGGGATAGTTGGAGCCAAACATGAGACGTGTCGGTCCGAACGCTTCGCAAACCACCTCAAAATGACTTTGCACACGTTGCGCCGACCATATCGGGTCGAACATTCCGAAGCCGGAAAACTTGCAATTCGCGTTCGGCAAGGATCCCCAGAGTTGCATACCAGCACGCCAAACATCGAACTCCGCCGGTTCTGCGCCCGGCGATCCGGCATGACAAATCGCAACCGACAAAGCGGGGTAGCGTGAAAACACATGGAATGCCGTCGCTAGTTGCGATGGAATCACTTGCAGATCGAACGATAGACCAGTCTCTGCTAGCTGCCGAAGATTTTTTTTCCAAGTAGGATCGTGCAACAGCCCCCCGGATCCGCTGCCGAGGTCCTCAGTGGAATGCCGACCGAGGATTTGGCGAATGCCGCGTAAATTCTTACTCTCTCGATGCGCTGCCAATTGCGTCGCAAAATCGGCGCTTGATAGATCCGCATACGCGACGATGGCATTCGGCATACCGTGCGTGCAATCGTCGTCCGCGACGGCTTGCAACCAACGGGTCTCGTCGACTGCAGCCGCTTCGGCGACACCGACTTGAACGTGAACAGATTGAAGAACGGGCAACTTACCTATATCGCCGCGGAAATCTTGCAACTTGTAATTTCTTTGAATTGGCGTCGGATCGCCAAAAAACCGTCGCTCGCCACGACGCATGAGCCAGGGGTAATCGTTGACGCTTAAATCCCATAGGTGATGGTGGGCGTCGACGATCTTTGCAGGTAGGAGCATCGTTAGACAAGTTGAGCGAGTAGCGCGATCCGATCGTAGACTGACCACTCTGCAACGATACGCCCCGCAACTATTTGCCAGTGCGTGACGCCGAGCAAGACAGCAGGCTTTCCAGAAGCCGCGACACCCCAGAGAGGGCCGACATGCTCAAAAGCCAGCGTCCAGCGTACCGCCACGCGATACTCACCCGCAGTCCGATCTTGCACCGCTACGTGATCCACGCTCACTGCCGCGTTCGCCATGCTGCGACGCAGCTGTGCGTAGTGCAACCTAATAGCCTCGCCGCCGCTGGCGGTTACCTGCGAGTCGTACAAGACGGCATACGGCGCATGGGCTGACCTTCCGTCGCTATCACCTGCAATCCATTGAGCGCAGAGTATCGCGGCGGCGTATGCCGCTACTCCGTTCGGTTCGAACTCAGTTACGACACCGCGCGCCGCATTTCGCGCGACCCGGCGATATTCCGCATCGAGCCAATCGCGACACTCCGCCGTGCGCCCATCGGACACGTAACGCGCGACCTGCAGTGGCGCTGCTCCGATTTGTAACGCTAGCGAATAGTTGTCGCGTACCAGCCATTCTTTTGTGATCCGACCGTTCTCCACCAGACAGTCAGCGATGGTCCGCACGAATATTTTGCGGCCGGTCGCGGGCAAATACGGCAAGTCTCCCGCGTGCGTCATCGGACTGCCGATTCGATGCGAACTTAAAAATCGGCCCGGCCCGAGGCGAGTGCCGATGACCGCTTCCCCGAGCAGCAGACGATCTGGAAACACCCGCAGCGTATCCTTCGTATTCGCAATAATCGCCGCAGTGCCGTGCACCATTCCACCGAGCGTATAGATTAGACAGTCGCTCGAGTAATAGTCGTCGATCCGCTCAACATGACGCGACTCCCAAATCTCGTGCGTGATGCCGAGTATGTAGTCAGTTAGGTCTCGGAACGGGCCTGCTGTTCCTTCAAGTACCATCGTCGGCCGCATCAACGATTGAAGTTTGCAAGTAGCGATTTCACGCCCGACTGCAAAAACGCATGATCGGAGGCGAGCACGAAGAACGTCACGCCGCGCGCGCACCAATTCGGGATCTCATCCAAATTGGCGACGAACATTCCCACCGGACATTTTACGTTCTGTGCAGCTCGCACGATCGCGTTCACCGCATCGATCACGACAGGGTCGTCGAGACTAGTTTTACCTAACGAAACCGTGAGATCGACCCGCCCGACGAACACGGCCGACAGGCCGGGAACGCGAACGATCGCGTCGATCTGCGCCAAGGCCGCGCCATCTTCGATTTGCGCGATAACGGCGGTGTGTGATTGTGCGTGGGTCAACTGCTCTCCGAGCTTTCGTCCGCCGAATTCGGCCGCACGCGTCGAGCCGGCATAGCCGCGACCACCGGGTCCGTGGTGCGCCGCACCCACCGCACGGATCGCATCGTCAGCACACATCACGTGCGGCACGAGAATTCCGTCTGCGCCACAATCTAATGCGTTCAAGATATTCGCGCTGCTGGAGTCGGAAACCCGAACCAATACTGGCTTGCCGAGCGCACGAACGATAGCGACACAACCATCGAGCTCTGCGCGGCCGAACGGCGCATGCTCCGTATCGAGCACGAGCACATCCAACGCCGTCCGACTCAAAACCTCGCACACGACTGGCGATGGCGTCCTGATCCAAGTACCAACCACCGCATCAGCTCGCTGCAGGCGCGCCGGAAATCCACCATCATCGCGTTCCGCAGTCATAAAGATGCCCCACTTTTTGTCGCGCTACGCCCGCTCGAATCCGATTGAAGCGTCTCCGGTAGTGACCACCAAATCACCGTGGCAAGTAAGAAAACTAGTACCGCCGTCAACATTGCCGCCTGCAAGCCGAACGTATCGACGATCGCCCCTGACAACAGCGCGCCGAACAACGACACGATCCGACCCCAGTTGAAGATAGACGCAGCAGTCGCGCGCAAGCTCTCCGGATACAACTCAGCGAAATAGGGCCCCCAAATTCCGGTACAGACCAACCCAAATCCGTACGCGAAACCCGTCACGGCGAACATCACGGGGCTCGGTGGCAAAAACAGATAGAGCACGACGAATACCGCGCTCAGGACGAATCCTGCTACACTCATACGCCGTCCGTAACGATCGCCCACCAAACCCCAAAACACTGCGCCGATCATCGATCCGACGTGCAATACCGTCATCAACTTACCGATCAAGTCGGGACCGTAGTGATGAATTTCACGAAGATACGTCGTCGCCCAACCATTGAAACTTTGGAAGGCAAAGAAATTTAAACCACACAACACTGCGAGACGAATGGTAATCATCCATCGTCCGTGGCGGAACAATTCGCGAATGTCGGGCGCCACTGCACGCTCACTTACCGAGCGTTGTGCATCACCCCAGGCGCGGTAACTGCGATCGGCAGGGATGAGCAGAAACACGGCGACCCCGGCCGCGAGTGCGCCGAACCCGCCGATTTCCAGCACCGTACGCCACGACTCGGCATCAAAATACCGCCCCGTCCACGACAACAACGCGTCGCCGCCGTTATAGACGATTTGCACTAAGCCGGCCAACAAACCTCGCTGCGCCGGCGAGTACCAACCGATGTATAGGCTCACGGCACAACCGAACACCCCACCCAAAAAAAAGCCCATCGCAAATCGCTGCAGTAACGCTTCGGCATAGGTTGTAACGAACGTGATGGAAAGTGCGGCGCAAGCGAATCCGATGGTGATGACCGAATAGACGTTACGACGACTGAACCGGTCAGCGATCTGTGGCAGAACCAGTGATCCGACCAGCGCCCCGAGTGCTTGCAGCGTATAGAACGCCGCGACTTCGGTCTTGCTCAGCGACAAAGATTCTGCAATATACGGCCGGAGAAAATTCTCGGTGTTCCAAAGAAATGCGTAGAAGACGTACGGCGCCATCAGCACTACGAACATGAACCAACGCCGCGCCGTGGAAAAACTTTCGGCGCTGATCGATTCTTTCGGCGACTCACGCGACACGATTGTCAAGCCGCCGCGCCGATCCGCCCGGCCTCGCGTAACCGACCGAGCACGTCGAAATCCATCTGATGCAGCAAGTCGAGCAAATCGATAAAGACCCAGTTTTCATCGAGCAGATCGAGATCACGCTTCCAAAAATCCATTACGCGCATAGTGATCTTGCGGCCGGTCGGCGGTAGCCCCATGAAGCCGCCGCCAGCGTGAGTCGCGCGTATACTCGGCCACCCGGTCGAAGCGACATAACGACCCTCAGCAATGCGACATTTGTGATCGCCGCCAACGCGGTCTGGGAACGCCCGCAAAAACGGCCCCTGATGCACTCGCCGGTATTGTTCTTCTCCACGGCAAGTTCCGATACCAGCAGGACCGTACCAGGTGAAGTTTCTATTCCAGTACCGCCATTGTTCCATGCTCTCGAAACTTTTCCGATCGTACCGCATCAGTCCAGCAATCATGTCCTCAACTAGGTGCATGCTACGAGCGGATTCAGCAGGATCGGCGGGCTGATTCAACAGTCCGTCGTGCTCGCGCGGACCGGGCACGTGATCGGTGAGTCCCAGCGAGGGCGCGAGCGGCCAAAGGCCTTGTTGGCGTAGGAAATCGGGCAAGTCGACAATCGTGTATTGCTCAACGATACGACCCGACTCTAGACGGGAAAACTCGCCGTAACGCAGACGCACAACGCCCTTCGAAGGTACGACACCAAGCCACGGCCGCAGAAAATTGCCTTGATAGTGACCCGTTGCGGCAATCCAAACTCCATCGCGCCATGCGCCGGCAAGTTGGATATCGTCTCGACGCTCCAAATCGGGTATCGCGCTCAACAACGGCGCCCAAAAATGATCAATGGCGTCCGAAGTCGTCGTGAGATGATCGAAGGGTCGAGGACCAAACCAACGAGCATCAGGCGCGTAGCAGCCCGCAAGTCGTTCGAGTTGCGCGGACGGGGACGAAAACAACTCGCCCACCTTTAATCGGTGGGCGAGGCGCATTTCGTTGAGTCGTATCGGTGTTATCACCCTTAAAGTATACGACGAACTTCTCTTCCGAATACTGTTAGAAGCGAGCTCCAACTCGGACGCCCCACATTCGCGGCGCATCAAAGCTTTGAAGGAGACCTCGCGATCCGAATGTCGCTCGGTTAAGCGTGACCTCGTCGGTCACATTATTACCAAATAACTCTGCGCTATATTTGTCGTCGGCTGAGTACCAACCGAGACGCAGATCGAGCTTGGTGAATGCACCTTGCTTATCAAGCGCGGTGTTAAAGTCTGTCAGTTGGTAACTACCCGAATACATCACCGACGCTTGCGGCCTGATGCGGCCTGCAGAGCCTAGACTGACGTCGTAGCTCACCCCGCCAGTAATTTTGACCCCCGGCGAATACGGGATCTCGTTACCCGTCAAATCATAAAAGCCTGAGTAACGTGCCGGAGCGGGAGTGTTGTTGTACGAATCAAAATTCGTCTCCATGAATGCACCGGAAAGTAAGATATTAAAGTTAGTCATCGGCACGGCCTGTAGCTCAAGTTCAATCCCCTGACTGTGAGCCTTGGCCGCGTTCAAGATCACTGACGTAGTCGTCAGACCCGTCGGAGTAGTGATTATGAACTGGTTCTGAACCTGCAGGTCTTTGAATTCGTTTTTATAAACTGCGACGTTTAAGCGTACGCGACCTCCAGCGAGGGTATTCTTTGATCCAATTTCGTACGCGGTTACGGTTTCCGGAGCGAAGAATGCGGGCAGTAACGGATTTGTTAAACTACCCCCGTTAAACCCTCCCGAGCGGAACCCTGTAGAGACAGAACCGTAAATCATGCGCTCCTCGTCGAGGTAATACTCCCCGTTCAATCGCCATGTCGTCTCACTGAATTCACGCACGATTACCTGCCCTGTTGACGTCAAAGAATTTATACGCTGCCGAGTGTCGGTCGTCGCAGAAAAGCGATTAATAACCTTCTCATCTTTGGTGGAGCGAATTCCCGCGGTAAGTCGAAAAGACTCGGGACTCAACCAATATGACACCTGACCAAACGCAGCCTCAGATGTTGTTACGGGGAACCCGGCGGCGAACGCACAACCAGCCCTATTACGCTCAACCGAAGGGCAACTTGAGAAAATTGAAAATTTAATATCCTCTTTAAACTTGTACGCACCAATCAACCAGTCTAAAGACGCATCGTCCTTGGCTGCCAGCTGTAATTCATAGCTATCGCTTGTCAACTTATCGTGTTGTCCATCGACATTTTGTACAGCAGTTGAGAAATCGTTATCACCATTACGAAAAACCTCATAGTCGATTCGACCAAAGATGGCTCGCGCTACAAAATTGCCAAAATCATAAGATGCGTTAAGCGATGTTGCCGTTTCCTTGAGATCTTGCTCAAGTGTCGTATCGCCAGGGTAGAAATGGGGATTAGGGTTTATTGGACGACCAATATCCCTGCCCGCAACGTCGGGGATGCCATCAAGCGTCGTTGTCCCGATGTTCAGCACTATGGGCGTTCCCTTTATATCTAACGCGCCGGTTGTTGGATTTACGAACGCGCCACCGACGCGATATCCAAACGCAGCCGCTCCCGTACCGCCCTCAGTCCAAACACTGTGCCGGAGAGTTGCATCGAATCGATCGTTCGGGGTGAACCGCACGCTGGCACGCCAATAACCGGTATCGCGGTCATAGATGTCGCGGGCTTTATCGACGCCCTTCACATACCCATCCATTTTTTCTGACAAACCCGCCAATCGGACTTGCAGCACATCACTCACAGGCAGGTTAACGAAGCCGCTCGCAGCGCGACGATCGAACTGACCATACGTCACGTCGACGCCGGCTTTGAAGTTCTCTTCAGGGGACGCTGTTGTAAGGGCGATATTGCCGCCAAACGTATTCCGACCATAGAGCGTACCCTGCGGACCGCGCTGCACTTCGACTCTGGCGACATCGACAAACGGTTCGTTCGCTTGCGAAGCGCGACTGCGGTACACGTTGTCGACGAAAAAGCCGATCGAAGGATCGCCGCTAACGGCTACGTTTTCCGTACGCACGCCACGAATGGCCGGACGGGCATCGGAGCCCGATCGACCAAAAGAGAAGCCCGGAGTCAGCAATTCAACGCGCGACAGGTCACGAATATCGTTCCGCGCCAAGATCTCGGCCGACAAGGCCGTAACCGAAAGAGGTACCTGTTGGAGATTCTCCTCCTTCCGCTGCGCCGTGACGACCACCTCCTCGAGCATTCCCGCTGACGATTCCACTTGCTGCGCGAACGCGCCGGCTACTGACGTGAATGCGGCAACCACGGATACTGCGCGAACCAAAAAGCGCCGATTGCTCATGTTTGCATCCCCTTTAGTTGAGAAGACTGAACGACTTTTTTCGGCAATCCCCGGATTCGGACCGACTACCACGGACCACCCCTACGGTAGATCATGAACCATAAAGACTGCGAATGCAACTTCTCGCCGATTACGAGCGCCTGCAGCTAGGCCATAGTCATGTCGTTCCTTGTTTTTCCCCCGTAATTTTTCTCTATTTTCTGATTGCATCCGAAGTCATTTAAACGTAAATTCCTTTGAATGATTAGGTATCTGAAACATGGCGTCTCGAAAGCCGCCGCCGCTCAAGAAGACTCAAACGTACGCGCCACGGTGGAGGAAATCCTGCGCTCGATTGAGCATCGAGGCGATGTTGCAGTGAGGGAATACTCGGAAAAATTTGACCGCTGGAGCCCCGCGGACTTTCGCTTGCGCCGAGCTCAAATCGATGAGTGCTACGCGGACCTCACACAGCGCAACCTCGACGATATCGCGTTCGCGCAGGAGCAAGTGCGTCGATTTGCGCAGGTACAACGCGATGCGCTTCGCGACGTCCAAATCGAGACGCTGCCAGGCGTCATTCTAGGCCATAAGAATATCCCAGTCGAATCCGTCGGCTGTTACGTTCCGGGTGGGAAATACCCTTTAGTGGCCAGCGCGCACATGAGCGTCGTCACGGCGAAAGTGGCTGGCGTACCACGCGTCATCGCAGCCGCCCCGCCCTTCAACGGGGAACCCGCGCCCGCGATTGTCGTCGCGATGGATATGGCTGGTGCCGACGAGATCTACGTATTGGGTGGCGTGCAAGCGATCGGTGCCATGGCGATCGGGACGCAATCGATCAAGCCCGTGGACATGCTCGTTGGGCCCGGGAATCAATTTGTGGCGGAAGCCAAACGACAATTATTCGGACGTGTCGGTATCGACTTACTCGCCGGTCCAACCGAAACGTTGGTGATCGCAGACGACTCGGTCGACGGCGAGTTGTGCGCAGCAGATTTGCTGGGTCAGGCGGAGCACGGGCCGAATTCACCGGCCGTTCTGTTGACCAACTCCGATAAACTCGCGCGGGACACGATGACGGAAATCGAACGGCAGCTGAAAATCCTGCCGACCGGCGAAATCGCCGGCCGTGCCTGGCGAGATTTCGGCCAAGTGATCGTTTGCGACACGCTCGACGAAATGGTCGCAAAAGCGGATGAGATCGCCTCCGAGCACGTACAAGTGATGACTCGCGATCCTGACTTCTTCCTTCATCGGATACGTAACTTCGGCGCACTATTTTTGGGCCCGGAAACAAATGTCTCCTACGGCGACAAGGTGATCGGCACCAACCACACGCTGCCGACACGCAAAACCGCCCGCTACACTGGCGGTCTTTGGGTCGGTAAGTTCATCAAAACGTGCACTTATCAACGCATCACTCGATCCGCCTCGGTGACGATCGGCGAATATTGTTCACGGCTTTGCGCGTTGGAAGGTTTCGCCGGTCACAAAGAACAGGCGGACATCCGGGTGCGGCGCTATGGCACCAAAGAAAAAATCTAAGCGCTCCCTTACAAGCCGCGCTCCGGTAGCTGAAGCGGCTACGCAAGGCTCGCGCGCCACCTCGTATGACGTCGCGCTGCGTGCTGGCATATCGCAATCAGCCGTCTCACGCTGCTTCCAAGAAGGTGCGAGCATCAGCCCAAAAATGCGGGCGCGGGTAATGCGAGCAGCCGAGGACCTCGGGTATACACCGAATGCCATCGCGCGCAGCTTGATCACTCGACGTTCCAACTTGATCGCGGTAATCATCTCCAATCTTACGAATCTGTATTACCCGGAAGTGCTTGCAGAACTTTCCGCGCTTGCGAGTGCGAAAGGCATCCGGGTGCTGCTATTCACGCTCTCCTCAGAAAGCGAAATCGACCACGTGCTCGAGCAAGTCTGGCAGTACCGGGTCGACGGCGCAATTTCTGCTGCGCGCCTGTCTTCGGCTCAAATCGATACGTTCTCGAAAAATGGTGTGCCCTTAGTGCTTTACAACCGCTATTTGCAGGGCTCTGCTGCCAGTGCAGTGTTCTGCGATCAATCTGACGGTGCGCGAGTTTTGGTCGAACGACTGGTCAGCGTAGGCCATCGGCGCTTCGGGGTCATTGCCGGACCGCGAGATTCGTTCGTCGGACAAGAACGTGTCGCTGCATCACTGCAGCAACTGGCGAAGCTTGGTTTTCACAACGTTCCCGTTGTCGCGGGTGAATACGACTACGAAAGCGGCGTCCGCGGTCTGCATGAACTTGTCTCGGCTGCGAAGCGCTATCTACAGGCCGTCATTTGCGCCAATGACGTCATGGCGATCGGTGCGATGGATGCGGCACGATTTGATCTCGGTATCGCGGTCCCGGATAAACTGTCGGTGGTTGGCTTCGACGGTGTTGGGCCCGCGTCGTGGTCGAGTTACCGACTAACAACCTTGCGACAGCCGGTACAGCGAATGGCAGAAGCAACGCTTTCGCTATTGCTCGATCGGATCTCCAACCCATCTTTGCCAGCCGAGCGTCGCGTGTTCTCTGGAACACTCATCGAGGGCAGTTCCGCAAAACTGGGGCCAACGTGAATACCGACGCACTGATTTGCGTATCTGGAACGATGCTTGACGAATCGCTTTTCTCGCATCAGCGCCAACGCCTTACGGCGCAAGTACCGGTAATCAGTATGACGCCTTCGAGCGGCGAGACGGTCCACGAAATGGCAACTGCTATCCTTGCGCGGGCGCCAGCACGCTTTGCGCTCGCAGGTGTATCCATGGGCGGCATCGTTGCCTTGGAAATTTGGCGTCAGACACGCGATCGTGTTTCACATTTAGCGTTGATCAGCACGACACCGCTCCCCGATCACCCACAACGGCGTTTGATACGCGACGCTCAGGTTGCCCGGGCGTTAAACGGCGAGTTACACGACGTGCTGATCGAGTCGATGAAACCGCTGTATTTGGGCCGTCGAGCGCGTTCGGATCGCAAACTTCTCGATCGTATTTTGCATATGGGACTCACGCTTGGCGCCGAGGTATTCCGGCGCCAATCCTCAGCGCTACAAAGTCGTCCGGACAGTCGTGACACCCTGCCGTCGATCGACTGTCCCGCCTTGGTTCTATGCGGCGGCGAGGACGCGATCTGCCCCCTCGAACTGCACGTCGATACCTCGCGACGAATTCCGCGTGCGGACCTCGTTGTGTTAGCTGAATGTGGTCATTTACCGACGCTGGAGCGGCCTGAAGCGGTATCCCATCATTTACAAAGTCTTTTGGAACGCACATGAAACACTCCGTCGATCGAATTCTCACCACACACGTCGGCAGTTTGCCACGCTCCAAGGCGGTGACAGACGTGGTTTTCGGCCGCGAGCGCGGTGACGTCATCGACTCCGCCGCGTTCGAATCGGTGATCCGTCACGCCGTAACAGATGTCGTCGCGCGTCAACGACAAGCGCACGTCGACGTCGTCAGCGATGGGGAAATGAGCAAGATTAGTTACGCCACCTACATCAAAGATCGTTTGACCGGATTCGACGGTGACAGCTCACGTGATCCACCTGCGGATCTCGAAGATTATCCACAGTTTTTGGCTAAACTGGCCAAAAGCGGCGGAACGCCGGCCTACCGGCGTCCGCGCTGTGTCGGTGAAATTCGTCCGAAGGACGCGCACCCACTGCAGGACGACATCGTGTGGTTCGACGAAGCATTGTCGAACGCTGCGGCGCGTCACGATGCTCCGATCGAAGCGTTCATGAACTCTGCGTCGCCGGGCGTGATCGCACTCTTCCAGCCCAACGAGCATTACCCGTCACACGAACGATATTTGGAGGCGATCGCCGAGGCGATGCGGGCTGAGTACGAGGCGATCGTCGCCGCGGGCTATGTGCTGCAAATCGACGCACCAGACTTGGGACTTGGTGGGCACACGTTATTTAAGCGCCGCCCGCCTGAGGAATATCGAAAACTCGCCGAACTGCATGTCGAAGTTTTGAATCACGCGCTGCGCAATTGCCCAACCGATCGTTTGCGGATGCACATTTGTTGGGGCAACTATGAGGGGCCGCATCACCACGACGTACCGATGGATGTCGTGCTGCCGATCGCGTTGAAAGCTAAGCCGCAAGCACTGCTGTTTGAAGCCTCGAACCCGCGTCATGCACACGAGTGGACGTGTTTCCGTGATACCCATATCCCCGACGAAAAAATTCTCATTCCAGGCGTACTCGATTCGGTCACTAACTTCATCGAGCATCCACTGCTGGTTGCAGAACGGATCGAACGATTTGCATCGTTCGTCGGTCGCGAGCGCGTGATTGCAGGCACGGACTGCGGTTTCTCGACTTTTGCAGGCTTCGGTGTGATCGACCCGGACATCGTCTACGCCAAACTCGCATCGATGGCCGAAGGCGCACGAATCGCCTCGTCTCGCCTCTGGACCGCGCGGCACTGAGAAATCATCATGAATTCGATTCTCGATTTACATCCTCGCATCGACGAACACGCATTGCGTGCACGCTTAGTCCGCTACGAGGAACTGCGCCCGTGCACTAACGCCTTCATTGACACCCGCACACCGGGCAGCGATCGTAAAGAAAACTTCACCATCATCGGCCCCGGCGTTGCTGAGAATCCCGAGCAATATGTCCACATTGGTATTCCGCACGGGTTCAATATCGGCGGTGCGCGCCAACCGCCGGGCTGCACGAATTCACAGCACAGTCACAAAACGGCTGAAGTGTTCGTGATCCACGAAGGTGGCTTCCGCTTCAAAACCGGCGTCGATGGACGCGCGGGGTCGATCGATCTCGCGCCCGGTGATGTGATCTCGATTCCAATCGACGCGTTCCGTGGCTTCGACACGGTGGGTTCGGTATCTAGTTTCATGTTTTCGGTTTTGGGCGGTGATGATCCGGGTCGCGTGCTGTGGGCGCCCTACGTTTTCGAACAAGCGCAGGAACACGGGCTCGTCCTCCTCCAAAGCGGTCGACTGATCGATCGTCGACGCGGCGATACGATTCCGCTCGATGATCCACCGGTCCGCACTACCTCGGCCGAACAAGTTGCGCAACTCAAAATTTTGGACGACGCCGGCATCGCAGCGTGCACGGTAAGACGCGACGATTTAGGTCAGCGCACTGGCGGACCGTTCGCGGATTTACCAGGCGTACGCGAATCTGCAGTGATCGGACCGGCCAATCCCGCCGAGTCGATGCCCGCCGCGCCACTCTCTTGGCTACACGGTTTTCATCTGCGCGCCTTGCACCTTGAGGTCGATGCGTCGCTGTCCTGGCATCGGCGCCTTGAAGAGGAGGTGCTACTGGTGCACAAAGGCGTGCTACGCGTTGGTTGGGCGGGCGGCTACTTGGATCTTGGCGCTGGCGATACCTTGACCGTGCCCGTCGGACTGCTGCGCCGCTTCGAAAATGTCGGGGACTCGCTCGTTGAGTGCTATGTGGTTCGCGGAGGCGATCACCCTGCCGCGCCGGTTTTCAAATGATCTGTTCGATCCTCGATATCTTTAAAATTGGGATCGGCCCCTCGAGTAGCCACACCATGGGTCCGATGATCGCGGCCAAGATGTTCGCCGATGAACTTGCGCGCCGCGAGTTACTTACTCCGACCGCCTCTATCACGGCGGAATTCTTTGGCTCATTAGGATTAACGGGGCGTGGTCATCAAACGCACCGCGCTGCGATGCTTGGTCTTAGCGGTGAGAAACCAGCGAGCGCATTGCCTGAAAAATGCGAGACCCTGCTGGATACGGTGCGGCAAACCGGCCGCTTAAAAATACTCGGTCGACACGAAATTCCGTTTGATTCCGACCTACATCTGCACTTTTATCAGCGACGCTCGTTGCCATTGCATGCCAACGGCCTGCGTTTTACAGCCATCGCCAGAGATGGCGCGATTCTGCTGGCCAAAGACTTCTATTCGATCGGTGGTGGTTTCGTAGTAAGCGCCGACGACTGGTCACCATACGATGCCGAGACACAATCGGTCGCAGTGCCGCTGACGTTCGATTCGGCGCAAATGTTGCTCGCACGCTGTCGCGAAACCGGCTTCTCGATTGCTGACGTGGTATTGCATAACGAAACGATCTGGCGATCGGACGCAGAAACCCGCAGTGCATTACGCACGATTTGGACCACGATGGAATCCTGTATCCGGCGGGGTCTGACAACCGAAGGCGAACTGCCCGGGCAGCTGCGTATCACTCGGCGCGCCGCCGTCTTGTATCGAGCGCTTGACCCGACGGGCCACCACTCCAACTCACTCGAGCGACTGAGTGCCTACGCCATTGCCGTCAACGAAGAAAACGCTGCCGGGCATCAAGTCGTCACAGCACCGACTAACGGCGCAGCCGGAATCATACCCGCTGTTTTGGCGCACTATTCATGGCACCACCCGCATTCAACCGAAGATGGTGTCGTGACTTTCCTGGCGACCGCGGGCGCGATCGGCACGCTTTACAAAAGAAATGCCTCGATCTCAGGTGCAGAAATGGGCTGTCAAGGAGAGGTTGGTGTAGCGTGTTCTATGGCCGCCGCGGGGCTCGCTGCGGCATTAGGCGCCACCAACGAACAAATCGAGAATGCCGCTGAAATCGGTATGGAACATAACCTCGGATTGACCTGTGACCCCGTCGGCGGGCTGGTCCAAATTCCCTGTATCGAAAGGAATGCGATGGGCGCTGTGAAGGCAGTGAATGCGGCGCAACTCGCGCTTCGCGGTAACGGTCGCCATCACGTGACACTTGATCAAGTGATCGCCACGATGCGTCAGACAGGACTGGATATGGCCTCAAAATACAAAGAAACCTCGCTCGGTGGACTCGCAGTAAATGTGCCGTCGTGCTGAGATTGATCGTAGGTTGTTTTCTAGCACTCCGGTTAGAAATCTCTGTCGCACAAACAGCGACACCGACAGTAGAGATCACCGCGCTCGCACCGCTCTACGCCGATCTCGATCGATTATTAATCACGTATCGGAATGACGGACTAAAACTGTCAGCATTGATAGTCAAACCGAAACGTGCGGCTCGACCGCTGCCGGTTTTGATTGCGAATCATGGATTTCACCCCGATCCGCCACGCTACGGGTTCGTTGACTCACAGCAAAATGAAAGGCCCGGAAAGTATTACGGTGCCATTCCGAGGGCGTTCGCACGCCGTGGATTTGCAGTCATCATGGCTGACTATCGCGGTCACAATACGTCTGAGGGTCGACGTCCCCCCGGATTTAGTTCCGGTTGGGTCTAGAGACTGACGGTTAGTGTAGCTGCCTTTTGACTGATCTGTTTTGCGTATTGCGTTGGCGTTGGTCCGCGAAGTGTTTTCTTCGGTCTTGCATCGTTGTATTCCCTTCGCCAAGTCTCGATCACGCCGCGGGCGTGATCGAGAGAAGTAAACCAATGCTCGTTCAGGCACTCGTCTCGAAGCCTGCCGTTGCAGCTCTCGATGTAGGCGTTCTGGTTGGGTTTACCCGGATCGATTTGCCGCAAGTTGACGTTCCTTCCGTGTGCCCAGTTGAG
>Ga0194121_10006284_pt1 | contig 15965 bp, 11 predicted proteins | sample TA2MahCa50mmetaG_FD_148609 | JGI IMG/M metagenome (GOLD analysis project Ga0194121, IMG submission 148609) | Freshwater microbial communities from Lake Tanganyika, Tanzania - TA2015020 Mahale Deep Cast 50m | ecosystem: Environmental > Aquatic > Freshwater > Lake | place: Tanzania: Lake... | reverse complement strand
GCCGATGTGCCGGCGGACGAAGCTGTCGGGGTGCGCGGACAAAGCCATGTGCGCGCGACGTTAGGGGGAGCGAGTTGGAAGGCAAGTGAGTTTTGGCGGCGCGGCTCCCGGCCGCGTTTGCGGATGACTTCACGGATTGCATGCGCTCTAATCCCGCCCGAAGTCCGGTGACGCCATGATTTCCACCACCCCACTTCGCCCAGGGCCCGGGATTGGCATCGTGTTGCTCGTCGGGACTTTTACGCTGATGGGCCAGACCAACATCCACGAAGGCGCGCGCTGGCTCGGCGCGGCACGGCAGGTGCCGGAATTCACCGTGCCGGAGACGAAGGCGGCGTGGACCCGCCGCCGCGGGGAGATTCGAGCCACGCTCGGCCGGTTGCTGGGTGAACTCCCGCCACGACCGGCGGGCTTTCCTGTGAAGACCCTTTCGCGTGAAGACCGGGGAGACTTCGTGGTGGAGAAGTTTCAGTTCGACAACGGCGCGGGCGCGACCGTGCCGGGTTACTTGCTTGTGCCGAAGGCTGCGAGCGCCCGCAAGAAGGCGCCGGCGATTCTCTACTGCCATCAGCACGGCGGCCAATATGGCAAGGGCGGCAAGGAGGAGTTGTTCATCGCGGGCAATCCCGTGCCGGTCGCGCCGGGACCGGAACTGGCAAGGCGCGGCTTCGTGGTGATCGCGATTGACGCCTACTGCTTCGGCGAACGCGACGGGAAGGGTCCGGGCGGCCCGAACGAGAAGGGCGGCGCGGGCGAGATGACCGCGAGCAAGTTCAACCTGTGGCTCGGCCGGTCGCTTTGGGGAATGATGTTGCGCGATGACCTGATGGCGCTCGACTACGTCTGTTCGCGGCCGGAGGTGGATGCGGCGCGCGTCGGCGTGACGGGCTTCAGCATGGGCGCGACACGCGCGTGGTGGCTTTTGGCGCTCGATGACCGCCTGAAGACCGGCGTGCCGGTCGCGTGCCTCACCCGTTACCAAAACCTCACGGCTCACGGCAAGCTTTCGGCCCACGGTATCTATTACTTCGTGCCGGGCATGCTCCGCCACTTCGACACGGAGGCCGTCATCGCGTGCATCGCGCCCCGCCCGGTGCTCTTCATGACGGGCGAAGAGGACGGCGGTTCGCCTGCGGATGGAATCCGGACGATCGAAGCCAGGGTGCGGCCGGTGTGGAGACTCGTCGGCAAGGACTCGGACTACGCCAGTGAACTCTATCCCGGCCTCGGCCACCAATATCTGCCGGAGATGTGGGAGAAGACCCTCGCGTGGTTCGACAAGCATTTGAAGCCGCATTGATTCCCATGGCCGAGCCACGCCTTCTCGACACTCTCGCCGAACTCGTCCGCATCAACAGCGTCAGTCCCTCGTATCCGGGTGGGCGACCGGAGAAGTTCATCGCGGCTTACATCCGTGACTTCTTCGCGCAACGCGGCATCGAGACGCATGAACAGGAAGTCTTTCCCGACCGACCGAACGTCGTCGCGCGCCTGCCCGGCCGCGTGCCCGGCAAACGCATCGTGTTCGAGGCGCACACCGACACCGTCGCCATCTCCGGCATGACGATTCCACCGTTCGAGCCCACGGTCGCCGACGGAAAACTCTTTGGCCGCGGCTCGTGCGACGACAAGGGCGGGTTGTGCGCGATGATGCACGCGCTCGCCTCGCTCAAGCGCGATGGCATCACGCCGCCGTGCGAGGTGCTGCTTTGCGCCGCGGTGGACGAGGAATACTCGTATCGCGGAGTGGTGAAGTTCTGCGAGGGGCTCACGGGGCAGGCCGCGGTGGTGGCGGAGCCGACGGACATGCGCGTCGTCATCGCGGGCAAGGGCGTGCTGCGCTGGAAGGTCGTGGCGCGGGGCAGGGCGGCGCACAGCAGCAAGCCCCACCTCGGCGTCAACGCAATCAGCCACATGGCGCGGGTGATACTTGCGTTTGAGGAGGAGCACCGGGCGCTCGCCGCGCGGCAGCATCCGCTGCTCGGCCCCGGCACGCTCAACGTCGGACTCGTCTCGGGCGGCGTGCAGGTGAACTTCGTCCCCGACGAGTGCACCATCGAGATTGACCGCCGACTGCTGCCCGGCGAGAAGCCCGACGACGTTCTCGCGGGTTATCAGCGAATGCTCGACCGGCTGAAGGCGGATGCGCCTGGCTTGAACGTCGAGCAACTTCCGCCCCGCACGCGCGACGAAGGACTCTCGACTCCAGCCGACGCCGCCCCGGTGCGCCTCGCATCGGAAATCCTGCGCGGCTTGCGGCTGAACGGCGAACCGTGCGGTGTGCCCTTCGGAAGTGACGCGAGCAAGCTGTCGAGGCAGGGATTGCCGAGCATCCTCATCGGGCCGGGCAGCATTGACCGCGCGCACGCGGCGGTGGAATACGTCGAGTGCGACCAGGTGGAGGCGGCGTTCGAGTTCTACCGGCAGTTTATGCTGCGCTTCGAGTAGCGGGCAGGCGCGGCGCGAGGGATTCCAGCGCCTTCGCAGCGCGTTGACGCGCGACCCCGTGCAGTGTTTCCATCACGCATGCACACGGCCGATTCGCCAGCCCCGTCCCGCCGCACCTTCATGAAGGCATCCGCCGCCGCGCTGGCGACGGGAGCGCTCTCCGGCTGCGAGACCATCGTCGGCGAAGGCGGCGCGCCAGGCCACGTGGACGCGCATGTGCACGTATGGACGCCGGACACGAAGTCGTTTCCGCTCGCGGAAGGATTCGCGGTAAAGGACATGCAGCCGCCGAGCTTCACGCCGGAGGAGTTGCTGGCGATCGCGAGGCCGAACGGGGTTTCGCGAGTCGTGCTCATTCAGATGAGCTTCTACCACCACGACAACCGCTACATGCTCGACGCGATGCGGCGCTTCCCCGGCGTCTTCAGCGGCGTGGGGATCGTGGACGAGAACGCGCCGCGCGTGCGCGACGCGATGCGCGACCTGGCGAAGCAGGGCGTCCGCGGCTTCCGCATCTCCCCGGGACGGCTCGCACCGGACGCGTGGCTGGGCTCTTCCGGCATGGCGACGATGTGGGCCACGGCCGCGGACGAGAATCTCGCCATCTGCCCGCTCATCAATCCCGCGGCGTTGCCTGCGCTCGCGGTCATGTGCTCCAAGTTCCCGCGCACGCACGTCGTTGTGGATCACTTCGCGCGCATCGGCGTCACGGGGCAGATTCTCGACGGCGAGCTTGCTCTCTTGTGCGCGCTGGCGAAGTTTCCGAAAACGTTCGTGAAAACCTCCGCCTTCTACGCGCTTGGCCGCAAGGCCGCGCCGTATCTGGACCTCGCGCCGATGATCCGCCGGGTGCGCGACGCCTTCGGCGCGAAGCGGCTGATGTGGGCGAGCGACTGTCCGTATCAAGTGCAGGGCGCGCACACCTACGCTGCCTCGCTCTCGCTCGTGCGCGAACGGCTGGACTTCCTTTCACCTTCCGACCGCGACTGGATGTTGCGCAAGACCGCGGAAACAGTGTTCTTCGCCGGCGCCCCGGCTGGCCCCGCGCCCCTTCCCAAGCGACCGGGGACAGTTCTCCGGGGCCCATATCGTTGAACTCCGCACCCCCGCGCGGCCAAGACGGCAGGTCAGGTCCTGGAACCGGAGCCGGGCCGCAGGATCCAAACGCAAGTGATCAATCTCGTCATCGGGGTCGAGCCGCGGCCTGAAAAGATCACGCCCGCCACCCGTGACAGGGTTGCTGCACTCTTGAAGAAGTGACCGCACGAGCGCCTGATTGACCACTTCCGGCTTGGATTGGCCCGGTTGACCCCGCATCGTCCCGCGCATGAGTTTGCTGCCGTTCGGAAAACTCCCCGTCCACACACCGCGCGCGTTCGTCCCGCAGACCATTGACCTCGGGGACTGGCTGCAGGTGGCGCCGCTCTATGACCGGCTCGAAGAGCGCGCCGCCGGGTGCGGCAGCGTGGCGGAGTTCGAGCGCTGGCTGATCGACGGCGGCGAACTGGCCGCGGCACTTGAGGAGGAGGGCTCGAAGCGTTACATCGGCATGACGTGCCACACGGAGGACCCGGGCGCCGAGTCCGCGTTTTTGCATTTCGTCGAGAAGATCGAGCCGGAACTCAAGACGCGGCAGTTCAAGCTCGCGCAGCTTTACCTCGCGCATCCGCTGCGCGCGCTGTTGCCACGGCCGCGTTACGCGGTCTTCGACCGGGACACGCAGTTGCGCGTCGACCTCTATCGCGAGGCCAACGTGCCGCTCGAGACCCAGGAGGCCAAGCTCGGCCAGCAATACCAGAAGCTCGCGGGCGCGCTCACGGTGACTTTCCGCGGCGAGGAGCGCACGCTGGTCCAGATGGCGCGTTATCTCGAGGAGCCTGACCGCCCGCTGCGCGAGGAAGCCTGGACACTCGTCGCGAGCCGGCGCCTCGCCGAGGCGGACAAGTTCGAGACCATCTTTGAGCAGCAAATGGCGCTGCGCGAGCAGATGGCGAAGAACGCGGGCTTCGCGAATTACCGCGACTACGCCTTCAAGCTGCGGGGGCGCTTTGATTACACGCCGGCGGATTGCGTGAAGTTCCACGAGGCGGTCGAGACGGAGTTCATGCCCGTGGTGCGACAGTTGCAAGCCGAGCGAAAGCGCCACCTCGGCATCTCGTCGCTGCGCCCGTGGGACACCGCGGTGGACGCACTGAATCGCCCCGCGCTGCGGCCCTTCGAGGATGTGCCGCAACTGGTGGAGCGTTCACAGCGCATCTTCGACAAGGTGGACGCCGGCGGACTCGGCCGGCAATTCCGGATGATGCAGGATCTCAAGCTGCTCGACCTGGCAAACCGGAAGGGCAAGGCGCCGGGTGGATACCAATCCACGCTCTCGGAATCACGACTGCCATTCATCTTCATGAACGCCGTCGGGCTTCAGCGCGACGTGGACACGATGCTGCACGAGGCCGGCCACGCCTTTCACGCGGTGGCCACGCGCGAGGAAGACCTGTTCGCCTATCGCGGCGCGCCGATCGAGTTCTGCGAGGTGGCCTCGATGGCGATGGAGTTGCTCGGCGCTGAATTCCTCGAGGAGTTTTACGGGGCGTCCGAGGCGAACCGCGCCCGCAAGACGCATCTCGAAGGCATCATCAACTTCTTCCCGTGGATGGCGACGATCGACGCGTTCCAGCACTGGATCTACACGCATCCCGGTCACACGCGCGCGGAGCGCACTGCGGCTTGGGTGGACTTGATGGAGCGCTTCGGCGGCGACGTGGACTGGTCCGGGCACGAGCCGGCTCGCGCGAACTACTGGCACAAGCAACTGCACATCTTTCTCCACCCATTCTATTATGTGGAATACGGCATTGCGCAGCTGGGCGCGCTGCAAGTGTGGGCCAACTCGCGCCGGGACAAGACGCGGGCGCTGCGCGATTACAAGGCCGGCCTCACGCTCGGCGGGTCGCGCCCGCTCCCGGAGCTCTTCGCCACCGCGGGATGCCGGTTCGACTTCAGCCGCGCGACTGCCCGGCCGCTCGTGGAACTGGTGCGCGGGGAACTGGCGCGACTGGGATGAAGCGAGCGCGGAAACCGCCGCGCCTGCACCGCGAAGGTCGAACCCCTCACCGCCGGTGCGTCGTATGGAACGAATGGCAGGTCGAGCATGAATGCACGACGCCGCCCTTCGGGCTGTGGCACTCGGCGCACAGGGCCTTGCGCGGGAGGTTGACATCCGCGGTGACACTGCTGCGGGCGACGTCGTGGCACTTGGCGCAGTCGAGGTGCTGGTGCTTTGCGTGGTTGAAACTCCCGCGAGGCATCCACCGCTCGGGCATCGAAGGGCGGGCGACTTCGAATTGCGGCGGAACCGTGCCAGGAGACTCCGTTACTTTGTGACACCACGCGCAACCGGCAAAAGGCGCGGCGCCGAGCGTGGGTGAGCCTCCCACACTCGCGACGGGCGCCCAGCGCTCAGTGCTCATGAAGACGCGGCGCTCGAGTCCTTCGCTTGATTCAAACCGCTCCGTGAGGCCACTCATGCTGCGGGCGACGAACCGTGCGATTTCCTCCGCGCGGCTCAGCTTGTGTTCGCGGCGGGCGAGCTCCGCGTAGTGCGCGGGCAGGCTGCGCAGAAACGAGCGCACGAAGGTTTCGTTCCCGTGTGGGAGCTGAAGTTGCGGATTGCCCGCATCGAATTGAAGTGAGTGGCACTTGCGGCAGTGTCGCTCGAAATTCACCCTGCGATAATACGCGCCCGAGGCATCCGGCTCATGGCAGCTCGCGCAGTCGAGTTTCCTGCCATTGATCGGAGGCACCGTCGAGGAGAAGTGCAGCGCATGGTTGAAGCGGAGCGGATTCGTATCGCTCAGCTTGTCCGCGTGCACTTGGAATTCGGGGTGGTCGCCGGCGAACGAGGCGAAGACCTTTGTGTAGCCATTGGTCGGACGCGGCACCCCAAACACATGAGGGCCGAGGTGCGAACGGTATTCAAATTCGCTTGGCCGCTTGGCGGCGATTTCTCGGCCCTTCGCAGCCGAGGCTTGCATCGTGGCGCCGTCGCCGTGGCACGAGAGGCATTGCGCATCCTCCGGCTTTCGCATGTGTCCGCTGGTGAGGTGCTCCCGGTGGCACGATGAACACGAATGGTCGCGCACGACGTTGGGTTGGTGGAACGTGTGATCCTTGTGGCACTTGAGGCACGCGCGATCGATGGAGGTCATCTCAGCCCGCGATACCGCGGCAAGTTTGTTCACTTCGAACGGCCCGGGTTTCACCGTGAAGGCCGCCTTCAGCCATCCCGCCGGGCCGGCGAGCGCCTCGGTGTGGCAGACGGCGCAACCTTGGTCCGCCCCGAACGCGCTCGCGGCAAGCGCGGCAGACTTGGGCGCGCCCTTTGATTGTTCGCGAAGCAATTCGGCAAACGCCTTGCCCGTGTGGTGAGAGGAAACCGGGCCCGGGTTGATGAACGTGAGGCGCCACGGTCCGTAGAGCAGGACCAGCAGCGCGCCGACGGTGAGCGCCGTGACGGCGAGGGTGAGTCGCCCGCGCCGCACGCGCAGGCTGCGAACGGGTGAACAGCGGGGCAGGGGACGACAGCAGGTGCCGTCGGGGCCCGGCCCCAATTCACACGCGCCGCCCTGGTTTTTCGACCGGGTGCAACGCCAGCGGCCTTTGGTTTCACCGGGCTTGAGATCTAGGACGGGTTTGCACTCGGCGGTGGCGCGACATTCGCCGCCTGGTCCTGGCCCGAGTTTGCAGGCGCGCCCTTCGCAGGCGTAGCCGCAAACCCAGTTCTGGTTGGGGCGCGCGTATTGGTCGGCGTCAAATCCCGGCGGTTGCAGCGGTTCGCTCATGACGTGCCTCCCATGAAAGCGAACACCAGCACGACGTGGACGAGCGAGAAAACCAGCAGGCTGTAAGTGAGCGGGATGTGGACGAACAGCCAGAGCTTGAGCGTGAGCTGGAGCGAGTAATGATAGTCGAGCGCGTCCTTCTGCCGGACAAGGTCGGCGATACCAGGTATGTGCTGTTTGGGCTCCTCACCCGCTTCGACCTCTTCGCCAAACATGAGCTTGCGCTCCTCGTCGTTGAGGAAGCGATCCAATTCGCCGATGCGGTGGAGGAGCTTGTTGAGCGGACTGCTGATTTCGAATAAGTGGGCAAGAGTGTTCCGGGGCGCGGCGAACCAGTGCTGGAGGTGCGCGACGTAGAACTCGGTGATCGTCGCGCTTTTCGCGGCGGGCAAGGCCTTGAGGGCGAGCGATTCGGCCTGTTCGGCCAGCGCGCGGCGCACGGCCGGGATGGACTCAAACAACACTTCGCCCCCGCGTGTGGTGAGGCGTTTCGGAAAGATGCGCGAAATGAAGAGCCCGCCGATGCCACTGAGCATCACGAGCACGTAAAGCCACGCAAGCGTGCACTCGAACCATCCCGTGGGCATGCGCATGCCCAGGTGGACGGCGAACAGTGCGGCCGTGAACAAGCCGACGTAGATGTGCACCTGCAGCCACGTCTCCGACCGGATTGCGGGAAGAAACGGAAGCTTCTTGCGGCCGTTGTAGAGTGTCAGAAAGAGCATGAGCAGCAGCAGCACCCAGCCCGTGAGATACGGCATGCGCGGGATGAACACGTCGAACTCGCGCCAAACGGTGAGGAGTCCGACGATCGCCGCGATGAGCATCAGCACGGCGAGCCACCTGCGATTGGCGAACGCGTTCATCGTCGGAGCCAGCGGGCGAATGCGTCGAGGTTGTTCATGTTCATCCGCACGAGCGCCGAGTGCGGGCACGCGCGCTCGCAGGCCGGTCCGCCGTATTGCTCGACGCAGAGGTCGCACTTCGTGGCCTTGATGATCGGTCGCATGGCCTCGTCCAGGATGAAGTTCCCGTCCCCGTCGCGCACGTCGACCATGCGAATAGCCTCGTAAGGGCACTGGTTCGCACAAGCGGTGCAGCCGATGCACGTGGCCTGGTTGATGGTGACCTGCCCGGCGAAGGACTCGCGGTGGATGGCGCCCGTCGGGCAGCCGATCATGCATACCGGGTCGGCGCAGTGCATGCAGGCATTGGCGACCATGATGCGGCCGTTGGTCGGGCCGTGCCGAAGGAACCGCGGGTTGTTGTCGTGAGTGGAGGCGCAGGCGCGCACGCAATCGTCACAGCGGGTGCAACGCTCCAGGTCGATGAGCATCGTCGCGGAGCCGTTGAAGTAGCGGTGCTCCGTCAGGAATTCCATCACGTCAGGTCCGATGTGCGCGCCGGCGTCCGCCTCGGCGGCGGCCTCGAAATCGCCACGGGCGGCGGGAGCCCCGGTCAACTCGGGGATCAAGTCTGCCGGCAAGGTCGGCAGGACCACCTGTTCCATCACGCGGGTGGGGATGACGATGACGTGCGTGTAGCCGATGACGCTGAGCGAGTGCTGAAGGGTGACGGGGTTGTCCTTGTTGCGGAAGTTGTGCGCGATTTCAGCGAAACCGTAGTCGCGGCCCGCGCCCAGGTAATTCAGAGTCCGCTGGCCGTTGCCGAACTTCTGGCTGAGCCGCGCGAAGCCGGAGCGGATGAGCACGACGCCATTCGGATAATCGCCCTCGCTTGCGATGACGGTTTCCTGCGTCCTGGCGCTGCTCGCGCCCTTGGACCATTCGTAGTCACCGTGGGTGGCGAATTCGGTCTCGGCCATCACAAGCATCAGTTGTTCAGGTGTGAGGTGGCCGAAGCAGGGAATCTCGCGCAGATGCGTGGCGAGCGCCCGCTCGCGGTAGGTTTCTTCGATGTGCTTCCGCAGGCTTTCGTCGTATCTCATCAGGTCGCGCAAGCCCTGCCAGCGGACTTCGAGCATCTCGGTGCCCTCAGCCGCGGCAAAGACCGTCGCACTGCGCGGCGACCGGGTCAGCGCGGCGAGTTCGCCGAAGAATTCGCCGGCCTGCATTTCCGACGTGCGATGCTCGTCGAGCACGCGGGGGACATCTTGAAGGAAGACCTTCACTTCCTTGCCGGCCTGGCGGGCGGCAACGCGCGAATCCTGCTTGAGCTGGCTCGGTGTTCGGATCTCGGGCTGTTTGGAGTTGGACCACAATTGCGCGAAGGCGCGGAACCAGCCGACCTTGCGGGTCTCGCGCCGCCCGAGCACGGAGTTGGGCAGGCCTGGCTGCAACACGACGCGCACGGACCCGCTCAACACCATGAACGCCGACGTGCCGTAGTCGCCCGCGCGCACAATGAGTTCGCCCTTGCCGAAGGTCCGCACGCGCATGTCGTGCTTGAGGATGTCCGCGAGCGAGGTGCGCTTCGGAAATCCATTCGGGTCCATCTCCTTGAACGGCGCAACCTTGAGAAGTCTTGCGACCTGCGCGTCGCCCAATCCTTCGGGCTCGAACGGATTGTCGAATCGTCCGGGTCGCTGGATGATGGTCGGGGTTTCGCTCATCGTCGGCGCTCGGGGGCGTCAGGCGTCGAGCACGAGGTCGCCCGCGGGCTGCGCGATGCACGTGAGGCAGGACCCGGCCTCGGGCGGGTTGTCAGGATCTTTCGTGTGCTTGAACTTGCCTCCCTTGACGGCGACCACGCACGAGCCGCAGCCGCCGGTGCAGCAGCCGGAGTCGATGTGCACGCCTTGCGCCTGCGCGAACTTCAGCACGTTCTCCGCGCTGGGATCCCAGCCGCACGTCTTGCCGGACTTGCTGAATGTGACGGTAAACTTGGAGAGGAATGCCGTTTCGCTCGCAGTCCTCGGGGGCGCTTTCTTCTTCACCGTGGCCGGTCCGAACGCCTCGTAGTGGATTTCCTTTTCGGGCACGCCCCAACTTTCGAGCCCCTCGTTGAGGGTCTGCATGAAGGGCCCGGCGCCGCACAGGTAGTATTCGTAGTTGTTCGACGGCAGCAGTTCCTTGAGCAACTCCGGCGTCACGCGCGAGGCGTGGTGGTAGTCGCGTCCCTTGACGTCTCCTTTGCCCGGCCGGCTGTAGCACACGTGCAACCGGATGTTGTCATGAGCCTCGGCGAGCGTCTGGATTTCCTCCTTCAACATGTGCTCCTGCGTGCTGCGGACGCCGTAGAAGAACCACACTTCGCGCTTCGAACCACTCGCCGCGACGGCCTTCGCCATGCTCAACATCGGCGTCACGCCGATGCCCCCTCCGAGCAGCACGATGGGATTCGGCTTGGCCATGTCGAGGTAGAAGTGCCCGGTCGGCGCCTTGACGTTGAGGATGTCGCCTTCCTTGACCGCGTCGCAGAAGTAGCTCGACGCCACGCCCGGCGGGAGGTCCGGTTTGTCTGCGGGAGGGCCTTCCTTCTTGATGGTCACGCGGTAGTGCGTGGTGTGAATCGGGCCGTCGCTGAGCGAATAGCAGCGCACCACGGGCTTGTCGCGGCCGGGAACATCGAGCGAGAAAGTGAGATACTGGCCCGGCTTGAACGGCGGCAACGGCTTGCCATCATGCGGCGCGAGGTGAAACGAATACACGCCGTCGCATTCCTTGATTTTCTTCGAGACGGTGAACTTCCGGTAACCATTCCAGAGATCCTTGGCCGCCTGCTTGTCCTGCCACTCGGAACGGGCAGACTTGACGAGGAGTTCAAGCCGTTCGCGCTCGAGTGTGCGCTGGGTTCCCTCGCCGACGACGCGACGGAGGGTTGACGCCAGCATCACGAGCACTTGAACGGCGAGTGCGGCGATGATCAAACACCCCAGCGTCAGGCCAAGGTTTCCGCCAAGCGCCGCTTGCGCCTTGTCAATGAGGGGTTGCATTCAGGTGGGGCTTCACTTAACAAAAGCGACGTGACAAGACAACCCGGAATTCTCCACCCGCACGCGGTCCGGCTGCAGCCAGCTCTCATTCTTTTCGTCGTCACGGCCTTTCAATGTTCCTCGATCGGCGCTCCGTCGAAGTTTTTGGGGATCGAATCCTGCAGCAGTTCCGGGTGCCACGGCGGGGCAGGGGAGATGCGCCATCAAGTGGACACCTGGCGGCGGCTCGACTTTCACGCCCGTGCCGCCAACACCCTCACCAGCGCGCGCTCGGAGCAAATCGCCAAGGCTGCGGGAATCGCCGACGCCACGAAGAGCGTCCGCTGCACCACCTGCCACGCGCCGTTCCATGAGGTGCCGGCCGCGGCGTTTGCCAAGACCATCCCGCCGGGCGTCGGCGTCTCCTGCGAGAATTGCCACGGGCCCGCGGAGCGTTGGCTGCTTTCCCACACTCGCAAGGATTTGTCGCACGCGGACAAGGTGGCGGGCGGCCTCCGCGATTTGCGCGATCTCCACACGCGCGCCAGCTCCTGTGTCGCGTGCCATCAAAACGTCGAGACGCCGCTTATCAACGCCGGCCATCCGGAACTCATCTTCGAACTTGACGGGCAAAGCGTCACGCAGCCCCGGCATTGGATCGAACGCGGCAACTACAACGGTGGGCGCGCCTGGCTCGTGGGACAGGCGGTGGCGCTGCGGGAAATCAGTTCGCAACTCGCCAAGGAACCCGCCAATGCCGCGCTCGCAGCGCGATGGTCCGCGCTCGTGTGGCTGCTTCAAAAGGCGGCCGGAGCGGATGAGTCACTTCCGACGCTCCGCGCCGTGAGTGCCGAGATCTCGACCTCCAACGCGGCCAAAGCTCAGGAGGCCGCTGATGACCTCGCTCGAAAGGCCGGGGCCAGCGACTGGACAGCCAAGACGAGCGCGGACGCGATTCGCTTGCTTGCCGCGGCGGCGACGGACTTCCGTGACAAGGGGCAGTCGCCGCTGATTCACGCGCGGCGCGCCGAGCGCCTTGTGCTCGCGCTGGACCGGCTCGCGACCGCGCTCGGACGGAAGGACCTCGACGTGGAAATCAACGCCCTCTTCTCCATGGCGCAATCGGTGCCGGATTTCGACCACAAGCGAGCGGGGGAGTTCGGCGCAACCCTTGAACAACTCGCGAAGAAAGCCGGTGACCGCGCCCCGTCGCGCTGAGCGGCGGCAGTCGGAATCTCGTCAAGGCTTCCGCGGACAGTTGCTACTTGGGGCGGAACTGCGCTTTGGCTTCCGGCATCGCCTTCTGTAAATCGGCAATCCGCTTCTCGTCCACGGGGTGCGTTCGCAAAAACCAGAGTTGGCCGCCACCGCGGCTTTTGTTGTAGGCGGCAAACCGTTGCCAGAACTTCACGGCTTCCTCGGGGTCGTAGCCGGCACGCGCCATGTAGAGCAGGCCGAGTTTGTCCGCCTCGGATTCTTGAGTGCGATTATGAGGAAGTTCCCGGCCGAGAGTCGTCCCGAGTCCGTAGGCTTGGGTCCATGCGGCGCGGGTGCGCGGATCACTGCTCGCGAGTGCCTGGTTGAGCATCTGAGCTCCCAGTTGAAACATCATCGCCTCGCTGATACGTGCGGCCCCATGCCGAGCCACCGCGTGCGCGACTTCGTGGCCCATCACCGCGGCGAGTCCCGCTTCGTCCTTCGTGATGGGGAGTATGCCGGTGTATACCGCCACTTTGCCACCGGGCATGCAGAAGGCGTTCGCCTCATTGTTCTCCACGACCACAAACTCCCACTGCGCACCCTGCAACGGCGCGACCGCGGCGATCCGCCGGCCCACCCGCTGCACCATCGCCTGCAGGCCGGCGTCCGCGCTGAGCCGGGACTGGCTCTTCATCTGGTTGAAGCTGGATATGCCCAGTTCCATCTCGGCTTGCCGCGGTATGAGGTTCAACTGCCGCCGTCCTGTCTCCGGGACTGTCATGCACCCGCTGGTGAGGGACACTCCGATCGTCACCAGCAACAACAACTGACCTTGGGTCGCGTGGGGTTTCATGGCCTCATGGAACACGACTCGGCGACCGTGCGCAAGTCGACTTCGTCCCTTTGCGCCGCCGTTGGTGCACACGGAGAGAGGCCATCTTCCTAGTGAGCCAAAAGTAAGTGTTACCGGAGCTGGGGCGGAACGAGGGGTCGTTGCGCCAAAAGTGGTGTTACCGGAGCCACCCCCCATTGGAGAGCGAAGGAAGCCGGGGCGCGATGGCCGTCCGGCCTCCTCCGTCTCGTTCTTGGGGTGCTGGGTTTCTACTCCATTCATCGGGGCGATTTCAAGTTTCTCTTCGCCGACGGGCTTCGATCACGTTCTTCTGCCGTTCGATGTCGCGGGCCAGTTGGAACGGATTGAGCCGGGCGTGTTCCGTCTTCAGCTTCGCCTTCGTTTCCTCACTCACCTGCGGCGCGCTTAGCACTCGCGCCAGCGGCGTCTGGGCCGCTCCGTAAATCCGCGTGGTGCGTCCCTCCTGGCGATGCTTCTGCTCCAGTTTGTGCGTCGGGAGGAAGTAGTTGAGCAGTTGCCCGAGCGCGCCCTGGCAGAGCGTGTTGATCAAGGGCACGACCGCCGGGTTGTCGTAGCGTTCGTAGCCGAACTGCTGCCGCACATGCGTCCAGTTGCGCTGCTCGACGTGGGCGTTGTCGTTCTTGCGATAGGGGCGCGAGCGCGTGAAGAGCACGGGCCGGGGCCGTTGGCCCGTCCACGCCACGACGTGGTGGTTGATGAACTCGCCGCCGTTGTCACTGTCCACGCCCAGGAGCGGGAAGGGCAGGCTCGCCTCCACGTCGCGCAACTGCGTCAACGTGCTGTGTTGACTGCGGTTTTCGAGGGCGCGCTGCACCGTCCAGTCGGTGCGGATGTCCACCGCGTCGAGCATCCAGGCGTGGCGGTCATCGAGCGTGCCGCCGCACAGCGCGACGGTGTCCAACTCCAGCCAGCCCGGCCCTTCCTCCGTCCACTCGCCGCGGATGGGGATGCTCTGGCGCAACAGACTGCCGGGCCGGGTGCCGCCGCGGCGTTTCAGCGACCCTCGCAGCGGCGCGAGCAGGCGGTCCAACGTGCGCGCGCTGACGTTCAACAACGCCTCGCGCACGCCCGCGTCCAACCGGCGATGATCCTGTTCGTAGGCCGGGAGCCAGTCGGGCAGCAACGCGACGAAGCGTGAACGGCAGGGCTGGAAGGCAGCGAACCAGATCGGTTTGAGGACCGGCAACAGCACGCCCGGTTCATACGCCCGCGGACGGCCCAAGATCAGGGCCGCAGTGGCGGGCGCCCTGGGTTTGCGGCGCAGGGCGCGGATGGCCGACTTGGGATGGTAGCCCAGGAGCTGAACGGCCTGCGCGATGAGTTTGCTTTTGTGTTCCCGACCCGCCGATCCGTAACGCGGGCGGAGGGTGGCGAGGACTTCGGCTTTGGTTTGTTCACTCATAAAGTCGTGCATGGCTCGGGTAACACCGACTTTTGGCGCAACGACCCGTTCTCCCCCTCAAATCCTCCAGGCTCCGGTAACAATACTTTTGGCGCAGATCGCCTTGTGGCAACATCGTCAGAACGCTCTTGCAGCGCAGTTTGGCGTGGTCTACGTTCTCGCCGCTTTCGGAGGTTCGCGCAGCGTCTAGCGCGGTCATTTTGTTGCGGGACGCAGCCGGGTTGGTAGCTCAGTTGGTAGAGCATCGGCCTTTTAAGCCGCTGGTCCCGGGTTCGAGCCCCGGCCAACCCACCATCGGAGACTATAAGAAGCATTCGTTGAGGATCGGAAATGGAGACATGCAGCTTGCGGCCTGGCAGGGTGAACTGAGGTTGGTGCCGACCCTTGTACTAACCATAACGTATCTTGGCCAACATGGTGAGAAAAACGGATTGGATCGAAAACACACGAAAGACACGAAAGCTCTAGCGGATTGCCCAGCCGAATCGGTCGTTTTCCGCGCCGGTGACGGGCCAGTAGACGAAGCATGCCTTGCCAATCACGTTGGTCCGGGAGAAGTCGCCCCAGTAACGGGAGTCGGAGCTGTTCATGGTGTTGTCACCCATCACCATATAGTGGTCCGGCCTCAATTCGTATTCGGCGGTCTCGTCGGTGAACAACCGCGCAAGCCCCGGCTTGTGCGCGAGCCGGCCGACGAGTTCGTTCAGGTGGCCCGAGTAGGTGCTGTCACGTGGCGGCGAGTTTGAGTGGAAGTGATAGATGTGCTCGAAGTGTGGCGTGGTGGAATCGAGCCGGACTCCGTTGATGCAGAGGTGCCGGTCGTTTCCGATTCGGACTCTTTCGCCCCCCATGGCCACCATGCGTTTGATGTAAAACTGGTTCTGAGGCAGGCTGGAAATGCCGGTGGTCTCAAACACCATCGTCTCGCCGCGCACGGGGCGACGGAAGTTGTAGGTGAGCCGGTCAACAAAGACGTGATCGCCCGCGACGTCTTTCAATCGGAGCACGTATTCGCCCTTCTTGAACTGTCGGCCGCTTGTGAGCGCGAATCCAAACTCGCTGCCGGTTCCCTTCGGGAATCCGGTCAGGCCGCGGAGGTTGCCGTTGTGGCCGTCCTCGGGGGAAAACCAAATCTTGTGGGACTTGTCGTATTCGCGGCCGTCGTCGCCGCGGTATCGAAGCACGACGGTTTGTGTCTTGAGCAGAAATTTCGGCAGGATGAAGCCCTTGGGCGGAAGCACGTCCACGATCACGCCGTCGGCTTCGGCCTTGATGACGTGGTAGAAGGTCCCTCCGAGTGTCGCGTGGAAACATCGGGTGAAGAAGCCC
>Ga0194121_10006282_pt1 | contig 15965 bp, 17 predicted proteins | sample TA2MahCa50mmetaG_FD_148609 | JGI IMG/M metagenome (GOLD analysis project Ga0194121, IMG submission 148609) | Freshwater microbial communities from Lake Tanganyika, Tanzania - TA2015020 Mahale Deep Cast 50m | ecosystem: Environmental > Aquatic > Freshwater > Lake | place: Tanzania: Lake... | reverse complement strand
CATGCTGTTCGGCCGTCTGCGACGGCACGGTCTTCTGGCTCATGCTCGTTCCCTCTCGGGTTACGGTGAGCCGGAAACCTCCCTTACGCAACCACCACTGCCTGTCTCATGGTTCCTGACGGGGGACAGTGGGTCTCGACCAAGCTGCCGCTGTTCGACGCGCACGGTCGCCCGAGCCACGTGGTGACGGTCGCCCACGACATCACCGAGCGCAAGCAGGCCGAGGACCGCCTGCGTGACGCGCTGGCCCAGGCCGAGGCGGCGAACCGCTCCAAGTCCGAGTTCATCGCTAACATCAGCCACGATCTTCGCACGCCGCTGAACGCGATCATCTGCTTCTCCGAGGTCATGCTCGCGACCAACCGTGAAGGCGGCGTCGACCAGCAGAACACGGAGTATCTGACGGGCATCCTGGACAGCGGCCGCCACCTGCTCGAGATCGTGAACGACCTGCTGGACATCGCGCGTCTCGTCGCCGGCAAGCTCAGCATGACCGAGGGGCCGGTGCGGCTGGACCGTGTCGTCCAGTCCAGCCTGCGCTTGGTGCTCGAGCGCGCGCTCGAGGCGGGACTCAACCTAGCGTGGTCCCCGCCGCTGACGGTTCCCTCCGTCTGGGGCGACGAGCAGCGTCTCAAGAAGGTGCTGCTCAACCTGCTGACCAACGCCAACAAGTTCACCGCCGCGGGGGCACGGTCCGTGTCGCGTTGAACGCCGCCGAGGACGGTGGCGTCGTCATGGCGGTCAGCGATACGGGCATCGGCATGAGCGCGGACGAGATCGTCGTCGCGTTGAAGCCGTTCGGCCAGATCGACCATGCGCTTAGCCGCAACCATGGCGTCGTCGGGCTCGGTCTGCCGCTGTACAAGGCCATGGTGGAAATGCATCAGCGCCGGCTCGAGATCATCAGCGAGCCGGGGCGTGGCACGACCATCGGCGTGCACCTGCCGCCCTCGCGCACGATCACGGCGAGTTCCGGCAGGCGCGGCGGGACCCGTACGGCCGACCTCGTCGAGCCCTGAGCCGACGTCAGCGAACCAGCGTGCGGCTGACCGCGTCGCGCCACAGCGCGTGGCGCCGGGCGCGTTCCGGTGCGGTCATGGCGGGGGTGAAGCGCCGTTCGAGCGTCCAGCGCCGCGCGAAGTCCCCGGGTTCTGGGTAGAACCCGACCCGCAACCCGGCCAGGTACGCAGCGCCGAGCGCCGTGGTCTCGCTCACGATGGGCCGATCGACCGGCGCGTCGAGCAGGTCGGACAGGCGCTGCATGGTCCAATCGGACGCGGTCATGCCACCATCGACGCGCAGGACGGTAGCTTGGGAGGACCGCCAATCGGCGCGCATGGCCTCGAGCAGATCGTGGGTTTGGAAGCACACGGATTCCAGCGCAGCGCGGGCCAGCTCGCGCGGGCCCGTGGCGCGGGTCAGGCCGAACAGCGCGCCGCGGCAGTCGGCGTCCCAGTGGGGCGCGCCAAGCCCGACGAACGCGGGGACCAGGATCACGTCCTGGTGCGGGTCGGCGTCGGTCGCCAGGGTGCCGGATTGCTCCGCCGACGACAGCACGCCCAGGCCGTCGCGCAGCCATTGGACGGCAGCGCCCGCGACGAAGATGGAACCTTCCAGGGCGTAGATCGTTCTGTCGTCCAAGCGGTAGGCGACCGTGGTCAGGAGCCGCTTGGTCGAACGCACCGGCTCGGTGCCAGTGTTCAGCAGGACGAAGCAGCCCGTCCCATAGGTGGACTTGACCATGCCGGGCGCCAGGCACGCTTGGCCGATGGCGGCGGCCTGCTGGTCGCCGGCGATCCCCGCGACGGGCAGGGCCGCGCCCAGGATACCGGCCTCGCACACGCCGAAATCGGCCGCGCAGTCGCGCACTTCGGGCAACACGGCGGCCGGCACGCGGAACAGGCCGAGCAGCTCATCCGACCATGCGCCGCGGTGGATATCCCACAGCATCGTGCGGCTGGCGTTGGTCGCGTCGGTCGCGTGGACGCGCCCGCCGGTCAGGCGCCAGAGCAGGAAGCTGTCCACGGTACCGAAGGCGAGCCGGCCGGCCCGCGCGGCGTCGCGCGCACCGTCGACATGGCCCAGCAGCCACGCCAGCTTGGTGGCCGAGAAGTAGGGGTCCACCAGCAGGCCCGTGCGCGCCGTGACGGCGGCCTCGTGGCCTTCCGCGCGCAGCGTGGCGCACGCCTCGGCCGTGCGGCGGTCCTGCCAGACGATCGCCGGGTGGATCGCTTTGCCCGTGGCACGGTCCCACACCACGGTCGTTTCACGTTGATTGGTGATGCCGATGGCCGCCACGGCGGTGGCGTCCGCGCCGGCGCGCGCCAGGGCCTCGCGCGCAGTGGCGACGGCGGTCGCCCACAGGTCCTCGGCGTCGTGCTCGACCCAGCCCGAGCGGGGATAATGTTGAGCGAACTCTTGTTGAGCCACGGCCGTCACACGAAGGTCACGGTCGAACAGAATGGCCCGGGTGGACGTGGTGCCCTGATCGATGGCGAGGACGTAGCGATGCATGGCCTGGGACCGAGCTTAGGGAGCGTCAGTTGGCGTCCGCAAGGATCATGGCGGAGCCCATTTCGCCAACCATCATCGTGGGTGCGTTGATATTGCCCGAAGGGATGACCGGGAAGATCGAAGCGTCGACCACCCGCAGCCGGTCGAGACCGTGCACGCGCAGCCGGCGGTCGACCACGGCGTCGCGTGCCTCCGGCCCCATCCGGCACGTGCCCGAGGGGTGGAACACCGAATAGGCGCGCGCCCGCACGTCGGCCTCGAAGTCGGCGTCGCTCCGGGCTTTGGGGCCAGGCTTCAGCTCCTCGGCGATGACGGCGGACAGCGCCGGGCTGGCGGCTAGGCGGCGCAGAAACCGTGCGCCCTCCAGCAACTCGTGCATGTCGTGGGGATCGTCGAGGTAGTTCGGGTGGATCGCGGGGGGCGTGCGCGAGTCGGCCGAACGGATCGCCAGGTAACCAGTGCTCTGCGGCCGGCACGGCGAGACGCTGGCGATGAAGCCGGGGAACGGATCGGGGTTCATCAGCGGCCGCTTGCCCTGGGGCGCCTGTTCGTAGGTGAGCGGCGAGAAGTAGAGTTGGATGTTAGGGAACGCGAGTCCCGGCCGCGAGCGGTAGTAGCCGCCCGCGTGATTCAGGCTCATGGCCAGCGGACCACGGCGCGTCAGCACGTAGCGCAGGCCCACCGCGAGCTTGCCCCACCACGGCACAAGCACCTGGTTCAGGGTAGGTACGCGCGCACGATAGACATGGTCGTAACAGAGGTGATCCTGCAGGTTGCGGCCGACCGCCGGAGCCTCGTGGCGGACCGCGATGCCTTGGGCGCCGAGCAGATCGGCCGGGCCGACGCCAGAGAGCTGCAGGAGCTGCGGCGTGTTGATCGCGCCGCCGGACAGGATCACCTCGCGCCCGGCGCGCGCCGCGACGCTGGCGCCGCCATGCTCGTAGGCCACGCCGACGGCGCGCCGCCCGTCGAAGGTCACGCGGGTGGCCAGGGCGCCGGTGACGATCCGCAGGTTGCGTCGGCCGCGCGCCGGCCACAGGTACGCGCGTGACGACGACAGGCGCAGGCCGTCGCGGGTGGTGATTTGGTATAGACCGACGCCTTCGATGGTCTCGCCGTTCAGGTCGGCGCTGGCCGGCACGCCGCACTGAACGCCACCCTCAACGAAGGCGCGGCACAGCGGGTGGGCTGCGTCGTCGATCGTCGTGACGTGCACCGGGCCGCCCACGCCATGGTGGGACCCGCCGCCGAGCGCGTGGTCCTCCATGCGCTTGTAGGCGGCCAGCACGTCACGCCAGCCCCACCCAGGGTTGCCCATGGCTTCCCAGGCGTCGTAGTCCGCCTGTTGGCCGCGCGAATAGACCATGGCGTTGATCGACGACGAGCCGCCCAACACCTTTCCGCGCGGGAAGTAGTTGTCGCGCCCGCCGAAGCCGGGGATCGGCTCGCTGCGGTACATCCAGTTGACGCGTGGATCGAAGAAGGTCTTGCCGTAGCCGATTGGCACCTGGACCCAGAAGCGCCGGTCCGACGGCCCGGCCTCGAGCAGGAGCACGCTGTGACGCCCGCTCTCGCTGAGCCGCGCCGCCACGGCGCACCCGGCCGAGCCGGCGCCCACCACGATGAAATCGTACGTCTCCAAGCCGTTCTCCCTTTGCGCGCGCGACCATACACGAACGGCCATGCGCCGATCACGCACGGATGGTAGGGTCTGGCCCCTTCGCTGGATCGGGAGCGGTGACCATGGCGCTGACGTTCTACTACGGCTCTGGCTCGCCCTTCGCCTGGAAGGTGTGGCTGACGCTCGAGCACAAGCGTATCCCCTACGAGCTCAAGGCGCTGTCGTTCGACAAGGGCGACACGCGGTCGCCTGCGTTCCTGGCGGTCAACCCGCGCGGCAAGGTGCCGACCATCGTCGATGACGGGCTGGTGCTGTGGGAATCCGCCGCCATCGTCGAGTACCTGGAGGAGCGCTACCCCGAGCCGTGCCTGTTGCCGAGGGACGTCAAGGCGCGCGCGCTGGCGCGTCGTATCGCCGCCGAATCCGAGAGCTTCCTGACCCCGGCCGTGAACGAACTGTTCCGCGTGACGCTGTTCCGCGAAGGACCCGAGGACGCGGATGCCCTGGCGAAGGCCCAGGCGAGGCTGATGGACGAACTGCCCCGGTTCGAAGCGCAGCTGTCCGGCGACTTCTTCGTGGGCGAACTCTCGCTCGCGGATTTCACGGTCTATCCGCAGGTGCGCAACATCAAGCGCATCGAGCAGCGGGCGCCGGGAAAAGGACTCGGCGATCGCATTCCCGCCCGACTGGAAGCCTGGATGAAACGAATTGAGGCCCTGCCGTACTACGCCAAGACCACGCCGCCCCACTGGAAGGCCTGAGGCAATCGGCTTACTCGGCCACATCCGTCGACACCCCCTAGGAGAGCTCATGCCCACCGATCCCAAGCCCGCCGACCGGTCGTACCTGTTCGTGCTGAGCAGCGCGCGGACCGGCGGCAACGCCGAGGCCCTAGCGCGCCGGGCGGCGGCGGCCCTGCCCAGGGCCGTGCCGCAAACCTGGCTCGACCTGGCACGGCTGCCGTTGGCGCCGTTCGAGGACATCCGCCACTCGGTCGGCGTCTACCCGGCGTCCGAGGGCCACGCGCGAACCCTGTTCGACGCGACGCTCGCGGCGAGCGACCTGGTGTTCGTGGTGCCGGTCTACTGGTACGCCGTGCCCACCAGCGCCAAGCTCTACCTCGACCACTGGTCGGGTTGGATGCGCGTCGAGGGCGCGGACTTTCGTGGCCGCATGGCGGGCAAGCGGTTCTGGGCCGTGACCATCCTGAGCGACCGCGACCTGCGCCAGGCCGAGCCGCTGCTTGGAACCCTCAAGCTGACCGCCGAGTACCTGAATGCGACATGGAGCGGCTCGGTCGTCGGCTTCGGCAACAAGCCGGGCGACGTGCTGGCCGATCATGCCGCGCTGGCCGACGCCGACCGGCTGTTCGGCGCCGGCGGTGACTTGGCCTCGTCGTTCCGGCCATAGAATCCGCGTATCACGACGCGGCGCGGGCGCTCTCCCACGCCAGGATGGCGCGCTTGCGCTCGGGTCCCTAGGCGTAACCGCTGAACGGCCCAGTGGCACGGATGACTCGGCGGCACGGCACCAGAAATGCCACCAGGGCGTCGCCGAACGGCGTGGGGTGCATGCCCCAGGCGACGTTTAGCCCGGTGCCGCCGCGCTTGGCTTCGCCGGGCGTCATGGCCTCGCACGCGACGAACAAGTCGTGCAGGCAGCTCGGGCCCGACAAGCCGACATCGAGCGAGGCCTCGAGCATGGGTGCGTCCGTCGCCAGCAGCCTGCGGGCATGGTCGACGGTCAGGAACTGCAGGAACCGCTTGGGGCTGACGCCCGCCCAGCGCTGGAACAGCCGCTGGAAGTGGAATGGGCTGCTCCTCGTAATGGGCATCGAGGTAGCGGATCGCCGCCTCGATGCGTTCGTAATCGCGCACGGCCTGGGCGTTGGCTACGCCAAGGCGCGGGGAGGCGGTGGTCGTGGTCATGGCGGGCTCCGACGTGTTCGCTACGAACCTAGGCACGCCTGCGGCCGCCATGGCGCGATTAAACGCACGGCGGGACAGCGTGCCTTCGGCCATGCGCTCGCGAAGTTACCTTGTTTCCATGATCGAACCCTCCCAGCTCTGGATCGCGGGCGGACTCATGGCGCTAGGTGCCGGCCGCCCAACCGGACCCGGTCCTAGGACAAGGGATCGCGGCGCGATACCGTGCCGTCGCCGGGCCGGCCAGCGCTGGAAGGCGGGCGGGACTACGCCGAGAGCTTGGCGGTTCGCGCGACGGCGTCAGTGATCTCGGCGACCACCGCGTCCATCACGCCGCTATTCTCGGCCTCGACCATGATGCGGATCACCGGTTCGGTGCCCGATGGACGCACCACCACGCGGCCGGTCCGGCCGAGCCGCGCCTCAGCGTCGGCGATCGCCCGGCGCACGCGCGCGTCGTCGAGCGGGTTGGTCCCGCTGAAGGGGATGTTCTTGAGTATCTGCGGCAGCGTGTCGAAGCGACGGCTGCACTGGCTGACCGTACCCTTGCACGCGGACAGCACCGCCAGGTACTGCAACGCCGCGATCATGCCGTCGCCGGTGGTCGCGTGGTCGGCCAGGATGATGTGGCCTGATTGCTCGCCGCCCACGTTGAAGCCGCCGGCGCGCATCGCCTCGACCACGTAGCGGTCGCCGACCTTGGTGCGCGTGAGCGTCAGGCCGAGGCCGCCGAGGAACCGTTCGAGCCCCAGGTTCGACATGACGGTGGCGACCACGCCGCCGCCCTTCAACTTGTCGGCACTGTGCCAATACTCGGCGATCATGGCCATGAGCTGATCGCCATCGATGATGGCGCCGTGCTCGTCGCACACGATCAGCCGGTCCGCGTCGCCATCCAGCGCGATGCCGAGATCGGCGCCGTGGGTGACCACCGCCTCGCTGAGGGTCGAGGGGTGGGTCGAGCCGCAACGCTGGTTGATGTTGAAGCCGTCGGGCGTCACGCCGATCGGGATGACCTCGGCGCCCAGTTCCCACAGCACGGTCGGCGCGACGCGGTAGGCGGCGCCGTTGGCGCAGTCGAGCACAATGCGCAGACCGTCGAGCGTCAGCGACTTCGGGAACGTCGACTTGGCGAACTCAATGTAGCGGCCGTCAGCGTCGTCGAGCCGCTTGGCGCGGCCGAGATCGCGCGGGCCGGCCAGCGGGATCGCGTCGCGGTCGTTCATCAGGGATTCGATGGCCGTCTCGACATCGTCCGACAGCTTGAAGCCGTCCGGGCCGAACAGCTTGATGCCGTTGTCCTGGTAGGGATTGTGCGACGCCGAGATCATGACGCCCAGGTCCGCGCGCATGCTGCGGGTCAGCATGGCGATGGCGGGTGTCGGCATGGGGCCGACCAGGATGCAATCCATGCCGACCGAGACGAACCCGGCGGTCAGCGCCGACTCGAACAGGTAGCCGGACAGCCGCGTGTCCTTGCCGATGACCACACGGTGGCGGTGGTCGCCCCGGGTGAACAGCCGCCCGGTGGCCATGCCGACCCGCAGCGCGATGTCGGCGGTCATGGGCACGGTGTTCGCCGTGCCGCGAATGCCGTCGGTTCCGAACAGGCGCCGTGCCATGATCCCTCCGCAGGCCGGTTCACGCGTGGTTAACGCACGAACCATGCCAGTCTAGCAAGCGTGCGTTACCGAATCCCGGACGCGCGACGCTTGAACCGTCTCGGCCACGTCGTGGACCCGGACCCAGGCGCAGCCTTCCTCGATCCCACGCAGGGCGACCGCCAGGCTGCCCGCCAGCCGCTCCTTGGGTGGCTCGCCTCGGCTCAATCGGGCGATGAAGCTTTTTCGGCTGGCCCCCAGGAGGACGCCGCAGCCGAGCCCGTGCAACACGCCCAGGCGCGCGATCAGCTCTAGGTTGTGGCCCACCGTCTTGCCGAAGCCGATACCGGGGTCGACGATCAGGCGGCTTCGGGCGATGCCGGCCGCGACGCACGCCTCGACGCGGGCGGCCAGGGCGTCGAACACGTCGAGCGGCGCCGCATCGTAGCAAGGGTTCGCCTGCATGGTGCGCGGGTCGCCCTGAGTGTGCATCAGCACCACGGGGACCGTGGCACGGGCCGCCACCGCCATGGACCCCGGATCGTGCGCGAGCGCGCTGACATCGTTGATCATGGCCGCGCCGGCCGCGAGCGCCGCCGCCATGGTGGCGGCGTTGCGCGTGTCGATGGAGACGGCGATCCCACGTTGGGCGAGCCCGCGTACCACGGGTATGGCGCGCGCGATCTCGTCCGCGGGGTCGATGGGTAGGGCGCCTGGCCGGGTCGATTCGCCGCCCACGTCGATGATGTCGGCACCCGCCTCGGCCAGGCGCACGCCGTGGGCCAACGCCGCCGCGACCGTCCCGAAGTCGCCGCCGTCGGAGAAGCTGTCGGGCGTGACGTTGACCACGCCCATGATCCGGCAGGGTTCGGCATCGGGTCGGGTGATGGCGGACAGCAACGCCTCGAGGCGCCGCGACACAGGGAGGGGCAAGCCGCTCGCCCAAGCCTCGAGCGCGGGTCTGGCCAACGCGGCGACCTCGACGTGGTCGCGTCGCCGGACCACGATCTCGATGGCCGCGAACGCGCCGCCGCCACGGGGCCAGCCGGTGCCGGAGGTCAACAGAGCTTCGGCCGCGACGCCGCCGGTCAGGCCCAACGGTAGCGCGTAAAGATCGGCGGCTTCGCTGATTGGCCCCGGCGCCGCGACGGCTTGCAGACGCAATCGGCTGCCGTCGTCCCTTCGGGCGGTGGACGCCGTGGTGCTGAGGGCGGCGCGCAAGCGAGCCCTAGGAGCCGGGCTGCGGTCGCGGCTCCAGACCGCCCGAACCCTGGCCGTCGGGCTTGGGGTCGCTTGACGGCACCGACGAAGGCCGCGGCGCGGCATCGTCAGCGTCATCGATGTCGCCGCGCACGATCGGCTCGCCGCGCAGAAGCCCTCGCATGTCGTCGCCCGAAAGCGTCTCGTGTTCGAGCAGCGCGTTGGCGACCTTCTGGAGCTGGTCCATGTTGTCGGTCAGGATCGTGTGCGCGCGCGTGTAGCACTCGTCGATGATGCGCCGGATCTCCGCGTCGATGTCCTGGGCGGTCGACTCCGAGATGTTCTGGGTGCGCGTCACCGAGTGACCCAGGAACACTTCCTCTTGGTTCTCGCCGTAGGCGAGCGGTCCCAGCTTGTCGCTCATGCCGAACTGGGTGACCATGGCACGGGCCATCTTGGTTGCCATGGCGATGTCCTGGGTCGCACCGCTGGTGACCTTGGCCGCGCCGAAGATCAGCTCCTCGGCGATGCGTCCGCCCATGGCCACGGCGATGTCGGCCTCCAGCTTCTCGCGGCTGACCGAAATGCGGTCGGTCTCGGGCAGGCGCAGCACCATGCCCAGCGCGCGCCCGCGCGGTATGATCGTCGCCTTGTGCACCGGGTCCGAAGCCGGGCAGTGCATGGCCACGATCGCGTGCCCGGATTCGTGGAAGGCGGTGAGCTTTTTCTCCTGGTCGGTCATGACCATGGAGCGGCGTTCGCTGCCCATCATGACCTTGTCCTTGGCGTCCTCGAGCTCAGCCATGGTGACGACCCGTTTGCCGCGCCGCGCGGCCAGCAGCGCCGCCTCGTTGACCAGGTTGGCCAGATCGGCGCCCGAGAAGCCCGGCGTGCCGCGCGCGATGGTGCGCGCGCTGACGTCCGGCGCCAGCAGCACCTTGCGCATGTGGACCTTCAGGATCTTCTCGCGCCCCACGATGTCGGGGTTGGGCACCACGACCTGGCGGTCGAAACGGCCCGGGCGCAAGAGCGCGGGGTCGAGCACGTCGGGCCGGTTGGTCGCCGCGATTAGGATGACGCCTTCGTTCGATTCGAAGCCGTCCATCTCGACCAGGAGCTGGTTGAGCGTCTGCTCGCGCTCGTCGTTGCCGCCGCCAAGCCCGGCGCCGCGATGACGACCGACCGCGTCGATTTCGTCGATGAAGATGATGCAGGGCGCGTTCTTCTTGCCCTGCTCGAACATGTCGCGTACGCGGCTGGCGCCGACGCCTACAAACATCTCGACGAAGTCCGAACCCGAAATCGTGAAGAAGGGCACGTTGGCCTCGCCGGCGATGGCGCGCGCCAGCAGCGTCTTACCGGTACCAGGCGGGCCGACCAGCAGCACGCCCTTCGGGATGCGGCCGCCCAGGCGCTTGAACTTCTGAGGGTTCTTGAGGAATTCGACGATCTCCTCGAGCTCCTCCTTCGCCTCGTCGATACCCGCCACATCGTCGAAGGTGACGCGACCCGCCTTCTCGGTCAGCAGGCGCGCGCGCGACCGGCCGAAGCCCATGGCCTTGCCACCGCCCGACTGCATCTGGCGCATGAAGAAGATCCACACGCCGATCAGCAGCAGCATCGGGAACCACGACAGCAGGATGCTAAACAGCGTCGGCACGCTCTCCTCGATCGGCGCCGCGCTGATGCGCACGCCTCGATCGTTGAGCCGGGTGACCAAGGTCGGGTCCTCGGGCGCGTAGGTGCCGAACATCCGGCCGTCGACGTAATGGCCCTGAATCGTGCTGCCCTGGATGGTGACGTCGCTGACCTGGCCGGAATCCACCTCGGTCAGGAAGTCCGAGAAGGCGAGCGAGGAGCGGGGCGACTTGCTGGGCGAGCCCTCGAACAGGTTGAACAACATGATCAGCACCACGCCGATACCGACCCACAGGGCCAAGGTCTTGCCGAAGTTGTTCACCGAGTTCTCGTCCCTGTTCGTTCCGAAAGGCCGATCCTAGCGCGGCTGCGTTGCCGCCATCTTAGCACCCCACCCCACCCTGGCCACGACTGCCTAGCACGTCGGCGCCGACGATGAAGGGCGCGACTAGGGGCTGTGGCGGCCGCCACGTGATGGTGAAGCGAAGGCTACCAGGATCTCGCATGCGATCAATGTGCAAGTGGGGAATGGCGACCGGCTCGTCAAGGCGCCAGATCGACGGGAGTCCGGCCAGCACCACGCGCGGCCAAGCCCGTGTGTCGACCCATTCCTTGACGCGGCGCAGGCCATCCTGGCCAAGCCGCCGGACCGCGAATCCTTCCCCCTCGCACGATGGCCCGGTCACCTCGAACCGGCCGTCCCACAGGGCCGGGCGTCCGTTCAGCGGCAACGCTGGCCCGATGGCGCGCGGTTCGCGCGCGACGATGAGCGCGCCGCGATGGGGCAGTACGACGCAGCCGCCCAGCGTGCGTGGTCTCCCGGCATCGCCGGTCAGGCGCGCACAGGCCTCGCGCGGCGGGGCGTAGAGCCGCGCGCCGACCGTGGCGATCACTTTTGCGAGAGCGGCGGCACGCAGGTCGCGGTCGGTGGCCCGGAACACGGCCCCGTCGAGGATGGCGTATCCTGCCGGGTGGAGGGTCGCAGCCGCGCCAAACCAGTGGGCGAGACGGCCGTCGGCGACCGCCCGCTCGCGACCGTGACAGGCTGCGAGCGCGGCCAGGCGTTCGGGCGGCCAGCCCCTGTGCGCCAACACAGGCAGCCAGGCCCGCACCCGGACGCGCTCGAACGCGACGTTCCGATTGCTCGGATCGTCGACCCAGGGGTGTCCCAACGCGGCGAGGGTCGCGATCAGGCGTTCTCGACCGATGGCGAGCAAGGGCCGCAGGACCCTGACGTAGCGGCGCTCGGTCACGGCCGCCATGGCGGCGAGACCTTCGCCGTGACGGTCGCGCCGGCGGCGCATCAGGAACGTTTCCGCCTGGTCATCGCGCTGGTGACCGTAGGCCACGTGAAGGACGCCGCGATCGCGGCACCATGCCTCGATCAGGCCATGGCGGGCCAGGCGCGCGGCGGCTTGCACGCCGCGTGCCGGGCGAGGGCCGTTCCAGGCAAGCACCGCGTGCTCGATGCCCGTGGCCCCGAGCCAACCAGCGACCTGGATCGCTTCGGCCGCCGATTCGGGGCGCAGGCCATGGTCGACGATCAGTGCGATGGCCCGGCCACCGCGCGCGCGTGCCCATGCATGGGTGAGGAACGCCAACGCCAGACTATCGGGACCGCCAGACGTCGCCACCGTGATCACCGGGCCTGGTTCGAACGGACCCAGCGGGTCCATCAGGGCCGCGAACTCGGCCTCACCAATTGGAACGGCGCCGGAGGTCAGGAACAGCCGAGCGAGGCCGCTGCCGTGGCCGCTTCACTCTGCACGGCCGGCTCGGCGTCCGGGAACTTCTTGTTCAACTCGTTGAAACTAGCGCAGGCCTCGACCTCCTTGCCGAGCTGCCCCAGCGTGGTGCCCAGCTTCATCAGGCTGTGCGGCGCGTACTTGCCGTCGGGGAACTGGCGGTACCCTTTCAGGTAGGTGACGGCGGCGCGCTCGAAGTCGTTGCGCACCGTGTACACTTGGCCCAGCCAGTAGTACGCGTTGCCCGTCAGCGGGTCGTCCGGGTACGCGTTGACAAACGCGGTGAGCGCCCGCTCGGCGCCGTCATAGTCGGTCTTGCGCAGCAGTCCGAACGCGTAGTTGTACTGCTCCATGATGCTGCCGGGCGGCAGGGCCGCGCCTTCGGCGGATGTGGTTTCCGCCTCGGGCTGGGGGAGCGTGAGCGTCTGCTCAGCCGCCTCGCCCGACGCGGCCGGCACCTCCGCGCCCAGCGTCGCGCCGCCGGCCGCTGGGGCCGCGCCGCCACCAAGCTCGAGCGCGGCCAGCCGCGTATCCACGTCGGCGACCAGTTTGTCGAGCCGTGCCTCGATCTGGCCCAGCCGGAATGTCGTCTCCTCGCTCAGTCCGCGCAGCTCGCGGATCTGGTTCTCCAGATCGGTGATGCGCACTTCGACCTGGGCCGGGTCGCTGACCGAGGCGAAGGACTCGGCGCTGCTCGCCGGCGGCACCGTACCGCCGGTATAAACGTAGCGCTGCAAGTCTTTCAGGTCGGCTTGGAGCCGTTCGATCTGCTCGGCCATGGCGCGGGTATCCTGGGCGCCGGCAGGGCCCCCCGCGACGACCACCAGCATTACCGCGGCGAGCGCTGTCCTTGTCGCACTTAGGGGTCGGACCACGTTCAGGATCCCTCGAAGACGCACGGCCCTAGCCGCCATCCGCGGCCGCGTGCGATCCTACATGGGCGAACATTAGGGCAAAAGTACGTCGGCCCGCCACCCCCGGAAGGCCATTCAGAGAGGGCGGGCCGATCGAACGAGACCGCGCCGAGCCGTGCCGGCGCGGCGAAGCCGGCTAGTTGACGAGCGTCACGCCGCGCCGGTTCTGCGCCCACGCCGACTCGTCGCTGCCCAGGACTTCCGGGCGCTCCTTGCCGTAGCTGATGGTCGCGACGCGCGCGGGATCGACACCCAGCGCCACGAGGAAGTTCTTGACCGCATTGGCGCGCCGCTCGCCGAGCGCCAGGTTGTACTCGCGCGTGCCGCGCTCGTCGCAATGGCCCTCGACCGTCACGGTCACGTCGCCGTAGGTCTGCATCCACTCAGCTTGGCGACGCAGGGTCTCCTGCGCCTCGGCCGTCAGGTCGTACAGGTCGAAACCAAAGAAGACGCGGTCGCCGGCGTTCTGGTTCAGGTCTTCCTGGGAACCCGGGACCGGGCCTGTTGATTCGGTGGAACCGGACGTGTCGGTCGAGGTGGTTGAGGTGGTCGAGCCACCGTCACCGGACGCCGCGCCGGTGTCCTCAGGCGTCGTTTCGCAGGCCGCAACCAGCACCAGCGCCGCCAGCACACTCAAAATCTGTCCCCGCATCATCGGTCTCCATAAAGGCATAGTGGGTCGAATCGCGTCCGAACCGTGCCGGGCAGTCGTTAGCGCAACCGGCATCGGGTCGCAACATAAATCGGAAGAAAACTTCGCCGTTCAAGCCGTCGTGATCGCCGACGGCCGGACGCGGGAACGATCAGTCGCGCACACCGAGGTGGCCGGCCGCCTCGAGCACCAAGTCGCGTTCCAGAGCGCTCTGGCGTCCCAGGAATCGGCAGCGCGCGATGACGTGCTCGATGATGAAGCGCGGATGGAAACGCGCCAGCTCGAGGCCTCCGTCGGTGTAGACCCGCATTTCCCAAGTGACCGGTATAGCTGATGCCTGAATGGCCCATTTCTGATATGCGAATCATGGACTTAAGGGTGTTGGAGGGCGGCTCGGATGGGGAACCCGGCGGGTGAATAGGATCGCGGCTCCCTGCGGCCCGTTTTCGACCGCCGCCTGAAGCTGGAGTTCCACGGATCACGGGTCACCTCCGGTGCAGGTCTGCTCGCTTATCGCGAACTTGATGACGCCCTGGGGCTGACAGCTTTGGCGGGCGAAGTTCTCGCCGATGCGCGGACCGGCAGGAACGGCTGGCATGGCATTGTCGGTCTGCTGCGTCAGTCGATCTATGGTCGCCTCGCCGGCTACGGGGACGTGAACGACGCCGACCGGCTTGGACGTGATCCCGCGATGCGCTGGATCGTCGGCGGCAAGGCCGTCGAGCGCGGCGGCGCCTCGACCAGCCAGATGGGACGGTTCTGGTCTGCCCCCTGAAAAGTGGTCCTCCCTGAGGTATGGCTTTTGAGCCATTTGGAGGATGAAGGAATGCCCCAGAAGCAGCACAAGCTGGAGGAGATCGTCGCCAAGCTGCGGCAGGTGGATGTGTTGGTGTCCCAAGGCCAGTCGGTTGCGGAGGCCGTGCGGTCGATCGGCGTGACCCAGTTTACCTACTACCGATGGCGCAAGGAGTCGGCGGTCTGAAGACCGACCAGGTGAAGCGGTTGAAGGAACTCGAGAAGGAGAATGAGCGGCTTCGCAAGGCCGTCTCCGACCTGACGCTCGAGAAGCTAATCCTGGCGGAGGCTGCCCGGGGAAACTTCTGAGCCCCGCCCGCCGCCGCGCTTGCATCGAGCATGTCAGGCAAGAGCTCCGGATCTCGGAACGGTTCGCCTGTCGGGTGCTCGGGCAGCATCGCTCGACCCAGAGAAGGGTGCCGCAGGGGCGCGCCGACGAGGAAGCGCTCACCGCCGACATCATCGAACTCGCCTCGCAATACGGGCGCTACGGATATCGCCGGATCACGGCGCTGCTACGCGAGGCCGGTTGGAGCGTCAACCACAAGCGGGTCGAGAGGATCTGGCGACGGGAGGAGCTGAAGGTCCCACAGAAACAACCGAAGAAGGGCCGGCTCTGGCTGAACGACGGATCGTGCATCCGTCTGCGACCCGAGCGCCCGAACCACGTCTGGTCCTACGACTTTGTCGAAGCCCGGACCCATGATGGAAGGAAGTTCCGCATGCTCAATCTCATCGACGAGTTCAGCCGCGAATGCCTGGCAATCCGGATCGACAGGAGACCCCGGTCGACCGACGTCATCGACGTCCTGTCCGACCTGTTCATCCTGCGGTGCGTGCCGGATCACATACGGTCCGACAACGGCCCGGAGTTCATCGCCAAAGCGGCGCGGGAGTGGATCGCAGCCGTCGGCGCAAAGACCGCCTACATCGAGCCTGGCAGCCCCTGGGAAAACGGCTACTGCGAGAGCTTCAACTCCAAACTTCGGGACGAGTTGCTGAACGGAGAGATCTTCTACAGCCTCGCCGAGGCCAAGATCATCATCGAGAAGTGGCGCCGCCACTACAACACCAAGCGCCCGCACTCATCACTGGGGTATCGCCCGCCAGCTCCCGAAGTCATCCAGTGGCCGGCTTCGCCATCCGGAGCTGCTTCGCCGGCCATCCCGGCGGTAGCGCAAAGACCCGTCATGAACTAAGACTGAAACTGGACCACTCGATCGGGGCAGGCCAGCCGGCGATAGCGCTGGCCGTCTCGTGGGCCATGAGGTGCATGATCTTGAGCACAAGTCCGCTCATCATCGCCGACTTCAGGCCCGTATCGGCCAGGGTGTGGATGGTCGGGGGCGGCGAGCGGAAG
>Ga0194121_10006280_pt1 | contig 15971 bp, 15 predicted proteins | sample TA2MahCa50mmetaG_FD_148609 | JGI IMG/M metagenome (GOLD analysis project Ga0194121, IMG submission 148609) | Freshwater microbial communities from Lake Tanganyika, Tanzania - TA2015020 Mahale Deep Cast 50m | ecosystem: Environmental > Aquatic > Freshwater > Lake | place: Tanzania: Lake... | reverse complement strand
CAGCACCTCGAAGAACAAGGTTCCCTGCGCTTGGTCGAGAAAACCATCGTGCCTTCCGAGGCTCCGCTTCTTGCTGATGCCGGCGAGGCTGAACGGCTGGCACGGGAAGCCGGCAGCGAGCACCTCGTGCTCGGGGAGACTCTCCACGTCGCGAATGTCGCGACCCTCCGGAGCCTGTCCGAAGTTGGCGGCGTACGTCTTCCTGGCGAATTGATCCAGCTCGACGGAATAGACGCAGCGGCCGCCTACTGCCTCCAGCCCGAGCCGCATCCCGCCAATCCCCGAAAACAAGTCAACGAAACGGAAGTCGCCTGCCATCGGGCGCAAGATATTGCGAACCTCCCACTGTTGACCCCAAGATGTTGGGCCTCAGTCCGCCTTGGAAACAAGAGTATATGAGAACTGCCGTTCTATCGAAAGCCCCTTGCACACTTCAGAGCATGAGTTGTCAATGTCCCTCGGGCCAGCCACGCTCACGCGGGTGGATCGCGTCGAAGCGCTCGCGGGATGGTTCGAACGAGTCGCAGCGCCGGAGTGGCGCTGGATCATCAAGCGGCTCTCCGCGAACGACACAGGCGCCACCGGCGCCCATCAGGTCGGGATATATGTGCCTCGTGACTTTGCGCTCTCGGCTTTCCCAGCCCTCACAGCGAAGGAACTCAATCCGCGCGTGCCCTTGCGATATGAGCTCACGAGTCACGACCAAACAGCAAACCCGAATCTCATCTACTACAACAACCGACCGATCGCGGGCGGCACGCGAGACGAGGCGCGCATCACTGGCTTTGGCGGGAGCGCCTCGTCTTTGCAGGACGCCGAGAACACCGGAGCGATCGTGCTGTTCGCGCTCCGAGCCACCCCGACTGGCGGCGAACTCGTCGCCTGGCTGTCGTCGTCACTGGAAGAAGACGATGACATCGAGACGCGGGTCGGACCGCTCGTCCCTGGTGCTGTACTCCTCCGCGAGCCCGGTCCGCGAGGCGTTGCGACACTCACGGAGATCGCGCCACATGTCCAGGGTGACTGCGCGTGCGATCTCGCAGCGACGGAACTTCCGCCGGGCTGGTCAACGGGGTACCCGTCAGGGGAGTCGTTACGCGATGAAGCCGTTCGACGTTGCCGTGCGGACGGTCAGTCGCCGGACATTCGGCTGCTGCAGCGCCACCGATGTGAGCACGCCCTCTATAAGTCCATTGAGTCCGCGATCGAAACGCGCCGCGTAGCGGCCGGCTTTCCGGACCTGGAGACGTTCATGAGCCTTGCGCACACCATCGCTAATCGCCGCAAGAGTCGCGCAGGAAGATCGCTTGAGCTTCAGGTCGAAAGGATCCTCGAAGAGGAGAGCATCGGGTTTGAACGCGGAGCGCCGGATGAGGACGGCAACCGTCTCGACTTCGTATTCCCGTCGGGGTCCGCCTACAAGGACGCAGCGTCCGGCGATCCGAGTGTGCACTTTCTTTCGGCAAAGCGAACGCTGAAGGAACGTTGGAGCCAGGTCCTCAAGGAAGGGAAGAAGGTTCCGACGCGGCACCTGCTAACACTCGACGAAGGGGTCTCGGAGGGACAGTTTGCCCTCATGCAACGCGCGGGGCTCCAGTTAGTGGTCCCAGCCCCAAACGTCGCGAAGTTCCCTCCCAACATCCGGACGAGACTGTTGACCTTCGAAGGATTCTTGGCACGTGTGAGATGACGGGACGTTCTTCGGTATCAGCGGTCAGCCACGCGCCAGAACGAGCGGTGAAAGCCCGTGGGGTCCGCACGGCGCTGAAGCGATGGCACGTTCTGCACCGACGCTCCTTCCCGTGGCGTCGAACGAGAGCGCCCTTCAGTGTTCTCTTAGCTGAGTTCATGTTGCGGCGTACGCGTGCGCAACAGGTCGTTCCCGTCTACGAGAAGCTCTTGGCTGTCGGCCGGACGCCGAGGCGTCTCGCCGAGGCTGGTGCGGCGTATTCGGCTTCACTCCTCGGACCGCTCGGGCTCCGTTGGCGCGCCAAACAACTAGGTGAACTCGCGGACGCGCTCCGCCACACGCACCACGGCAACGTACCGCGAAGGCGCGCTGAATTGATGGCCCTGCCGGGGGTCGGTGACTATGTCGCGGCGGCCGTCAGGGCGTTCGCCTTCAACCTGCCCGACGTATTGGTCGATACGAATACCGTGCGTGTGGCGGGCAGGGTTTTCGGCTTCGGTTACGGACCGGAAAGTCGCCGGCGTCATGACGTCCGTGGCGCAGTTGCGCTCTTGCATTCAAAGGCGAGACCCCGGGAGTCCGCGGAAGCACTGCTCGACTTCGCCGCGCTCGTCTGTACGGCTCGAAAGCCACGTTGCGAGGAGTGCCCGATCTCGGACATGTGTGCGTTCTTCCTCAGTCGGGGTCGCCAGCAGGGGCGTACGCCAGACATGGCTCCTGTTCGTTCTCGACCCACGCCCCGCAGCGTTCGCAGCGAACGGCATCGCCGGAGGCCGCGCGCGCGCCGAACCTAGCTGACCTCAGAAGGCCTAACGCTCGACCAAGAAGTGAACCGGCCGCGATGCCAACGAAACGGGCTCGCCTTGCGCGCGAACGTCTGTGCTACTCGGGGGCGAATCCCATCCGAATCGCCTCGTCGAGTATCTGAGCACCGTGGATGGCTTGCGTCGCAGACAGCTTCCGGCCGTTTGTCAGCATCTGGCCTATTCGCGACGCGAGGTCACGCTTCCAGGGCATCAGGTGACCCGTCTCGCGCGCCCAATTCGCCAGCGCACTCCAGGTGGCCGGCGGCGTAGCCTGGACCTTCGCAAGGTACGCGACCGCGGTCGTGCGCGTCGCCCCCAGCGAGCGAGGAGCCGGAACACGGCGAGGTACGCGAACCCCGAGCCGAGGATCCCGAGCCACACGACCGAGATGATCGATGCCATCCCCGGCCGCACCTCCCACGGCCGCTCGAACGCGAGGGCGATGGCGCCCGTCATGAGCAGAGCGAACGTCACCTAGAACACCGCCGGGATGACCGGGTCGAGGCCGCGCACGTTGCGGCGCGCGTACACCGCGCCTGCGCCGCACGCGAGGGCGTGCATCACGGACTCGAGCTGGCGCAGAGCGGCCGTCGCGGCTTCGAGATCGGCCTTGCGCTCCAGAGCTGTCTCGATCGTCCTAGCGCGCACCTCGGCTTCCCGGGCCTCTTCGTCAGCTGTTCGGACCGCGGCGTCGAGGAGGCGAACCAGCGAGTCGAGGTCGCGCGGCGGCAGCACGAGGTCCGCCGCGAGGGAGACCGCGAATTCGGGAAGCTGCTCCGAGTCCGCAGTGGGTGCGGCCGCCGGTAGTTTCACCTTCGCTGCCTCTGGAGCGAGCCTCACGGCGCGTGCAGCGAGGGCACGCAGAGCGGCGAGTGGCAGACGCGCATGCTCCCCCGACAACGGGAGCTGCGCGGGAGCTAGGCCCGGTGCCAGCGCAGCGGCTTCCCCACCTCGCGCGCGAGCACGCCCTTCGCTTCGAGGTCGAGCTGCACGCACTTCGCCCACCACATCGAGGTCGAATCCGGGAACGTGGCCCTGGGCGCGGCGCGCATGACCGCGGCCATCATCTCGGTCTGGGTGAGGCCGGGCGCCTTGCGCGGGAGCACCTTCAGCAGGACGGCGCGCATCGCCTCGTACTTCGCCTTGTCGACGCGCTGTGCGCTCCCGGGCTTGTTCGGCGTCCGCACGGTCACCTTGGGCCCGTCGCCCTTCGGCGCGGTGAAGACGCCCCTACGCGCGGTGGACCTCTTCACGGTCGGCAGGGTATCCGGTGATCGCCGTCGCCGCGGGGTTCATGTAGGTCGCGCGGACGCGCGCGTCGGCGACGATGAGACCCGAGACGGCGGAGCGCGCTCCCGGCGGACGGCCGAGCGAACGCCGTCTCAGCCGGGGATGCCGCCGAGCGCGCGCAGCGCGTCGCGGAAGAGCGCGACCTGCGCCGCGTGGTCCATCCCGTACCACGGCACGCTCAGGCCGATCGCGTCGACGTGCGGGCGCCAGCGCGCGACCGCCGCGGGGAGCTCCTCGAGCGTCGTCGCGGCGAGGTGGTCGAGCACGCGCGCCTCGACGATCTTCGCCGCCTCGCCGCGGCGGCGCTCGGCGATGGCCGCGACGATCGCGTCCATCTCGTCCGCGAGGCCGGAGTGGTCGAGCACGCGGCGGTACGCGGGCACGCAGTACACGCTCATGTACAGCGCGAGGCTCGGGCGGTCGCGGCCGACGACGAGCGGCAGCACGACCTTCGGCACCGGCCGCGCCGCCTTGGCCGCGCCCGCCGCGAGCGCGGGCCGCAGGACCGCGGTGAGGTACGGGACGGTGTTGAACATGTGGGCCGCGAGGCCGTCGGCGATCCCGCCCACGATGCGCGTCATCGTCTCGTTCACGGCGGCGACGTAGATGGGGACGTCGGGCCACGGGTCGTCGGCGCCAGGCGAGAAGACCGGCTGGCGCACCGCGTAGAACTCGCCCTCGTAGCGGCCGCGGCCCGCCCGGTACGCGTCCCAGCACGCGCGGACGGCGGCGACGTAGTCGCGCATGCGCGCCGCGGGGCGGTCGAGCTCGACGCCGAAGCGCGAGCGCAGCGTCGGGCCGACCTGCGACCCGAGGCCGAGGATGAAGCGCCCGCCGCCGAGACCGGCGAGGTCCCACGCGGCCTGCGCCGTCGCCGCGGGCGTGCGCGCGAACGCGATGGCGACGTCGAGCCCCACGGTCGCGCGCGCCGTCCCGCGCAGCGCGCTCGCTGCGGCGAGGTACGGATCGCGCCGGAGGTCGGTGACCCAGATGCTCGGAGCGCCAGCGGCCTCGGCTTCGGCCGCAAGGCGCTCGGCCTCCGCCATCGTCACATTCGCCGGGAGTCCGATGCCCGCTCGCACTCCCATATCCTCGCTTCCTCCCATGAACGTCGTGCGGCTGGTCGACGCGCGCGACCCCGCGCGCTTCGGTGCGAAGGCGGCGACGCTCTCGGCGCTCGCGGCGGAGCACCGGGTGCCCGAGGGGTTCGCCGTCGCGGCCGACGCGAGCGACGACGACGTGCGCGCGCTCGTTCCCGCAGCGTACGCCGCGCTCGGCGGCGACGCCGCCGTAGCCGTCCGCTCCTCGGCGATCGGCGAGGACTCGCGCGACGCGTCCTTCGCGGGGCAGCACGAGACGATCCTGAACGTGCGCGGCGCGGACGCCCTGGTGGAGGCCGCGCTCGCGGTGCGCGCGTCGGCCACCTCCGAGCGCGCCAGCGCGTACCGGAAGGAGAAGGGCATCGCCGGCATCCCACGCGTCGGCCTGCTCGTCCAGCGCATGGTCCCGGCGACGGCGTCGGTCATCGCGTTCACGGCGGATCCGGTCACGGGCGACCGCGACCTCGTCGTGGTGAACGCGTGCCGCGGGCTCGGCGACGCGATGGCGAGCGGCGAGGTCACGCCCGACGCGTGGCGGGTGCGCAAGGGCGACCTCGAGATCGCGTTCGCGAGCGCGTCGGTCGACGGGGCGGCGCTCACGCATGCCCAGGTGCAGCAGGTCGCGCGGATCGCGATCGCGCTCGAGCGCGAGGCAGGGCATCCCGTCGACATCGAGGCGGCGTTCGAGCACGACGCGCTCTACCTGCTGCAGTCGCGGCCGGTCACCGCGGCCGGCACGCGCGAGGAGGACTTCCCCATCGCGTGGCGCGATCCGGCCGACGCGGAGATCACGTGGCGGCGCGAGGACGCGCATCACGGCGTCGTCTCGCGGCCGCTCTGCGTCGACTACCCGCGGTACGGCGCGGCCGTCGGCATCCAGCGCCGCATGGACCAGTGGAAGCTGCCGATCCGGTTCCGGCTGGAGGAGTTCAACGGACGCCTCTACGTCAGCACGCGAACGCTCGCGCGCGACAGCGAGATGCCCGCGCACCAGGAGCGCGCCAGCGTCCTGCGCAGGGCGCATTCGCGCGCGCTCGCGCGCGACTGGACCGAGACGCACCACCCCGAGGTCAGGCGACTCCTCGCCGAGGTGCGCGCGCTCGACCCCGGACCGCTGGGCCCGAACGAGGCGGGCGACGCATTCGAGCGGCTCTTCGCGCTGGTCAGCGACATCTGGACGATCCACATGCTCATCACCGGCGGCGGGTATCCGCTCATGGACGAGCTCGCGACCACGTACGAGCGGCTCACCGGGCGCCCGTCGGTGGAAGCGTTCGCGCTCGTTCGCGGCCTCGCCCACACGCTGCAGCAGCTGCGGCGCGACCTCTTCGCGCTCTACGAGGCGACGCGCGCGCTGCCCCACGTCGCCCGCGCCATCGGCGAGGGCGTGGATAGGCCCGACCTCCTGCGCCACCTCCCCGGCGGCGACCGCTTCACCTCCGCGCTCGAGCGCTTCCTCGAGCGCCACGGCGACGTCGGCCAGCCGAACGATGAGCTCGACGCGCCGGCGTGGCGCGACGACCCGCGCCAGCTCGTCCGCGAGATCCGCGGCGCGCTGGATGCGGCGCCGGCGGACCCGGACGTCCACCTGCGCGCGGTGATCGCGGAGGGCGAGGCGACGGCGCGGCGCGCGCGTGAGATCCTCGCGGACCGGCCCGACGACCTCGCCGCGTTCGACGAGGTGTACGCGGTCGCCCGCGTCGTGGGCCCGCTCACCGAGGAGCACAACTACTGGATCGACCGCCAGGCGCAGGCCGAGGTGCGGCGCGCGGTGCTGCGCTTCGGCGCGCGGATGGTCCGCGACGGCACGATCGCCATGGCGGACCAGGTGTTCTGGTGCTACGTGCCGGAGGCCGCCGATGCGCTCCGCCGGCCACGCGGCATGCGCGCATTCGTAGCGGAGCGCGAGCGCCGCCACGCGCGCGACCTCCGGCTCCGGGCGCCGATCACCATCGGCAGGCCGCCCGCTGCCGGGCGCCTGCCCGGGCTCGGCGCGGTGCCGTCGTCGCGGACCGATCTGCTGCACGTCGTGGCGCAGGACGAGGCGGGCGTGCTGAAAGGCGTCGCGGCGTGCGCCGGTGTAGCGACCGGGCCCGCGCGGCTGGTCCGCGTGGCGGAGGACCTGCGCAGGGTGCGCCCCGGTGACGTCCTCGTGTGCCACAGCTCGAACGTCAGCTACGTGCCCGTCTTCGGGCGCGTCGCCGCCGTCGTCACGGAGGTGGGCGGCGCGCTGTCGCACGCGGCGGTCGTCGCGCGCGAGGTCGGCGTGCCGTGCGTCGTCGCGACCGGCCTGGCGCTGACGGAGCTGCGCGACGGCGAGATCGTGGAGGTCGACGGCGGCGCGGGCGTCGTGCGGCGCGTCGCGGCGCCGGTCGAGGTGGCCTGACGGACCCCGCGGACCTCGCGCGCGGCCGGCGGTGCGTCTTCGTCGCCGGCCTCCCGGGCGTGGGCAAGAGCCTCCTCGCGCACCGGCTCGCGGCGGCTGCGGAGGCCGCCGGCCGGGCGGTCACGGTGCTGCGCTGGGATGCGTCGCGCCTGCCGTTCGACCGCGCCGACGTGCTCGCGCGGTTCCCCGAGGCCGCCGGCGTCACCCATCCGGTCATCCGCTTCGCCGCGGGCGCGTGGGCGCGCGATGCCCTCGGGCGGTGGGACCGCGAGGCGGGACCCGACGACCTCATCGTCGGCGAGACCCCGCTGCTCGGCAACCGCTTCGCCGAGCTCGCGCAGCGGCGCGACGACGAGGTCGAGCGGCTCCTCGCGAGCGAGCGCACCCTCTTCGTGCTGCCGGTCCCGACGCGCGAGGTGCGCGCGCGGATCGCGGGCGCGCGCGCCGAGGACATCGCGACGGAGCGCGACCGGCACAGCGCGCCGAGCCACCTGCTGGGCGAGTACGACCCGGACGCGTACGCCGCGCGATACCGGCGGGCGCTGCGGCACCGGCGCGTTGCGGTGCTGCCGGTGACGGCGTTCGGCACCGCCGAACGTCCCGCGGTCGCCGCGCGCGACCTGCTCCCGACCGCGAGCGAGGTCGACCGCTACGTCGCGATGTTCGCGGAGCGGCCGCGCGCGGAGCTCGAGGGGCTCGCCGAGCGCTGGGACGAGGGGTAGCGCACACTGCGCGCGATGCCGAAGTGGGCCGTGCACCGGATCGAGCAGGCGCCGCGCGAGCGGATGATCCAGGGCGTCGAGCGTCGCTTCGTCTCGGGCGAGCGCACGACCGTCGCGCAGATCTGGCTCGAGAAGGGCGCGCTCGTGCCGCGGCACACGCACGAGAGCGAACAGGTGGCGTGGGTCGTGAGCGGCGCGCTGCGGTTCACCCTCGGCGACGGCGATGAGGTGACCGTCCGCACGGGTGAGATCCTCGTCATCCCCTCGGGCCTGCCCCACTCCGCCGAGGCGGTCGAGGACACCTACGACATCGACCTCTTCGCGCCGCGGCGCGAGGACTGGATCAGCGGCGACGACGCGTACCTGCGGGGGAAGCGCTAGCAGCGCGCGGCGGGAGGTAACGCGTGCTCTCCTGGCTCTCGCCCGACGGCAAGAAGCTCCTGCTGACGCGCGTCATGCGCACGTTCGCCTACGGCTACCTCGCGGTCATCCTCGCGCTCTACCTCGAGGCGCTCGGGATGGACGCGGCGGGGATCGGGCTCATCCTCGCGGCGGCCGTGGCGGGGTCCGCGCTCATGACCGTGTTCTGGTCGCTCGTCGCGGACCGCTACGGGCGGCGGCGCACCGTCGCGACCATGGCCGCGCTCATGGCCGCGGGCGGGGTCGTCTTCGCGCTCACCGACCAGTTCTGGCTGCTCGTCCTCGGCGCGCTCACCGGGACGATCAGCACGACGAGCAGCGAGGTGGGCATCTTCCAGACCGTCGAGCAGGCGATCCTGCCGCAGACCGCGCCCGACGCGCGCCGCACGTGGCTGTTCTCGCTCTACAACATGGTCGCCAACTTCGCGAGCGCGCTCGGGTCGCTCGCGGCCACTTCCGCGGGCGCGTTCGCCGCGCTCGGGCTCGCCGGCGCCGACGCGTACCGGCCGCTCTTCGTCCTCTACGCCCTCATCGGCCTGCTCAACATGGCCGTCTTCCTCACGCTCTCGGACAGGGTCGAGCGCGCCAAGGTCGAGGGCGGGCGGCGCTTCCTCGGGATCCACCGCTCGGGCGGCACGGTCGCCAGGCTCTCGGCGCTCTTCGGGCTCGACGCCTTCGCCGGCGCGCTGGTGGTGCACTCGATCGTCGCGTACTGGTTCGTGCTGCGCTGGGGGCTGCCGCTCGCCGACCTCGCGTGGATCTTCTTCTGGGTGAACATCCTCTCGGGCCTGTCGCTCCTTGCGGCGGGGTGGCTCGCCGGCCGCATCGGCCTCCTCAACACGATGGTGTTCACGCACCTGCCGTCGAACGTGCTGCTCATGCTCGTCCCGCTCATGCCCACGGCGGGGCTCGCCGTGGCGCTCTTCCTCGCGCGCATGTCGTTCTCGCAGATGGACGTGCCCACACGGCAGTCCTATTCGATGGCCGTGGTCGACCCGGACGAGCGGACGGCGACGGCCGGGATCACCAACTTCGCGCGCACGACCGCGAGCGCGTTCGCGCCGCCGCTCGCGACGACGGCCATGACGGCGGTGGGACTGGGCTTCCCCTTCGTCGCCGCGGGCGCGCTCAAGGTCCTCTACGACAGCGCCATCTGGCTCGCGTTCCGCGGCGTACGCCCGCCCGAGGAGGAGGCACGGCGGAGGCCCCGGACGTAGCGGGGCTCGCGCAGTGAGGATCGCGTCAACGCCCGGTGGCGATCAGGCCTCCGGCCCGGCCACCGCACCGCGCGCGACGCTCGCCTGCCCGGCGATCGGGCGGAGGGTCACGCCGCCGATCGCGGCGGATGCAAGCCCCGCGACGGCGAAGGCGATGAAGGTGAGCGGGATCGCGGCGAAGTCGCCCTGCCCCACGGCGGACCCGGCCATGAGCGCGCCGACGATCCCGCCGAAGTAGCGGCTCGTGGACGTCACGCCCGCGGCGAGACCGGCGAACCGCAGCGGCGCGCTGTCGAGCGCGGCAACGCGCGTGGCCGGGAACGTGAGCGCGACCCCCGCGCCCGCGACCGGCAGCGCGATGAGGAGCAGGCCCGGCGTGTAGGCCGTCGCGACGGGCAGGAGCAGGCCCGCCGCGATGACCGCGCCGCCGATGACGACGGGGACGCGCGGATCGAAGCGGTCGACGAGCGCGCCCGCGACCGGGGCGATGACGATGTTCCCGACCGACATCGACGCGAGCACGATGCCGCTCCACACCGCGAGCTCCGGCCCGAGCGCGAAGGGGATCGCGAGCATCGTGCCGTAGAGCGCGAGGTTCGACAGCGCGATGCACGCGTTCGCGCCGCTGAAGCCGCGCGACCGGAACAGGGCCGGCGGCAGCGCCGCGTCGGCGTGCGCCGACTCGTAGCGCACGAACAGCGCGGCCGAGAGCGCGACCGCGGCGAGGAACAGGACGGTCCGCGTGAGCTCGGTCTGCTCGACCTGCGTGAGCGTCCACGCGGCGGCGGCGAGCGTGGCTCCGAGCCAGAGCGCGCCGACGACGTCGGGCGGCGCCGTGGCGCGCCCGGGCGTGCGCGGGAGCGTGGCCCAGCCGAGGGCGAGGATCGCGAGCACGAGCGGGACGTTCGCCGCGAAGATCCACCGCCAGTCGACGGACGCGAAGACGCCGCCGAGGATGGGGCCGGCCGACGCGCCGATCCCGCTCATCGCGCCGCTGACACCGAACCACGTCCCCACGCGGCCGGCCGCGGCGCCGCCGCGCAGCAGGCCCATCGCGTTCGGCGTGATGGCGCACGCGCAGACCGCCTGCAGGAGACGGAAGGCGATGAGCGTGGGCAGGTCGCGCGCGAGCGGCGCGAGGCCCGACGCGACCGCGAACCCGACGAGCGCGACGAGCAGGACGCGGCGCGGCCCGAAGCGGTCGCCGACGCGGCCGCCGATGGGCTGCAGCGCGGCCATCGCGATGAGGTAGAGCGTGATGAGCCACGACACCGCCTGCTCGTCGACGCGCAGGTCGCCCGCGATCGTGGGGAGCGCGACGACGATCATCGTCGAGTTGAGCGGCACGAGGAAGTTCGCGAGCGCGATGGCGACGACGAAGAGCGGGACGCGGGGCACTACGCGAGCTCGGCGAGAAGCGCGCGGACGATCGTCCCGATGTGCTCCGCGGCGAGGCGCGCCGCGGGGACGTCGGGCAGTCCGACGAACCCGTGGATCGCGCCGGCGTAGCGGATGACGGTGGCCTCTCCGCCCGCGTCGCGCAGACGCCTCGCGTAGAGCTCGCCGTCGTCGCGCAGGCAGTCGAACTCCGCGGTGAGGACGAGGGCCGGCGGCATCCCGCGCAGGTCCGCGAGCACCGGGGAGACGAGCGGGTCGTCGGCCTCGTCCTCGCTGCTCAGGTACTGGCGCGCGAACCACTCCATCGTCGCGCTGTCGAGGCCATAGCCCGTGCCGTACGCGCGGTGGCTCTCGGTCGCGGCCGCGAAGCGCATGGCCGGCACGACGAGCACCTGCATCGCGACGGCCGGTCCGCCGCGCTCGCGGGCGAGCAGCGTCGCGCCGGCGACGAGGTTGGCGCCGGCGCTCGTGCCCGCGACGACCAGCGGTCCGGGGGACGCGCGCTCCGCGACCCACCCGACCGCCGTGTACACGTCCTCGAGGCCCGCCGGGAACTTGTGCTCCGGCGCGAGCCTGTACTCCACGGAGGACACGGTGCACGCGGTAGCGTTCGCGAGGCGCCGGCAGAACGCGTCCGAGGCGTCGAGGCCGCCGATGACGAATCCGCCGCCGTGCGCGTAGACGAGCGACGCCGGGTGCTCCACGGCCGGGCGATACGAGCGGATCGCGATCGGCCCGCGCGGACCGGGGACCGAGCGCTGGAGGATCGCGGCGACCGCCTCGGGCGCGGGGTCGAGCGGCTGCGGCAGGCGCCGCGCCTGGTCCGGCGTGAGCGTCTCGAGCGCGGGCTGTCCCGCCATCTGCTCGAGCGCCGCGCGCACCGCGGGGTGGAGCGCGCCGGGGCTGCCGACGATGTTGTCCGCGCCGCGCCGGACGGCGACGTCGATCACCCGGCGGAGCCTATGTCCTCCGTGCGGCGGCTACGTGCGGCGGAGCAGGTACGCGACGAGGGACTCGACCTCCTCGTCGCTGAGGCCGAGCTGCGGCATGCGGATGGGGTCCGCAGACGGGCGGCCCGGCGCGAAGAACGCGTCCGGCGTCCGGAGCGACTCGCGCACGTGATCCGCCGCCGACATGCCCGCCTTCCGCGTCGCGCCGGTCGCGGCGATGTTCGCGAGGTCGAGGATCCCCCCGGCGGCGTGACACGCCACGCAGCCCTTCGCCATGAAGAGCATCTCGCCGCGCTCGACAGCGGGGTCGAGCGCGACGGCGGGCGCCGCGGCCGCGGCGCGCGTGCCGAAGAGGATCGCCCCACCGGCGGTCGCGAGCAGCAGCGCGGAGACCGGCAGCGCGTTCGGGCCGGCCGGCTGCGCCGGCGCGGCCTGGGACTTCCCGTCCTGGGCGGCGGCCGCGAACGGCAGGACCTTCACCTGCGCGACGTAGTGGCCCGTCGCGCCGGTCGGGACCCCCCTGTAGCGCAGGGTCGTCGCGCCGTCGGGCGACGTGATGAGGATCCCGGTCGTGCCGCTCGGCCAGCCGTCGGTCATCTTCTCGACGCTCACCGGCGTCACGCCGTGCTGCCTGATGGTGTGGCCGATCGAGTAGGTCTCCTGCGCGCGGAACTCGGGCGGAAGCGTGTCCAGGGTCGTAGCGGCCCACCCGCCGGCGAGCGCGGGCGCGCCGAGCGCGAGCGTGAGCGCGAGAGCAGTGGCGAGCGTGAGGATCCGCGTTCGCTCCTCCTTGTGGGGTCCTGTTCGCTCCCCATACAAGGCGCCGGGGTCCCCGGTCCCCCTCGACGGGTCGCCGAGCTCCCTGCACTTGTTCCGGTCGATCGCGACGGCGGCCGGCAGCTGCGGGCAGTCGCTGCCCGTGAACTGGTCGCAGGAGGTCGGGTCGATCACGTTCGGGTTCACCGGGAGTCCCGGGAGACCCAGGCCCGCTGCCGATGAGCGGGGTCGGCGTGCCCGCGCCCTCGCCTGGCCGTGGGAAGCGGCAGACTCTCGTTCGCCCGCCTGCATGAGACGTGCCAAGCAAGCCAACGCTCATACCCTGATCGACCTGGCGAAAGCCTGGCTGACGATCGGCAGCCGATCGATCGGAGGCGGGCCCTCCTCCCTGTATCTCATGCGCCGCGAGCTCGTCGAGCGCAGAGGCTGGCTCACCCACCGCGAGTTCGTCGAGGACTGGGCGCTATCGAAGGTCAGCCTCGGCATCAACCAGATCGCCCTCGCGGGGCTCGAGGGGATCCGCGTCGCGGGGTCGCCCGGGCTCGCCGTCACCCTCGCGGCGTTCCTCATTCCGAGCGGCCTGATCACCGCACTCATGACCGCCGGCTACGAGGTCGTGCGAAGCGAGCCATGGGTCAAGGCCGCACTGAACGGAGTGGGGCCCGTCGTCGCGGGAATGACCCTGGCGATGGCGCTCACCTTCGCGCAGGGCGCCTGGCGGCGCGGCCGCGCCGGCGTCTTCGACCGCGCCTACTGGCTGCTCGCCGTCGCGGTCGGGCTCCTCGCGCTCGCGCCCCAGGTCGCCGTGCTCGGGACCGGCATCGCCGCGGGCCTGCTCTTCATGCGCGGCGAGACCTCGCGCGCCCAGGCGGACCCGGGCGCATGAGCCCGCTCGACCTGTTCTTCGAGGTCCTCCGCGCGGCGGCGCTCTCCGTCGGGGGGGCGGGCAGCCTGCCGCTCCTGCGCGAGTCGCTCGTGGTGCCGGGACACGTGACCGAGGCGCAGGTGCTCGAGTCGCTCGCGATCGGACGCCTCTCGACCGGGCCGACGGGGCTCTACGTCGTCAGCCTCGGCTACTTCGCCCTCGGCTGGGTGGGCGCGGCCGTCGCGCTCGCGGCCGCGGTGCTGCCGCCGCTCTCGCTCGTCGCGGTCGCGACCGTCGGACGCCGCTGGCTGCTCACGCCGTGGGCCGCGGGCATCATCCGCGGGATCGCGCTCTCGACCTCCGGCCTGCTCGTGGCGACTTCGGTCCAGCTCGTCGACCCCGGAGCGGTGCAGGTCGCCCTCGCGCTCGCGGGCCTGGCCGCGATGCTCCACGGGCGCGTCCATCCGGCGCTGATGATCCTCGGCGGCGCGCTCGCGGGGGCGGCCCTAGAGGCGCTCTAGCACCTCGAACCTGATGGCGCGGCGGTACGAGATGGGGCCGCGGCGCAGCGGCAGGAGCGCGCGGCGGGTCCCCGCGGTGTACTCCGCGTAGCGCGCGCTGTCGCTCACATAGGCGTCGAGCTCGTCGAGGTCCGCGAACGAGGTCGAATGCCACACCAGCCCGCGCTCGCCGCTGCGGCGGAAGAGCCCGAGCCTCACGGCGCGCTCGACGGCGCGGTCGGCGCGGGCGTCGCGCGCGTCGCCGTCGCCCGACTGCCGCAGCCCGCCGCGGACGCGACCGCCCGCGACGATCCGCGGCGGGTGCGCCGCGTCAGGGCGAATGTCGATGACGACGCCGCCCCGCTTGGTGACCCGGTGCGCCGCGCGGAGGGCATCGACCATGCCCGAAGGGGACACTCATCAGAGGGACCACGAGAACAGCGCGATGTCGAACCTCTCCTTGATCCCGTCGAGCCGCTGCGCCGTGCCCACGCGGAACTCGAGGTTGCGGAGCCCGCGCGCGTCGGCCTGGCGCCGCGCGACCTCGATCGCGCCGTCGCTCGGGTCCACGCCCACCACGCGGCGGGCGTGTGCCGCGATGTCGAACGACAGCCGGCCGTTCCCGGTGCCGATGTCGATGACGTCCTTCCCGCGGAACCGCGCCGACCCGCCGAGCGCGGCGACCTCGCGGCCCGCTCGCGGATGGCGCGACAGCACCGTGACCCGGCCGGCGCGCGTCACGCGGACTACCTCGGCCACGAGAGCTCGTCGACCACGGACAGATCGCGCGCCTCGGAGAGCGCGAGGATCCGCTGCGCCAGGGCGCGCGCGTCCGGCAGTGCGACCATCTCCACGAACCGCTCGACGAGCGCCTCGCGCGGGACGGGGCTCCCCGAGGGCGTGCTCGACGCGCCCACGCAGACGGCGGCCGTCGCGCAGCTCGATCTCCACCGACGCCGGCCACCGCCGCGGGTACTCGCGGTCGAGCGACGCGTCGCGAACGCATTCGACGCGCTCGAGCAGCGCGCGCACCGTCGGGTCGCGCCGCGTCTCGTCGCTGAACTCCGCGAGGCCCGCGCGGCCGCGCGCGAGCGCCACGGCCGCGGCGTACGGCGCGCTGAACTGCGCGTCGACGACGTTCTTCGGGTCGCGCACGCGCTCGGGCGGGTCGGCGATGAGGCTCCATCCGCCCGAGAGCACGCCGAGGCGCATCGACGCGACGTCCCCGGGCGCGATGCCGTGCGCGGCGCGCAGCGCGATGACCGCGTCGATGATCCCGTGCGCGTAGCGGCAGCAGCCGTAGGGCTTGATGGAGACGCGCATCACCTGGAGGTCGGAGACGGAGAGGTCATCGGTCAGGCGGCCCGGGCGCGGCGAGTCGCTGTAGCCGCGCAGCGCGACCTCGATGGCGGTGCGCGGCCCGCTGAAGCCGCTCGCGGCGAGGCCCGCGGCGACGACGCCGCCGTGCGCGGCCCACGCCGGGTTGAGGCGCTTCGTCCAGGCACCGCCGTCGAGGTACGCGAGCGACCCCGAGGCCATCGTCCCGGCGATGCCGACGGCGTTGGCGATGCCCTCTCCGTCGAGCCCGATCAGCTTCGCCGACGCGGCGGCCGCGCCGAACACGCCGGCGACCCCGGTGGGGTGGAAGCCGCGCGCGTACGACGCCGACGCGCCGAGCGCGTTGCCCACGCGGATGGTGACCTCGTACCCGGCGACGACCGCTTCGAGCGCCGCGCGTCCGGAGGCGCCGCGCTCGCGGCCGAGCGCGAGCACCGCGGGGATGACCGCGGCGCCGGGGTGCAGCGACGACTCGGTGGTGACGTCGTCCATCTCGGTCGCGTGCGCGGCCG
>Ga0194121_10006277_pt1 | contig 15982 bp, 16 predicted proteins | sample TA2MahCa50mmetaG_FD_148609 | JGI IMG/M metagenome (GOLD analysis project Ga0194121, IMG submission 148609) | Freshwater microbial communities from Lake Tanganyika, Tanzania - TA2015020 Mahale Deep Cast 50m | ecosystem: Environmental > Aquatic > Freshwater > Lake | place: Tanzania: Lake... | reverse complement strand
ACGGTGAGCGTCTGCTATCGGATGCGCGCCCTAGGCGAACCCGGGACCACTACCTGGACCCGGACCCGGCCGAGCTGCTGCTCCGCAATCACGTTTAAGGACTGGAGTTCAGCTTGACTCCAGCAAGGCGGTGGCCGCCGCCGGGTCGCTCTTGCGCTGGAGGTCGATGAGCGCCTTCCTGCGCGTCACTGCCGATCGTTCTGGCCTTCTTTGGGCGCGATGACGACCAAATTGATCGGCAGTGCCAAGGACGGACGAAGGGCGGAAAATAATCAGGGCGGCGCCATCGGGCCGCCATCACGAGCAGGACGCACCGCTCGGGAGCGGTGAGGCAGGCGGCTCTGGCCGCCGCGCGCTCACGGGCGAGCTCGAGAAGGGCGAGATCAGCTGCAAGCAGGCCGCGCGGCGCATCGACGAGATTCTGCGCAGGGGGTATTCCCTTACGGCGCGTGGGCAAACGACGACGGAAACAAAATCGGCCTGGCGCAGATACGCGCCAGGCGCTTTGGTTGACCGACTGCTCGGAAGTGTTACGCCTTCAGCTTCGCGTTGAGCTTCTTGGCAAGGCGGGACTTCTTGCGGGCCGCCGTGTTGGCGTGGATGATGCCGCGCGAGACGGCCTTGTCGATGGTGGAGAAGGCCGCGACGGTCGTCTCGGCGGCGTCGCCCTGGCGGGTTCCGGCGACGGTTTCGTTGGCCTTGCGGAAGGCGGTCTTGATCGCGGAACGCGTGGACTGGTTGCGCAAGCGGCGGCGCTCGTTTACCTTGACGGCTTTCTTGGCGGATTTCGTGTTGGCCAAGGGAGTTACCTCAACAAAATTCTTGTCACTCACAGGGTGGGCCCCGGGGAAACCACGCTAGTATAGCATCGGCCCCCCTGGTAATGTCAAGCCGCATGCGCTCATCATGCGGCGGGCGATACCGTGAAGCCGACCGGCTCACGGCGCGGCCGGCTTCACGGCATCGCCCGTGGGAGAAGATCCCCTGAGGATTCGCAAAGCGATGGGCACGCAGGCCAGCATCTGCGGCACTGCAAGGATCCCCCAGTAGAAGCGCTCGCGCTGGCCGATGACCAGCAGGCCGCCGATGGCAAGCACGATGGCCCCCACCGCCAGCATGCGCGGCGTGGGCGCGGGGATGAGCAGGGCGCCCAGCAGTCCGGCGGCAAGCAGCGGAAACAAGATCCATGCCCGGCCCGCCAGGAAGACCGTGCCGAACTGCAAGCAATGGTACAGAAACTCTGGCCCCGCGCTGCGCCACGCGTTCAGGCCCGCCGAGGCCGGGCTCACGTAGGGCGCGGAGACCGCGTAGTGGACCAGGTACAAGGCCACCACCGCGCCCACGGCGGCGCCCGCCGCAACACGCATTCGGCCGCTTGAGCGCATCCCCAGCAGGACCAGCAGGGGCCCCACCATCACGAACTGCTCACGACACGCCGCTGCCAGCGGCCAGAGCAGTGCGGTGAGCCACTCGCGCTTTGAGGCGAGCGCGCACAATCCCCCGATGAGCATGAACGAAGCCCAGTACTCCTGGGTGGGAAACCAGATGCTGCACGCGCCGTAGAGGTAATAGGCGCCCAGCAGGCACGGGCCGAGCAAGGCCACCGCCTCGTCGACGTAGGCGCGCGCGAATGCCCACGCCGCCCACAGAGCCGCCGCGGCCAGCAGCCAGAAGGCGATCAGCAGGCCAGTGCCGCCGCCGGGGATGGCCAGCCACAGCCAGAACAGCGTCGGCGGGCGCCAGTTGAAGCGGTTGGAGGGCGTGCCCGTCTCGCCCTTGCGCTGCACGTACGCGTCATGAAATGCGGGATAGAACCCGCGCCCCTCGCGCATCAGGTCGTGCAGTCGCAGAAACAGGAAGCCGTCCGCGACGTATTCGCCAGGGCGGGGCGGCGTGCTGGCCTCGCCGATGACGCCGGGATTGGTGTATGCCGCCGCGACCAGAAAGCTGACGATGAGCGCGGCCAGCATCGCGCGCGCGGCCATCCGCCCGTGGACGAACCCGCCCACCGCCGCGGCCCCGAGCGCCAGCAGCATGCGCTCGGGCAAAGACGGCAGCGCTGCGAGGTGTGCCTTCTGCAAGGGCAGCAGCAGGAACCGGTCAATGCCGAACTCCACCTCCAGGGAAGGATTCGGGCCGCTGAGCACGGCGGCCAGGATCCCCGCCACGCAGGCGCACACCAGGCCGGGGCGACCGCCGGACGCGGCCATCGAGGCAATGGCCCCGGCCATTCCCGCCGTGAACAGCAGGCCCGCCGCGGGCACTGACAGCGCCACGAATCCGTTGGACAACGAAAGTGCGGCCACGGCCACGAGGCCCGCGGCGCACCCCGCGAGCAGTCTGCGAAGCGTATCCGGCACGCCCTGCACTCCGCCGGAACTTGAACGGGATCCTGCACCCGCGCGTCGAACCCCCGGCCCGCATGATCCTCGATTGCGCATGGCGCAGCCTGTTGGAGCGTCTCGCGTGTCCCAGGTGCCGCGCCCCGCTTCGCGAGGAAGACGGCGGGCTGATCTGCCAGGGCTGCGAGCGGCCGTACCCGGTCCGCGACGGAATTCCGCTCATGCTGCTCGACCCGCCGCCGGCTCCCCCTCCGCCCGCGCTGGATCTCACCGTGCTCATCCTGGCCTACAACGAGGCCAACAACCTGCGCCGCCTCTTTCCCGTGCTGCTCCCCGTGCTGGCCGACCTGGGCTGCCGCCACGAAATTCTGGTGGTGGACGGCGGCTCGCGCGACGACACGGTGGCGGTGGCCGAGTCCAGCGGCGCCCGCGTGTACCAGCAGCGCGCGCGCGGCTATGCGAACGCCTTCCGGGAAGGCATCGTCGAGTGCCGCGGCCGCTTCACGGTCACCATGGACGCGGATCTTTCGCACGATCCAGGCACCTTACGCGTGCTCTGGCGCGAGCGCGAGACGGCCGATCTCGTCGTCGGGTCGCGTTACATGCAGGGCTCGCGCGCCGACATGACGCCGTTTCGGCGCGGCCTCAGCCACTTCATGAACGGAGTCTTCCGCGCCGTGCTGCGCGTGCCGGTGCGCGATCTGTCCAGCGGCTACCGGTTGTATCGCACCGCGATGCTGAGGTCCTTGCCGCTCGAAGGCCGCGACTTCGAAATCCTCGTCGAGGCGTTGGTGCGCACCTGGCTCTCCGGGTGGGATGTCCGCGAGCTTCCCATCTACTACAAGCCGCGCGGCGCGGGGGCGTCCAACCTCCGCGTGGTCAGTTTTGGGATGTCGTACGGGCGCGCCCTGCGCCGCCTGTCACGGATTCGCTACGGCGACGACTGGCGGGAGGCCCTGCGCGAAGCGCGGCGGGCGGATGGCATGCTGCGGGCCGGCGACTTCGAGAGCAAGCAGGCCAGTCTGCTGGTGCTGGGATCGGCCCCGGCCCGCTTCTTGCAGGCAGTGCCGTCCGCGGTCTTCTGCCACGAGGACGTCGCCGCGCTCATCAAAGTCCGCCGGCAGAATCCGCTGCTCGTGGTGGCGCATCAAGACCGGCTGCCCTTTGCCGACGGCGCCTTCCGCAGCGTGGTGAACTGGGGCGCGGACAGCCCGGAAGTCGCTAGAGTATCCGCGCGCCCAACCGCGTGATGAAGGCCTATATAAGCAGTAACAAGTGTCGATAAACTCAAGTTTTTTACCAGGTGAAATGGCACTTCCATGGCTGCGTTTACATGACCGTAACAAAATATTTACAAATTATTCATATTGCACCCTTCACTTTGCGCCGCCCAGGCGGTAAGTTAAGTTCAACAAGGCTCCACGAAAGGACGCGCCCACCATGGACGCAATCGGCGGCGCTCCCTACAGTGACCTCAGCCCGATCGGTCAGGCGCGCTTCATCGCGCCGGCCCGCCTCAATCAGATCGCGGCCGACCTGGAGATGGCGCAAACCCTTTCCGGGCCGCAATTCATGCAGCTCACCGCCTACCTGAACGTGACGGTGATGAGCATTGACCAGTGCCGCTTCCCGCAATTCGATCCGGCGATGAGCATGCTCTTCGGTGGGGCAATGGATCCGATGGCCATAGGGATGATGCAGCGGCGGCAGCCCATGTCCCTGATGATGGCGCTCTTGATGTACCAGCAGATGCAGCTCCAGATGAGGATACTCCTGATGCTGATGAGCCAGCAAGGCTGCATTCCGCCGGCCCTGCTGCAGCAGGTGCTCTTCGGCACCCAGCCGCCCTGCGACCATCCCAGGCACCCGGATGAGGAGTGCCAGGAGCAGTACGAGCAGGAACTCCAGAAGGCCCAGGAGGCCGGCAGGAACATTGACCCGGAGCGCATCGCCGAGCTGACCCGGATTGAGGAACAGATGCACCAGGGCATCGTCGGGGAGAAAGGACCCGAAGCCCTGTCCCCCTCGGGCCGAATCGAGAGCTCGAGGGACGTCGCCGAGGTCACCCGGGCCTTTGAAAGGAAGCTGCAGCCGGCGCTGGCCGATGCGCAGAAGCGCGGCGCCCTCAAGACCATTCACGAGAGAAGCCATGCGGAGCACACCTTGCGGGCCCGGCTCTTCGCGGCACTGGCCGACCACCTGCGCAAGGGCGAGAAGGACGACGACAACCCCGCCGGGGTCCCGGAACTGTAACAACTTCGCAACCCTCGGGTGGACCGCTTTCGCTATGCTCCATGCGAGGGGATTTTTATGGTGTCGTTGATTGCTGCCGCTGGGACAGGAACTTTGATTCGAGGTGTCGCGTCGCCATGGGCCGTGGCCGATCGTCGGCCTTTGCCCGGAACCGCCGAGCCGTCGGCGATCACCGACGCAACCTCGGTCACCGCATCCAGCGAACTGTCTTCACCCTCCAGGACCGGCGCCGCCATGGCAATGTCGCTGGTCTTGATCGCGCTTCCTTCCATGGCCACCGCCTACGACGTGCTGCCAGGCCCGGACACCAGCGTCTCCACGGTTCTCCCGGAGCCGGAGCCGCTGAGCGGCATCGAAGCCGCCGTCCGCGACCGTGAGAAGGAAGAGCAAAACCAGGAATCCAGCGAAGTATCCGCGTCCGGCGAGCGCAAGCAGGACGTTCCATGGTACGACCCCATCGAGCAGCGCGCCCGCGACTTCAACGACGGCTTCCAGGGACTGCGCGGGAAGATGGACGGCTACACGAAGAAAATCAACGACACCCTCAACGACAACACGCTGGCCCGCTACGAGACAGGCGGCACCCTTGGCGCGTACCAGTGGAAGTTCGACCCCCTCTCCTTCAAGGTGGAGCCGCACCTCACGCTGCGCGTGAACCGATGGGGAGCCGGCGCCCGCGCCGAGGCGTCGCTGCTACGCGGCTCGCTCGACCGCAAGGACCAGGTGGGGGAATGGGACCGGGTGCAGGGCGTGCGCGCTGAAGTCCTCGCCCGCCGCGAACTGGGCGCGGGCGCGAAGCTGAACTTAAAGGGCATCTCGCCGGACAACCTCGACACCCAGTTCGCGGGGCCCCGCATGGAGCTGTTCCGCCAGTACCAGCGCGCCGGCAGCGAGTGGAAACAGACCTACGATTTCAATGTCGGCGCCTCGCACGACTTTCTGAGCGACACCCCGGTGACCTATGCCCGCGCGCTGCAGCGCTTCGACAACGAAACCATCGCGCAGAGGTGGCTCGGAGAAGGCTCCAAGCTGCGCATCGAGCTCGAAGAGGGCGTGCAGCACAATTTCGCAAGCAACGAAACGCGGCCCTATTATCGCGCCTTCACCGGCGCCAGCAAACCAGTGACGCTGAAGGCCTTCGGCAAGAGCGCGAAGCTCGACATCGAGGCCGGCCTGCAGGTGCAGGGCACGACCGACCGCCCGGTCGAGGCCCGGCCGATCGTGCGGGCACGCGTACACCTGTAGGAGAACCTCACCGGTCGCATCGGGCGGGTGCCTGAACCCCCGCGCGGACATCCGCCGTAAAGGCAAACCTGCCGAACGACCCGCGCTGAAGGGCGGCGAGCTCAGGTCTGCGCGCGCTCCTGGGCCAGTCGGGCATGCCAGGGCTGGGCGGCCTCGATCTGGCGGACCCGAGTGACATAGGTCCAGCTCCCGTTGTAGGCGGCCAGGGCCGCGTCCCACGAGCCGTGCTGCTGCCGCAGCTCGCTCAAGTAACGGGCCCCGTAGTCGGCGCTGGCGGCCGGGTCGAAGGCCGCGCGGGTGCTGGCGAAGGAGTGGAAGCGGTCGTCGATCTGCATCAGCCCCTTGCCGTGCTGCCCGTCGAAGGAGAGCGCCTCATGGTCCCAGGTGCTCTCCTTCCAGGCCACGGCCTTGAGCAGGCCGACGGGCACGCCGTGGGTCCGCGCGCTGCGCTCCAGGAGGCCGTTCAACGCGCGCGCGTCGACGGGGTCGAGAACGTTGCGGTGGTTGCCGAGGCGCACCTGCGCCACGCCGACCCCCGCCGAGCGCGCCAGCTCAGCGCGCTGCGCGACGCCCATGGCGGCGGCCTGGTCCGCGTGGTGACGGGCATCGCGCTGGGTGTCGCGGCCACCAGCACGGGCACGATCGTGGGACTGCCCGCCGCGGGTGTCGCGCTGGGCGTGGCCGGCGTCGCCCAGGGCATCAAGTACGGCTACAAGTTCCGTAAGCCCCTGGCGGGCTTTGCGAGCGGCGCCGCCCAGGCGGTCGGTCGGGGACTGGAGGGCCTGCGCGACGGCTTCTGAGGGCCAGGTCCCTCCGGCACGTCCAGAACGTTACACCGGCGTAACAAAGAAGGTGGCCTGTCGTGGTAGGCTCTCTCCCAGGAGAAGGAGGGACAGCCATGCAGAACAGTCCGTTGCATCCGTCCGTGCAGGGCACGTTGAGGCTTCTGGCCGAGGGCCGGGTAGGGCCACCGCAGGTGAGCGGGGACGGCAAGACCGTCGTGTGGGACCAACTCGTCGATGGGAACATGGAGATCTTACGCTGGCGCGACGGAAAGGTCGACCAGCTCACGCACAATACCCTGGCCGACGTGCACCCGGTGGTGTCCGACGACGGCAACACGGTGGCGTGGACGCGGCGCGACAAGAACGGCAATTTCGACGTGGTCGCCAACATTGAGGGGACGGAGCGGGTCATCTCCGCGGGCCCCGGCAACGAGTACTCGGTTGCCATCAGCGGCGACGGCAAGACCATCGTCTGGGACGACGACCACAATGGCGACTGGGGCGGGTGGGACATCCGCGCCTGGCGCGACGGCCGGGTGGAGACGGTCACCGATTCGCCGGGCAACCAGGAATTCCCCGAGGTCAACGACGACGGGAGTTGCATCTTCTGGCGCGACGACACGGCGGAGGACGGCTCCAACATCTGGATGCGGGACCGCAGTGGCACAATCAAGCCGGTGGTCACCGGACAGGCCTACCAGGGCCCTTTCGCGGTCACGGATGACGGCAGCAAGGTCATCTTCACGGACATCGGCGAGGACGCAGAAGGCCTCTACATCCAGGACGGCCTGCGCGTGCGGCCGGTAGCGGACCTGGACAAGGTGAGCGAGAGCGGTCCAGCCGTCAACGCGGACGGCAGCGTCGTCGCCTGGACCAACTTCGACTTCCGCAACGGCGCGCCGGCCGATACGCAGATCTTCCTCAAGGACGGCGAACAGTCGGTGCAGATCACCACCGGGGCCGACGGTCTCAACGCCCGTCCCTCCATCTCCGATGACGGCCGCACCGTTACGTGGTTCTGGATCGACAACGAGGACACCGGACACTGCAAGATCTATCTGTTGGAGCGCGAGTAGTCGCGACCGGCGACCTCAAGGCGGGTCCGGGAACGGGTTCCTCGCCGTATTTCTTACAATTTGAAACGCGTCCGCGCTCAGATCTTCTCGAACCGCATGTAGAACTGGTGGCCTTTGCCTTGTGACGGCTTTTCTTCGACAAGGCGGAAGCCATTGGCTTGAAATTGCGCTCTCACCCGCTCCGGCGCGATGTCCTCGGGCTCGTTGAAGACTTCCGCGTGGCCGCCGCGGACCAGGGCACGCCGCACGCTGGCCAGGAAGGGGACGGCGACCTTGCGATAGCGGTCGCCGAAAGGAGGCACCGTGTTGTCGATGATATAGTGGTACGTCGGAAACAGGAAAACATGGTTGACTGACTCGGGCGGAAGGCAGATGTCGTCGAACCTCGAGCACACGGTGACCACGTTGTTCACACCCCAGGCGCGCGCGACCTCCTCCACGAAGGGCAGAACGCCGGGGTTGATGTCCACCGCGTAGGCGCGGCCCCGCGGACCCACCCGGCGAGCGAACGCGATGCTGAACCAGCCGGTGCCGCAGCCGATGTCGGCCACCCGGTCGCCTTCCCGCAATTTCATGAAATCCCCGTACTCATCGGACTCCGCAGTGCGCCCGGGGAAGAAGCTCAATCCACCTTCCAGGATCTGGCGGAGGGCTTCAAGGGAGTCGGAGGCCCGCCGCGTGATGATGATGCCCCCCTCGGAGGCGGTTTCGCCGGACCGCGAACGGAGGTCGAAGAGCCTCGCGTCGCGCGCCCGATCGCCGGTCCAGGCGTCCTCGGACGGCGTGGGATGCGCCGTCATCCAGGCGCGCAGCCGCTCCCTCGGGCCCTCGGCGCGGGGCGCGTCCTGGGCGCAGCGGAAGCCGAGCAACGGGCTCCCGGAGTCGCCACGCTTGGGATAGAACGACGAGGGCCGCATCCAGTCCTTGAATGGCAGAAAGCAGCCGCCCTTGACCACATAGTAGGCTTCCTTTACGTCGGCCGGCAGAAATCCGAAGTGCGCAGACGGCGCCGGAAATCGATCCGCCGTCCACTGGAATATCGTGCCGACCATGTCCAGCGCCTGATAGGGAGAGGCGCCGCCGGGCCTGCTGCCGGCCCGCGGCAGCGCGTTGACGGGCGGCGAGACGCGCGCCGGATCGTAGGCGTTGCCCCAGGGCCAGGTACGCCCGTCGATGCCACGCGCGGCCTTCTCCCACTCGGCCTCGGTGGGCAGCCGCTTCCCCTTCCAGGCCGCGTAGGCGCGAGCCTCTTCCCAGGTCACGCCGATGACCGGCGCGTCCGCGCGCAGAATTTCCTCGACGCCGCTGCTGAGCGGGCCCCGACCGGTGGCGGCCGCAAACGCGTGATATTCCGCCGCGGTGACCAGGTTCTGATCGATAAAGAAGGGAGGAAGTGTCACCACGCGGCGGGGGGCGTCCAGCACGGACTCGTCGCCGCCCATCCAGAACGATCCGCCCGGCACGTACACCATGCCGGGCGGCGCTGGCGATGGGGATAGAATCCAGGCGCGCAACGCCAGGACCAGATTGACCAGGACCAGGAGTGCCAGCGCCCAGTTGGCTGCACGCGTTGATTTCACGCCGGCGAAATTCCTCGATTACCTCGCCGCTCCATGCCGGTGGAACAATCCATGCGAACCCCCGGGATTGTGCGACGAGTGGAGTTCATTGCTCCGCGTCATTCTCATTTCCTCCCGCGACCCACGGGTCCACGGCTGGGCGAAGGGGGAATGCGACTGGAAGCTCGAATCCGGGTGTCCCGTGAACTGGACCCGGCGCTCCTTCTTGATCTCCCTGACCGGCCTCGCTGGCGCCGCGCTGGGGTGCTCCTTCTTTTCCCCGACGCCGATTACGCTCGACGACTTCATGACGCTGTCGCGCGGGCTGACCGCGCAGCCGCTCACCAGTCTGTCGGATACCGGGCAGGTGTACCTGCAGGCGTTCAACGCCAGCCCGCCGAGCGCGGCGGCGCTCTCGCGCCTGTACCACAAGAGCGGAATGTGGAAGCAAGCGCCCCCGGCCAGCTTTGCCGAGCTGGAGCAGAGCGGGATTTTCAGCGATCCGGATACCGCGAAGACGGCCGACGCCGTGATCACGTGCTGGTACAGCGGGGTGTATCAAACCGCGTCGGGTCCCGCCGTGGCCACCTTTCACAACGCCCTGGGCTGGACCACGCTGGGCTTCACCACCGCGAAGTCCTGGTGCCACGGGGCATGGTGGGAAAAGCCGTTCGTGCCGGGATCGGCCCATGGCTGACGACGTCCTGATCGTGGGCGCCGGGGTGGCCGGCGCGATGCTTGCCTGGCGCCTCGCCGAAGCCGGCTTGAAAGTGACCGTGCTCGAAGCCGGCCCGCGCGTAAAACGGGAAGACGCCCTGGAGCGCTTCCGCGGCGCGGTGGCAAAGACCCCCGACTCGCCGTATGAGAGCACCGCGTATGCGCCGCGTCCGGTGGTTGGCGACCTCAATTCCTATTACGTCCAGTCGGGCCCGGACAAATTCGCCAGCACCTACGAGCGCTGCGTCGGCGGCACGACCTGGCATTGGCTGGGGACCAGCATCCGGCTCCTGCCCAGCGACATGCGCATGAAAACACGTTACGGCATCGGGCTGGACTGGCCGGTTACTTTTGACGAGCTGGAGCCGTGGTACGAAAAAGCCGAAGCCCAGCTCGGGGTGGCCGGCGACTTCAAGGATCACTTCGCGCCCCGAGATTCCGATTTTCCGCTGCCGCCGATCAAGCCGTCTTACCTCGATCAGAAGATGAGCGCCGCCCTTGCGCCGCTGGGCATCAAGGTGTACCCCACGCCGCAGGCGCGCAATTCAGTGCAATTTCAAGATCGCCCGGCCTGCTGCGGCAGCGCGAACTGCATTCCCATCTGCCCCATCGGCGCAAAGTACGACGCCTCGGTACACGTGGCGATGGCGGAGAAGGCCGGCGCGCGGCTGATCGAAAATGCGGTCGCTTGCTTTGTGGAAGTGGATGCCGCCGGCCAGGTGACCGGCATCCGCTACAAGCGCCCGGACGGCAGCGAGGAGCGCGCCACGGCGCGCATCTACGCCCTTGCGGCGCACGCGATCGAGACCCCGAAGTTGTTGCTGATGTCGCGCACCGAACAATTGCCGGCCGGAGTGGCCAACCGCAGCGATCAAGTAGGCCGAAACTTGATGGATCATCCCACCCAGCTCAGCTGGGCGCTGTGCGGCGAGCCGATTTATCCGCTGCGCTCGCCACTGACGACGTCGGGAATTCCCATGCACCGCGACGGCCCTTTCCGCAAGACGCAGGGCGCATTTCGCGTGGAAATTGGCAACGACGGCTGGACCTGGCCGGTGGGCGCTCCCTCGGCCCTGGTGCCCGGCTTCCTGGCCCGCGGCGTCCGCGGCCCGGCGCTGATCGACGCGCTGCGCGACAAAGTCGCGCGGCAGTTTCGGCTGGCCAGCCTGGTCGAGCAGTTGCCCTCGCCGGACAATCGCGTGGTGCCGGCCTTTGACAAGCCGGACGCCATCGGAATTCCCCGCCCGCAAATTAATTACCAGGTCGACGAGTACACCCTGGCCGGCCTGAAAACCGCGCGCGCGTTCCACGAGAAGGTTTTCAAGGCGATGAAGAGCACCGAGATTGCGCACGAGGACACCTACCAGGGCGCCGGCCACATCATGGGCACCCACCGCATGGGCACCGATCCCAGGACCAGCGTGGTGGACTCGCACGGCCGCGCGCACGATCATCCGAATCTCTACCTGCTGGGCAGCGGGGTATTTCCGACGGTGGGCACCGGAAATCCCACCCTCACCCTCGCCGCGCTCGCCTTGCGGACCGCGGAAGAAGTCTTAAAGCAAGCCCGCGGTTAGCGTCGGTCAGGCTACTCTGCGCGGTGTCCGTGGCGACACGCTACTGTGCGCGGTGTCCGTGGCTGATACGCTACTGTGCGCGGTGTCCGTGGCGACACGCTACTGTGCGCGGTGTCCGTGGCTGATACGCTACTGTGCGCGGTGTCCGTGGATGATACGCTACTGTGCGCGGTGTCCGTGGATGATACGCTACTGTGCGCGGTGTCCGTGGATGATACGCTACTGTGCGGGGTGTCAGCCGCGGCACGCGGTCAGGTTGACACGCTCCACACTTCCATCAGCCGCCAGCCGCCGAAGGTGCGGCCGACCACGCAGCCGATATCCCAGCCCACGCGGCAGAGGTCGCTGACCTCCTCGGGGACCGAGACCGGGCCCAGCATCTGGCCGCTGGACGTTCCCTCCAGCCACAATTGACCGGGCTCGACGCGGGTGATGGTGAAATTATCCCGAGCGGGGCGCACCGTCTCGGTCTGCAAGACGTTGGCAAGGTACTCGCTCAGGCACCTGTGGAGGTGCACCGCGTCGGTCACCTCGGGGCTCACCTTGCGCCGTGCGGCCGACTTCTTGGGCGGGGCCTTGGGACGGACCGTCCGCGGCAGCTCCTCGACGAAGCGGCCCAGGCGCCGCATCACGGTCTTGACCATGCTGAGGATGCTCCGCGTCGCGTGGTAGCGCTCCACCATGAACTTGTCGTGGAAGTCCTCGGCCAGGCGCTTGAAGCTCTCCCCGCGCGGAACCGTGCGCGTCCAATGCCCGTTGCCGCGCAAGTAGAGGCGCAGCAGCAGCGTGACACGCGCGTAACGCTCGAAAGTGGGGTCAGAAAGGCGGCTCCGCTGGGCGAACATGAAGCGCTCAAGGAGATCGTCCCAGACCAGATCGACCATACCTGCAGGTTCCACCGGAATAATTTCAGGCACGAGCCGGCGCCCCCACCGTCTTGACAGCCGCTCCGCAACCTGCCTCCATGGGTTTTAACGCCGGTGTCTTCAACACGGGCTCAGCGCTCCCTGCCCACCAGCGTGGCCGCGATGCGGGTCGTCTCGCCGATGGCAATGATGGGAAGGGCGTAGGCGCCCAGCCCGAAGGCCAGCGTGGCGAAGCCGGCCGCGGTGATCAGGTGGCCGCAGCCGCGCGCCGTCATGAGCGCCGAGCGGTCGTAGGAATCCGAGAAGACCTGGCTGGCGCCGTAGATCCCATGGGCCACCGCCGCCACGCCGCCGATCCACGGGGTGACGACCTCGAACGCGCCGGCCGGGGGGAGGATGGTCACGCTGGCCGCCGCGTACGCATCGGCGGTGGCCAGCGCCACGTGCGGCACGGTGGCCATCACGCGATTCTTGGTATCTTGATCCCACGCGTAGGTGGCAAGGGGCGTGGGGCGTGCAACGTTGGCAATCATCGTCATTCTCCTCTACGCGTACTGCGCAAAATTGGTGGTGGCCAGGCCGATGCCCAGCAGCGGGAGGGCCCACACGCCCATCCCCGCGGTGAGGCCCACGAAGCCAGCCGCGCTGATGAACTCGCCGACGGCCATCGCGCTGTAGCGCAGCTTCTCGCTGTGGTCCTGGCTGTCCGCGCGGCACAGCAGCCGGGTGATGCCGTAAATCGCGTGGCCCGCGGCCATCACGCCGCAGCCCACCTGCAGCACGCCGCTGGCGGTTTCACCCAGCTCCGCCAGGGAGCGGGCGCCGGCCACGTAGACGTCGAGGGCTTCGAACGCCAGCCGCGGCATCTTGTTGAGCTTCGCGTCGCGCGCCTGCTGCGCGTAATTGTTATTATTGGCGAGTACGTTTACTCCAAGCATGGTCAGTTTCTCTCCTACAGATTACGGGACTCGGAATATTGTCCGACGACGGTGGTCGCGATGCCAATGGCGGTCACCGGCAGGGCCCACAGACCGAAGCCGCAGGCCTGTCCGACGTAGCCGACCGCGGTGATCAGCTCGCCCACGCCCATCACCTTGCGGGCCTTGTGATAGGCCTCGCTGGCGTTGTAGGGACCGTCGCCAAAAAACAAAACCGCCGCGGAAATTGCGTGGCCGGCGACCAGCAGCCCGTTCACGAGGGGCAGCGCGCCGCCCACCGCCTGCGCGGTGCTGGTCAATTGCTGGCCGAACGCGCCGGCCACCAGCGGCTGCGCGCTCGCCAGGGGCACCGCCGCCGCGGTCACGGTGGATACGTAGGCGTCCGCGGTGGCCACCGCGATGCGGGGCGCGAGGTGCAGCGCGGCGCGCATCTTGCGCTCGCTGTACGGCGTGCTCGCCAGGGGAATGGAAATGGCGTTCACTGGGAAACTGCCTCCTTTTTGCGAGGCACGCGTATGCCGCCGATAACGACTTCCTCCTCGCCTTTCTCTACGGTGCCGGCCTTGACTTCTTGCTTGAGGAAATTACTGCGCGCGGCCTCCAGGTCGCTGTTGAGCAGCAGCAACTGGGCCATTTTCTGCATCATGTCGGCGAGCGGGACGTCCTTGAAGCGCTCGTCGTCCCGCTTTTTTTGCTCCAGCCACGCGCAGATGTCGCGCGCCGCGGCGCCACGAGCGCCGCGCACTGAAGTCTGCAAAATCGCGTAGGCCCTGGCGGTCTCCATGAAATCGTCGCCGGCGAAGGCTTTCGCCATCCAGTCGAATTCCGCGACGGCGCCGCGCCCGCCCATGGTCGCCAGCAGGTCGTTGAGCAGGTCGGCGCGCTGGAAAAGGGTTTCGCCGTCCAGCGGGGTCTGGATGCGCTGCACGATCTCGCTGATGCTGGTTTCCGCCCGGGAAAATATCCCGTGCAAGAAGCGTGCCAACGATTTCACATCCGAGTGGGGATTTCCCGGGAGATGGCGCCAGGCCAGTGCCTTGCCATACGAATTCACCGCGGCGTCCACCGACCCGCTGGCGCGCAACCCGTGGAGCACTTCGAGGGCCTCGTCCATGCGGTCAGCGCCGCTCAATCCCTCGGCCGCGCTCTGGAAGACGCGCAGCGCGTCCGAAACGTTTTTATTCTCCTGGGCCAGCGTGGCGTGGAAGGCCTGCTGGCGGCGCTCCAACTCCTCCGGGGTAGTGGCCTGCGCCATCACGTTCCACACAGTAACCGCGCCGGAAATGGTCTTCGTGGTTTCCAGCAGGTCCTGGAAACCATCCCAGCGGGCGTCGTAGCCCTGGTCTCCGCTGGCCGGCACCGTCGAAAGGGCGGTGAAGGCGGCCCGCGCGTCGTCCGGACGCTCCAGCTCGTCCAACATCATGATCTTGCGGTAGCGCGCCATCGCTTCGGAAAGCGTCTCACCTTTCGCGCAGCCGGCGTCCACCGCCTTGAGGTGGACCGCCGCCTGGCCGGGATTGCGCTCGATGGCCAGCAGGGTTGCCAGGGCCTTATCGGCCTGGTGACGCAGGCCCAGGGTACGCGCGAGCCATCCCTGCGGCTCGGCCTCTACGTGCTTCTGGACCACGTTGAACAGCTCGCGCGCGGTCTGGGGCTTGCCCCCGTCGACCTTCCCCAGGACGTGCAGCAGCCGCTCGGTGGCGCCGCGCACGTCGCCCTTCGTGTCGGCGAGGATCCAGGTGAGATCCTCGCTGGCCCGCGCCGCGCTCCCTTCCGCGGCCAGCAGGCGCAGGAAAGCGTCCTGGCGTGCGGCGCGGCGCTCCGGGTCGGACTCTGCGGCGAGATTGGGAAGCGCCTGGGCGGCGCCCGGCGAGCGGTCGCCTTCCTCGCGAAGCCGCGCCAGCAGGTCGGTCCGGTCGTCGTCGGTGGCGGCCTTGAGGTCCGCGGCGGCAAGCCCCACGTCGCCGCTGACCTTGAGCAGGCGCGTGAAGCGGGGCGCCTCATCGGGCTTGAGCGCGCCGAAGATGGCGGCCAGCGCGGGACGGGAGCCGGGCTCGGCCTCTTCGAGGAGCGCCAGGTACTGCTTGCCAACGGTCTTGAGCTGGTCGGGCGTGGTGGCCACCGCGTGGATGGCCTTCAGGTGCGCGAGGGCGGCCGTGGCGTCGGCGTCGGAGCGCTCCAGGAGCTTCTCGAACAGCTTGATCGAGCGTTCCGGGTCGGGCCCGCCGCGCGCGAACTGGAAGCCGTCGCGGACCGCGGGCGAGCGCATGCCGTCGGCGGCCAGCAGCAGGGTCTTGAAGTCGTCGCCCAGGTCGCGCACCTTCTCATCCTGAGCGCGCTGCTGCAACAGGAAAACGAGGTCCTCGCGAGCATCCGCGTCGTCGCCGGTGATCTCCGCGAACGACTCCAGCAGTCGCCGGGACTCGCGGGCGTCGCGCGCGTCGCCCTCCACAGGCTGGCCGGAATGGAGACGCCGCACGTAGTCGGAGGCATTCGCCGGGGTCACCTGCATGCGCATCTCCTCTCTCGGATCTGACCCAGGGGGAGTCGCCTTCGGCGCCCCCTGGACCCCCCCGGGGATCTGACCCAGGGGGAGTCGCCTTCGGCGCCCCCTGGACCCCCCC
>Ga0194121_10006265_pt1 | contig 15999 bp, 15 predicted proteins | sample TA2MahCa50mmetaG_FD_148609 | JGI IMG/M metagenome (GOLD analysis project Ga0194121, IMG submission 148609) | Freshwater microbial communities from Lake Tanganyika, Tanzania - TA2015020 Mahale Deep Cast 50m | ecosystem: Environmental > Aquatic > Freshwater > Lake | place: Tanzania: Lake... | reverse complement strand
GGCCCTCGGAGTAGAAGTGTCCGCGCTCGTTCTGGCCGACGTAGGCGTAGCCCTTTTCAATCGCCTCGATGATGCGGGACATGTCGGCGGGCGCACCGTTGCGCACGTCCCAGAAGTTCATGTTGTAAGGCGTCTTGACGAAGATGATCGGCACCTTGCCCGAAGCCTTCTTCGGACGATAGATGTCCGTCGACAGGCGCACCCCGTCCTTCATCGGCAGCATCACCCGCCGTTCGACGACGGCGATGCTGTGGAGCTTGGCCTCGAGGTCGAGCCGCCGCTGCATTTCGGCTGGCGAGAGCGCCTGTTGCGCCGACAATAGCGCCGCGGCCATGACGGCCAGCGCGGTTGTCGTCCACGTGATTCGCCGAATCCTGCTCATGCGGCCTCCTGTTGAGGGGATTGTAACCTCGGCGATGCTCTTTTAGAGTTCGAGGCGATCGAGTACGTTGAGCCCGTCCCGGACGGCGACGAGGCTGCCGTCGCCAACGCCTGAGGACGGCCCAGCGCGACCGTCGGACCTGCTCAGTGGCCGCGCACCCAGCCCACGAAGAAGAGAAGCGCGGTCGCCGCCAACGCCAGCGGCCAGTGCATCGTGGCCGGAGACGCGGACGCAGCGGCGGCACCGCGTTCCTCGTTCAGGACGCGGCCGGTCACGACAGCGGGTAGCGGCGCACAGGAGACTGCAGCCGTCGCCGACCGAGGCGCGGCTCCGGCAGGAGGCGTCGCCGTCACGGCGGGCGCGCGGTCCACGGCCAGCGAGGTGGTCGTCACGGGGGTTCCCGTGGTGGCGCGCTCGATGGCGCCGACGTAACCGGCCATGAGCGCCGCCGCATCCGGCGCTGCGCCCAGCGCCTGCTCGACCAGCCGCGTCAGCGCCGGATTCCGGCACAGGCTCGCCTCACAGACCGCCCCGTGCCGGCCGACGCTCTCGGCCAGGCGACGCCCGATCTGTGCGAGGTCGGCCGCGCTCGCCGTGCTTGGCCCGGTGTTCGGCGATGAGCGCCTCGGCCTGCTTCGCGCCGATGACCTCGGCCTCGGCGGTGGGAATCGCCGCCTGGTCGAAGTTGTAGAGCGTGCGTCCGGGCGGGACCGAGGCCGGCTTCCGGATTGGGTCGTCCATCGGACCGGGTTCGAGCCACCGTCCGTCCAGGGCAGCGAGGATGCTGGTCAACTCGCGCGGCGCCTCGGCCAGCCGGCCGGCGTAGTCGAGCGCGCGAGCGAGGTGGCCGCGCACGACCGGGCTCGGGGTCTGCAGCACCGTCGCGATCGCGTCGTCGACCGGGCGGCCCTCGATCAGCACCGCATTGATGAGCACGCTGCCGGTGGTTCTGGCGTCACGCCCCAGGGCGGTCAGGGCCTCGCGGAACTCGGAGCCCAGCATCGCGTACACCATGCCGACGAGCACCTCGGCTTCGGGCCCTTCACCGAGCACCTTCGTACCCGATGGCGTATTGGTGCGATCGAGTTCGTCGAGGTAGTCGGTCACCCTTGTGGCGTACTCGGGAAACGCCACCGTCGCCAGGTCCAGAGCGCGGTCGAGTCCGGTTCGCGCAACTTCGGCGCGGATCAGCGGCTCGTACTCCACCCGCACCTTGGGGTCTGGCTGGCCGTGGTAGCGCAGCAACCGTGCCCGCAGTTCGAAGTAGGTCTCGGCGTTGTCCGCCGGCGTCGAGAGGTTGTACCAGCCCGGCACCTGCGCCAGGCCCTTGCGCTTGTTGGCGATGCCGCCGTTCGATCCGAGCCGTTCGGGATGGATGTGCGGCGTCGGGCCCAGCATCAGCGCGATGGCGTCGTCCCAGGCCGGCCCTTCGTTCTTGCCGCGCTGCAGCACGATGTTCGTGAACGGACTCACCCACGCGTGCGCCTTCCACTCGTGTTGCATCCAGAGGAAGAACGCGAGGTACTGGTGGTGCGGCGGCAACGCGTTCACCGACCTCAGCGCCTTGTTGCTCTGGAGGTAGCCCCAGTCGGGCTGCGCCGCGATCACCACGTTGCCGAACTGCAGGCGGGGGATGAGCACGAACCGACGGCCGGCGCCGTCGGTGTGCGTCATGACGTTCCCGGGAGGCGGCCCCCACATCTCGGCGACCTGTCCGCGCAAGGTCGCCGGCAGCGCCGCGAACCATGTCTCGTAGGTGCGAATCGGGCTGCGGGTTGACGCGTTCCTGCAGCGCTGAGCCATCGGCGGCGCGCGCCGGCGCCGGCACCATCGCCGACGACCACCACCGCCATTGCCGGCGTCGTCGCCGCGGGGATGACCGTCGATGTCATCAAGTCCGGGGTGCACCGGCACCGAAGGTCCGGTCGGGCTGCCCGATGGGCACCTCGTCCTCACGACACGCGGCGACAGGCTGCGGCAATTGGTCGCAGATCGGACGCAGTCCGACAGCAGGAGAATGACAGGATGAGGACTCGGTTCAGTGGCCTCGGCCTCCTCGCGAGGGCGCCGGTTCACGGCGGCCCACGACCAGCCGCGCGTGTATCGTTGCCTGGCGCGACGGCCAGATGCGAACCGCCCGGTGACCGGGGCCTCGCGGCGGCGGGACGGCTCGGTAGCGATTGGTGGCGAGACGTCGGCGACGTCCCTCGCCTGACATTTGAGGTCATGTAGATGACGCCCCCGATCCACACCACGACTTCACGGCCTCACCAAGCGTCGCGCGTGGTGTTGCCATGGCTCGTGCGGTTGCGCTGGGTTTCTGTTCTGGCCCTCGCCGCAGGCCTGTTGACGACGCCGTTCTGGGGCATCGAGATTCCCCTGCTGCCCATCGCCGCGCTCCTGGCGGCGCTGGCCGGCACCAATCTCGTCCTTGCGCTCGAGCTCCGCTCCCCCGAGCCGAGCCGCACCGTGGTGGGCGTGTCGCTGCTGATTGATAGCGCGCTGCTCACCGGCATCATCTACTTTGCGGGCGGACCGATGAATCCGTTCAGCGTGGTGTACCTCGTCGGCATCACGTTGGCGGCCGTCACGTTGGGGCACCGCTGGGCCCTGGCGATTGCGACGATCTCGATCGCGCTGTATGCGATTCCGTTCAACATCTACCAACCCTTGCGGTATGCCGACTCGCGATCCAGTCAGTACGCGCTGACACTCCATCTGGCGGGGATGTGGGTGGCGCTCTCGGCGGCGGCGGTGCTGATCGCCTACTTCGTGGGCCGTGTCTCCGAGGCGCTCGAACAGCGGGAACGCGAGCTGATCGCCGCTCGCCACGCGGCGGAGCGGAGCGAGCGCCTGGCCGCGCTGCTGTCCCTCGGCGCCGGTGCCGCGCACGAGCTCGCCACGCCGTTGAGCTCGATCCGCACGGCGGCGGCCGAACTCGAACGCCAGGCAGGCTTGGCCCCAGCCGGCGCGGCCCACGAGTACCTCCAAGTGATCCGGCGTGAGATCGACCGGTGCACGCACGTCTTGGATCAGCTGAGCGGCCGCGCGGCCTCCGCCTCGGCGGCGGATACACAAATTGAGCCGGCGCGCCTCATCGACGACGTCCGCGCGCGACTCGGCGAGGCCTGTGCCCGCCGGCTCGAGATCATCCTCCCGGCACAGACCCGACCCATCGCCGCACCCGCCGAGCCGCTGCGCCAAGCGGTCGTGGCCCTGGTGCAGAACGCCTTCGACGCGTCCGCCCCCGATCAGCCCGTCACCTTGCGTCTCGACCAGCAGACCGCCGGGGTGCGCGTGGAGGTCGTCGACACGGGCCGCGGCATGGACGACGCGCTGAGCGCGCGCGTGGGCGAGCCGTTCATCACGACCAAACCGCCAGGCGAGGGCCTCGGGCTCGGGTTGTTTCTGGCTCGCGCGTTCGCGGAGCAGATGGGAGGCGGTCTGCACGTCCGCTCGGAACTCGGCCGTGGCACATCGGTCGTTCTGGAGCTGCCGGCATCGTGAGGGACAGCCCGCGCCTCCAGCCCACGGTGCTCGTCGTCGAAGACGACGATGTCTTCTGCACGGTGCTCGTACAAGCGCTTGGCCCGAGGGGATACGATGCGCGCGGCGTCGGCACGGGCGCCGCGGCCCTCGACGTGGCCCGCGCCGACAGCCCTGAGATGGCCGTCGTCGATCTACGGCTCCCCGACATGTCCGGGCTGGACGTGGTGCGCGAGTTGAAGGCCATCGACGCGGCCACCTCGATCGTCGTACTGACGGGCTATGGCAGCATCGCGACCGCCTTGGAGGCCATCCGCCTCGGCGCCCTGCACTACCTGACCAAACCGACCGATGCGGATCGCATTCTCGAAGCCTTCGCCCATGGACTCGAGGCCCATCCTCGCGAACTCGCGGTGGACACGCCGTCGCTCGCGCGCGTGGAATGGGAACACATTCAGCGCGTGCTGGCGGACTGCGGCGGCAACGTCTCGGAGGCCGCGCGCGCCTTGTCCATGCACCGGCGTTCCCTGCAACGAAAACTCGCGAAGCACCCGCTGCCAAAGTAGCGGATCAGCAGTTCACCCGGCGCGTGACGTCGGCCGACCGCGGCGCGCCGCGGAAGAACATCGGCGCGCCCGTGATCGACGCCGCGTAGAGCTCGTCTGTCAGGTTGCGCAGACGCCCGATCACGACCACGCGAGGCGACAGTCGATGGGCGGCACAGCGTCAGAGAGCGCAGACGCCTCATTCAAGTGCGACCGATTGTCGCAGCGACAACGTGTCGCAGTGTGCCGACCGCAAACTCACTGATGATGGGGCGTCGAGTTCTTCGGCGGCAGTCGTGATCGAAGACCGGGCCCGACGCGATGACAGTTCCCGTATGAGCGCGGGCAGGAAGTGGCGGAAGACCTATGGTGTTACAGATAGTTCGTCGTATCGTCCCCATCATCTGCCTGGCGCTTGCCAGCACGCTCCTTCCAGGGGCTGCCTCCGCTCAGTCACCGGTCCGCGGAACGATTGAGGGCGTGGCCTACGGGCCCGACGCTCAGCCCGTCCCTGGCGTGACCCTGCTGGCTCGCGCCAACGGCGCCGATCTCGCCGTACGCGTCGTCACCGACGAGGCCGGCCGCTTCCGGCTCGAGGGGTTGCCCGTGCCAGGCGCCTATCAAGTCGTGGCGTCGATTGGCAGCATCGTCGAAGCCGGTCCCCAGGTGGAGCTCACGGCGGCCGCACCAACGTCGACGGCCAACGTGCAGCTGAAGCTCGGCGTCGCCGAGCAGGTGTCGGTCACTGCTGATGTGTGGACGCTGCCAGTCGATGCGCCCAACAGCATGGCCAGCCGGAACTTCGAGCAGCTGCGGGCGCAGAATCTCTTCAATCCCGAGGACGCGATTCGCATGGTGCCGAGCATGACCGTGCGCAAGCGGTATATCGGCGATCGCAACTCGCTCATCGGTGGCCGGAGCTTCGGCACGCTGCAGCCGTCGCGGGCGTTGGTCTATCTCGACGGCTACCTGCTGTCGAACTTCCTCGGCCGCTTCGACGCGCCGCGGTGGAACATGATCACCCCCGAGGTGCTGGAGCGCGTCGACGTGATGTACGGCCCGTTCTCGGCGGTCCACGCCGGCAACTCGATCGGCACGACCATCGTGGTGACCGAGCGGGCGCCGCGCCGGCTCGAATGGGGCGTCCGTGCCACCGGCGCCAGCCAGCGGCTGAGCGCGTATGGCACCGACGATCGCTACGGCTCCGGCCAGCTCTCGGCCTACGTCGGTGGCCGGGCCAGCTCCGGGCTGTGGGGCGCCGTGGCGTTCAACCACCAAGACTCGCTGTCGCAGCCGATGCAGTGGTTCAATGTCGTCACCAATGCCGCCGGCGCCTTTCCGGCCGTCTCTGGCGATGCCACGCGCGTGTCCGGCATCCTCTACGACACCGACCCGCTCGGTCGGAGTCGCGCCGTGTTCGGCGCCAACTCGGGCGCCATCGACCACACCGTCCAGGACGCGGTCAAGGTGCGCGCCGGGTACTCGCGCGGCGGGCTGGTCGATCTCAGCGGCATGGCCGCGATTTGGCGCAACGACAGCCGCAACCGCAACCGCACGTTCCTGCGCGACAGCGCCGGCAACGAGGTGTGGCAGGGCCGCGTGACCGATGGCGTCAATACCTTCGCCATTCCCGCCACCGCCTTTGCGCCGTTCGACCGCCAAGAGGTGCACAGCCAAATGGGCGTCACCGCCCGCACGCGCCGCACGCTCGGGTGGAACGGGTCGTTGACGGTGTCGGACTACCGCATCCTCGACGACGCCAACCGTCTGGCGACCAACCCGGACCCGATCGCGCTGGCAGGCGGCGCCGGGCTGACCACGCGCCGCGACGGCACCGGGTGGGTGACCTTCGAGGCTCAGGCCACGCGCAACCCCTCGGCTGGCGGACGTCACACGGTGACCTTCGGCGCCCATCGAAACGCCTACCGTCTCGAGAACCGCGTGCGCAACAGCACCGACTGGCGCACCGAGGAGACCACCGTCAACCAGCAGTACCTCGGCCGCACCGCGATCAACGCGTTCTACGCCCAGGACGTCGTGCGACTCTCCGACGCGTTGCGCCTCACGGCGGGCTGGCGCGCCGAGTGGTTCGACGCCACCAACGGCAGCCAGCTGGCGCGCGTCGCCAGCTGCGTCGCCACGGGCGGATCGGTCTGCACCGCCAACGGCGACGGCACCTTCAACAAGGCGCTCGCCTACGGTCAGCGGTCGTTGTCGGGCCAGTCGCCCAAGGCTTCGCTGACGTGGACGGTCACCAACACGCTGCTGCTGCGCGCCAGCGTCGGTCGCGGCGTGCGGTTCCCCAACGTCGAGGAGCTCTACAACGGCACCGTCACCCCGACCTCGGTCACCGTCAGCGATCCCAATCTGGCGGCCGAGCGCTCCAACGCCGCCGAGCTCTCGGCCGAGCACTTCTGGCCGCGGCACTCGTTGCGGGCGACCTTCTTCATGGACGACGTGCGCGACGCCATCCTGCGCCAGAGCGACAACACCGTCGTGCCTTCGGTGGTCCGCACCTCGAACGTCGATCGCGTGCGCACGCCTGGCCTCGAGGTGGTGTGGGTGGCCAACGACGTGCTCGTCGACGGGCTCACCATCGAGGCCAACGGGACGTACGCCGACTCCAAGGTGGTCGAGAACACGCGCGACCCGCAGATGGTCGGCAAGTACTGGCTCCGCGTGCCGAAGACGCGCAGCCAGGTGCAGGTCTCGTATCGGCCGACGCCGCGTTGGCTCGGCAGCGTGGCCTACCGGCACCAGGGCCGTTCGTACAACGACGTCTACAATCTCGACGTCAATCCCAACGTCTTCGGCGGTGTGTCGAGCGTGAACCAGTTCGACCTTCGGACGACCTACAAGCCACTCGGTACGACCGAGATTGCCTTCGGCGTCGACAACGTGTTCGACAGCCAGGCCTTCCAGGCTCACCCGAATCCTGGACGCACGCTGTTCCTCGAGCTGCGCCTCGCGTCGCGCTGAGGCCGGGAGTCACCTGTCCATGCGATCGTCGTTCCCCCTGATCGTCGCGGCGGCCAGCGTCGCCCTTCTCGTCCAGGCCGAAGCCCGGCAGGCCGGACACGGCCAGGCTCACCAGGCGCTGGCGGCCGAGCGGCCGAAGGCGCCGGGGCCGTGGTCAGGTTCGACCACCCCCAGCGTGGCCTTTGCGGCCGACGGGACGCTCTGGGCCGTCTGGGCCGACCGTCCGCACGTGTTCGCGGCCCGATCGCTCGATCGCGGGCGGACATTCACCCAACAGGTGCAGCTCACGCGCCAGCCCGAAGACCTCGACGCCAACGGCGAGAGCCGCACGAAAGTGGCGGTCGGCCCGGGCGGCGAGGTGTACGCCACGTGGACCAAGGCCGGCGCCAAGCCGCACACCGGCCACATCCGCTTCACTCGCTCTGTCGACGGCGGCCAGACCTTTGCCGCGCCGGTCACGGTGAACTCTGACCCGAACGAAACAGGACACCGCTTCGACGCGCTGCACGTCGGTCCGGCGGGCACGGTCTACGTGGCCTGGATCGACAAGCGCCACCTCGATGTCGCCACGGCACGCGGCGCCGACTACGCCGGCGCCGCCCTGTACTTCGCCACCAGCAGCAATCGCGGCGCCACCTTCTCCGCCAACCGCAAGATCAAAGATCACATCTGCGAGTGTTGCCGCCTGGCCGTCGACTTCGACAAGGGCGTGCCGGTGATGGTCTGGCGCGACGTCACCGACGGGATTCGCGACCACGGCATCGTCCGCTTCGCGACCGCGACCGAGCCCGGAACGCCCCGCCGAGCCACGCACGATGGCTGGCGCATCGACGCCTGCCCGCACCACGGACCGTCGCTGTCGATTGCGGCTGACGGGACGCACCACCTCGTCTGGTTCACCGGCGAAGGGCCGCAGGGCCCTGGCATGTTCTACGCCCGATCACTCGATGGCGGCACGACCTTTCCGATGCCGAAGAAGCTCGACGGCGAACGTCCTGGCAATCACGCGGTCGTGCTGAGCCGTGGCTCGCGCGTCACGATCGCCTATCGCGAGCCGATCGCGCCGCACGGCGCCCGGATCATGATCCGGACCTCGACCGACAACGGCTCCAGCTGGGCCGCGCCGGTGGAGCGCGCCCGCACCGACGCCACCTCGTCGGACTTTCCGTTCCTGGTGGCGCACGGCGACGACGTCTACGTGTCGTGGTTCACGCCGAAGGAAGGGCTGCGAGTGCTGCCGGTCCGGCAGGACGCACCAACGACGGGCGCAACGAGAAAGCGCACGTCCGGGCCAGTGCGGATCGCAGGAACCGCGAACAGGTTGGGCACGGCGAGCCGGGCCGCGCGGTGAATGTGGCGCTGGCGCGCCGCCCTCACCCTGCTTGGCGAGAACCTCAGCTCAGCGGCACCGTCGTCGCACTTCGGAGGTCACGCTTCGCGAGCTGAGGAGCAAGCTCCGCATCAAGCTGAAGCTCTCCAAGAACGCGATCGATGAGATCGAGACCCTGCGGCGCGACCGGACCGTCGTCAAGACCCCGACCGAACACTTCAGGCTCGGCATCTCGAATCCGGACGATGATTGGGTCGTGGCGGAAGCCATGGACGGTGTCACCGCAAGCTGTGGGAGAGCGGCGCTGTCGCGCGGGACGCCGTCGATCGGGGGCGATAACTACAGCCTCGCGCGATCGCTCGGGAAGTTCCTTGCCTTCGACGGTGACGCCGACGGCCACGGTCAAAAAAGCAGTAGCGGCAACCAGTCCCCCCGGCGCGGATCCGAAGCGCCCCCAGCGCCTCGGGGGCGTCACGGACCGGGCTTCTCGCCAGCGTAGCGTGAGAGTCGCATCGGCACCGCACCGAAATCGGGCATCGCGATCGGCTCTTCGAAATGCACCGTGCGCAGCTGCGAGAACGCCCGCGGGGGCTCGCCGGTGGCACAGATCGAGCCGCCGATGCGGAACTGCCGGGCGGCGTCCTCGTGGAACGCTTCGACGATCACAATCCCGCCGGGCTTCAGGCCCTTCTGCACCTGGTCGACGACACCGCCTGTGCAGCCGGCGTACGACAACAGGATCAGATCCCAGCGGTTCTCGCCGAAGTCGAACGTCTCGAAACGGGCGTTCACGGTCTGTATCGTCAGGCCGAGCGCGGCGGCGGCCCGCTGGGCGACATCGAGTGCCTGATCCGCCGGGTCGAACCCGGTCACCCGCCAGCCCTGACGCGCGAGCCAGAGTGCGTTTCGTCCCTGGCCCATGGCGGCGTCGAGCGCTGTGCCCGGTGTCCGCTTCTCGGCGATCTGGATCAGGAACGCGTTTGGCGCAAGATTGAAGCGGGGCTTGTCGGCAGTAAAGAAGGCGTTCCATCGCGCCACTTCCATGCGCTGCCCCTCTTGATCCACGACGCGGAGGCGGCGCTCGATCTCCGCGGCCGTCATGCCCTTCAATGCGAGCACCTGCCGGTAGGTCGACGCGGTATCCGGGCCACGCGCGTCCGGTGGCAGCGACGCCAGCCACTGGATGTACTCGTTGTAGATCTGCGTCTCGGCCGCGGTTGGGGACGGGCTCTGCGCGCCGCTCACACCGACCACCAGCAAGGCCCCCGTTGTCGCGAGAACCAACCCGAGCGTCCGCCACGCGCGAGGTACTGACTGTGACATGCGTCCAGCGTAGCTCAGTGCATCTTGCTTCTGGCTGCGACATGATGTCGCGCGATCCGTGCCCCCCGTCGCTTTACGTCCCAGGGTGTGCCGTCTCGGTGAGGACGGCCGTGACGAGGGCTGTCAGCACCGCGGCAAGTGCCTCGCGCCTCAGGAGGGACGGGGAGGGCGCCTGCCCGGCGCGCGCACGGCGCCAGTTGACGAAGCCGCAGGCCGCCGCGGCGGCCACGAGTGCCAGCTTGCTGAGGAGCCATCGGCCGTACGGCGTCGTGAGCCCATCGCCGACGGTGCCGAGATAGGTCAGTGCCACTCACGCCGATCTTACTCACGGCTTTGTCAGGCGCCTGTGTGAACCAGATCTGGATCTGCGGGGGCTTGGACCCCATCGAATCTGCCGCCGGCAGCGACTTCGTGAGCTTCATGTGCGCCAGCACCGTCGCCGACATCGCGAGCGCCACGCCTGCCACCGCACCAAACATTGTCCGTCGTGTCATCGATCCCTCCGGCGGTCGATGATAGGCGCGACCGCCCCTCGTCCGCCTGCGACGGATTGCCGCGGTGCCGAAGTTACTCGCGGCGTGGTCGTGGCGGCGGTCGACCGCCGGGGTGTACGCCGGAGCGTCGTCACACGTGTCAGTTCGCCCGCGGGCCACCACAGGACAGGGAACACCACGATGTCGTGCGACCGATTGTCGCAGCGACAACGTGTCGCAGCGTGCCCCTCCCAGTGGGCGCCTATGATTCGTTACGCTTGGAGGTCGGGATGAATCGAAGAGAGTTCGCGCGAATGTCGACAGCGGCGATGGTCGCGACGGTCCTGCGCGACATCGTGGAGGCACGTGGACAGCAGAACGCACACGGCCGCGCCATGGCGGAGGCCGCCACACGTCACGCCGCGCTGTTGGCCGGCCCGAAGTTGACGATCGCGCTGATGCCCTATCCGGGGATGTTCCTGCAGGACCTGGTCGGGCCCTTGACCCTGTTCGAAGCGTTGATGAACCGCGACGTCCTGCTCGTCTGGAAGGACACGCAGCCCATGCCGGTGGGCAGCGGGATGATGCTGACGCCGACGACGACCTTCTCGCAGTGCCCCGCGAACCTGGACGTGCTCTTCGTCCCCGGCGGCGTGCCCGGCACGTTCGCCATGATGGAGGACGCCGATGTGCTGGCGTTCCTCGCGGCTCGGGGGGCCACCGCCCGCTACGTGACGAGCGTGTGCACGGGCTCGCTAATATTGGGTGCGGCGGGCCTGCTGACGGGCTACAAGGCCACGTCCTATTGGAGCACGCGCGACGTCCTGGCCGAGTTCGGAGCGATTCCCACAGCCGATCGCATCGTCGTCGATCGCAATCGCATCACCGGTGGTGGCGTGACTGCAGGGCTGGACTTCGGTTTGCGCGTCATCGCCGAGCTCCGCAGCCGCACGTATGCCGAGGCGGTGCAACTCTACGTCGAATACGACCCGCAGCCGCCGTTCAAGGCCGGCGCGCCGACGACGGCACAGCCCGCCGCCAGGGCGTTCGTCGACGAAATGGTCGGGCCGTTCGCGCAGACGGCCCGCGAGACCGCGCGGCGATCGCAGCGACGCCGGCAGCAGGGACCCGCGTGATGCGTCATCGCGCGCGCCAACGTGGTCGCCACGTCGGCACGGTCGTCGTGGTCGCGCTCGTGGGGCTGGTGGTTGGGGCATGCCAGCGCGCCCCGCTGCCCACCGCGCGGGAGGGCCGGGACCTCTATGCGGCGAATGGTTGCGCGAGTTGCCATGGTGCCACGGGACGCGGCGACGGTCCCGTCAGTGCCACGCTGGACCCGCAACCTCGCGATTTCCGTGACGCGGCGGCCTTCAAGAAGGGCTTCGACGTGACGGCGATCGCGGCCACTGTCGCAAACGGTCTGCTCGTGGAAGTCCCCGTGTCGGACGGCCGCGGCGGCGGCAGCCATCACCGGCAGGGTATGCCCAAGTTCGAGCACTTGTCCGAGGTCGAGCGCCTATCCCTTGCGCTCTACGTCATCGCACTCCGGGGCGAAGCCCGGTAGGAGGTACGTCGTATGCAACGTCTTTTGAATCGGGCCTTGGGACTCGCCATCGCGGGCGGCCTCCTGCTGTCGGCGCCCCTCGCCGCGCAGGCACCCACCATCACGGTTCGGGACGCCTGGGTTCGCGAGCCCATGGGCGGGCGCAACATGACTGGCGCGTTCGCCATCGTCGAGAACGCCGGACCGACACCCACGGCGATCGTCGCCGCCAGCGCGAGCATTTCCGACAAGGTGGAACTGCACGAGATGAAGAACGACGGTGGCATGATGCGCATGTCGCCGGTCAAGCGCCTCGAAGTGCCCGCACACGGCACGCTCGAACTAAAGCCGGGCTCGTTCCATGTGATGCTCTTCGACATCAAGGCGCGGCCGTCGCCTGGCGAGACCGTGCGTCTGACACTGACCTTCGACGATGGCACCACAGTGACCACCGACGCGGCCGTGCGCAAGCCATGACAACGATGATGCGTCGGCGCGCGGAGTTTGCCGCGAGCATCATCGCGCTGGCCGCGTGGGTCGTAGGGGCGAGTGCGTGTCAGTCTGGACCAGCCGTCGATCCGCTTCCGATCTTGCCGATCGGCGGTGATTTCACCTTGACGGACCACGACGGGCTCCCGTTCACGCTCGCGTCGCAACGGGGTAGGGTCGTGCTCGTCTTCTTCGGGTACAGCTCCTGCCCCGATGCGTGTCCGACGACGCTCTCGAAGCTCGCAACCGTGTCCCGCCGTCTGGGCGACGATGGCGCGCGTGTCCGGACGCTGTACGTCTCTGTCGATCCCGAGCGCGACACGCCGCCCGTTCTGAAGGCCGACCTCGCGAACTTCGCGCTCGACGCCGTGGGACTCACCGGGACGAAGGGCGAACTCGATCGCGTCGTCAAGCAGTACGCGGCCGCCTATGAAATCGTGCCGACGCTAGAGTCCGCCGCCAAGTACACCGTGTCGCACACCACGACCGTGTACGCGGTCGATGCTCAGGGACAGGTGCGCTTGACGTTCGCCTATGAGGCGTCGGTCGATGAGATCGTCCGAGGCATTCGGCGCATCATCGCAGACTCGGCATAGCGCGTCCCGGCCGGCCGCTCGATCGTGCAAGGCCCTTTCCTGACCGTCAGACTTGCTGCGGAGACTGCGATGCGAATGAGTCACGTCCTGCGATCCCTGGTCATGGCGCTCGTCCTTGTGAGCCTCGCCGCCGCAGCGCCGCCGCCGGTACAGCGCGGGGCGCCGGTGACGTTCGGCGTGCCAGGGCATACCAACGCGGCGCCCTGGGTGGCGTCCGCGGGCCGGTTCGTCGCCGTGACGTGGGGCGCCCAGGCCGGCAAGGGCTGGGATGTCTACGTCGCGGTGAGCAACGACGAGGGCGCGACGTTCGGCGCGCCCGTGAGGGTCAACGCGGTCGCGGGTGATGGCCGCATCAGTGGTGAAATCCCCCCGCGGGTGGCGTTGCACGTGCCGGCGGGCGCGCGCGTCCCCGAGGTGGTCGTGGCGTGGAACGCCAAGGACCATGGCACCGAGATCAAGATCGCGCGCAGCCGCGACGGCGGCCGCACGTTCGCCGCGCCGGCGTCGCTGCAGGCGGCGGGCGCGGCCGGCGACCGCGGCTGGCACGCTCTGACGGTCGACGCACAGGGGCTCGCGCACGTCGTGTGGCTGGATCACCGCGGCCTCGCCGACGCGTCAGCGCAGTCCGGCGCGACCGCGGGCGCGGGGCACGGCGGCGCGTCCACGGCCGAGAAACATGACGGCGCGGCCATGGCGCAGAAGTCACGTCTCCACTACGCTACGCTCGGCGCCACTGCCGCGACCGAGCAACGTGTGGCGTCCGGCGTCTGCTACTGCTGCAAGACCCGCTCGCGCCGACGCGCCGGGGCGTCCTTGCTTTGTGGCGGCACGTCTACGCCGGCAACATCCGCGACATCGCGTTCACGTGGCCGAGCGTACCGGCGGCGGCTGCGACGCCGGCCCGGGTCAGTGAGGATGGCTGGTCGATCGACGGTTGCCCAGACGATGGCCCGGCGACGGCCGTGGGCGCCGACGATCGCGTGCACGCGGTGTGGCCGACGGTGATTCCCGGCGACAACCCCACCGGCGCGATCTTCTACGCGACTCTCGCTCCCGGCGCGGATCGTTTCTCGCGGCGCCAGCGCGTGCCGACGCCCGGCACGCCGAAGCCGTCGCATCCGCAGGTGGCGGTCGATGGTACGGGACGGCTGTCCTTCGCCTGGGACCAGATTGTTGGCGGCGTGCGCGTGGCCGCTGTGAACGACGCCGATGCGGCGACGGGCGGCGCGCTGCAGTTCGCGCCCGCCGTGCGCCTCGGCGACAGTGGACCGACGTCGTATCCCGTGATGGCGCCGCTCGCCCGCGGCGTCGTCGTGGCCTGGGTCAGCGGTCCGCCCGCGTCCGGTGTCATCATGGTCAAGCGGCTGGCCGCAGGTTCGTCCGCGACCGCCCGGTAGGAGGTGTCATGTCGTCCACTTGGTTCACTGCCCTCGCCATCGGCGCGGCCCTCACGGCGGCCGTTGCCGCGCAAGGCCCGCATCAGCTCCGGCCCGGCCAGACCCACAAGCCGGACCACATGGATCACCGCTTCGACGACCCCGAACGCTATGCCAAGTCGTTCGACGACCCTGCGCGCGACGCGTGGCAGATGCCCGACCGGGTGATCGCCGCGCTGAACCTGAAGGCCGGACAGAAGGTGGCCGACACGCCAACGCAAATCGGCGGCGAGATGGCGCAGGCAGGCTTCGTGCTCGATGCCGCGCACGACTTCCTGCCGCGGCAGCTCTTCCTTGTCTATCGGGTCAAGTAGCACCGGTGCCGTCGGGGAGAATCCTGCCTCGCCCGCGTGCACGCTCGTCAGGAGGAGGCACTCAATGCGTCGCCGTCTCGCTGCCGCCCTCATGGCGTCGGGGCGCTTGTGGAGCCGCTCCCGGTCATAAGAAGGGGCTCCTCTGGATTTCCAGTGGCGAAGGCCCGGCAAAACAGGGCCCTCGTGGATCCGACGGTTGCGTCAATGTTACCAGCGGAGAAGCATGGGCATGCGCGGTTCTCGTCCTTCGGTTCCGCGGCGGTCCGCACACCGCCCAGTTTCAGGCGTTCGTCGGGGGCTGGCATGCCGCCGCCGTATCCAAATTCGACGACTTGCGACAACTTGCGACATGACGATGCTTGCGCAGGCCTATCAAGCGGGTATAGTCTCCACGCCGGACGGGCAAGCGAGCACGGCCCCACGAGGTATGACTTTGGCTCATGCAGCGGAATCCGCGAGGAACACTATAGAGCACGCTGGTTCTGGTTTCGGAAGATCTGTCGGTGCGGTCGTCAGCTTGATGTCGCTTGCTCTGCTGGTGGCCTTTCCTGCGTGGGCCCAGCAGGCGGGCGGAATCGCCGGAGTCGTGCGCGACTCCGCCGGTCTCGCGATACCGGGTGTGACCGTTGAGGCCGCCAGTCCGGCGCTCATTGAGAAGCTCCGCGCGGTGACCACTGACGGAGAGGGTCGCTATAACATCGTCGACCTTCGGCTTGGCACGTATACCGTGACATTTTCCTTGACCGGGTTTTCCACGGTCAGGCGTGAAGGCGTGGAACTAGGCGCGGGGTTCGTGGCATCGGTGAACGTCAACCTGGCTGTGGGCGCCCTCGAAGAGACGGTGACGGTGGTAGGCGGCGCGCCGGTGGTCGACACCCAGTCCATCCGTCAGCAGGAGACGCTGGATTCGCGCGAGCTCGAGTCGCTGCCGAGCGGCAGCGTGGGCCTGCAGACGCTGGCCTACATGACGCCCGGGTTCGCGTCGACTCAGGCCGACGTCGGCGGCACCCGCGACACGTGGTCGGCGCAGGGCGCCTACACATTCTTCCACGGCAAGACCGGCACGCGCGCCTCGTTCGATGGTTTCCGCAATCAGTACTTCA
>Ga0194121_10006260_pt1 | contig 16013 bp, 30 predicted proteins | sample TA2MahCa50mmetaG_FD_148609 | JGI IMG/M metagenome (GOLD analysis project Ga0194121, IMG submission 148609) | Freshwater microbial communities from Lake Tanganyika, Tanzania - TA2015020 Mahale Deep Cast 50m | ecosystem: Environmental > Aquatic > Freshwater > Lake | place: Tanzania: Lake... | reverse complement strand
ACAGCAAGTTTGAGAGAAGAGCTATATCTTCAAAAACGCAATCAGGTAATCCAGGAGATCCGTTTGCATGGTAGTTATGAGATTGGATTAAAAGAATGGAAATCAAAGGTCCATTATGGATTAAGGTCTTGTATAGAAGGTTTTTTCTCCCGTTTTAAGAGAATATTTGGTTTTAGTTGTAAGAATAAAACAGAAAAAAATAGAGAAAATGAATTAAAAATTAAATGTAATATCCTTAATTATTTTAACTCAATTGGAGTAGCTAAATTTAGATTAGCTACATAAAGGTAATCTGAAAAATTGAAATTTTTTCAAAAAAAGAGGGGTATAAAACTATTTTTCCCAGCTATGCAACAAAGCCTTAGGGAACCTGAAAGTATTGCAGATCTTGCCAGTGCTTTTGCAATAGGGGCTGACATGCGTGCTCAAGCTGTTGAGACAATTCGTGCAGCAGAAAGAGCGTATAGTGCTGGTAATAGTGCTATCAGTGCCTCTCGTTTAAAGCCTCTAAAATAGGCTACAGCGCAGCTATTCCTGGTACAAGCGTTGAAAGGTGCTAAAAAATAGTATAATAGTTAAAATAATAGCTACTAACTATGTTATAAATATTGATGCTTTATAAGCAATAATGTCTTTTGTCAAAACTTTAATTATTCTTTCATGAGGAAACTTCGATATTGTTCAGCAGTATTTCTAGCACTTTCAACGCTTATAGGGGAAGGTCTACCCGAATCAAGCAGGCATGAGGAGATTCCAACTGCCTTATGCTGCTGTATCCTAAGGGATTAACCCCATTTTTTATGTCTAAATTTTTTAGGCCAATATAATTTTATTATAAACTCCATAAAAAACTTTTATTTTTTCGTGAAGTTTCTTAAATTGGGAGTACTGATTTCCAAAAGAAACAAATTCTGGGTCTACCTAGGTTTTCTGTGATCAGTTCAAATTTTGTAATAGAATTCTTGAGGAGCGCTCGCTTACCCAAGAAATTTGTAGAAGAAATTAAATTCAGAACTGGATTTATATTTTGTCTAAGATATAGATTAAGTACTGAATGAAAGGAAAGGTTACAAATGTAAGTAAGGTTTTAGAAAGGCTTTAATAACTTCCTTAGTTGTTTTATGTCTTCTATTTTTTTTGTAGATTTGCTTTTTGTTGCCTTGTATTTTTATTGGATATCCAGTAAAATAACTTTGTGCCAAGCGCATATTTGATTAGTTTTTTAATGTATGATTGGGATCATAGGAAAAAAAATTGGAATGACCAGTCTTTATGATGATAAAGGATATAAGCAGGCCTGTACGGTAATTCAAGGGGGGCCTTGTGTAGTGACACAGCTTAAAACCATGGCTGTAGATGGGTATAGGGCCATTCAGCTGGCTTATGATGATAAAAAAGGAAAGAATACTAGCAAAGCACTACTCGGTCATTTTTCTAAGGCCTCTACTTCTCCTAAAAGAAGATTGGTTGAGTTTAGATGTACAGATGAGTTTATTTTAAATCAGTTTTCCTTAGGTCAGGTTGTTTCTATTGGCGATTTTGTTTCTGAAGGGGAGTATATAGATGTTATTGGTACATCTAAGGGAAAAGGTTTTCAAGGTGTTGTAAAGCGACATGGTTTTAGTGGTGTTGGAGGACGTTCTCATGGTCAGCACAATAGAGAAAGAGCTCCTGGCGCCATTGGCGCATCTTCTTTTCCTGCTCGTGTTTTTAAAGGTATGCGAATGGCTGGTAGAACAGGAGGGGATAGGGTTAAAGTAACGAACTTAAGAGTTTTGAAAATTTTACCTGAAAAAGACCTTATTGTAGTTTGTGGGGCGATTCCTGGTCACAACAATTCTTATGTAATTTTAGAAAAGTAAAATGAACGTATCGGTATTAAAATATACAGGAGAAGAAACAGGTCGTGTGGTTTGTTTGCCAGAGGAAGTGTTTGGGGTTACACCAAATGACCATGCTATATATTTAGATATTAAGTCTATATTAGCCAATCAGCGTCAGGGTACCCATAAGTCCAAAGAGCGAAGCGAAGTACATGGTTCTAGAAAAAAAATTAAAAGGCAAAAAGGAACGGGCGGTGCTAGAGCTGGTGATATCAAATCCCCTTTGTTTAGAGGGGGTGGTCGTATATTTGGTCCAAAGCCAAGAGATTACAGTTTTAAGATCAATCAAAAAGTAAAAAAGCTAGCTAGAAGATCTGTTCTTACTTACAAAGCCAAAGAAAGTAGTATAGTTGTTTTGGAGCCTTTCTCTTTGGATGTTCCTAAAACAAAAGTTTATTTAGAGATGCTAAAGAATTTATCATTTTTAGATGAAAAAACATTATTGATTTTGCCAAATGTTGATAAAAATCTAGTTCTCTCTAGTAGAAATATAAAAAAAGCAAGGGTTGTTTGCGTAGACCATTTGAATACCTATGACCTTTTAAATAGTAAAAAGCTTTTAATTTTAGAGACTGCCATAGAGCACATAGTACAAAAAATGATACAATAGATGAGTATTTTAAAAAGACCCCTTGTAACGGAAAAAGTATCTAAGTTGACCAGTAAATATGGTGTATATGGGTTGATAGTAGACAATCGTGCTGATAAAAATGAAATACGTAAAGAAATTGAGCGTTTTTATGGCGTCACAGTTGATACAATCAATACCATGCGTTATGCTGGTAAAAAACGCATTCGACATACCAAGTTAGGCCTTATGAAGGGAAAAAGGCCCGCTTATAAAAAAGTGCTTGTGACCCTTAAGCATGGAGGTTTTATAGATTTCTACAGTAGTATTTAGATTGTTTTATATGTATATACTAAGCAGTCTTTTAATTGATTTAGAATAGTTATGCCAACAAAAAAACTTAATCCAGTAACTTCTAGCCAGCGTTTTAGAATAGCTTCAGATTTTTCTAAAGTTATTACCTCTGTTAAGCCAGAAAAGTCACTTTTAGTGAAAATGAAAAGTAAAGCTGGTCGCAATAACCAAGGAAGGATTACTGTGTCACATAGAGGGGGAGGGCATAAAAGAAGAATGAGGCTTATCGATTTCAAGCGAACAAAGTTTGAAGTTCCTGCTATTGTAAAGTCTATCGAGTATGATCCAATGCGTACAGCTTACATTGCTTTGTTGTATTATGTAGATGGTGAAAAATCTTATATCATAGCCCCGGAAGGGTTAAAAGTAGGTGCTCAAGTCGTTGCAGGTCCCAATGCTCCTATAGATCCTGGTAATGCTATGCCTATGCAATGCTTGCCATTAGGTACTATTATTCATAATATTGAATTAAGTCCGGGTCGTGGCGCATCTTTTGCGAGAAGTGCTGGTTCATATGCTCAGTTGCTTTCTAAGACAGGCAAATATGTTACCATCAAGCTGCCATCTGGAGAGAGGCGTTTGGTTTTAGGTACCTGTATGGCTACTATTGGTTCTGTTTCTAACAGCGATCACAATACTACTACAATTGCTAAGGCAGGTCGAAATCGCTGGTTAGGCAAAAGACCGCGTGTTAGAGCAGTGGCTATGAACCCTGTTGATCATCCAATGGGTGGTGGAGAAGGTAAAGCTTCTGGTGGTCATCCTAGGTCTTTTAAAGGTCTTTATGCCAAAGGTAAAAAAACAAGGAATCGTAAGAAGTATTCTACTAGATTGATAATCAGTAAAAGAAAAAAATAATGAGTAGATCTATAAAAAAAGGGCCTTATGTAGCCCATCATTTACAAAAAAAGGTAGATGCTCTAAACCTATCTAATAAAAAAGAAGTAATAAAAACTTGGTCTAGAAGGTCAACTATTTCTCCTGATTTTGTAGGTCATACTTTTTCTGTACACAATGGTCGTAAGTTTATTCCAGTTTTTGTTACCGAATCAATGGTTGATCATAAGTTGGGAGAGTTTGCTCTGACAAGAACCTTTAAGGGGCATACATCTAAAAAGAGATAATATTAATTATGGAGGCAATAGCAAGGTTAAGAAATTTACCCACATCTGCTCGCAAAGTAAGTTTACTAGCAGGATTGATTAGAGGTAAAAGTGTAGCTACTTCGTTGGTTTTGTTGCAAAATAGGCCCCAGCATTCCGCTGTGCAGTTGAGAAAGCTTTTACTTTCTGCTATTTCGAATTGGGAGGCTGTTAATGCTATGTCATTAGAAGCTGCTCATGTATTTATAAAAAAAATAACAGTTGATAGAGCTGGTATGTTAAAACGAATGCAACCTGCATCTAAAGGTATTGCACATAGAATTAGGAAACGATCTAGTCATATTACTATTGTTGTGGATGGACTAGCACATAGTTCTTTAGGGGAAGGTGTTGGTCATGCAGTAGATAAGTCAGATCAAAAAATATAGACAAGTAATTATAATGGGTCAAAAAGTTCATCCTATTGGTTTTAGAATTGGCTATATTCGAAAGTCAGATTCTAATTGGTTTGCATCCCCTGCTGTATATGCAGAAAACTTGATGGAAGATGATAAAATTCGTAGTTATCTTGCTGTTCGAGTAGCAAAAGCTAGCGTATCTAAGGTGTTGATTGAGCGTGCAGGTAAAAAAATTACTATTACGATTCAGACAGCTCGTCCAGGAATCCTTATAGGGAAGTCAGGTATCGAAGTTGATAAGCTAAAAGAAGAGTTGAAAAAATTGACTCAAAAAGAAGTTGAAATCAATGTTTATGAAATCAAAAAACCAGATTTAGAGGCAAGGTTGATAGCGCTTCAAATTGTGCAGCAAATACAAAGTCGCATGGGGTATAAACGAGTAGTTAAGCAAGCGGTTGCTTCCGTAATGCGTGCAGGTGCACAAGGAATCAAGGTTAAAATATCAGGTAGGTTAGATGGTGCTGAGATGGCTAGATCGGAGCAATTTAGAGAAGGAGCTGTTCCTCTCCATACTTTGCGGACAGATATAGATTATACCTCCTTAGAGGCACATACTATTTATGGTAGGATTGGAGTTAAAGTCTGGATTTCACGAGGCAACTTTATCATAAACAATCAAGATTCGGTCAAAAGATTGGATAAGTTTTCTAGATCACCGAAATCTTTTTCTAGATCAAGTTTGAAGTAAAATACTTCATATGCATAGCTGTTGATTAGATTTTTGCATAGAATAATTTAAAAAGATGTTACAACCAAAAAGAGTGCGTTATAGAAAAACGCAAAAAGGAAAAATAAAAGGCTTATCTACGAGGGGTAGTACATTAGAATTTGGGACTTTTGGATTAAAATCCTTAGAAGCTTCTTATATTACTGCTCAACAGATTGAAGCAACGCGTATTGCGATTACAAGAGAAATGAAACGTCAGGGAAAAGTTTGGATTCGAATTTTTCCAGATAAGCCTTTAACTAAAAAGCCAGCTGAGGTAAGGATGGGAAAAGGAAAAGGGGCTCCTGACTCTTTTGTAGCCGTTGTAAAACCTGGTAAAATTATTTTTGAATTAGATGGTGTTTCAAGAGAGCTTGCTGAGCGTGCTATGAGACTTGCGACTCATAAGTTACCAGTTAAGACTAGTTTTTTAGTGCGTAGAGATTATGAAGCAAGTTTCTAATTTGCTGGTTATTCAATAAACAAATAAGATGAAGTATAAAGATATTCAATTACTTTCCCTTGAAGAATGCGCTAGTAAGTTACAAGAGGAATCTCATTATCTAAAAAAATTAGAGTTTGCTCATTCGGTATCTGCCATTGAAAATCCTATGAAAATTAGAAAAACTAGGAGGCTTATCGCACGATTAAAAACATTTCAAGCACGCTGTACATCTCTAGAAAGGTAATAATCATGTTGAGGAATAATAGAAAAGAAAAAACAGGTAGAGTGACAAGCAATAAGTCCAATAAAACCATCATGGTTGCAGTAGACTATAAAGCCATACATCCTGTGTATGGTAAGTTTTTGACAAAAACAACAAAGTTTATGGCTCATGACGAGCAAAATGCTTGTAATATTGGGGATGTCGTAAAGATTATGGAAACCCGTCCTCTAAGTAAAAAAAAGCGGTGGAGATTGGTTGAAATCATAGAAAGAGTCAAATAAAATGATACAACAAGAGTCAATATTAAAGGTAGCAGACAATAGTGGAGTAAAAACAGCACTATGTATACGTGTTCTTGGTGGAACCCGTAAGCGTTATGCTCAAGTTGGAGATAAAATTATAGTGGCAGTAAAAACCACTATTCCTTCCAGCAATATTAAGAAAGGTAGTGTTTCCAAAGCCGTAGTTGTTCGTACTTGTAAAGAAACAAGACGCAAAGACGGTTCCTACATTCGTTTTGAGGACAATGCTATTGTATTGATAGATAATAATCATGAGCCCAAGGGAACCAGTGTTTTTGGTCCAGTTGCCCGAGAAATCCGAGATAAGAAGTTCATGAAGATAGCATCTTTAGCTGATCAAGTATTGTAAGTATGAAGCAAACAATAAAAAAACCCCCCAAAGTTCATATTCGAAAAGGGGATTTGGTAAAAATTTTAGCTGGAAAGCACAAAAACCAAGAGGGTATTGTTTTGAGTGTATTCCCAAAAGATTATCGTGCAATCGTTGAAGGAATGAACTTGGTTTCTAAGCATTTGAAGCCATCCCCTACGCATCCCAAAGGATCTATTGTAAGAGAAGAGGCATCTATTCATATAAGTAATCTGATGGTAGTAGATCCAGCGACTGGTCAAGTTACTCGTATTGGACGGAAATATAATGAAGAAGGTAAGCTCCAGAGATATTCAAAAAAAACCGGAAATTTTATAAAACATGATAAAGCCTAGATTACAAGAAAAGTATTGTGCAGAAATTATTCCTCAATTTGTTGAAGCATTTGGCTGTAAGTCTGTCATGCAAGTTCCGAGGCTAGAAAAAATATGCATCAATCAAGGATTAGGAGATGGAGTTTCTAATAAGAAGTTGATAGAGGTTGGTATAGAAGAACTAACAGCTATTGCCGGACAAAAAGCTGTTGCTACTCGTGCCAAAAAATCTATTTCTAACTTTAAACTTAGAGTAGGTATGCCTATTGGGGTCAAAGTAACTTTACGTGGTAAACGCATGTATGAGTTCCTAGATAGGCTGATATCTATTGCATTGCCTCGGATTAGAAATTTTTCTGGTATATCCATTGCTAAGTTTGATCGAAGAGGGAACTATAATTTAGGCATTCAAGAACAAATCATATTTCCTGAAATTAGTATCAATAAAGTAATCAAAATGAATGGAATGAATTTAACCTTTGTTACCAATGCTAAAAATGATCAGGAGGCATTATACCTCTTAAAAGCCTTAGGGATGCCCTTTGATGTAGAAAAAGATTCAACTAATTAACAGGTTATGGCAAAAAAATCAGTTCAAGCAAGAGATAAAAAAAGAAGAGTTCTTGTAAAGAAATATGCTGCTAAGCGTTTAGCATTGAAAACCCAGGGCAACTATGTAGCCCTTGACAAGTTGCCTAAAAATGCTTCTCCTGTTAGGTTACGCAATAGATGTAGTGTAACAGGCAGAGGACGTGGATATATTAGGAGGTTTGGTCTTTCTAGGCTCATATTTAGGAAATGGGCGTTAGAAGGAAGATTACCTGGTATAAGAAAAGCAAGCTGGTAGTTGATTTAATTTTTTGGAAAGTAATGATTCTTTATTTTTATTTATCTAGTTCTATTTCTTAATATTATTTATATCCATATGACTACAGATCCAATAGCTGATTACTTGACTCGAATCAGAAACGCCATTGCAGCAAAACATAGGCTTGTAGAAGTACCTGCTTCAAAGATAAAAACTCAACTTACAGAAGTATTACAAGAGAAAGGATATATAAGAGGCTATAAGGTTACTACTCATCCAGGTAATGTACAGCCTGTCATTAAAATCGCATTGAAATATGATCTGATCACAAAAAGTTCAGCCATTGTAAAGCTCAAGCGCATTAGTAAACCGGGGTTGCGCAAATACGTTCCTGTAGCTGATATACCCAATGTGATTAATGGGTTGGGTATTGCCATATTGTCCACTTCTCAAGGTGTTATGACAGATAAAGAAGCAAGGAAAGCAAACATCGGTGGGGAAGTCTTATGTTATATTTACTAAATTTATTTATTTATTAATTTTTTTTCTTAAAGAAAAGATGTCAAGAATTGGAAAGCTTCCCATTAACTTACCAACAAGTGTTGTTGTGCAAAACATGCCTGATGGAATAGTAGAAGTAAAAGGTCCTAAAGGTATTTTGAGACAACAAGTTGACCCACAAATTAAGGTTGAAATTTCTGAGGGTGTAATTCATGTTATTCCCTCTATAGAGGGAATAAGAAAAGTTCATGCATTACATGGTCTTTATAGAGCTTTGATTTACAACATGGTTGTTGGTGTAAGTAGTGGTTTTAAGTGTACATTAGAGTTAATAGGTGTGGGCTACAAAGCGAATGTTCAAGGAGGTTTATTGGAGTTAGGTTTGGGTTATTCTCATGATATTGTTTTTGTTCTTCCACAAGAAGTAACCGCTACAACAGAAGTTCCTAAAGGGAGGGCTCCATTGATACACTTAGAATGTATTGATAACCAATTACTTGGTCAGTTTACTGCTAAGATTCGTTCATTGCGAAAAGTGGAGCCATATAAGGGTAAAGGTATTAGATTTTTAGGGGAGCAAGTCCGACGAAAGGTTGGTAAGTCTACTAAGAAATAATTACTTATGATGATTTTTCTTGATCTAGTCTATCTATTATAAAAGCAAAAAATGAAAATAAAAAATAAAAAAGTAGCAAGACGACTTAAAGTAAAAAAAAGAATTAAAGGTCGTATATATGGTACTTTAGAACAACCCCGTCTTTCTGTTTTTAAAAGCAATACTTCTATCTACGTTCAGTTAATTAATGATGAGAAAGGAGAAACAATAGTTTCTTCTTCTTTGCGCGCAATTAATATGGCTAAGAATGATGTTGTTGCAGCAACTGAATTAGGAAGAGCTATTGCTGATCAAGCCATAGCTAAAGGCATCCAGTCTATTGTATTTGATCGTTCTGGGTATCTCTATCATGGAAAAATCAAAGCTTTGGCTGAAGGAGTTCGAGAAAAAGGTCTTAAATTTTAGTCGGTATGGTGTTAAATGTGAACAAAATTAAGGCAAGTGATTATAATCTTGAAGAAAAGGTCGTTGCTGTAAACCGAGTTACTAAGGTAGTAGAAGGTGGACGAAGCTTTAGTTCTGCGGCCATTGTAGTAGTAGGCAATGGAGAAGGTATAGTAGGTTATGGACTTGGTAAAGCAAAAGAATTAACAGATGCTATTTCTAAAGGCGTAGAGGAAGCCAAGCGTAATTTGATAAAAGTTTCTATTTTGAGAGGTACTATTCCCCATGAAGCCATGGGAAGGTACAGCGGAGCCAAAGTCTTGATTAGACCAGCAGCTTCTGGTACAGGAGTTATTGCAGGAGGTGGTGCTCGAATTGTATTGGAGAGTGCCGGTATTAAAAATGTTTTATCTAAATCTCAAGGATCTGCCAACCCCCATAATGTTGTAAAAGCAACTTTTAAAGCATTGTTGCAATTGCGAGATCCTTTGACCATTGCTAAGCAACGTGGTATTTCTTTAGATAAAGTATTTAATGGATAGTTTTACTATGGAAAAAATTAAAATTACTCAAGTTTCTAGTTTGATAAAAAGATCTAAGAGTCAAAAAAGTACCATAAAAGCACTTGGCTTGGGTCGTATTAACAAAAGTATTATACTTGAAGCTACCCCCCAAGTATTGGGGATGGTGCATAAGGTCAGTCATTTGGTTGTTACAGAAAATATATAATAATTTTTTTATGGAATTACATAGACTTAAGCCAGCAATAAGGTCTTTAAATAGAAAAAAACGTGTAGGTAGAGGCCAAGGTTCAGGAAAGGGAGGTACGTCTACGCGTGGTCACAATGGTGCTCAATCCCGATCTGGTTACAAAATAAAAATGGGATTTGAAGGTGGTCAAACACCTATGCATAGACGAGTGCCTAAACATGGTTTTAAGTCACCTAAAAAGATTCATTTCATTCCTTTGAATTTATCTGTGTTACAAGAATTGGTTGATAAACATCAAGTCGATAAAATCGATCCTCTTTTTTTACGACAGCACAGGATAATTGGCAAGTATGGACGATATAAAGTATTAGGAGATGGAACACTAACTACTAAAATTTCTGTTTGTGCGCACGGTTGTTCTAAGTCTGCTTTGCAGGCTATTCAGGAACTAGGTGGATCAGTTACTATATTGTCTTTATATGAATAAGTTGTATAAGGTTATCAGAGACATTCTTACTATAAAAGAGCTCAGAAGTCGTGTTAAGAACACCCTATTCTTTTTGTTGCTTTTTCGTTTGGGCAGTTGTATCAGCTTGCCAGGTGTAAATATTGGGAAGGTATCAGAAAGCGTGCGCGGCATTCTGGGTTTATTAGATAGCTTTTTAGGAGGATCTTTTAGCAAAGCCTCTGTTTTTGCATTAGGTGTGGCGCCCTACATTTCTGCTTCTATTATCATGCAGCTTTTGTCGATTGCCTGGCCCAAGATACAAAAAATTCAACGCGATGGAGAAATGGGAAGACGTAAGATTGCTCAAGTTTCTCGTATACTTACTATTTTTATTGCCATCTTCCAATCTATACAATATTTATTCGTTACCTCTGGTGCCGACAATGTTTCGATAAATCGAACTTTTTTTATTGCTATTTCTGTTGTTATATTAACATCTGGCACTATGTTTTGTATGTGGTTAGGAGAAAGAATTACAGATAAAGGAATAGGCAATGGTGTAACAGTTTTGATCATGGTTGGGATTGTTTCTTCTTTTCCCCGAGCCATTTATCAGGAAATTATCCATCGTGGTAGCAGAGACCTTTTGTTGTTTTTGTTTGAGTTGATTTTTTTATTTTGCATTGTTATGGCTGTGGTAGCCTTTACCCAAGCTACTCGCAAGATCCCCATTCAATATGCTAAGCAGCTTACTTCTAGCACCATATATGGTGGTCAAAGACAATATATACCATTAAAGTTAAATGGTGCTGGTGTGATGCCTATTATATTTGCCAATCTTTTAATTGTTGCTATTTCTTTCTGTATTGGGTTTTGGTCAACCAAGTTTGAGTGGGCAGCCACTATGAGTCATAAGTTACAAGATTTCACAAGTTGGCCATTTAATCTTTTATTTGCTTTACTTATTGTCCTGTTTACCTACTTTTATACAGCTATTACGGTAAATCCTGTTAAGATAGCTGAAGATATGAAACGTTCTAATAGTTTTGTTCCTGGGGTTCCTTCAGGGAGTGCCACAGCTCGTTTTTTTGATGAGGTTATAGAAAAGATAACCCTACCGGGAGCTATTTTTTTGGCATTTATTGCCATACTACCCTCTTTTGCTTATACACTTGGCCTGAGTCCCTCTTTTTCTAAGTTTTATGGAGGAACTTCATTATTGATTATGGTAAGTGCTATTTTAGAGGTTATTCAACAAGTTGATAGTTATTTATTGATGCGTCGTTATGAAGTTATTATCAATAAAAGTGTAAGGCCTAGATGATTTTATAGGCAAGTTAAGAGGATATTTCTTCCAAATTTATTATATTAGCTTTTCAAGCTAAAGTAATCTTTAATATTTTATATTCTGCTATTTTTCTGTGGAATTTTTACCTTTAGGAGAATATGTATTATATGTTTTGAAGAAAGCTATTATTGCAGGTAATCTTTTTTGCAATAAGTAAGTAGTCTAGACAATAAAAATGGTGTTAAGGTAAATAAAAATATAAAAGACAAAGTTTGTAGTATAAATTAATTGTATTTCAGTAAATAAAGTGGCTAAAGTACTTCCGATTGAACAAAATGGCATAGTAGAAGAGTCTTTAAGAGGAGCAGTTTTTAAAGTTGTTTTAGAAAATGGTCATATAGTTAGGGCTCAAATCTCTGGTAAAATGCGTAAAAATTACATTAAGATTATACCTGGTGATAGAGTGAAAATGGAGTTGACTCCTTTTGATTTAACCCAAGCGCGTATTGTCCATAGATACAAAACAACGGAATAGTTATTTAGATTAGGTATGAAAGTTAAAACATCTATCAAAAAAAGGAGTATTGATTGTAAAGTTGTGCGCCGAAAAGGTGTATTGTTTATTATTAATAAGAAAAATCCTAAATTTAAACAAAGACAAGGATAAGTATGGCTAGGGTATTAGGTGTAGATATTCCCGATAATAAAAGAGGTGAAATTTCTTTGACTTATATATATGGGATTGGTAGAAGCTCTGCCAATAAGATTCTAAAAGCTGCTCAAATTGATAAAGATAGGTATGTATCTACTTGGACAGATGACGAATTAAAGCTTATTAGAACAACAATTAGCGGTGTATATCGAATAGAAGGTGATTTGAAATCCACCATTCGTTTAAATATTAAGCGATTAGTAGAAATCAATTGCTATAGAGGTAAAAGACACCAATTGGGTTTGCCTGTTCGTGGGCAAAGAACAAGAACCAATGCCAGAACACGTAAAGGAAAGCCAAAAACAGTGGCTAACAAAAAGAAAGTAACTAAATAGGGGTAGAAAAATATAGCAAACGTTCCTATGAAAAATACAAAAAACAATAATAAAATCAAAAAACGAACTGTTAAGGTTGGAAAAGATGGTCAGGTTCATATTCAGGCTACATTTAACAATCTGATTATTTCGATTACCAATGAATCTGGTCAAGTAGTTGCTTGGTCCTCTTCAGGCAAGATGGGATTTAAAGGCGCCAAAAAAAACACGCCTTATGCTGCCCAAGTTGCTTCTGCCGACTGTACAAAGGCAGCTTATGAGCTAGGTCTAAGAAAAGTAGATGTTTTTGTAAAGGGAGCAGGTATTGGGCGTGAATCTGCTATTCGTGCCATTCAGGAGAATGGTGTAGAAGTAGTGTCTATCAAAGATGTTACCCCTATTCCTCACAATGGTTGTAGGCCACCTAAGCGAAGACGGCCTTAAGCCCCTAAGTATATTCATTGATTTATTTATTAGTATATAAAAATTAGAGCATGGCAAGATATCGTGGTCCAAAAGCTAAGGTTGCAAGAAGGTATAATGACCCTATATTTGGAGGGTCTTTAAGTAAAGTATTGCAAAAAAAAAATTATCCACCAGGGCAGCATGGCAAGGGTCGCAAAAGGCGTTCACAATTTGCACTTCAGTTGATTGAAAAGCAAAAAGCCAAATATACGTATGGTTTATTGGAAAGAAGTTTTTACAATCTGTTTCAAAAGTCATCTAAAAAAAAAGGTGATACCGGAGAAGTAATGTTTCAACGACTAGAGGCTCGTCTCGATAATACCGTGTACAGATTAGGCATTGCTTCTACACGTATGGAAGCAAGACAGCTTACTTCCCATAGACATATTATGGTGAATGGGAAAATAGTTAATATTCCTTCTTATACTTTAAAGCCAGGAGATTTAGTAGGAGTTCCTGAAAAATCAAAAAATATGGGTTTGATTCTTACGAATGTAAGTAGCAATAAAGCCAAGAAATATGCATGGTTAGAGTGGGATGGATTACTCATGATTGGTAAATTTGTTTCTTTCCCACAGCGTTCTGAAATACCAGAAAAAATTAACGAGAGAAGTATTGTAGAGTTATATTCTAAGTAGGCCTGATGCTTGCTTGTGTATAAGTTTCATAAATAATTAAAATTGATATATGTCATCATCATTAGCATTTCAAATGCCTGATAAGATTTTTGTAGAGAAGGTTGACAAATTTCAAGGTATTTTTAGTTTTAAGCCACTTGAAAAAGGTTATGGTTCGACAATAGGAAATTTATTGAGGCGTGTGTTGTTATCTTCTTTAGAAGGATACGCCATCATTTCTATTAAAGTTTCTGGTGTCCGCCATGATTTTTCTACAATTGAAGGTGTACAAGAAGACTTAGTAGAAATTGTTTTAAATCTTAAGCAAGTTCGATTAAAAAAAATCTTAGAAGGTGGGGATGATAAAATTTTTATTCGAGTGAGCAACAGTGAATTCCGAGCTGGAGATATTGCTAAAGCGACAAATTTTTTTGAGATTTTAAATCCCGATCTACTCATTTGTCGGTTGGATGAGTCAGCGAGTTTTGATATAGAACTACAGATAGCCAAGCACAGAGGTTATCTTTCAGCTGAAGAAAATAAATCTAAAGATACCCCTTTGGATGTTATCCCTATTGATGCCATTTTTTCTCCAATTGTTAAAGTAGGTTATCGCATAGAGGATATTCGTGTTGGTCAAAGAACAGATTATGAACAACTTATTTTAGATGTACAAACAGATGGGTCTATTACACCAGAAGATAGTATTAAGCAGGCATCTATTTTAATCATCCGTCATCTTAATTTAGTTTCTGGGCAAGAAATTGAACTACGGCTCCCAGAAGATGACACCATAAAAGTTTTAGATGAAGCAAATTTGATCATGCAGAAAAATTTGAGTACGCACATCAGTGAGCTCAATTGTTCTTCTCGAGTTTTAAATTGTCTCAAGTCAGCAGGGATAGAGACCTTATTAGATCTTGTCAGTGTAAAAGATTTTGATGAGATGAAATTTAGAAATTTTGGAAAAAAATCTCGGCATGAAATAGACCAGCTTTTGGCAGAGAAAAACCTAAAAACAGGTATGGATCTTTCCAAGTATAAGTTAGATATGCTCATATCTTAGATTTGTTAGTTAGTATATACAAACAAGTTATACATAAAAAAATAAGTTATTCGGTAAAAGTTTTGGGTAAGATTTTATTCATATAAAGAAAAATGAGACATAGAAAAGCATTCAATCACTTAGGAAGAAATGTAGGTCATAGAAAAGCATTGCTTATGAATTTGGCTAAGTCCTTGATTACACACAAGCGTATTGTTACTACCTTGGCTAAAAGCAAAGCCTTACGAAAATTTGTAGAGCCCATTCTTACAAAAACTAAGCAGGATACAACACATTCTAGGCGTATGGTTTTTTCCATATTTCAGGATAAAGAGCCTGTTAAGGAATTATTCAATCAGATTGCAGCGAAAATAGAAGCCCGTCCTGGAGGTTATACACGCATTATCAAATTAGGCAATCGTGTTGGTGACAATGCTGAGTTGGCAATGATTGAGCTGGTAGACTATAATACCATCTATATAAAAGAGAAAAAAGTAATCAAGTCAACCCGGCGAGGAAAAGGTAAAAAAAATCAAAAAAAGACACAAGATCAGCAAGATCCTGAAGTAGTTGTGTCTGAGGTTGAGGAATAGACCTGTTGCGTAAGTTGCTGGAGCATAGCCCTTTTTTAGAATACTTCTACTACATATGGTCAGAAATTTGTAAGAAATATGGAGCCCAAAACCGCAGCCTATGCCTCTACATGAGGATTTGAGCACTGGCTGCACGTAAAAATTACCAGCAAAAGTAGACTTACCCAATAAATCTAATAAGTCTCATAAGTAAAACCTTTGAACATTCATAAGCCTCTATCAGATATTCTTTATTCTATCCCCTCTAAAAATAAAAAACGTTTTACAAAAGTGATTATATATTGTTCAAGGGTAACACATATAGGGATGCTTGTATATATATGCTCAAATAGATGCATTCGAGAGATATGCTAAAAGTACATCAGCTCGATGATAGGTTTGTTCCATAAATAAGGTTTATTGGCTTGCTTAAAGCTAATATATATTTATGCATTTTGTATATTTATACTACATATTTTAAACACGCACCAATATGCCAGATATTAATCCAAGAATAGACATTGCTTTTAAGAAAATCTTCGGAGTAGAAGAAAATAAAGATTTACTGATTGCTTTAATTAATTCGATAGTATCTCCAGCAGATCAAGTATCCGCAGTAACGCTATTAAACCCCTATAATCCACGTAACTTTAAAAAAGGAAAATTATCTGTCCTGGAAGGCTTTGTTGCATGAATAGGTTAAAAAATGGATTCGAGTGCTTATTTTTATAAAAAAAATAGTTCTCAGAAAATAAAAATAAGCTATGTCACAAAAAATGATCATCTCGAATGCAAGGGAATATAAT